>Ga0207754_100076_pt1 | contig 88288 bp, 74 predicted proteins | sample A23E1SouthBayCA_FD_187728 | JGI IMG/M metagenome (GOLD analysis project Ga0207754, IMG submission 187728) | Aerobic enrichment media microbial communities from Eden Landing Ponds, California, USA - A23 E1 (SPAdes) | ecosystem: Environmental > Aquatic > Marine > Unclassified | place: Emeryville...
CCGGGCGCGAGCGAGAGCGCGCCTGCATGAGGTGGCCTCAACCAGCACCGCGCGCCGACCCGCCCGGAGCGAGCGGCCAGCGGAGTAAGCGTGGGGGGTGAGCAGCGACGCCGCGCAACCCCTCGCGCTTACCCGCTGGCGCCGAGGGCACATGCATTTTAGCCCGGAACGGGCGCGGGCGGTGCGGAGAGCGCCCGCATGCCCGGAATGGTCGGTCGCGAGCGACGCGGAGGGCGGCAGCGGCGAGCGGGGCGGGCCGTCACGTACGCACCCGTTCAGCCGGCTAAGTCGCTCGGTGGGCCATCAACAGTCCTGGCGGACTCAGAAAGGGCGAGGCCGCCTCGGCCGTCCCCCGACCCCGCAAGCACCGCAGCCACGAGGCGCGCAGCGGCGGTCGCGGGACGTCGAGCGGCCGAGGGCTTTCGAGTGTTTTCTCTCCTACCGAATCAGACCTGAACCTCGTCAGCTGTCGCCGGCGACCAGATCCTCGATGAACCGGAACCCATTCACGAACGTCACCGAGTCACCGTACCCCTCGCTCGCGAGCACGGTTTCAGCGCCTTCGCCGGCCGCAATATCCGTTGTGTAGATGTACACCTCGGTTGCCGCCCCCGCGCTGAGCTCCTGGGAAGCAAGAGCCGCAAGTGCGGCGTCCGCCCGTTCGACCTCGTCCGCGGGCCGGTCGTCGGCGTTCGCGATGTACCGCTGGATGCCGTCCATCACCCGGGAGACGATGGGCTCTGAGAACTTGAGCGGCGCCGCAACCGTCGCCCAGCCCTCGTCGATCGCGGCGTTGACCGGGACCTCCTCGACGTCGGGGTCGTCGACGGTCAACTCCTCGTACACCCGTGCGGGAAGGACGAAGGTGATGTCGTTCCGGCGAGCGAATCGCCGCACTGCCTGGTAGCGACTGTTCGACGGCTGTCCCATCGCGACGAACAGGCCGGTGTCGGAGATGTGGAGCCGACTCACGCGTCGTCAGCTGAGACGTCGTCGTCGATGTCCAATTCTTCGAGCGACGCCCCTGCCGCCTCGATGTCGTAGTGTTCGTAGACGACGGGCCGGAGCGCTTGGAGAATCATCTCCGCGGCCAGCGGGGAGATATCGAGGTCGTCGGCCATCAGCCGGTGGGTCACCTCACCGCGTTCGCGGGCGACGGCGTAGGTGAGCGCGGTCGCGAGGCCGGCGACGCCGTGGCGGCCGATGTAGGTGTCGATGTCGGCGTCCGTCTCGCGGCGGCCGACGGCGTCGATCAGCGCCGGCGTGATCGTGTACTCGCGGTCGCCCGCGGCCGTCGTCACGGTCAGGTCGATTTCGCGGGCGGCATAACGCCGGGGCTGCTCGTCGTCGGTGACGTCGACGACGCCGGCGTCGACGAGCCGGTTGACGTAGCTGTAGGCTGTCCCCTGGGCGAGTTCGAGGTCGTCCATTACGTCCTGGACGGTCGCTTCCCTCTCCCGGGCGAGGTAGGCGTACAGCTGGGCGAGCTGTGGCTCCTCGAGGAGATCCGCGACCGAGAGGAAGTCCTGGACGATGTCGCCGTCGGCGCGGTTTGAGGTGCGTGACACGATTCGGTCTTGATTACAGTTTACAGCGAATCAGTAAAGAGTGTTGGGGTCACTCCGCCGGCGTCGCGACGAGATGCTCCTCGAGATCGCGCGTCTAGTACGTCGCGAGACCACCCGGACTGCAGCGAGCGCACAGCTGCAACGGGCCTTCCAGATGCCCCAGTTCGACCCGGAACCGGGTGAGTGCTGCGAGCGTATCGACGACCAGCCCACAGCCGTCACAGGCAACGTGATCGCGCTCATCGGGATCCGGTTCCGTCTGGATCGCGCAGTCGACGCAGATCGGGTGCGTGACCCGCTCGTCTTGCCCCCAGGTGTGCGCCTCGCCAGTCTCGATACCGGGCGGGGCATCGCAGAACGCACAGCCGACGAGGGTCTGCTGCATCACTCGGCCTCCCCGTCGGCGTCGCGGCCGGCCGTCCAGCCGCGGTGGAAAACGGCCAGCTGTGTCGTCGAGTCGAACGCGTTGCCGCTCGGCTCGTGAACGAGGACGCGATCCTCGGAAACGGGTGTGACGACGTCCGCGTCGATGAGGTCGTCAACGAGGCTCCGGGCCGTCGTGTCGTTGACGTCCGCCGTGTCGACGCGGGCGGCGTCGCGGTCCTGAGCGAGCTGTTCCTTCTCGAACTGTTCGTAGTCGCTACTCGTATCGTCGTGCGGATCGGGACCAGGCATGGTGAGTGACGGCGCGCACGCTGTTGCGCGCTGCACGCCTCCTGGCGCCGACAAACAGTTCATGGCGTACAGATTCGGCACCTCCTCGGATCGCCCGTCCGCCAGGATACACTCACTCGAGGTACAGGGCGGTGGGTGGGGGCGAGGAGGTGGATCCAGCCCCAGAGTTAACCAACATTGTGTCGGTATCGGTTCGGAATGTTGGTTAAGTCTAGCCGCTACGGCGTTCGGAGCTCTCGAACTGGCTTCACGACGAAGGTATCTGGCTCGCTGGCTGCTTCTTCACCTGCCTGTTCAGCCGGTTGCGTGAGCTGAGTGATGAGTTCGTCGCGAACGGTTCGTCGAGGGACCGTGGTCTCGTGCCAGCCCAGCCGGTCGTCGAAGTGCCGCTTCTGGAACTGCTCGCCGACGTCGTCGACGGCGACATACTGCGTCCGCGTCGACCGCCCGACCTGCCGGAAGATGAAGACGGCGCCCACGGTCTCGTGCGTGAGTTCGACGAGAGCACATTCCACGAGCGCGACGACGGACGCGTGATCTCGGTCGGTCGGAACCGTTACTTCGATGTCTTCCCACGGTGCTTGACCGTCGGGGGTAGTTCCTGCCTGATGCGCTGCTCGTGTCTTGCTGCGTTGTTCCGAAGCCATCGTCTATCGGGGGCACGTGATGCGCCCCGCCACCCCCTCGCGGGGGCGACAGACACCACCGACTCACACCCGGTCAACCTGTGCACGAAATCTGATAGATTACTGAATCCAAACTCTGGATGACGGCCCCTCGGCCTGAGAGAGCCGGCGGCCTTCGCACATTGCATATCGCCTCTTTCTTTGGACGAAATCCGCGATATGCAAGACGATATGACGCCCTCAAATCGAAGAAGAACCTCGTCGGGCCGATTTGAGGAGGTAGAAAACACCTCGACGAGTTCGGGAGTGATACTGGAGTCACAAAATTTGCTCGACGAGGGGGTAATGAAGGTGATTTCGGACGTATCTAAATTTCACCGGGCCGCTGCTTCACCTGTTCTGTATCTCTCGAGGCTCCCCGGCTCGGTACTTCGAATCGTGAAACACCCCGATTCCCTCGATTCCGGTTGTGTTAGCCGCTGAAAATTGCTCGACGGGGATTCTGAAAAGACTGGCTTTGGTCTGCAACACGAACCTCGAAAATCTGAGGGGAAGTCTATTATTTAGAATTGCTCAGCGGGGCCGGCGGACTGCTCGTCAACTTGTTCGTACATCTCATCCGGGAACGGAAGACTGCCCCAGATCGAGTAGGGACATTGGTCCTGGCCGATACAGTACCGTTGCATATCGTCGTTATCGCAGTTCATCGGCAACGGGGTGTCTCCGCCGATCGTGTTCGAGAACTCGTAGCGGACTTGGTACTCAGTTTCCTGCTCGTTGTACCACGGCCACCTGGAGAAGACGTCCTTGAGGTCCGCGACGATTTCGTCGAGGCTGCTGTCTTGGTACTGCGGCAGCCACATCACCATCCGCGCGAAGTTGTAGAGATCCTTCCGAACCGGCTTCTTCTCGTGGAGTCGCTCCTCCATATTCGCCATACAGGGGAGTTCGAAGAGATCCTCGATTTCCCGTACCTCGATCTGTTCGGCGCCAGTTCCGGCCCGACCGATTCGATAGGTGTTGACGCGCCCGTCGCGGTCGATGGTGACTGCCGAATGTGACTCGTGGTCTGCCAACGTCTTGGCGAGACTGCTCGGACTCGAGATCCAATCCGTTACAGACGATTCCCAGTCGTCCTCGGCTTCGTACGCCTCGACCGCTCGATAGAGCTCTTTCGCTGTAAGGAACTCCCCTTTCTGGGCGACGTCGTCGGGGGCGTCACTCAGGGCCCGCCGGAGGACGCGGATCGTCCGCTCGCCACGGTCCCAGTTCCGCCAGATTCGCTCATGATGCCCGGTTTCGAGAAAACGGTCGATCCGCTCCGTTATCGCGGACTCGTTCGTGGTCAGCCACGTCAGCTGCTCCTCCGAGAGCCCATCCTCCTGTACCCGCAGGAGCTTCTTGAACGCCTGCTCAGCGTAGTCCCGATACTTACTGTCAAAATCACCGACCGGGACGTACAGGTGGTTGTCTTTCACTCGCGTCAGTATCTCTCCGCTGTCGTCTGTCTTCGTTGATTCCCCACCCTTCCGAACGAGACATTTGCGTGATGCCGCCGCCATCGGGATCTCGAGGTACAGGCCGTCCCCGAACTCCGGCATCTCCGTGATGCCCGTACAGACCCGTCCGGGATGCGGACCATCCTCGCCGGGTTCCTTACTGTACAGCACCTCGGCGATGTCCTGCTGGAGCGTGCCATCACCGTGGTTTCGGAGGAGTGATGCGAGATTGTTGACGTACAGCTCTCGGATGTCGTAGAGCACCTGGATGTTCCGGGGCGACGCGTGCTCAAACTTCGGATGTGCTTTCACACAGATCGCACTCAGCGTCGCAAGCACGGCGAGTGTCGCCGGTTCGTCAACGAACGGCTCTTTGGCAGCGTCGGCACGAGCCTGCTCTTTGAACGCCGCGGTGCCGAACCGCTCGATGTCGTTCACGAGGTCCGCAGGCTGTTCTTCGCCGTCGACAACGTATCGATTGTAGCCACGCGTGAACAGTTGGTTGATACGGGTGTCACCGTACTCAGGCGGAAGTGCCGCAACTCGATACGCCATATCTTCGTCGTCAGTCGGAGTACTTCGACTCATTCCGTAACCACCTCCGGCGTCGCCGACCGAACGTCGAAATGCGGACTCTCGATGGGTTGAACGATACTGCAGACATCGGCGTGCAGCGAGTAAGGCAGGCGGGCGACACGCCGGCGGTCGGCAGTCACGACGGAGTCGATCGGGATGTCATAGGTCTCTAAGAGGTGGTCGTTCAATACCTCGCGACTCTGTTCATCGTATCGATGTGCAAGGTCTGTATCGAGGAGGTAGACGTGGACGCCCTGTCCACTATACACGACCATCGTTTCCTCGGCGTTGAAGTCCTCCTCAAAGATGTCTCGCACCTCGAATCCGTATTCGATGGCGCGGTCGATATCCTCGAAGGCATACGGATAGCCCGCGGGCTCGGCGTCGAGAATACCGGCGGCGTCGAGGAGTGCCTCGTTGTCCCGGTCGTTATCCTCGAAGACCGTATCCGAGGCTCGTCTCCGGGCGATCTCTTTCGCGTCGATATCGACGAGAAGCACCCATGGTCGTTCCCAGTGATCCAACGCATAGTAGACGGCATCAGGGCGTGGGTGTGGCTTCTCGAGGACCGACGGATCTGCGAGTGCGAAGTTGCTCCGACCGAGGGGATCATTGCGAGCAGGGTGCTGAATGAACTCTACAACGTCCTCGAACTCGTTGAACGCGGGTGTCGTCGGCTCACCGGACCGGTCTGTCTGCCACGTATCCCGGCGGATGAAGTCCCTGTCAGGGATGTCGTCTTTGCGGACCGGGTGTGGGTCTCGAAAAGCGACGGCATACTGTTTCGGCCCGTTTGCTGTGATGAACTCAGGGAGGTCGTCAACGTAGCTGGGGAATTCCTCGGCGTAGTAGGTGTAGATCTCTTCACGAGTTGCCTGTCGCCAAGTCATGAGTCGACCTCCTGTTTGAGATTTGTGAACCCGCGAACGGTGCCCATGCCTTCAGCATCAAGTCCGCTGATTGCGTCTTTGATGTTCGAGAACGACCGTGCTGCCCGCCCGCTGACGCTTTCCTCGATTCGGTCCGCTTCAGCAAGTGTATCAAGCACTTCAATAGCGGTCTGGCGGCTGTTGAATGCCCAAATCGCGTCGGCATCCACCGCGCTGAGCTTATCGTAGTCGTCAACCGGTGCGTGGCTGTTGTTGCTCGGGAGTTCAGCTTCGCCGACCCAAACGAGTTCGCCAGCGTCGTTGAACGCAGCTACGTCGAACACCGTCCTGTCGTCGTATTCGTAGTACGGTTCGACGCGAACGACATCGTCCTGCTGTTGGAGCCACCGTTCGAGGAGGCGAACACCGACCTTGTGTGGTGTTTTCTCCCCGATATCGCCTTGGCCAGGGCCAACTTGGAGCTTCTGTCCGAGCAGTTCCCGCCCTGCCGGGAGAACAGTATAGTACTTTTGACCGGCTGCAGACGCGTCCTCGACGAGGTTCTGCTCCGTCAAGCGTTCCAAGTGGAGATCATCGTACTCGTCTCGGAGGGGCCGCATCGAGCTGAGGAGAGTGTACTCAGTAGCCTCGCGGTTCATCACCTCAAGGACGTGGCTGAGGAAGTGGACATCATCATGGCTGAGGCCACGCTTCCGGAGTTCATCATCGGAGACAGAGACCGCACTCGCTTGGATAGGTGATGAACGAGTCTCCGGATGCCCGTTCTCGTCGACCGGTGGCTCCTCTTCGTCCTCAGTCGCCATGTCGAACAACGAGGTACTCTCTTGGTCACTCTCTTGTGGCTCAGCATTGGTATCACTCGTACCGGTTGATATCGACGGTGCATCTGGTGTCCCTTGTCCGATGAACGAGGATTGCGCGGAGTCTGTATCCACACGATTGCTATCAGCGGCAACTGTTGTGTTGGCTCCTGAACTCCCCCAATCAGCCTCATCTCGGGCCGGGGTCGATTCATTCATCTCACCAAGCCCGTACTGGGCTTGTGTTCGCTCTGATAGTCGTGGCAAGCCCACAGTCTCGAAGTGGTCCGCCTGGTCGACAGAGAGCGGTTCGTCGCTCTCTGGATGGCCAGCCGCTATCGGGAGCGGCTTCACCGAAAACGGGGCAGGGCCCGTCTCCCCGAATGACGGGCTCGGGAGTTGGGCGATCCACTCCCCGCTCGGGAGCGTGTTGATCCGGTTTCGGAGGTCGGTCGGACTCAGGTCTTCGTGGGCCAGCGATTCAGCGAGGCCGCGTTCGATGGAGATATTTCCAATGAGCTTCGTCTTGATGTTGTTGAGAACCTCGTCGTAGGCGCGTTCGTTCCGATTTCGAACCTGCCCGGGGAACTGCATTACCAGTCCCATACTCAAGCCGAACGACCGGCCCTGTGGAAGCAACTGCTCGGAAACGAGTTTCGTTGCTGCGACGGGGGCCGCCTCCTCGATGATGAGGTTGGTAAGGTTCTCGTAGTCCGTGTTCCCGTCACGTCGACGCACCTGCACCGCATCCCAGAGGTTACTCAACAGAAGGAGTGTGATCGCTCGCTGTGCCTCCGGGCGGAGGTCACCTAAGTCGAACAGAATCGTGACGTCTTCGTTGAGGAACTCGCGGAAGTCGAATCGGTTGTCGACGTATTCGCCGTTGTCGTCCTGTTCCGGAACGTGGCTGAAGATTCGTCGCAGGTGGGCGTCTTCTCGGAGCTTATCGAGGCGGTTCCCGACGGCGTCCATCGATACCTGGAACTGGTGGTCGTCCTTCGCGAAGTGCCGCGTGAGCGACTCCTCGACGCTCCGATTGTCCGCCGAAACCGGTGGCACAGTTCGCTCCCGCTGCATCTCGAGGGCGGCCGCAAAGAGGTCATCCAACCCGAAGACGTCGCTGCCGTACTCCTCGTCGAACAGCGCCTTGATGAGGTAGCTGAGGATCTCGTTGGCAACGAACGCTTGCCCGTACTGCTCGCGGCCCATGATCATCCGCATGATATCGTGGAAGTGGTCGACCTTGTCCTGTATCGCATCCGCCCGATTCCGTCCGGCTTCGAGTGCCGGTCGAATATCGAAAAAGGAGAATGCTGGAATCGTCTCGGGGACGCGGAACTGGTAGACATCGTCCAGCCCGTTGAAGCGCTCGTAATGGCTCCGAAGGTAGTTGGCGCACATCCCGTCGCCCTTCGGGTCGACGATAACGACGGGCCCACCGGTCGTCTCACGGAGCGACAGCGCATCGTTGATGATTGCTTTCGACTTCCCGCTTCCAGTCGAGGCGAACCGACCGTAGTGTGTCGTCAGGAGCTTCGGCGGAATCCGAATCGGACGCTGTTGCGGCGAACCGTTCTCATCGAGTGCATACCCGATGGCCATTCCCTCCCGAAACTGCTGGACTAAGTCCGGGTTGGGCCACGGAAGCGGATCACGACTCTGCTGTTCGGCACGCGTCCCTCGCGTCCCCTCGACCGTCAGTTGGTCCGAGGACGGAACCAAGATGAAGTTCGCAAGCTCAGCCCCACAGAGAACCAACTCCGGCCGCGTCTTGCCGCGCCCAGTCGTCACCTCTCGCGAGAGGAGTCGCTTGAGCGCTGCTCGTGCGTGTTGTTCTTTCTTCGATTGTCGGAAGCCACGGTCTCGAAGCCGCGTCGCTTCGATCTCGTAGAACGGGCCATCAAGTGGGTCGAACACCGGCGCAAGTGACGTCAGCCGGTCATCAAGGGCGTCGCGACCGGCCTCGCTCGTTGGCACGCCAATTGCCCGGATGTTCGTCGTGTACGAGCGTTTGGGGTTAACCGCATCAATCGCGTCAAGCCGCTTGACGACGATGTCACTCAACTCGTCACGGGTGCGTCGTTCGTACTCCAGTTCGGGGTCAAGCAAGTCGCCAAGGATTTTCTGCGACAGCGTATCCCGTCCATCATTCAAGTCCTCTTTGCGGAGTTCCGCATCCGCTTGCCAGCTCTCCCGGCGCTGAAACACGACTTGGAACGCGAGCGGTTCGCGCGCATCGTTCAGGTGGTCGATCAGCGACGCAAGCACAGCTCCCGGCTCGTCGACCGCTGGCAGCGTGCTCTCGTCAGGCGTCGCCGTCAGCGGTGTCAACGACGACATCCAATCCTGCTTCCGAACTGCCGACCCACACCACCGCACGCCCTGTGGTGAAACGGTGTCGACCGCGGGGCGGGCGAGAATCGTCCCGTCTGCGGCTACTGTCGGCTTCTCGACCGACGTGGGCGAAACCTCGTCAGCGAGGGAGTCAGTCGTTTCGAGTTCGACAACTGTCTCTCCAATCGACACCAGTCTGTCCGCCGTTCTTCCACCCATCTCGTCGGCAGCGCCCGTCGGTGAATCCCCAGACTCGGTGCCCTCCATTGCACCACCGTCTGGCGTCGCGTCCGCCTCGGAATCTGCAGTCGAGTACTGCTCGTCGTCGGTGAATTCATACTGCAAGTCGCCCTGCTGGTAGCGCTCGACGAACTCCTCGTGGGACAATGCAACCGGATGAATCAGCTTCGACGCGACGTCCACCTCGACACGCTCGATGTCGAACGTCTTCGGATAAATCGACCGAAGCCGCTCTTCGAGTGTCCCGAGATAGTCGTCAGCACCATAGTAGAACTCAACCGGGGCGTCTTGCCCCGTACTCAGCGCAAGGAACTCGAAGCGCGGTGGGGTCGCGGATGTAAACGGGTTGAGTTTCGACCGCAGCCCCGAGCTGTCAGGGGTCAGTTTGTGGAGACTCTCGAGCGTTTTCGGGATGCCACGAGGAGTAAGTTCCTCTGAAGTGGGTGTCACGCGGAGATACTCACGCTCACGCATCGTCGGTACCTCCAAGCTGGCCGTTGTCAGTTGCTGTTGAATCAGTCTGCATGTCTTGTGACTCACTGGTTGCGTGCTGCGCTAACTCCGTCCGAAAGGCCTCAATCTCGGGTGAGACTGCTGTCTCTCCAGCCCCGGGCAGCGACGCCCGCCGCTGCTCGGTCGGGTCGAAGTCGATGACTTGCTTCTCCTTGGGCATCGCTTCGACTCTGATACCACGCCACTCACCGTCGACGCCGACGAGTGCCTCAGAAAAGCCGGCGTCTTCGTTCCCGGGAACCGCGTCCTGCACATACCGCATCTGAGCGTGATTCAGGCCGAACTCGTCAGCCCACTCCGCGTCCATCCCATCAAGGCGATGGAACTGCTTGACTGCACACTGGTCAAGGATAGCCTCACTTTCAGCGTGCTCGAAGAACTCGTCGACGGTCTGGGTGACCAAGCGAATCGAGAGGTCGTGGTGGCGGTGGTGTCGGAACACCGTTTCGAGGAACGCCAGACTTGCGGCGTCCTGCATGATGTACCGTGCTTCGTCGATCACGAACACGACCTCCTTGTCCGTCTCTTTCGCCCGCTCGTAGACAAGCGAGATGAGCAACTGCATCGTCAGTGCCGTACTGCTGTCGACGCTGCCTTCTTGCTGGGCAAGGTCGAGGTAGATGACCTTCTCGTCGCGAATGTCGAACTCCGATTCCTTCCCGAGGTTCGCGTAGCGGCCTGCTTCTTCGAAGGGTCGCAGTTGGTCGATCAACCATGTTGCATCGTTGCTAAGCTTCTCGGCTTCTGCATCTGACCGAACGACAAACGATTCGGGGTTGTCAACCATCTCTTCGAAGACGTCTAACATTTCTCGAATCGTCGGACTCGGGTTGCCGTGCGTCGTGATATCATCCGTAATGCCATGACGCTCATAGGCGTGTCTGAGTCCGAGTTCGAGTGTCGTTCGGCGGTCACCGAGTGAGATGCCTCGGAGGGCGAAGAAATTCGTCAGGAAACTCATCGCATCGTCGAGTTTCTCGTTGAACGGACTCGCGTCTTCACCCATTGCCCGCTGGACGTGTTCGGGCGTCTGGCGGATTTCGAGCGGGTTCAGCCCGAGCGTCCCGCCGACGGTAATTCGCTTGGCGTCGAGCGCTTCGGAGACGCCCGCCCAGTTGTTGAGCGGTTCGAGAATAATGCCGATGCGGTCCTTGCTCTGTTCAATCGACCGGATGAAGTTCTCCTTCGCACCAAACGATTTGCCAGAGCCGGTGTCGCCGACAGTGAACATCGCATAGCCGTTATCTCGGGCGAACGGGTCGATAACGACCGGACTCTGGTTGTCCTTGTGGATTCCAAACTCGACGCCCCCTTCTTCGAGAATCGTCGCGTTGTGTGGCGACGCCAGAAGCGAGCCCACAGCGCCACCGAGGGCAATCGACTCACGGCCGAAGACGTTGTCGCCGATTGGCGCGGCGGACTGGAGTGCGAGGTCCTGCCGGCAGATGGCCGTCTTCGGCGTGAGGTTCGCCGGTTCGTCACGGAGCGCGCTTTTGACTGCTCTGACGGCGTCTTGGAGGTCGTCCGTGTCGTCGGCTCGGACGGTGACGAACAGGCCTTGATCGAACACACTCGCACCACTCTCGACGGCCTTGTACGTCGCCGCCGCCTCGTTGGCTCGCTCTTGGAGGTACTCACTTCGGACGCTCTGTTCTAAATCGGCGTCAACCTGCAGGTCGTCAGCGATATCCTGCAGTTCGTTTCGCGCGCGCTGTTGGTTCTTCGGCGTGATGTGCGCTGTGAGGTCGAACTCGACATCGGTTAACTCGAAGAGGTCACTCAGATAGCCGTCGTTCGGGTAGTCGGCGTAATCAGCGATGTACAGCGTCGACGTCCACTGTTCACCGACACGGGCAGCTCGCGTCTCCCATTCAATCGCTGCTGGGGCCGTTGCCGTCTTGTGTGACTCCGAAATCTCGTCGAGGAGCTGGCCTTCTGCGTCGCCCGCTTCAAGCGTCTCTTCGTCGAGGACGTCCGAGAAGTCGACTTCCGGTTCGTCGTCGGTTCGATATCGTTGCCAGAGGACTGTCCCGCCGATACCGAGGACTACGATGGTCCCCAGATAGAGTGCTGCACCTTCGGGTGATGTCGGCTGTTGGGCCCACTGCGAAAGTTGAGTAAGCACGGAGCGGCTCGCCTGCAACGGGAGGTTACGCATCGAACGCCTCCTCCCGGCGTGACCGACCGAGAATTGGTTGGTCGCGAATCACGTCTGTCGCGGTCTCGAACTCGTGTTCCTCGCCGTTCCAGAAGTCCATGTTCAGGACGAACAGTTCGACCGTGCTGAGTCGGTGGGCAGACCAGCCGGATGCCTGCTGGATGAACTCAGAGCGGACATCCGCGATACGGTCGTCCAGCTTCTCGAACATCTGAGCGCGGCGTTCCACGTCAGAAAGGTCCGCACGCCGCGTGACGAACGGGTTGAACAGGATGCCAATCACGGGGAACTGCGTCAACTTTTCAGCCGGCGTTCCCTCGTCGCGGTATCGGTCGTAGACCTCGAGTGGGGAGACTTCCACGCCGAGATAGTACCGAACCTGCTGGATGCCGCGGTCACGCATCTCTTTGGGCCGCGTCTCCCGATACTCCTCGAGGAGTTCCCGGAAGATCGGATTCTGTGTGACGTCCTCATCGTTGAGTCGCTCCTCGATCGTCTCGGTGATCTGCTCGACCGGGAATGAACGGGTTGTTGCGTGGAGTTTGAGCTTCGAGTCGAGTTCTTTGTTGGCGAACTCGGCACCTGCATCCTGGAGTTGGGCCCAGTCGTCGGCCATCGCGAAGTCCATGTTCCCCGGATCGATTTCGATGAACGCCTCCATGGCGCCGTCGGTCCGCTGAATCGCGCCGGCGCCGGGCCACGCTCGCTCGATATTCGTGAGGTTTTGGGTTCGTTCGTCTGGCGTGAATGGTGTGTAGTTCGCGAGCCCGCCCTCATTGCGCACGGTTTCGTTTGTTTGGCTGTCTGGATGGGCTGGCGCACTCACCGTGATGCGGGGCCGTTTGACGTAGCGATAGACGTCTTTCGTCCAAGTCCACGCGTTCAAATGGTCGGGCGCGACGTAGACGATGGCCGCGCCAATGCCGAGGCCGCTTGCGATGAACGGCACAGCGAGTGATTCAACGCCGGTGAGGCCGGCGAGGAGCAACCCACAGATTGGAAGGGCGATGAGAATGCCGACGTCGCCCTCTTCGATGTTGAGGTAGGGGATGCGACTCTCTTCGCCGAACTGGTCCATGATTCGCCGGGCGGCTGTGTCTTGGTCTGTCGACATTGTTAGCGGGTGCGGGGTTCGTTTTCGGTCCGACGGTACGACGGCAGTCCATCGCTGTCATCAGTCGAGTCGCGCTGGGCGGCCGCTCGCTGGGCGAGTGCTTGGCCGGCGGCGGCTTTCGGCCCCCAGCGGGCGGCCGTCGTTGCGACGCCAGCACCGCCGATGTACGCGCCGGCTGCGACGCCGCCGACGAGGGCTGCGCCTCGCGTTGCACCGCCGATCACCTTCGCGGTGAGGGGCGTCGCGTACGTGAACGTCTTCCAGGTGAGATAGAGCGCGATCACCGGGAGCGATGTTGCTACAAGATACTTCAAAAATGGACTATTAGGGGTGAGAACGCCTTCAGAATAGAGCAAGTCGTATCCTTTGAACACGACTGCTGCGGGGAGAGGGAGAACTGCAAGAGGAACAAACCGCTTACAGAAGCCCATAGCGATGTCGGAAAGAACCGGAAGATTGCCATAGGCAATAGCAAACGCGATCGGCATTCCATACACATAGACGTAGACCAAGACCTCTCGAATGTAGTAGAGCGCTTCAAGCACCCACATCGAAAGACCGCCCATGACAGCGAAGAGTAAGCTGAGCCCGGGGTTGGTTACTGTTTCTCGGAGGAAATTCAGCATGACATCGCCTAGCGAACTCAAACTCGGTAGAAGGGCGATTGTAAACCCATCAACGATATACAGACCGAGGACGCTCACCCAGTACCAACTGACAATAAGACACGCCCCAACCCAGGCAGTCTTCTTCGTGCGTCTGGCTTTGTACTCACTCCCGACATTGAAAATCCGCATCGTGTGTCGCCCCTGAACGCACATCACCAACAGGAGTAGCGAGATCAACATGATCTCGCCGCCGACGAGAGCATCTTGAATGGCCGGCCATGCACCATTCGTTGGTGTCCCGAAAACGAACACACCATCAGTTTCGGGAGTCGGGGTTCCGAACATCTCAGTAGAAAGCGTCTCGTACCCCTGATTTACACCCTGCATGAACAGAGACGTCACCCAAGCAACGATCTTCTTGAATCCCTCTAAGACGATATCAATCAGGTCAACCATCGCTATACCTCGCTAATCGTAATCTCGCAGTTGTCGAACTCGTCTGAAGCAGAGTACTGGACTTGGTATGTTTCAGAGACGTTCTTTGCATCAACTCGTGTTTCTAAAACAACTTCAAGTTCTCCCGATTGGGGTTCATCTTTACATGAGGTCCCCTCAGATCGAATGAACGCGAATGGGGACCGGTAGCTGTATAGAGTGAGTTTCTGACCAGGAGGAACAGTTACTGCAGCTGTTTCAGCATCTGCATCTGGATCGTAGATACCACTCACACCATCGGCATCAGCGTAATTCGTCCCCTCTTCATCAGAAGGATACGGAACATCTCCGACGAAGAGAAGCTTCGTGACTGCGTTTGGCCCCGTGCCACGGTTCTCAACAGTCACAAACGCCTCATCAGTAATCTCGTCGCTCGAGGTAGTCCACATCTCCTCTGGTTGGTTTCTACCGATTCCCATCTCGACGATGTTGAGGTCCGGTTGAATTGAGAGCGAGCCCTCAGCAACAGTTTCGTCACCATCCAGCGCGACGACACGGTACTCACCGGGGTCGTAGGCAGTCCCAATTTCGAACGAAACCTGTCGTGCGCCGGCGGCAAGCCCACGTTTCCCGAAGAGCTCCCCATTCGGCTGAATGAGGTTTACCTGTTCGACGGGTGCGTCAGTATCAACCTCAACGACGACGGCTTGGCCCTCGACAGCGATGCGTGAAAGCGGGCCAGCACGCTCGGTCGTCGCCGACGTCTGGTCGGACGTCGTCGGTTCCGAGTTACGGCTACTATCGAGACAGCCGGCAACGCTGGCGAGTGCGGCCCCGCCGAGTGTTCGAAGGACGGTACGTCGATCAATCGGTGAATCGGTCGGTATCATTGGTTTCGGTAGTAGCTATCTGTCGGTCCAAACATGCGGAGAAGTCGTCGACCGGCGTAGAACGTCACGACGAACGGAATCGCCTGCCAGCCGACTTCGAACACGAACGCAACCCAGCCCTCGAGAGTACCGAGTGGGTGCCAGCGAACGGACGCCGTGTCGCCCACATACGCCGGGTCGTGGCCAAGCCACGTACCGGGGTGGTAACGAACCGTGTAGATCCCCGGCTCGTCGAGGGTGACGATCGCAATGCCACTCTCGTTGGTCTCGACACGCTGGTCACCTACTGAGATGTAGCCGCTGTGTGCCGAGCCGCCAATCGGGTACTGTCGGTCGCTCCCATTCGACGCGATTGGCCCACCCGTCTGGTTATCGCGTAACTCGACTCGGAGGGTCGCGTTCGACGTCGTCTGCGAAACGAGCTCGACAGAGAGGTTACTCTCTCGAAGCTGTCGCGCTGACCCGACTTGGGGGTCGACAATCGTGGCATTCACCCCGCGAACGATCCCGCCGACCCGAAGTGCCTCCCGGTCGACGGTCTTCGCACGGACGGCCAGCCCGTACGTGGGCGTGTAGGACTGGTTGACGACCTCGACAGTCACGTTCTCGCCGATCGTCTCACGGGGAGACGCCCGGTCAATCCCCCACGTGTCGATGATATCCGGGCCATCGCGAACCGGCTCTGCTCGCGGCCCGATCTGTGAGGGATACGCGTGAACTCGGACGGGAATCGCATCCGACTGTTCCGTGGTCGTCGACGTGCCGGTCGACGTAACGAGTGTGTCCCAATCCGTGTTCCGAGCGGTGTAGAACCGCCACACACCACGGACTCTGGAGCTCTCATCGTCGGTGAGCGTATAGCCCTGCCACGGCCGGGACTGGAAAATCGCGACGCCAGTATCCCCGTTCGGGTACTGCGCGTAGTAGGGGTACGCCGCGAGGTCGTAAATCTCGGTATCGAGTGTGTCCGAGACAGTTCGTGTCTCAGTCCGGTAGTTGACTGTCGTCTCAGATTCGCCACCAACCGTTGTCTCGACGGTCTTCTTGAGGCGAACGGAGATGGTCGCTTCGAGCGTGAGATTTGCACCCCACGAGTGGGTAGTCTGATACTGTAATTCTGGCGTGTGAGTGCCTGCAGTCGAGGCTACCGGGATACCATCGATTTTCAGACGGGTGTTCTCAATCTCGTGGGAGACAAGCGTCCAATCGACGGTCCGATTGCCCGTTTCGTTCCCGGTTGGAACACGAACGCGGTAATCGACGAGGCCGCGAACTGTCCCATTGGGAGCGATATAGAGCGGGGTCTCACCTGCGTCGAGATGGCCGCGCGTCGATGGCGTGACCGCGAAGATTGTCGCATGCGCATCGTCGATGAACGTCCCGTCTTCGAGTGACGCGTGGGGCGGGTACGTCGACGTGTCAGGCCCGCCGGCGTCGAGATCAGCGAAGTCGTTTCGCGTCCACGTCGCGGCTGTTTCCGGCGGGCGCGTGAACGTGATGTCAGTCCCATTGGCGAGCTGGTGGAGTGCCGTTCGGTCGTCGCCGTACTGCTGCTGGTAGGCCTGTTGGCTGACGTAGCGGTCGCTATCGCGAGACCAGAGCGTTGCCGACTCGTTTTCCGTGAGGCCGTTTGTTTCAGTCCCTGGTCTCGGGGGCTGTGCCGTGGCGAGGCCGATAATGGAACTCGACACGAGCAAAGCGGCTACCAGTACGGAGGGCACTCGATGCTCCATGGGAGGGCAAAGGTGGATTGGTGGGGATTACCAGGGAGCGAGGTTCACGCAGTCGCCGAGTGGGAGACCCATGATCGACGCTACGACGGTGTACAGCGGGCCGAGCACCGCCAAGATGAGGGCGGATTTGAGTGCCGCGCGCTTGTGGACTTTGAGTCGTTTCTTTTGTTCGGGGCTGGCCGTGAAAATCTCAGCGAGGGAGTCGGCCTGCCAGATGACTGCTAACCCAATGAAGCCGACTGTCGTCGTGATCTGGAAGAATCCCTCAACCATCTTCGGCAGCTTCTCAGCGCTGCAGACCACGCTATCTTGTGCCGCAACTGGCTGGACGGCAACGAGCGCGAACAGGACGCCGCCGATCGCGACGTGTCGGAGGATGGATCGGGGGGGCCGTTGCTGGCCGGCAGAGCGAGCGTCAGTAGGGGAGTGTGACTCAGACACGGGGAATCACTCAGTATGGTCGTACACGAGCGCTTGGAGGTCGGCGTAGCGGCTCGTCATGGTTGCAATCTCATCGAGCGAGTAGCCCAACTCACGGGCTTCGGTGAGTTGTGCGCGGAGTTTGTGCGGCTCAACGTCGCGAAGTTGCATCTCGTCGCGGAGGGCTTGCCGATAGAGGGCCGATGCGTTGAGATGGTCGTTCCACCTGAGGAACAACTCATCGATGTCTTCGACGGTGACTGAGCGGGAGATCATGGGTTCGGTATCGTTCCGCACCGATTGTCTTGCGGTGCGTACATGTCAACCAGATTGATGGAATATTATATATTTACTGGCCAACATGAAGTGTGGTAGCATGCCAAACTAGGTGCTAGAGTACCTGAGGCAGATAGGTACCAGACTATTGCTGTCAATCCATACTGGTTGAGATATTGTCCCGCCGAAACTGAGAACTCACTCTTCAATGCCAAACTTCGAAGGATACTGTTGGTGCCGCCACCAACATATTTATTATGTTGGCGGACATACCAACACTCGTAGATGCCACCCTCCGATGAAGTCGAAGTTCTGTATCAAGACACCCGCGAGTTTGATAACAAAATTATTCATATCCGTATCCTCAGCGTTCCCAAATCGGAGAAATTCCCAGAGGGTGTCAAATACGGGCTTCACTACGGTCGGAAGGGAGGCGACGATCCTATCGTTCGTTACGACAACCATCACGGTGTACACGAACGACACGAGGGAGATACCGTCGAAGAAATCCCATTCCCAGGGGTAGAAACACTACTTCGACGCTTCCAAGACGAAGTTGAAACACACCGATAAACCAGTAGGGGCCATCTACACCAACCAACAAACCATGACCGAAAACACACTCACCGTCCGCGTCGAATCGAACGACGAGTTCTTCGACCGTGCACTCGAAGCCGCAGCGAAAGCCGACGCTGGTGAACTGACTGATGACCACACTGGTGTCTCACTTCCAGACGAGGCTGCACTTGCACGTGTTCTGAGCGAAAAAAATCTCGAACTTATCCGGACTACTGCCCGCGAAGAACCGAAGAGTCTCCGCGAGCTCGCACGACTCGTTGATCGTGACATCAAGAACGTCTCGAACGCTATCAACGACCTCGCAGAACTCGGACTTGTCGAATTTGAGCAGGATGGCCGATCAAAGCGGCCGGTCGTCTGGTACAGCGATATCCACGTAGAGTACGACCTTGGCGTTGGGACTGACGATACCGAGGTCGCTGCACAAGGGTGAAGAACGTACTCAACTTTCTACTTCCTTCGTGAAGTGGCTTCATTTCTATCTACAACAGAACAGTATCACATGCGTCTCCACACTCCCCTATGACGAGTGATTCGACGATACTTGGTCGATGTCCTGACTGTGGCGAAGAGACTGAGGCATACCAGTCGATCATTGAGTTTGAGGATAGCGATGGCTCAACTGGCGTGTTCGCAAAGTGCTACTCGTACGACGAAGTTGTCCGCCCAGAGTGACGAACTGGCGCTACTTATCCACGAGGAGGTCTATGCTTGCGCCCGAATGTTGGACGATGCGTCGCAGCACGTTGTAACCTAGCGCGAAGCAGGAAGTCGGCGTCATCAATTTAACCAACAAAATTTTTGATTAGCGTCGATTGTTGGTTAACAAGAGGCAGCAGCCGATGTCCGACGAACCACCGACGCCGCCGACGAATCTCCCCAGCGAAGTCGTCAATGCTCTCAATGAATCATCACCGAACCGTCTTCGAGACGTTGCCCGCTATGCCGAAGCGCTGGCCGAACACAAGGAGCGCGCGGCTCGTCTCGAGGAAGATACACCGGAAGGGGAACTCAAAGAGCGGCCCGACGACCTTCCAGATGATGTCCCCACGAAGGCGACGATTACGATCAAAGAGATCAACGACAATCGCTACTACTACTGGCAGTGGCGAGAGGGTGACAAGATCAAATCCAAATATAAAGGCCCAGTCAACCCCGACGAGTAGGAAGGACTTCCATGGGCTCGGAGGATGCCACACCCCGTGTGCGAAATGAATTTGACGCCATCGTCAATGGGGCCCCGTGTGAGAGATGAATTGGATGACAAGTGAGAGGGGGGAGACACCCCGTGTGCGAAATGAAAATTTGCATATGAATGTCACACACATCTAGTAAATCAAACCATTCGTCAGGGAACACCTCCACACACCGTGTGCAAAATGAATTCGACGCCGTCGTCGCCGTCTTTTCGTATTACTTTCCTTCAAAGAAATCCGTTATCTGAGCATTGACAACAGATTTGATAAGGTCTCCTTCCTGTTCGACCTCTTCAAGTCGGAAATCGGCCTGAAGTGTCTCGGCAACCACTTCTGGGTCGTCGACGAAAGTGTACTCCTTGTGAACCCCGCTCCCGTAACCTCGTCCTCGTTTCGCCGATGTGACGAAGTTGTAGGTTTCGGCTTCACTCATATACCGTAGATAGGAGTCGCGCGACTTTTCGTCAGCGTCCAACAGGTCAGTGAGATACTGATAGACGCGGTACGCAACCGTACTTGGGACGGCGTTCAGGTTGCGATGAGAATAAACAGGGACAATAGCGGTGGCGTAGAGTGAGAGCTTCTTTTGCGTTGACAGCCCCTGCATCTGGGTTAACGTTCGGTCGCGTTCGGCTTCTGTCTGGGCGTCGCGAACGTGGTCTTCACGAATCGTATCCTCGCCGGCGCGATCCGCAATTTCACCGGCTTTTCTGAATAAATCGATTGCTTTTCGGGCGTCACCGTGGTCCTGGGCGGCGAATGCTGCACTGAGCGGAATAATACCGTCCTCGAGGACATCGTCTTGGAATGCGTCACGACGTCTCTCAAGAATCGACTGTAGTTGATTCGCGTCGTAGTCCGGAAACACGACGTCTTGCGGATTGAATGAACTCTCGGCCCGCCCGTCCAAGTCCTCCATAAACCGAGGATCGTTCGTGAGTGCAGCGACAGACACGTGCCCCTCAATCCGACCGAGTTGAGAAGCGCGCGACAGCTGGTAGAGCAGTTTCGAATAGGCCGGTTCGTCGTTCGGATCTCGTTGTCGACCAACTAAGAGGTCGACCTCGTCGAGAATGACGATAACCGAGTCGAAGTTGTTGCTCAAAATCTCGTAGAACCGGTTGAGCTTCTGGTCTGTCGATATACCACTCTGTGGAATGTTGACGTCAACACCAGCTTCGTCAGCTGCGTTCTTGGCCAAGCGATACACAGCACGGTCATGAGACTTGATTGTCTGACAGTTGATTTTGATGACGCCAAAGCGGTCACCTTGTGAGTTCGCGAGTTCGAGTACTTGCTGGCAGACTGCGTTGACGATGAGCGACTTTCCGGTGCCGGATGGACCATAGAGCAGCATATTTGGTGGCCGATTGCCCTGTAGCGCCGGTCGAAGGTAGGTAATTATATCGTCTAGCTGGTCATCGCGACCCACGATTCTGTCCTCATCGATGACAGCATCAGGATCAAGAAGTCCTTTGTCTCGAAAGACAGAATTCTGAACCCCCTGTTGAAGACGCCCTTTGATAGATTCTGAGAGAGATTGTTGGTCGTCACCGTCAGCCATATTTGCGGGATTACGTCGAAAGTATAAATAGATGTGGGAGACCGTGTGCAAGATTAAATATAGTGAATTCAGACGATAGAAGCGGTTTTAACAGGGTCATTTTGGAAGACCGGTTGACCGTGGGCGAAGTCAATTCCTCAGAGACACCCCGTGTGCAAAATGAAATCAGGTATGTTGAGGGAGTGGGCCCGACCAATCGAATTCTATCGGTCCCCCCCCCGTGTGCGAAATGAAAATCTGAACGTGAGATACGGTTGGATAATGCTGGCGAGTTAAACCAACAAATCACACTGAAACCCTCAAAGACGAGGTAAATGTACCCCCCACACCCCGTGTGCGAGATGAATTTAGAGAGGAGGTTGGCAAGTGTGGGCGGAGAAACAACGACAGAATAGATGGCAGAAGCTGTGAGAGGACGTATACACGGAAGAACAGCACTGTGTATAGAACGGATGAATTGCGATGAAAGCAGTTCTATCACAAAACATACAGTTTTGTTTTAACCGACTCTAACCCCATTACGGACTCAGTTGACAAGGTATCCATATAAAAATTTCTCTAGACATAGACGTTCTCTAATTTCGTCTTCTCGACTTCTCTCTCGTACAAAATCGTCTGCTTTGCTCATCTTCCGCCTTTTCTCGCCAATCACCCCTCCCACCTTCTCATCGATTTCATTTCGCACACGGGGTGTGGGGGTTCCGATTTTAATGTGAGTCTGTAACTTGCGGGCAGTCCTGTGACGTGAAGGGTAACAAGAACTTGCTCATCCTTCTCTCACAGTAGGCAATGAATGAAGTGACCGAGAATGAAACAGAACGGGAATCTGGGGGACTAGAGGTGAACTGTACGATCTGTCTACCTTCCAGTTAGGTTCTTTCACTCTTGACGAGAGGTGTGTAGTTGCACAATTATCTTCTTTCTGTCTGAGAATACGAGTCAACTTCCCGTGCCTTAACCAACAGATCTTCTCGACTCGCGGTTTTGTTGGTTAACAATTGGATCAACCCACAAATGGCTCCATGTCAACTGTTGATGCTCCAGTGAAGTGGTGATTTGATTTAAGCTACACAGGAATTAGACGAGCCAACGGGTGCTGCATATCGGTGCTAGGCTATCCTCGAACAATATGCATTCAGTGAATCAGTGATTCACTGATCGACGTCTTGCTTTGCGAGTTCGCGAATCTTCTCTTTCGTTTCCTCTTGATGTTCGCCAAACGCCACCTCGAAGATCCCACGATAGAAGTGTTTGTTCTTCTCCAGCGTGATACCCTCGCGTTTCAGCTGCTTTTTCAGGCGAGTAAATGTGATCTCGATATCCTCGCTCTGTTCCGGTTCGACGTATATCGTGGCTGAGTCCCAGTCCTCACGGATATTCAGCGGTTCGTCGTCTGTCTCTCCCGTTTCACTTGCGGACGATCCGGTGGTACTCGTGGTCGAACCCTGCTGGTGATTCGGCTGGCTTCCCGTGGCCTCTCCTGAACCTCCAGTTCCTGCTTCTGTTTCTGACGACGTCGCTGCAGACTCCTCTTCGGCGCTGCCCTCGTCGTCCCCTTCGTCTGATGGATTCTCGAACCGCTCGTCCATTCCTCGGGGCATACTTACGCCTCCACTTGGGCCTTGTCGAAGGCCCGTTCCATCGTCTTTGCAACTTCTAGGAAGAGGTCACGCTCTACTTGCTGATCGTTCGGGTCCTCCCATTCGAAAATATCTCGCCCGTTGTCCCACGCGCGCTGAATCGCCACCCGCATCGGGAGCTTGAAAATCGGTGCCATCGACGCGAACGACTCGTCGAAGGCGTTGAGGAATTTTTTCGACTGACCGTCGTCTCGGTACATGTTCGCCAGGAGTCCGACGATTGCAATCTCTATCTGCTGGTTGCTCTCGATGGACTCCAGCTGGTCCCACAGGTCGTCAAGTGCGTCCCGTGATGTTGCTTGAGTCTGTGCAGCTAGGAAGACGTTCTGCGCCGCGATGAACGCCGCGTCGGTCAGGACGGAGAGGTCTGGCGGGCAGTCGATTACGATAAAATCGTAGTTATAGCCGTCGTCGACCATCGCTTCGAGTGCGAGCTTCAACGAGAGGCGGGCGTTCGCGTCGTCCATCCAATCTCGAGCAAGGCCCATGTCCTTGTGACTGGGAATAAGGTCGAAGTTCAGATGCTCGTACTCGTCGGCCTCGATCACGATCTCCGACAGACTAGTATCGTGCGTGCGCGGGTTGTCGACGAGGACGTCGAGGAGGTTCGCGTCATCGGTGACCAGTGTGTTGGGGAGTTCGTTCTTCGGACTCGAAGGGTCATTCTCGTCGCCCGGCCCCAGACCAAGTCCTTTCGTCATGTCGGCCTGTGGGTCCATATCGATCGCCAGAACGTCGTGGCCGCGAGTAGCCAACGCCGCTGCGCTGTTGATCGTTGCTGTTGTCTTTCCAGTTCCGCCTTTCTGGTTCCCGAAGGCGATCGTGGGGATGCCAGTGGATGGTGTGACGCCCCATCCACGGGGTGTCTCGCTCATGGTTCGATCATTGAATCACTGACTCATAAATCCATTCCAGACATTCAGTTGTATCTTTCTTATCCTGGCTCTGGCGTAATCGAGCAGCATATGGCCTGAGAAGCACAAATTCGATTCACTATATGAATATCATTGATTCTTTGAATCATGGGGTCATTGAATAATAATCCCTTACTCTCTCTGATTCATTGATTCACTGAAATCCTGACTCATGATGTCTTGTCCTTGACTCCCGAATTCAGTGTTTCACATATTCGTTGATTCACTGACTCACTGACTCAATGATTCATGGATTCTTGGCTTTGCGATTGTCAGCGACTTCCTGAATCAAATACTCCTGGACTCTTTGACTCATTGATTCAATGACTCGAGTATCTACCAAGCGAGGGAAACTGAGAAGGCTTGAGAGACAGCGATTGGTGTTCCGTTTTCTCTCCTAGTTTCGTTACTAGCCCAGCCCCGAGAATTGAGTCAGAATAAGACAGCGAGTTCGTCTGGATAACCTCGCTTAGGTGGAAAAGTGCTAGTACAACGGGATTGTTGTAACAGCCGGGACCCACATTTGGACATTAGTCCGTACTAGACGATGTTTCAGGATTGATTTTGCTCTTTGAATTTAAGGGACAGGGCTTGTCGAACCGGGTCTAAGAGAACGATCTAATTGCTCGTTATCCTCAAAAAACACAGACGAATACCGGTCAGGATGGCCACTATACTGCAGTCACCCCATTATGTTATTACTTTGACTGACTCTCGTCTAGGCTGATGAAAGCATTTGAAGTGCCTTTGCGCCTCCTGTACGAGAGAACCAATGGTTCTCAGACTCTGACGCCGGGTGATTTGGCACTTGCACATCATATACTGACACCGTTATCTAAAGACCAATTATTGAGTGAGGTTGATGTTGATAATCCACTTGAGGTTATCAGAGATAATCCCGCTGAACAGCCACAATTCTACTTGGGTCAACTATGCGGCTACGATGAAAATGAGTCTCCTTCGGTAGATACACCATCGGCACAACTACCACTCAATTGTGATGTTGCGTTTACTCAGGCTGTAGACGGACGGTTGGGACAAGCACGTGAATTGCTAGAATACCTGATTCAGCGAGACGCAGAGGTAGATTCTCTCGACACTGCACTAATTGAGCGATACGAACAAAGACAAAGCGAGTTCACGCCTGAAGAACGTGACATCACAGTCCGTGCAACCTCTGGAACCACTGCTGAGGAGGACGCATTGGTCGGAAGGTTGCTTAGATGGTTAGAGACGCAGAAGAATGACTTTGTATTCGCTCAACAGGAAGTACCAGTTGGAATACAGCGATCTGCGGCGACTTTAGATAGGGAGATTATTACCGATCGAACGGTTTCGGAAGTACTCAAGCCAAGCGGACGCAGAAAACTTCCCAAGGGGTTCTGGACGGAAGCAGAAATCACACAGAGTTTCGGCTCTGGGACTTCCTCTGGTGCTGCTCAGGTCGACCTTGTTATCGCTGGGCCAAAAACAGTCTATGTAACCGAGTTAAAGACCGGGAGTCAACCTATTCGGTCTGTTTCTGATGTCTACCAGTACCTCGGCCAATCTCTATTTTACGCGGACTGTTTTATTGAGGACTACCCATCAATCGCAACTGAACAAAGAGTAATCCCTGTATTAGCCGTCGGGAGTATTAGAATTGAATACGAGATGATGAAGGCAAGCTTCGAAAAACACGGTGTTGCGCTGTTAGACGTCTCCAAAGAGAAGTGGATCGTACATCCCCACGACGTTGTGTGAGGATCAATTCCGATGGCAAGGTCTTTGCCAGTGACGGCATCTGTGCGAAAATATTTCTGATTTGCACCGGAGCCTTGGACATGGATTCTAATCGGGCCGGTGGTGTGTTGCTGGGACTCGCGTGTGGGGACGCACTGGGTCGGCCAGTCGAGTTCACGTCTGCAGAGGCGATTGCTGCTGAGCACGGACGCCTGACCGACATGGTTGGGTACGGGACCTGGAACCAACCAGCCGGGACAATTACTGATGACACTGAGCAGGCCCTGTGTATCGCACGAAGTCTTGCAGAAAATGACGAGTTCTCTCCAGGAGACATCGCTGATAGGTTCGTAACGTGGTACGACAGCGAACCATTCGACATTGGACAGATGACTCTCCGGGCACTCAGTCGACTCAAACACGGTGCAGCATGGGACGAGGCTGGGCAGGCAGTCTGGGAGAAAAGCCCAGAAGGGCAAAACGCCGGGAACGGGAGCGTGATGCGATGTCCACCACTGGCGATTCCGTATGCAGCTGATTGGGACACTCTCGTCGATGTAAGTCGACAATCCTCCCAAATCACACACGCTGATCCCCGATGTACGTGGGGATGTGCCGTGTTGAATCTCACAATCGCTGGTCTCCTTGAGGACGCTGACACACCGCTTCGCGACGCGCTTGATTTTGTTGGTAGTGATGCCCCTGTGGCGCTTACTGATGCGCTCGAACCGATTGCTTGTGGAGAGTCCCCGGACGCGCTGAAAACCTCTGGATACGTCGTTTCCTCGCTGCAGACTGCACTTCACGACGCACTTGGTGCAGCGACGCTCGAGGACGCGGTTGTAACCGCTGTCAATCGCGGTGGTGACACAGATACGATTGGTGCCATCTCTGGGGCAGTCGCCGGTGCTCGATTTGGTCAGTCACAGCTACCTCGACCATGGACGGTGGCCGTTGATGAGACAGCAGAACTCACAGCTCTCGTAAATCAGTTGCTCAACTACGACTGAGAGAAGTTACACTCAGCAGGGGTTGCAGGAGCATAGTTAGAGTAGAACGCTAGCAAGTTACAAATTCACTTTAATGGGTATCCCGATCTAGTGGTTGCGACCGAGTCAATCGGTGCCGTCGAGTCGGAGATCTTTGAGGTTCAACCCCGTTCTGGGTTTCTACCGCATCGCGACTTGAAGTCGATGTCCATGCGGAAGTAGTGCCACGACATCGTTTCAATCCCGTTCTGGGTTTCTACCGCATCGCGACGCAACGGACCCGCCCGTACCGTCTGCCAACACGAGTTTCAATCCCGTTCTGGGTTTCTACCGCATCGCGACAGTCGGTTACCCCCGTTTCCAGCGACAACACCCGTTTGTTTCAATCCCGTTCTGGGTTTCTACCGCATCGCGACTCCACCGTTCGTCGTCGTCTTCGGCGTCGAACTTGTTTCAATCCCGTTCTGGGTTTCTACCGCATCGCGACACGAGATGTCAGACATACCGTGCATCGGGTGTGGTGGTTTCAATCCCGTTCTGGGTTTCTACCGCATCGCGACGCGGCCTCCGCTGCACGGTTCACGCGGCGATTGATGTTTCAATCCCGTTCTGGGTTTCTACCGCATCGCGACGGTCGGCGCATCATCACGACCCACGACACAGACCGGTTTCAATCCCGTTCTGGGTTTCTACCGCATCGCGACGGGCGAGCGCATCTTTCAGCTCGGACTTCGGCGTGTTTCAATCCCGTTCTGGGTTTCTACCGCATCGCGACCGAGGCACGGTATCCGGTCGAGACTTCGACCGTGTGTTTCAATCCCGTTCTGGGTTTCTACCGCATCGCGACTGCTCGGGGCCGACGCGGAGGTCGACCTCGTCGTCGGGTTTCAATCCCGTTCTGGGTTTCTACCGCATCGCGACTCCACAGACGATGTCGAACGGGAGCTCGACGCCGTCGTGTTTCAATCCCGTTCTGGGTTTCTACCGCATCGCGACAGACAGGGAGTCGAAGTCGGCTGGGTCATACGGGAGTTTCAATCCCGTTCTGGGTTTCTACCGCATCGCGACAGGGCACCTACGCGACTGCGAGCGTCGACATCGAGTTTCAATCCCGTTCTGGGTTTCTACCGCATCGCGACTCGGCAACGGCGGCAAGAACGATGGCTTCGGGTGTTTCAATCCCGTTCTGGGTTTCTACCGCATCGCGACTTGAGGCGATACTCCACGCCACGGGCGTCGTTCGGTTTCAATCCCGTTCTGGGTTTCTACCGCATCGCGACATTCTGGGCCGTGCGCAAGAGCGAGACGACCGTGTTTCAATCCCGTTCTGGGTTTCTACCGCATCGCGACCTTATCCGACGCGAGTGGCGGGACCGGCGCATCGCGTTTCAATCCCGTTCTGGGTTTCTACCGCATCGCGACCGTACTTGAGCGCCGCTTTCCCGCCGCCTTTCCGTAGGTTTCAATCCCGTTCTGGGTTTCTACCGCATCGCGACGAAACTGCTAACCGAAGACGACGACGGCATCTACGTGTTTCAATCCCGTTCTGGGTTTCTACCGCATCGCGACAGCTCCTCGATAGTCTCGGTCATGGTTGGTCACTCAGTTTCAATCCCGTTCTGGGTTTCTACCGCATCGCGACCGCCGAACCCGGCGCGACCGAACCCGAACCCGACGTGCGGTTTCAATCCCGTTCTGGGTTTCTACCGCATCGCGACACGGCGAGCCCATCGAACCCCGCGACACCGCCGAACTGTTTCAATCCCGTTCTGGGTTTCTACCGCATCGCGACACGAGGTCGAGGCCATCGGCTTCCGCGTCGAACGGTTTCAATCCCGTTCTGGGTTTCTACCGCATCGCGACCGTTCGAGACGCCCAGCGACTGCGGGCCCGACACGTGTTTCAATCCCGTTCTGGGTTTCTACCGCATCGCGACCGGCGACCGCGTGCGCGAGTGGCGAGACGACGGACTGTTTCAATCCCGTTCTGGGTTTCTACCGCATCGCGACAGAGTTGCCACCAGAGAACGCCCCCGTCTCGTTGTGTTTCAATCCCGTTCTGGGTTTCTACCGCATCGCGACAACGTCAGTAGCCAGTACGCCCCATCACAACTCCGTTTCAATCCCGTTCTGGGTTTCTACCGCATCGCGACCGGGCGTACTCGTCGAGCGCCTGCCGGATAGTCGTTTCAATCCCGTTCTGGGTTTCTACCGCATCGCGACGGTAGGCCGCCTCCACGTCGCTGATGGACCACGGCGTTTCAATCCCGTTCTGGGTTTCTACCGCATCGCGACAGAGGCCGCCGAGCCACTGACGACCGCGGAGATCGCGTTTCAATCCCGTTCTGGGTTTCTACCGCATCGCGACCGGCTGTTCGTCGGCGCTGACTACCCCGGTGGGACGTTTCAATCCCGTTCTGGGTTTCTACCGCATCGCGACGGTTTCGGGCGCTATCGCTACCTCCTCCTCGACGCGTTTCAATCCCGTTCTGGGTTTCTACCGCATCGCGACCTCGTCGTGATTTGCTCTTGCATGGTCACACTCAGTTTCAATCCCGTTCTGGGTTTCTACCGCATCGCGACTTACCGCGTCGACGGCGTCCCCGCTCGGGACCATGTTTCAATCCCGTTCTGGGTTTCTACCGCATCGTGACGGAGTTCGAGCGCGTGCTTGATGAGAAAATCAGTGAGTTTCAATCCCGTTCTGGGTTTCTACCGCATCGTGACAGGGCGAGGACGACCCACCGCCGACTGAGGTCTGTTTCAATCCCGTTCTGGGTTTCTACCGCATCGTGACGCAGTTGGTAGCTTTTCGCTCCGCATATTCGGGTTTCAATCCCGTTCTGGGTTTCTACCGCATCGTGACGCGACGAGGCGGTGGTTGAACACCTCACAGTCGGGTTTCAATCCCGTTCTGGGTTTCTACCGCATCGTGACTCTGCGGCGCTCCCCGACGTAGACATCCCACACAGTTTCAATCCCGTTCTGGGTTTCTACCGCATCGTGACACCCTGACGCGACGTTTGCGGACCATCTCGCAGTGTTTCAATCCCGTTCTGGGTTTCTACCGCATCGTGACCCCGTATCTCTCAACGGCGGCACGTCCGAAACCGTGTTTCAATCCCGTTCTGGGTTTCTACCGCATCGTGACGACGTCGACGTCATGTCGGTCAGCCCGAAGACCGTCGAGTTTCAATCCCGTTCTGGGTTTCTACCGCATCGTGACGCGATCGAGGTCCACCACGCCGACCGCAACAAGCACGTTTCAATCCCGTTCTGGGTTTCTACCGCATCGTGACGACTGGCCGGGTGCGCGCGGGTCGCCGAGCGGCTGTTTCAATCCCGTTCTGGGTTTCTACCGCATCGTGACTCGATTGGCTCCCGACGTAGGTCATTGAGCATCACCGTTTCAATCCCGTTCTGGGTTTCTACCGCATCGTGACAGGCGAACTTCGGGACGGTCCCGGACGCGTCCGGATGTTTCAATCCCGTTCTGGGTTTCTACCGCATCGTGACTCGTCGAGCCCGTCGACGACGGGCGGCGACGACAGTTTCAATCCCGTTCTGGGTTTCTACCGCATCGTGACGCGGTCTTCCATCGCCGACAGGTCGACATCGCTTGGTTTCAATCCCGTTCTGGGTTTCTACCGCATCGTGACCTCTCGCGCATCTCGCTCGACATCGCGGCGCTCCTGTTTCAATCCCGTTCTGGGTTTCTACCGCATCGTGACACTCGAATCGGCGGCGTACGACCACGCGGGCGAGAGTTTCAATCCCGTTCTGGGTTTCTACCGCATCGTGACGTCTTGAGCGCCGTGTCTGCAACGTGGAGCATCTCGTTTCAATCCCGTTCTGGGTTTCTACCGCATCGTGACCGACTCCGGAGTCGGTCGCCATAGCCACCTCACTTCGTTTCAATCCCGTTCTGGGTTTCTACCGCATCGTGACCCGCCCGCGCCAGACCCGACTGTTGACTCTGCCTCGTTTCAATCCCGTTCTGGGTTTCTACCGCATCGTGACACGGTCGCTACGCGGGGCGCGCCGACTATGGCGGTTTCAATCCCGTTCTGGGTTTCTACCGCATCGTGACCTGGGCGCGTTCGAGCGTCCAGGTCTGGCCCGACAGGTTTCAATCCCGTTCTGGGTTTCTACCGCATCGTGACCATCGCTGAGACCACGACCGACACCAACGACCGCGTGTTTCAATCCCGTTCTGGGTTTCTACCGCATCGTGACACGCTCGGCGAGATGAGTCCCGACGAGGCGGCGAAGTTTCAATCCCGTTCTGGGTTTCTACCGCATCGTGACTCGATGCCGCGGCTCACATAGTGCGACGCGGCGGTGTTTCAATCCCGTTCTGGGTTTCTACCGCATCGTGACGTCCTGCTCGATTTCCGAAAGCCGCTCTTCGAGACGGTTTCAATCCCGTTCTGGGTTTCTACCGCATCGTGACGTACGTCGCCATCGAGGGGAAGCTCTCACAGGTCAGTTTCAATCCCGTTCTGGGTTTCTACCGCATCGTGACGGCGATGGGCAATGGAGTATCCGGCCGGGCCTTCTGTTTCAATCCCGTTCTGGGTTTCTACCGCATCGTGACGCGATGGGCAATGGAGTATCCGGCCGGGCCTTCTGTTTCAATCCCGTTCTGGGTTTCTACCGCATCGTGACCCCACGTGTGAATAATGTCGTATCAACACGCTCGAAGTTTCAATCCCGTTCTGGGTTTCTACCGCATCGTGACACGCGCTTCGGCGGCTTCACCTATACATACGACAAGTTTCAATCCCGTTCTGGGTTTCTACCGCATCGTGACAGGGGGTGTATATTCGTCGAGAGCATCTATATCTTTCTCTGGTGGAGCAAGAACGCGGGTGTCGTTCGTGGACCCCCGCTGTACACAGCTTTGAAAAAGGTCGATGAAGAGTTACACTCACACACGAAGCTGACCGGCGAGTGTTGGTTCGACGTGGCGGGTTTTGCCTTCCTTCCACGTTTTGACGGCACCATCGAATTCCAGCGCATCAAGATGTCGTCCGACAGTACTTCTCGACTTCCCCGTCTCGTCGGCGATTTGAGGGAGTGTCGTATTTCCGTTGATAGTGACGAGGGACCGGAGTGTGTCGAGGGTCGCGTCGGACGGGCGACTCATCAGGTTCGGGAGAGTGATTTCTTCAATTTCTTCGTCAATGTCCCTGAACTGGAGTGCGAGATCGACAATGTCTGACCGCGCAATTGCAGCGATGGTCAGCGGGAGGAAAATTTCCCGTGGACCCCCTGCGAAGTTCAGTACCACCGTTCCTTCGGCGGCTTCAAGGATGTCGACGCATTCAACGACTGCAGATTCAAACGACTTGTAGCTGATCTTTTCGATAACGATGTCTGATCCGGGACCGAGCTCGTTGACAGTCTGGTTGACGTCTTGGATCGCACTTTTGGCTCTATCGCTTGTATCGCCGTGCGGTCGGAGGAGTACGACGACGTCGTTGGCGTTGAGGCCATTATCGAGTATTGGACGCATCACCCGCGGGCTGTAGTGCCCAATTGTGGAGACGTACGTTCGCATGTATCCGATTGCAGTCGAGTTCGACTAAATGGTTTGGCTTCGTTTTCGTGTTATTGTCCCTGTATATTTGCGGATAACTGAATACATCTCCAAAATCGTAAAAAGATTCAAGGGGATAACCAACGCAAATGTGATTGTGAACCGACATACCAAAGCCTACGGTTGTGAGGTGTTATGCGTCGGGTCGACTTGACGCTTGAGCCAGAGGGCTCATTCCCGGTACCGACGGCGAATGGCTACCAGATCTACAGTGCGATCCTCTCAGCACTCGATGACGTCAATAAGGACATCAGCACACGTGTCCATGATTCCTCGATTGGGAGTCTGACGAACAGCGGCCTCCTCGGAACATTTGACGGGAGCCGTCGTGATCACCACAAACGCGTAATCTGCGACGAGACGTACAACCTCAAGATGGGTGTCGCTGACTCTCGCGACCAAGAGGTCTTCCAAGCGCTTGCCGATGCGTTTGTCTTCAGCGATGATACACTCGAACTTGCGGACGGTGACTTTCGGGTGCGAGACTTCGCGAGCACGAACACGACCCACGCGGAAATCCTCGAAGATGCTTCAGAGATCGTCACACAGCACGACGATACCTTCGAGATTGAGGTTCGCTTTGAGACACCGACCTGTGTCAAGGAGAGTGGAGAAATCACCACGATGTTTCCCCACCGTGGGAGCGTCTTTCGCTCACTCTTGCGAAAGTGGTCCTCGACAATCCCAGATAAGCGGGCCGACGAACTCGAACTCGCAATGACGCGCGAAGACTTCGAGGCAAATCTTATTGAGAAACCCGATGCGGGCACGTACGAGACACACAGTGTCCTCGTTAATCGTGGTGAAGACGGCGGACCAATCCTTCGTCAGGGATTCACAATCGACTGTACGTACAAGTTCAAGGATGCGAGCGAAGCCACCCGGACCGCAGTCACGGCACTTGCACTTTTCAGCGACTATGCCGGCGTTGGTGGATTCGTCTCCAGAGGGTGTGGGACAGTCTCTGTGGAGGTTGGACGGTAATGTCTACTCCCGAATCGATTTGGGGAAATCGAGATACCCATCCAGTCCTCGCGCAGTATCTTGTTGACCTCGATCCCTACCTTCTCGACATCGGGTGGTCTTTCGAGTCAGCGAAAAGCGTTGAGTATGGCCTGACCGACCAGTCAATGCTCAACCACGTCCGGAACGGCGTGTTCGCTATCGTACGACTGAACGATATTGCACCTTCGTTTGGTGCTCACGAGCTGAGCGATGACGAGCTTCGGAAGGTCGTCGCGCTGTTCACCGTTCACGACCTCCACAAGCTCCGAGATAAGCAGGGGATTGACGAGGAGTATGATATCAACGTGGATAAGGTAGCTACTCTCGTCGATGCGCTCGGTGTCGGTTCGTTTGCCCCTGATCTTCGAATTGAGACGTTCCACGCGTGCGCGGTCGACCATGCGAATACGTGGAACTCAAATCCAGAGCACTCCACGCGGACGTATGACCAACTCCGGCCCTACGTTCGCCTCGCCGATGCGTTTGCGTCTTGCCAAACACCGGAATCAGCGACAGTCGAGCGGAACCAGAAGGGGTTGGAAGTGGCATACCCCGGAACCGACCTCGAGCTTCAACACCACACGCTTGACGACGTGAAAGGTGTGTTCACGAACCTCCTTAGCGGTGCGGTCAGCAACGTCCTCAAAGAGCGCTTCGGGTACGAGCGACTTCTCATCTACCAAGATGGTTGCGTTTATCTGACTAGTGGGTATACTGAGGTGACAATCGACGACGAGTTGATCGGCGATGTCTATGATCGCCTACAGTCCGAAATTGGGGACTCACACCCTGCATATGACGACCATGACGCGCTCGCGGATAACCTCTCGACGCAGTCGCAAGGTTTCTACACGATTAACGATCAAGACTTCTTCTACGCAGGGGCGCGGAACCTTCTCTACGCGGTTGCGGTGAAGGCGAAACAGGATGCCGATCCTGATTCAGACCCGACAGATAGTATGGCGGAGACGATGGAATCACTGAATGAGCGCCTTCCAATCGATATCGATGCGACGACTCGAGTCGCTCCGGGATACGCCCGGCTGGTGTACACGTTCAAACGCGCGTTTGTTGACCCACTCGTCGATGCCGGCTTGACAGACGAAGATGCCCTCACCGTCACGTGTCGGCTCTTCGATGTCGATGGAAGTGTCCTCGACAGACTTCAGGAGACACGCGATGACGAGAATATTGATCTCACGGCTGGCGGGAAGTGGGACTACGCGTACGCAGTCGGTCAGCACGTCGCAGACCGAGCGCGTCGTGACCACTGGCAGGATGTTCCGGGCGAAGTCGCGAAGCTCCTGATCACAAACCTCGACGCGCTCGAAGAGGGGTGGGAGGATATCGTCATGGACGCACACACGGGACAGTTTGAGACCGAAATCCGGGCGTATATCGGCGACACCCTTCGAATTAGTGGGAAAGCATCTCCTCCGACGGCAGAGATGGACGGACTCTCCGACCCATTCGAAGAACATCATGCCACTCGCCGGGGAAAGACGTGTACATTCTGTAATCGTGGGACAACGAGTAACCGGAAGAGCGATATGAAGGCTCCAAAGTCGCTCACGACGCTCCAAGCGGGCTATTCGAACCGGATCCCCGCCGACGCTGGCCAGCCCGAAAAACTCCTCGTCTGTACACCGTGTCAGATCGAGTTTTCCCTCCGCGAGACCGGTTCGAGTCGACGCGATGCTGGCCGAATATTCGTTCATCTCGTGCCGGATTACTTCTACACGCCAACGATGTGGGATCTCTACTCGGATGAAATCTTCGCACGATTCACGGGTGAGGCAATGACCCGGATTGGTCGTCTCGCCTCTGCGATGTTTGATATCGCAACTGCCGAGGAAGACTGTGACCGAAGGGTGGAGACGAAGATTTCCAAGTCAGTATCGACGGTCCTCCGCGAGGCGACACGTGCTGAAGATGGGGGCGGGCGTTCGATGATCGAGCAACTCCAGAACGGGTTTGACCCCAGTGCTGGCTTCGGGTCGCAGACGCTCTCATTTTATAAGCCCAAGGATAACGAGACAGAATTCCAGTTCTTTGGCGTCTTTGTCGGACTTGCGGTTGCGTCGACGATGGGACTGCGAGCGTACGTCTCACAGTCCCCAATTCCGGAGGTTCGGGGTCGTGACTTCTCTGAGATGGTGAGGCTCGACGCTGGTTTCACGACGGTAAACGAGTTCTACGGACGAGAGATCCCACTTTCGAAGCTTCGGACCCGACTCGGTGCCGCTGCTGCCCTAATCCAACTCGGCTATGCACTCGCCCGCGACGATGCCCGATTCGCGAAGTATCTTCGGACCGTCCGGAACAAGCCGCTTCCGGGATCGTACCTGTTGAAGCGGGCAGTACTGGATTCCGATGACGGTGGGACTTCGCGGTACCTGCTCGAGGAAGCAGATTACCTCGACCGGTATGGAAACCTGACAAACGACGCGGATACAACAACAGCAATCAACAAATGACGAACACAACGAAAGACGATGTGACCGCACTCGCGGAGCTCGCCTACGATGCGATACGTCCCGCGTACGGGAACGACAAGCCGTACGCTATCGAACGAGTATTCCGAGAGTCGGTGAAAGCGGTGAAAGATTCGAATGAGTTCCGGCTGAGCGCCGACGAGGCGGCACTACTCGTCGCCGGCCGACTCGAAAAGCTCCATCAGCGAAGTGAACAGGTGTGGCCAGTTCCTGCCGAGAAAAGCAGAAGTGGAGATCAACTGAACGAACGCATCGAGCGGTACGCAGGCGAATTCGCACAGCGACTCCTCGCTGATCGATGCGAGGGGAAGCCGTCCCTGTTGAAACGGCGAGCGAACAATCTCGCGGACGGCTTCTACGCGGCGACGATCCGACTGCAGCGCGAGACGATCAACGACACGACGGAGACCAACTGACAATGTTTGACCACGACACTTACCCCGAACTGGAGCGCGGCACCGTTTCCCGAGACGAGATGACGATCGCCCCGAAGAACAATTTCACGAATGTCCTCGTTCTACGTGAGCTGGAGAGCCACGCAGTCTTCACAACTGACGGGCAGAGCGCCGACCTCGCCAACGTCGCGGTCGGATTAGGAGATGATCGTGAGACATACTCACCCGGCCTGATGTTCATGCGCAAACAGACGGGAAGCGACCGACGCTTCGGGAAGTCCCTGCAGCGTGATCTCCTCCAGACGGAGTGTACGATGCAGGTCAACGGCATGTGCCAGGACTGCGTTGAGTGTATCCTCTATGGGAGCGCCGCGAGCGACGATGCCGACCAACAGCTTTCAATAACGTCGCGAGTGATGTACGATACCGCATACACGCTTCGGGACGCGACCGTGACGATTGACGAGAAGTTCCAGAACGCGCCGGGCGACGACTACGCGAAGACCGCAGAAGCGACGATCCGCGAACCTGATTTCTTTGAACCCGGAACACTATTCCCGTCAGTCATTACGCTCCGTGATGCAACGCCCGAAGAACTCGCGTTCGTCCTCGGGATCACGGCGAAGAACAAGCGCTACGGTGCCGCGACGTCACGTCTCGGCCGCGTCAAGAACCACATCCTCGGTGTCTACACTGGGAGTGAAGAGGGTCCAGCGAATCTTGGGCTGACCAGGGATGTCGTCACCCGTCTCCGTGACAGCGACGAGACGTCCGCCGATTCGATCCAAGATGTTATCACAGCGGCGGCGCACGACCCACAACTCGTCGGAGATCATCTCCAGTCTGCCTTCGATGACCGCGTTAATACTGAGCGGGGTGGTCTCGACCTTGAACGCGTCCCAGATGATACCGTCGACGACTTGCTTGAAACTGCGACTAGTGACTCGCTCGCCGATGTCCTTGAAACGCAACTAGACGCCTCGCGTGCGTTCCTCGAACAGACTGACTGAGAGCATGATGGCAGCACTCGAAGTGACGCTCCGGACGCAAGGGGAGATCTGGTTTGCGAGTCGTGAAGTCGGTCGGCTCGCAGACACGGAGCCGTATTTCCTGAATACGGCGCTCTACTACGCATTCGGGTTTGCGTCTGGCCGGTACGTCGATCGCTTGTTCGAACCGACGTACCTCGACGACACCGATGGGGTCTCCGAGGAGTTGTACGTGACGCCAGCAACGCCATCTGACAGTACTGGATCTGGCCTCGCCAATCGGATCACTTCAACGTACAACACGAGCAGCGATGACTACGCGACAATCAACTACTCGGCGCAAGACGATCCGGATGCGAAGCAGAATCTCCCCACGTATGGTCGTCGTCGTGTGCTCGGGCACGGGAACGAACTCACGTGCTACCTGCTCGGACGCGGTCTCAGTACGAGTGAACTCGAGTCGCGCGTCCCGGGATACATCCGGCTTGGGAAGAAACGCGGCAAAGCACGCGTTGAGACCGAGCCTCTCGACGTCTCACAAGACACCGGTGAGTTTGATCTCGGTCACCCGATTGGTGCATACGACACGGATCTCACACCGGTGGGAAATCTTGTTACAAAACGGATGCGACCGACGCCACTCGTGATGCAGGCATCCTATGACGGCGCGTATGTCGAACTTGGACCAACGAATCTGGATGGTAAAAACGGCGTCCAGCTCCCTGCTGACGCGACCTTCCTCAAAACCAAGCGATGAGATCTCTACTCCCTCTCTCAGGTGTTGAACTCCGACGGCATAAGGATCCCGAGTATCCAGTCGAAGATTCCAAATTCGAACCGTACGCCCACCAGCAGGACATCCGAGAGCTGTTCCAGAACTCGAACGAGTTCCTCGCAGTAAACGATAGTCCGACCGGCGGTGGGAAGACGATTTCATGGCTCGCGCCCGTCATCGAATGTGAGGACCACGCGCTGGCGGTCTACCCGACGAATGCGCTCATCCACGACCAGTACAATCAGATCAGGGAGGAACTCGATGAGAGCTTCCCCAAGCGAGGATCCGATGTCGCGGTGCTCCCGATCACAGCTGACATGCTCCGGACACGATACGCGACCAAGTATCCAGACACGAGGACGAACGGCGAGCGACTTCGAGCTCTCCTTCGGACGTACGTGTATCAGCGCGGAGACCCGGTACTAGTGTTGACGAACCCGGACATTCTCGTGATGATGCGTCGGCACATCTACGGACGTACTGGTAACCCTGGCTCTCGGGTCAGACAACTCAACGAGTTTGAGACAATCGTCGTCGACGAGTTCCATCGCGCCGGCAGAAAAGAGCAGAATACGCTCCTGTTCTCGCTCGACGAGATGTACGACCTCCCTAATTTCCAGTGCGCGCTCTCGAAAATTGTCCTACTCAGCGCGACCCCGACTACTCGTCTCGAACACCACTTTGAAGAGGCAATGAGTGCGCCGTATCGCCGCGTGACGTCGAAGCGCGAGACGACTGAAGAGCGCTCTTTCAACGAGACACCAACTGATGGGTGGGGTGCAGTTATGCCTCCCGTTGATCTCGACGTCCGCTCAGCGGCAACGTTCGACACGGCGAGTGAACTCCTCGGTGAGGACTGGGACGACACCGAATCGTTCGCCCGGAAGGCTGGACGAACCGTCTTTATTCTCGACGGGATTCACGAGGTGGACGAGGTTTACACTCACCTTTCGAACACGTTTGATGACCGAACCGTAGTTCGTATCGACGGGTTCCACCGCGGCAATCTCGAAGAGAAACTTGACGATTTCGACATCCTCGTGAGCAACTCAGCCGTCGAAGTTGGAATTGATTTCACAGTCGATCGTCTCGTGTTCTCGGCGCCTGATCGGGCGAGTTTTGTCCAGCGCCTCGGCCGTCTTCGAACTAAATCCGAACCACAATCCGCTCGCTGTTATGCCTCGACGAACGTCGCTGCGTCGCTTTCGGAAATCGAATGTGACGGTCGTGTCTCCCGTGCACAACTCATCGAAACACTCGAAGATGCCTACCACGACCCCCGAGAATTCGAATCGTTCGACTGGCGATACTCGGCAGCCGAAGCCTATCATCACATCGAACGTCGTGCTCGTGATGCCAACTCGGAACGTGCCGAGGAGATCCGCGAGAAGGGATGGGAGCGTATCCTCCGACACTTTGGCGGCGGTGATCCACCGCTCACCCAGTCGGATGTTAAAGCACACGCATATGTTATCAATAATGCCGTTGAGCGGACACTTCAGTGGTACCGCGGCGGGTCGCTTCAAGCGCTCGTCTACGACCGCACACCAGGCACGAGCGACCCGATAAAAACGTACGACCTCTTCTACCTCCTACGTCATGGTCATGTTGAGTTCTTCTCACGAACTGGGTTCGACGAGGTTGTTCCGAACGAGCACACCGACGATGTCTCTCACCTCGCGCCGTACGTTACAGGCTACTGCACGTACGACGGGACAATCGAAACGAACGACGACGGTTATGGACGGAGCGTCCGTCTCAAGGCTACTTCCGAGACCTATGGCTGGCTACGTACCGACGACGGAATTGACGACGAGACACGGAAGCCGCGCGAACTTGATGGGATTGGTATCGATGTCGAGCCAGATGGTGCGGATCGGATTACATCGATTGAACATCTTCGCGACGAGATGCGCGAGGACCTTGACGTGCTCTGCTATGCGGTCAAGAACCACCCACGACGGGTCAAGAACCAGTACAATCTTGGAAAGTTCCTCTTCCTCTATCCGCTCACCGTTGGTGACGAACAGTGGTGTGCCGCACTCGGTATCGACGCGCTCTATCTCCACTGTGCGGTCCAAGAGGCGCAGAACGCTGTCGACTTGGAGAGTTTGGGGATCGACCTTTGAGATGACGGGTTCGAGCTTCAAGGACGAACTAGTATATGTGAGCGCGTTGAACGAGTTCGTCTACTGTCCACGCCGGTACTATTACCAGCGATACTACGACGAGATTGGAGAACCCTATGAACTCGTCGACGGCCGATCGAAACACAAACACGCATCCCGCCGCGGGAGCTGGGTGACGGAGCGATACTTCCGTTCTGATGACCTCGGGATGCACGGGAAGATTGACCTCGTTGACACCGAGACTGGGACACCGACCCCAGTCGAACGGAAGCGTTCCGAGAGCGGATCATACTATTCAAGCGACGAAGTCCAACTTGCTGGCTACTGCATGCTGCTCGAAGACGCCATTGACGAGTCCGTAAATGTGGGGTACATCTACCTTTACTCAACCGACACGCGCCACTCGGTCCGGATCACGCAGGATCACCGTGAGGCTGTCCGAGAGATACTGAGGCGTATCCGTTCAATGTCAGTTGATTCGATCCCGCCGCTGACGCAGAACCAGTCGAAATGCGAGGCGTGTTCAGCGAGGACGTACTGTATGCCTGGTGAGACGGCGGTTCTCTCACCTTCTGAGGCCGAAGGGACTGGATGGGAGGGAACGACACCCGGAGATTTGATATGAAAGAGAGCCAGGGCATCTTCGAGGATTCAGTTGTATACGTCACGACACAGGGTTCGCAGGTCCGTATCGACGGCGGTCAAGTCGTCATCTACGATGTAGAAGGCGACGACGGTGAACTCGGAGCGTTCCCAGTCGAGAAGCTTGATACAATCAACGTTTTCGGCGGTGTGAACTTCTCAACGCCGTTCGTTGCAACAGCGAACGAGCACGGGATCGTGCTCAACTACTTCACACAGAATGGAAAGTATCGGGGGAGTTTCGTTCCAGAACGTAACACAATCGCAGAGGTCCGACGCGCACAGTACGCACTTACTGGCCGTGACGAGCTGGCGATTTCGAAGGCGATGATCGCAGCAAAGATCAGGAATGCACGGACGATTCTCTCGCGGAAGGGTGTCCGAGGGACGACTGTTCTCAAAGACCTCGGCGAACGTGTTTCGAGCGCATCGAACAAGGACGACCTTCGCGGGATTGAGGGTGAGGCTGCAGAACGCTACTTCAGCCGACTTGACGAGACTCTCGTCGACAACTGGACGTTCGACACGCGCAGCAAACGACCGCCCGAAGACCACATCAACTCGCTATTGTCGCTGACCTACGTGATGATGAAAAACGAGGTTTTGAGTGCGCTCCGCTGCTACAACCTTGATCCTTTCTTGGGTGTGCTCCACGCTGATCGGCACGGACGACCGTCACTCGCCCTTGACCTCCAAGAGGAATTCCGGCCGCTGTTCTGCGATGCCTTCGTCACGCGTCTGGTAAACCGTGGGACAATTACTCATGATCAGTTTGGAAACGACAACCGACTTACTGACGACGGTTTCCAAGCGTACTTGGACAAGTTTGACGGCTACATGAACGAAGAGCTGACGCACCCGTATTTCGAGTACCGTGTAAGTCGCCGCAAGGCGATCCGACAGCAGGTGATCCTTCTGCGGAAAGCGATTACGGGTGAGCTTGATGACTATCACGCGCTGGAGGTGTCGCGATGAGACTCGCAGTGACGTACGATGTCAGCGACGATACGAATCGTCGACGCGTCTACCGAACGCTGGAACGATACGGAGCGTGGCGCCAGTACAGCGTTTTTGAACTCGACGTGTCGAAGAGCGAGCGGGTTGAACTCGAAGACGAACTTGAAAGCCACATTGAGCCGGCCGACGGAGATCGAGTTCGGCTATATCGGCTTTGCGAAGCTTGCCAGGAGGCGACAACAGATCTCGGAAATGAGCCACCAGATGAACAATCGAACGTCATCTGACGTTGACCTTTTTCAAAGCCGTGTACAACAGGGGTCCACGAGAGGGGACTGCGCTATCATGGGTGGAGCAAGGTTTATACACCACGTCAAGCAAACTGCACCCCCTGTCGCAGGGCAATAGAAACCCAGAACGGGATTGAAACTTCATCAAGCCCCGTGATATCGCCGATGGGTTCAGCAGGTCGCAGGGCAATAGAAACCCAGAACGGGATTGAAACTTCCTCGTGTCGTTGGGTGAGTCTGGTGAGCCAAAAGTCGCAGGGCAATAGAAACCCAGAACGGGATTGAAACGACACGTCGACCATCTCGCCGACCGAGCGGGCAGGGTCGCAGGGCAATAGAAACCCAGAACGGGATTGAAACTCGTCGTCACTCATCGTCGGCCTCCAGTTCGAACGTCGCAGGGCAATAGAAACCCAGAACGGGATTGAAACACGACGGCAAGTGGATTCGGTGCGGTCGGCCCGTGGGTCGCAGGGCAATAGAAACCCAGAACGGGATTGAAACAGCAGGACGAGATTCGCGAGTAGGGACACGGTCAGAGGTCGCAGGGCAATAGAAACCCAGAACGGGATTGAAACTGACCTCCCTTCTGCGCGGCCGAGATGTGGCCGCGGGTCGCAGGGCAATAGAAACCCAGAACGGGATTGAAACGATGAGGTCCTCTTGTCCAAACGCGTGTTCGTCTGTCGCAGGGCAATAGAAACCCAGAACGGGATTGAAACCCACCCCGACAAGGGCGGCTCTCACGAGGAGTTCGTCGGTCGCAGGGCAATAGAAACCCAGAACGGGATTGAAACATTTCGGTGGGCGTGACGTTTGTCGGCCGGAGGTTCGTCGCAGGGCAATAGAAACCCAGAACGGGATTGAAACCACATCGCGGAGCGTCGACCACCTTGGAGTTCGTCTGGTCGCAGGGCAATAGAAACCCAGAACGGGATTGAAACCGCTGTGGCCGAGCGAATTGAGGCCCCATTATCTTGTCCAGTAGAAGTCCACAACAGTTGGTTCGAAATCGCCGCTGACCACACCGCCGTGGTTCTATATGTGCCAATCTGAACGGCTGTGAGGAGTCCATGGACTTATTTCATCTACCTAATATCAAGGATGTACACTCTGTCCAGGTTTATCCCCGCTCGAGTTGGGTATACCACGGATTTAGTGAGGTAATGGCCTGAAAAACTCGAATACACAGGTTGACTACTCTCGTGGATTTATTGATGAAACGCTTCAGATAATCTTCCCGCCATCTTCCTTTGCCGGGCCTTCCGCTCTTGCTCTCTCGACAAATAGTTCCGAAGCACAACCTCCGTCGACGAACTCCCCTGGTCTTCAGCAACTCCCTCCAGTCCCTCTAGAACCTCAGCAACAGCCTCCTGATACGCCGAGTACCAGAATCTCCTCCCCATCTTCGGCGTGGGCGTATCCCCATCAACAACCACCCCAGCGCTGTCAGCAAGCTGTTTGAACCGACGACGAACCGTACTCACGGAGACGTGACCCGTGGACGACGACCGAGACGGGAACAGATACCCGTTCCACGTCTCACGGTCAGAAAGCGCATCAATCCGATCAGCAACGACATCGACGCCATACAGCACCGTCACCTCGCCGGGGCCGTTCTTCCGCTCTCCATCACCGAACGACAGATGCGGGTCCTCTGTATCCAAGACCACTTGGTCGACGTGCAACGCGGCAACCTCTGAAGGTCGTAATCCCCAGCCAGCAATCGCAACGACGAGCAGCTCCGCTTCGGGCGAATCTACCTCGCTGTAGATTCGACGGACCTGCGACGCCGACAACGCCTGTGGGTCCGGCTCGCTGGCTTCCCAGCCGAACTCTTCGCCGGCCTCTGAGAGTGGGTTGTACTTCGCGTACTTCCGGCGCTTCACGAACGCATACCACGCTCTGGCCACGTGCAGATACTCGAGCTTCGACCGGTCGGTCGACAACTCCTCGTCGAACACGTCGAGGACGGCAAGACAGCGTTCTATCTCTCGCGGCTGCTGGTCCATCTCAGACAGCGGTTCGAGCAACGCATCGGTCCCGTGCAACTCTCTGTACGTCCGAACCCACTTCGCCAACCGTGTCCGGTGGGTTTCGACGGTACTCTTTGCTCGTCCACCACGGGTTTGTATCGAGTTGAGGTACATTTCTAGAGCGTTGACAGTAGGCTCATGGTCGACGTTCCACTCCCACTCGTCAGATCCCTCGTCTTCGAGGCCGACAACATTGACGAAGAACTGCTTCGGCGTGAGGTCGTGATGCTCACGTAGCGCGTACGCGATACCACTGTATCCGTGTTTTGTGAGCCAATCGTAAGTCGGAACGTCGCGGTCCTCGTCGAACCCATCGCGATAGCGCTCCGGTGCGATGTCTTGCCAGTAGATATCGACGAGTTCGTCGAGGCTCATCTGGGACCACTTGTAGCGCTTTTCTCTCGGTCCCTCGTCTGAAGCCGTGTCTTCGACCTCCAAACCCTGGGAGTCGGACTGCTGATTCACGCCTGCTCACTGGGGAGGAGCCCGCTCGCTGAGTGTTTGGGTGATTCTGAGTTGCAGATTTTCATTACTCACCGACTTTCTTCCATTGAGTTAATACTTCGGCTTGTGCGGGAGTGGGAGATACCACAACGTCAATTAGTGAAATTGAGTGCGAAGTGGCCGATAGCACAGTATATTGCATTTCGCTATACTGAATTCCTATGGGGCCGACAGTCGTTCCGAACATACGTGCTGTCCTAGCTTTCGCCTTGATCTCACCAACCGAGGGTAACGTGCCTTCGTTATCGATGATTCGGTGACGAGCGTCTCCTCGGCGAGTGGTTGGTGACGAAGTGCTGCACGAGTGCGACGGTGAGAACTGCTTCCAGATCTTTCCTGAAGTCCATGGGGCCAAGAGCCCGGAGTCTTGAACGTGACGTGCGTCGTGATCTCAGCCAGAAGTGTCCGGTGAGAGTCGTCGCAGTCTGCATTCACTCTCGGAGACACACGATCTCTCAGACGCTGTGTTTCTCGTTGATGGCTACGGGTATCAGACTGCTCTCTCGATTAGGATTAAGCGGTCGGCCTGACTACGTCGAGCGAAACCTCATCGAAAAATGGTTTCACACCCTCAAAATGCGAGTCGACCGCTTCCATAATTCGTGGGTGGGCAGTCACGGAAGCGTCCGCGAGTGGCTCATACAATTTACGCAATACTACAACTATCAAAGACCGCATCAAGCGCTCAATGGACGAACGCCAGTCGAGGAAGTCACTAACTAGACAGTGCCGTCATCCAAGCATTGTTGTATGTCTCGACCGATTTCTGTCTCTGTTCCACGACCATTTCTCCGCAGAGATGACCCGACTAGTCGTGCGTATCTTAGTGCCGTTGCCGAACGAGGGCTCTATTGAACTCTTCACACCACCCCGAGAGCAATCAAATGTGCCACTGAACGGATTCATGCACGAAGAACAGTACAACGCGGCTGTGAAATTTGCGAACAAGCTCGGACTCTCTGTCGATAGTGTTTACCTGAGACCACTAGTGAGTGGATGTAGTAGTAACGTGCCCGTGTTTGTGCCGATAAAGTCAAAGACGCCATGCTGGGCTATTCGGACACGGACCCTTCTGACGAGATCGGGGACATTCCCACAATTACCATCGAGAACGTGTGTCCGCGTGGTTCGTTCACGTATCTTCTTACAGATTCAACGGATGTCGCTCATCTCGAAACTGCACATTCCCAGTTACAAGCCGACCAAGACAAAGAGGTGACTGTCCCGCCGGTGGCATATACACTCGATGTGGGTCATGCAGCAGACCCGTTCGAGATGCTCGAATCGATGGGTGCTTCTGCGCACGTACATCTGCATGGCTCTACTACGAACACGGATGTCGCCCGTCGCCAGTTGCGCAACACGTACAACCTCGACGCAGACGACACAGTGGTACTATAGAACCAGATAATAGCCTTCAACATCTGCCTCCAGAAGCAGGTAACGAGTCAATACAAAGAGTGGTCGACAAACTCACAGAGGTTGGGTATTCAGGACCGACCGTGTTAGAACTCATCCCCTCATACTGGACTGCTGAAATCCTTCACAATAGCGTGGATGCGATTCGTGATGCTGGGTGGTGCCATTACGACATAGAGCTCGTGATGCTCCTTAGGACCTCGGTACAGTATCTCGATCGAACAAACTGAGCAGCAGGTCTGTGAAGGTTGCAAGAAGGTCAGCAAGTCTATCGACAAGTAGTATCGCGGTGATCGCCTCCAAGACTCACTCCGATTCACATTTTGAGGGTCGACCGTTTTCACAATTCGTGGGTGGTAGTCGGCTGGTCGTCCGCCAGTGACTTGCAGTGTTCGTTCATTACTATAACCTTCAACGACTGCATCAATCGCTCGACGGAAGACCGCCAGCTCAGGTGGTTAACTAGACAGTGCCCCCATAAGATTTGGTTCAAGTTCGAAATTATCGTCGAGAAGACACACATCAACATCAATCTCCAAACTGTAAACCCAAGATGCTCTCGGCAGATATTGAGACGTCCCAATTGGTATGATTAATCCATCAAAATACAATAGAATTTGATAACTTATTGATTGAAATATTAGTGTGTATTAAAGCGGGCGGTCAGAGGCACAACCCAACGCCCGCATCACAGCCTTCTCGGTCGACTATTAAATCGTCCACGTGAGCAATCGAACCACCTCAAAAAAATGACCGCTAGGTGCCTCAATTGCGGTCTACTGCAACTACGTGTAGTAGGAAGGGTAGAAGGAGCGACGAGGAATCTCCTGCAGACTGGTGAGATTGACTTCGTCAGCCTCGGAGAGCTTCCAGACGTGGTCGAAAAAGTCGATTGCGGCGGCGACGAAGTTTGAGTTCTCCGTATAGACCCCACATTCGGGGTTCCAGTTGTAGCTGTTCTCCATGAAGTTCGCCGAACCTAGGAGTGCGGCACCCTCAGTTGCGTGTCCAATGGTCTGAAGTTTTGCATGGATGCCAAACTCAGCGAGGTCAGTTTCGTCCGTCTCGCTTGTGATTCGCTGATATTTCTTGTATCGGGAGTACGTCCGGATAGTGACGTTCTCGCGGTTCTCCTCGAGATCGCCGAGGAGATTGTCGCGGAGTCGTTCCCACTCCCATCGACGTTTCGTGTGTCGAGTGAGGAGGCGAAGTTCGTAGCCGTCCCGGAGGAGACTCCGGAGTTGTGAGGTGTACTCGGAGAAAGTGTCGTCGTCGTATGGTGTCATGATGCGGACGACGCGTTCGTCAAGGTCACGCTCTTGGCCTCGTGTGAAGAGGCGATCCGTCATTTCGGTAAAGCGGCGCAGATCGTTATTCCGCTGGTCCTTCCAGCGTTTCAAGCGCGCACGTTCTCGTCGCAGTGCGGGCTGGTCGTCGACGTACTGCTCCATGCGTTCCTCCCCGAGAGCCTCTGGGTCCGGGAGGGTATAGACGAAGTATGTCGGGGCAACAAGATCGTCGTCAACACCCATGACGAGTGATTCGATGATGTTTTCCCTCATTCGTGGTGCTTCCCTGAGCGTGACATCGGTGAGAGCGTCGAACCACGAGAGTCGCGTGTGGAGTGCGTCGAAGAGGTCGTCGCGGAAGCCGTCGTAGCGATCAGTCCCCACCGGGGCGGACGGAACGGCATCGAAGGTTATGAGAAGATCATCTCGGAGCGAACAGTCGACACCCGGAAGGTTGGAGATAGTGCGGTAGAGAGGGTAGGGGTCGAGCTCCAGGGTATCGGTGAGTGAAGAGAGAGCGACCGAGTGGAGGGTGGGATGAGTGTGAATCGTGGCGATGAGGTCGAGTGTCTCCGTGACAGCCTCGCGGGACGGATCGTCTGGAAACACGTCCTCGACGAGGTCGCTATCGACGGTCGCGTCGTCGCATTCGACAGAGTGGTCCTCTGGGTCGAGAGCGGTCTCGAAGATTTCTGCGTGGTGGGCGACGGCGAGTCGGGTGTCTTCGATCGCGTTGGTAAGTTCGGCAACCGGGGTTCGTTCTGGTGAGTCGAGCTCAATGGTGGCAAGTGCGTCGAGTGGGGCCGTCTGGTCGACATCTGTTGGTGTGATAGTCGTGTTAGTGTAGGTTGTCGCGACGCGGGCGATGAGACGAGAGTTGTCGAGTGCCGTGAGCGCGGTGATGAGCGTGATTGCCGTGTTCGGGCGTTTCGTGTGCCGTTCAAGTCGGTCGACCGTCTGGGTAATCGTGTCACGGTTGAGGATGACACCTTCCGGATAGAGGCTGATGAACGCGAGTGAGGCGAGGAGTGGTGCAATGAAGACCTCGTCTTCCGCGTCACGGACGAGCGTGTCGAGTTCACTTCGTGGGAGGCGATCCGTATCGATGGTGGCGAACTCACGGAGGAGTTGTTGGATACGCGGTAGGCGTCGAGTGGCGACGAGGCGAACAGCATCAGCGGGTCGTTCGCTCGCCAAGACGAACCGTCCGCAGTCGGTCAGTTCGTGGGTGTCAGTAACGAGTCCGAGTTCGGTGAGGAGGAACAGATGTACATCAGCAACGGTTTCGGGAGCGCGCTCATCGTTCGTCTGGAAGACGGTAGCGATATGGTGTGGTCTGAGTGCGTACGTGAGGTTGGTATCGGTTGCGACGGCGCAGACGGCGAGGTAGATACTCTCGGCTGAGACGCCCCAGAGGGATTCTGGGGAGCGAGTACGGATGTCGGCGACCGCGGCAGGGAGGCTATTCGTCATCGTCCGCCTCGATATCGCGCTGAGTGAGTGTCAACCCTGCGTCGATGAGGGCCATGAGGTCTTCTTTCGCGATTGTCTCAGGGTCGTTCTGATTCTCACAGCCGTACTGGTAGATGCAGAACGGACAGCCATTGTCACAGCTACATTCGAATGCGTCTTCGATGAGGTTGATTGCGGTGTCGAATTTCTCCCGCGTGTTACCGGACCCCATCGTTAGGAGGACGGTGACGCCGCTACCGCCGGTTTCGTTGTCGAAGACGTAGGTTCCGTCCTCACCGAGCGATTCGGGGACGGCCCGAACGCCGACACCACCAATGTACTGGAGCGCCATGCGGACTCCGTGCGAGAAGGCGTGCTCCAGGTCTTCGTCGTCGAACTGGATACGGACAGCCTTCGTGTCGAACTCGGTTGCGAGGCGGACGACGTCCGTGTTCTCAGTCGAGTGTTCGGGATGACGCATACAGTAAGCCGTCTCGTCGTCGCGTGCGATGACCCCATCGCAGTTTTCCTTTCCACAGAGTTCGAAGACGTTCGGTAGCGGATCTGACCCGCCACCAACGTAGTGAGCTTTGAACTGACGGACGGACGAGTTGATGGTGACATCTCCGTAATCGAACCGTCCTACAGAGTCACCGTCGTCGGTCGTGATGGCGAACGCTCTCTCTGGGTCGGGGTCGAACGCAGTCACGTTCGTTTCAGTAGGTGCGTAGGTGTCCTGCACCTCGGAATCCGACTGGTACAGCCGAGTCGGGAGGAGGGGGTCACCGTTCGGAAGTTGACCGAGTACGAGGTCGGACTTGTACGCGGTGACGCGCTCGGGGACGATCGTCTTCAGGCGCTTGAGGTCGGAGCCGCACTCCTCGCAGGGGCCCTCACCAAGGTCGTATTCGGCGCCGCACGTCGGACAGATCGCGGCGGTGCTCTCGAGTTGAGAAGTCTGATAGGAGTGGGCGCGTACGCCGGTGACGACGTAGCGCTGATTGTCCGAGTGGAGATAGGCGGCACCGGGATGGAGTTCGGAGAGCGCAATCCTGATTGGTCGAGAGTGCAAGTTGGCGGTCACAGACTCGAAGTCTTCACCAATAAGTTCGTATTCTACTGTATTCTCGACAGAGCGGAGACTGAACGGCGTGGTGCTGTGCTCTTCGAGGAACGACCCGTAATCCATCCGCGCAAGTCGGTCCAAATACTGGTTTAGATTTGCGCTCCGACTCTGTAGTCGATCACGCTCGTCGCGCTGTTCAACGCGATCATTCGAGTTCTGTCGGCGGCGGTTCCGTCGGCCACGTGACTCCAGATTGAGTTCGTTGAGCTGTGTCTGGACCTTATCGAGTTCGTTGAGGATGTCGTCTTCAAAATCGAAATAGCTCTCGACGAATTCGTCGACGAATGTCGTCATCGCCTCCTCTATGACATCTTCGTGCGCGTTGACCGCAGAGACGACACGGCCGTCGCACTCCGGACGACTACACGGACCCTCGTAGCCGGCCTCGTGCTTCCGACCGCAATCACGACAGTAACTGAAGCCGAGAATGTCCTCAAGCCAGTCGCGTACTTCGGTTCGATGTTCCTCGTACGCTACCTTGAGCGTCTGGAGAGGGGCTTCCTCGTCGACGAACTGGATCGCATCGTTCTCGCTCGCGAGAAGTGCGGTGAAGGTCACGATGTCATTTGGCCGCGGTGCACTCCGTGGGACGAGATCGTCCTCACAATAGAGTTCGTCAACGACATCGCTGCTCTCGCGACGCCACGGAATCCAGCATTCGGCGGCGAAATAGTCGAGGATTGCCCACGTCAGCGAGATACGAAGCACCTCTTCGTTCGTCTCGTTGAGTGGGACAGGCTGGGGTTTAGCCTGAATGAGTTCGTTCGGCTGTTCGTAGTAGTAGTAGTCGATCGGGTTTCGCTGACTGATCGAGTGGACGAGTGACGACCCGGACTGTCGGCCTGCTCGACCGATCCGTTGGAGGTACGAGTTCGTGTTTGGCGGGGTACCGTAGAGGAGGAGCGCATCGAGATCACCGATGTCCATCCCAACTTCCATCGCCGGTCCAGAAGAGAGGAAGTTGGGGTAGCGACCCTCCCGGAACTGATACTCGATACGGCGGCGTTCGTCCTTCTCTGTGAGTCCGAAGTAGGCACGGGAGACGAGCAGTAGGGGGTCCGAATAGTTCACGCGGTAGGCTGTGAGGTCGAAGTGAGGGTGCGTGAACTCGCTACGGGCCTCGTAATCAGCGCTGAACGTGACCGTGTCGAGGTCTGGGCCGTGGTCAGCGAAGACCTCATCGAGCGTCGAGTAGAACGACTCCGGTGCGGGAACGTACGTGATTGGCGTCTCCGCGTCGACGGTCGTGCAGCAAACACAGGATTCGTCAAATCCGATGAGATATCCGGAGTCGGTCTCGATGCGACGGAGGACGTCCTGATCGATGAGGGATTCGACGTGTCGACCCGCATCCTCGATATCGTCACTGAGCGATTCGACGTACTGCTTGCTCTGCCCGTTCAAGGCCTCGATGACGGCCATCTCACCCGAATCGAAGTCGCTCCAGTCGATGTCAAGGCTGACATCAAGTAGGCCATCGGAGGGAAGATGGTCACGGCTTCGCCAGCGGTTGTTGTAGCGCCCGCGAAGGACGCGTGCCGCGACTTCCTCCTTCAGGAAGTCCTCGACGGACTGCCGATAGCCCGTCATAGCTTCCAGTAGCCCACCATCGCCCTCAGTGAGCATATCCTCGTACTCCACGGCACGTTTGATGACTGTGGACTGGAGTTCAGCGAGCGAGACCCAGTTGTCGTCAGCCTCATTGAGTGTGTCAACGACGAGTTGTGTGACGAAGAGCGTCTGCTCAGGTTCGGTGAAGTTCCGGTTGAGTTCTTTCATGTCCGACTGGCTGTCAGCGAATGAAAGCATCTTCGCCTCCCGGAACGAGTCAGGTTCGTCGACGTCCGCGATCTCACGAAGGAAGTACTGCGCGGTCGTGACAGCGGTGTTCCCGGGGCCGCGGATCATCGACTCGTAGCGCGAGGACTTCCGGTAGGTCTTCCGGGGGTCGTAGCAGGGAACGGCACCGTGGAACGACGAAGGTTTTCGAATCTGGCCGAGTTCGTCGACAAGTTTGTACTCGCGGAACCCACGAACCGTCGGCGAAGTCGCAGGGTCATTACAGCGACACTCAGCACCCAGCAGGAGATCGGTGTCGCAGTTCGAGCAATGGTCAATTGCATTGATGTCGAGCAAACCAGTGCGCGCGAATCGCCGTTTCCCACAATCACAGGTGTTGGGCGGTTCGCCGAAATAGACCGTATCACAATCAGGGTCGCTGCACGACCAACCGAGATAGCGCTTCGGACGGAGCATCCCTCCGCAACTGCACTGGTGGCCGGCCTCCTGTTCGTGGGCGTCGCCGCAGTCCTCACAGTAAAGCACCGAATCGTCGCTGAGCGGTTCGAGGTCGTTTGAGTGGCAGTTCTCACAAACAACCTCCGTCCCGGTCTCCTGTGTGACGTCACACTCGGGGTTCCGACAGACGAGCTCGTCCTGATCGTCGCTGAGGACCATGACGGTGTCGCAATCCGGACAGTGAGTGATCCGGTCGATTTTCTGTCGATTCCGACATCCAGAACACTCGTAGTAGGGGCGCCAGACCGTCCGGATCGTCTCCGTTCCGCAGCTGCACGTATGGTCTTGGAAGTACTCGAAGCGGCCCTCACCAGACGTGACGTTGAGTGGGGAGAGCCGTTCGCAGTCCGGGCAGAACCAGGACTCGAGCGCCTCCTCACCGCAGTGGTTGCAGTAAGCGAGTTTTGTGACGAAGTGATGGCCGCACTGGATGCACTCTGACTGCGGCGTGTCGTAGACGGCGGCACAGTTCACGCAGGTGTAGTAGCCGTCGAGCGGCCAACTGAAGAGGTGAGCCCGACTCTCGAGGACACCGGATAGCTGACCGAGCGTGACGAAGTTATCGACGAGTCGGCCAGCCTGGTCATCGGTGAGGTCGTACGTCTCCGAGAGCGTCTCGCGAAGGTCCGCAGGACGCTGCGCCTCCTCGTGAAGCGTCGTATAGAGCGCGCGGACGATGTCGAGGTCGTCGCCGCGCTCGTCGAGGAGGGTGTCGTAGAGTCGGTCGCCGGCGATGCGCCGTCGTTCGCCAGAATCAGCATCACTGGGGAGTTCCCCGATAACGTCTGCGACTAAGGACTCGGCGGGCGTCCACTTCGAAGACGTATCGGCGAGAAGATCCGGGTCGGCGGTGCGTTCAACGAGTGGGGCAGGGAGGTCGTCGGGGAATTGGCACTCAAGCATCCGTGGGTCCTCTTCGACAACGGTGATGTCCGCGTCTGTGAAGGGGTTGATGCGCTGGAAGATTGCACGCTTGTTCTCGACGGTCGCGCTGGCGCCGACGAGTCGGAGATCGTCGTCCACGTCATCATCGAGTCCGAGTAGTGAACGACGAGAGCGGAGATAGCGCCGCATGAGTGTCGCGGTGAACGAACCGAAGAGTTCGGAGTACTCGTGGATCTCGTCGAAGACGACATACTTCGGCTCCGTGACGAACACGGCCTGTTCGTCTTGCTCGTTGATATTGAACAAACGATAGTTGACGGTGTCTGGATTGGTGAGGAGGATGTCGACTTCAGCGTCGACGATTTCCTCGCGCGTGAGTTCGATGAAGTCGAGGTCGACGTCCATTTCGGTGGCCGAATCGTGTGTGACACGATAGCCGTCCTCGGTCCGTTCGACCGTTAGTGAGGACGAACAATTGCTGCATGGACACTCGAAGTACTTGAACGAGGTGTCGAGATACGAGTAAGCGTCCGGGTCGTTGTGCGGGGTGTCACCGTCAAAGATGCCGACGGTGATCCGGTCGGTACCGGTTCGCGTCTCGTTGAGCGTGGAGAGGTACCCGATGAGGCGCTTCAGTTGATCCTGTGCAAGCGCTTTCGTCGGATAGGTGAGGACACACTTGACGCTCTGCGGATCGGCATCGTGGTAGCCAGCTTTCGCCTCACAGATGTACTGGAGAATGGGGATGAGCCAGCTCTCGGTCTTGCCGCGACCGGTCCCGGCGGTGACGAGGGTGTGGTCGTCGGCGAGTATCGCGTCCGCTGTGTCCTCTTGGAACGCGTAGAGGCGCTCGAAGCCAGCCTCAGAGAACGTCCGAACGATATCGTCGTGGAGGCCGTCAGGCGCGTCGTCGGCGATTGACGGCCGGGTTTCGGCGAACGCTGGCCACGGAGTGTCACTCTGCCGTGGCAGATTGAGGGCCTGGAGGAATGGACCGCGCGTCCGCATGAATTCGGGAAGTCGATCGTGGAGCGACTGCTCTGTCCCGCCCTCGTAGCGCGAGATGATGTCTTTGAGCGTCGCGGTGTTTTGGCTGGCGACGTAGTGGTCGCCGTATGTGCGCTTTAGGTCTTCAGCATGCTCAAGTGTGTTGTGTGTCATGGGTCAGTAGCTGGCGAATCGGTGGTAATTGTATCGACCGGTGCAATCGTCGGCAGTCCGAGTTTGAAGTAGTCGAGAACGCTGCCGCGAGCGAACGACCGTGGCTGGTTGTGTTCGTCACAGCCGTACTGGTAGAGGCACAATGGACAGCCGTCCTCACAGTCGCAGACGAAGTGGTCGCGGACCAGTTCCATCGCGTACTGGAAGTTCCGGAAGTCACCCGAATCGCGTTCGACGAGGAGTTTGGCGATGTTCGCACCACCTTCCTGAGCGTCAAGCAGATCGACATGGTCGTCGGCCGTCGTTTCGGTGAGCTCCCTGATATTTACTCCGCCGAGCGACTGAAGCGCGACGCGGAGGCCGTGGACAAATGTATGCGACTGCTCGGTGTCGTCGAGTGAGACACGGACGCCACTCGTCTCGTAGGAGTACCCAAGACGGACGTACTCGGAGTCGGCACCGCGTCGATTCGGACTATGTTCGGGATCCGCGGAGCACTGCGCGTGCCCCTCGTCGTCACGATAGATTATGCCTGTGCAGTTCCCCTCGCCACAGACCTCGAAGAGAGTTTGGCGTGGATCGGTCTCGCCGTTCTTGTATTTCGCGCGGTAGCTCTGGGTGTGCGTGAGCACAGTGTAGTCCCCATACTCAAGTGACCCGACCAGCGTGCCATCTCCATCGTGGATGTGGAATGACTCGATCGGCTCAAACTCAAGAACGGACGTCTCACGTTCCGCGTAGGTGTTCTGGACTTCCTCTGTGGGCTTCTGGTAGAGTTTACGGGCAGCTTCACCATCCTTGCTCATGCGGAGGTCGTCGCGGTGGGCTTCGACGCGATCCATCGCAACGAGTCGGCGGCGTTTGAGCGGGGCTTCGTGGTCACAAGGACACTCGGACGTGGAGAGCGAGTGCGACGTGTGGCACGCACTACAGACCTTCTCCTCGGCGAGATGGTCGGCATCGGTATCAGCGTCCACGACTTGCTCGCGAAGAGTCGAAGACTCGAAATCGTCTGTTCGAAGATGACTGACGACGTACGTTTGGCCGTCGTCGAGGTACGCTGCTGCGGGATGAAGTTCCTGTATGGCCATACGGACGTTCCGTCCGCCGTAGCTCCCACCGACCTCGCGGCGAGTGTACTCGCCGTCCTGCTCGGTGACTAGCGTCAACCCTACGTTGTTCGAGACGTTCCGCATGGTGAACGCGAACTTGCTGGTACGAGCGTTCTGGAGGAAGTCGGAGTAGGACTGTCGCTCAAGCGTTCCGAGACGTTCCTTGAGTGCGCTGATCCGTTCAGCGACTACGCTCTCGCGACGACGAAGACGCGCGCCCTCGGCGCGTCCGGCGCGTCGCTTCTCTCGCCGGAGGTTTGTCCGCTCCTGGCTCAACGCTTGCTGTTCTTCAATGAGCCGATCGCGGTACGTCCGATACTGGTCGAGGTAGCGCTCTTGGAAAGACACTACCGCCTCGTCGATGAGGTCAGCGAACTCCGCTTGTGCGTCGACGACCTGGCCATCGCATCCGTCTACCCGACAGGTGCCGACCGTATCCGAGCGATCGTATTTCGCGCTACAGTCAGCGCAGTACTGGTACGCGAGCAAGGAGCGCAAGTGGTCTCGGACCTGCCGCTGGTTGTCGTTAACGATTGTTCCGAGCGCGGCGAGTTTCGAGACGTCGGTGTCCAGTCCGAGTTTTGAGACGGGGAGCGTCATCAGGTGAGTGAGCTTCCCGTAGTCGGAATCGTCTGTCTCGCTATTACGACGCTCGAAATCGTCACCGCCCGAAACAGTAGCGTTCGGCCCCCATCCCTCGATTTCCCAAGGGACGACGAAATTCGCTGCGACGTAATCAAAGACAGCCCACGAGAGGGAGACACGGAGGACCTCCTCATTGTGCTCGTTTAGCGGGACAGGTTTCGGATCTGCGCTGATGAGATCCGTCGGTTCCTCGTAGTAGTAGTAGTCAATCGGGTTACGCTGGCTGACGCTGTGGACGAGCGAGGAGTGCGAACTTCGGCCGGCACGGCCGACACGCTGGAGGTACGCGTTCATGTTTGGCGGCACCCCGTAGAGGAGAAGCGCGTCAAGGTCCCCAATGTCGACACCGAGTTCCATTGTCGGACCTGAGGAGAGGAAGTGGGGGTAGTCCCCCTCGCGGAAGAGATACTCGAGTTCACGGCGCTCGCGCTTGTCCGTCATCCCGAGATAGACTTTTGCGATGAGAATCCGCGCCCGCGAGTACTCGGCGCGGTATGCCCGCTGATGGAACTGCGGATGGGCTGGGTCCGCGCGCTCCGCAAGCGTGGTTTCGAAAGAAACTATGTTACGTGGTCGGCCTCCGAGTTGGCCAATCCACGACGGCGAGAACCGGCCTGATTTGGGATTGTACTGAATGCCGTCGTCGTCGCCGGCGAGCGTCAGTTCGAGTACCCCTGGGTTCAGGGACAGATATTCGTCGCTTTTCTCGTCAAGGACGCCGCGCTTGACCAGCTCACCGATGATTTCGCCACGTGGACGGTCTCCGACGCGCTCCGGGAGTGAGTCGACGGGACAGGCGTTCCCGGTCTCGATGACGGTTCGAAGGAGGTCACGCTCGGCATCGGAGAGGTCCGCGACTACCCCCAAATCGATGCGGATATCGACGAGGCCGTCCGAGGCGAGGGAGCCGCCCCGCTCTCGGAATCGTTGCGTGTAACTGTGCGGGATCGCCCGTCGACGGAGTCTGTCCCGGATTGCCTCCTCGGTGTCCATGAACCGGCGAGAGCGGTCGACGAGATGCTCCTTCAGGTTGAACGAGACGTCCTGGAGGGCACGGGGTGGACTGAGTTCGTCGTGAAGAGTGTCGATGCACGCCAACGATTCCGTGAGCACGTTATCGAGCGTCGGCCACGAGTCGTCGGCAGTACGAATCGCTTCGACGAGTGCTTGATCGAGGAGTGTCTCAACTTCCGGTTCGTTGAAGTCCCGTCCGAGTTCCTTCATGTCGCGATGGGAGTCGGCGAACGACAACATCTTCGCCGACGAGTAGTCCTCGTCGTCCGCGACCTCGCGGAGCAAGTACTGAGAGGTCGTGACGGCGATGTTGTTCGGGCTGCGGACCAGCTCGTCGTAGCGCTGTCCGATCCGATACCCGAGTCGCTGATGACGACACGGGACGACCGACGTATGGTCGCGAACTGGAACGATGCGTCCGCCGTTAGTGATCGTCTGATAGGACTGAAAGGCGTCGGCCTGCTGTTGGTGCTCCGGATCGTCACACTGGCAGGATGACCCAGAGAGGACGGCGGTATCGCACTCAGTACAGTGGTCATTCTCGAAGACCTCAAAGAGCCCCTTCTTGACGAACACCCCCGTACCACACTCACACTCCGTCGGGGGAGACGGTGCGTGATAGTCGCGCGTACATCCCCTGCGGACGCATATCCAAGGGATGAGTCGGGTGTTCTCGACCGAATGCCCACACGCGCACTGGCGTGGGATGTCTGTGGCATCGTACGCCTGCCCACAGGACGGACACTCGACGGCCGCGTCACTCCGTCGGAGGGCGCTTTGCTCGGAACCGCAGGCGGTGCACCCTGCGTCCGCGGATTTCGCCCGGCCACATTGTGGGTTCGTGCACGTCCACTCGTCGACAGAGGTGCGCGTCATCGGCGCACCACATGTGCAGGTCTCAATGACGCTGCGCTCTTCCACAGCGCCACAGGACTGACACTCCAGTTCGGGCGTGAACGACACTCGAAGCAGACGCACCTCGTCATCGCGTGCGGCCTCACACCGCCCACAATACTGCTCGTCCCGCGAGGCGAAGCTCCCCTCTTCGGACGGCGTATAGGACTCGAGTTGATCACACTCGGGACAGTACCACGCCACAAGAGCTTCCTCAGCGCACCGACGGCAGTACGTCGCACGCGTGACAATGCCCGAGTCACACTCCGCACACGAGTCATGTGGGGAACGATAGACGGCCGCGCACTGTGCACAACTGTAGAACCCGTCGAGCGGCCACGAGAAGAGGTGGCTTCGGTTCTCCAGTAAGCCCGAGTACTCGCCGAGCGTACGGAAGTTTTGGAGGGCAGTCTCCGATTGTGCGTCAGTGAGCGAGTACTCTGTCTCGAGAGTGTCGAGGAACGCCTCGCGGGTTCGTGGCTCGTCGGCAAGTTCCTCGTGGAAGTGCTGTACAGCGTGTACGACCGGGTCGTTCGACTTTGAGGTGAGATGCTCGAAAAGCGCGTCACCGACCAGTTCGTCAAGGCTCTCGTTGTCGATCGTACTCGGGTCGTCGATGGATGGGTCGAACGAGTCGAGCGGGGCCGGGTACGATCTCTCACCACGAACCGCGCGACGTAATTGCGCCACCGTTATCGGTTCATCGTAGAGTGCGTCGGGTACGTTTTCGAGTGGCGGTGGGTCTAGTTCGCGGGGGTTTTCATCGACGTGCGCGACGTCCGCCGCTCCGCTGATGCGCCGGAACAACTCGACATCGTTCTCGACGGTGGCACTACTCGCGATCACCTGCGGGGCGTCGACATCACGTGTCCCGCGTAGTGCTCGGATACGCTTCGTGAGCATCGCCGTATAACTCCCGAAGAGACCGTCGTAGGTGTGGACCTCGTCGAAGACGAAGAACTGTGGCTCGTAGACAAACGTGTCGTGTTCGTCGCCCGCGTTCGTGTTGACAAGTTTGAGGTTGATCGTGTCCGGGTTCGTGAGTAGGATGTCGACTCCCTCCTCGAGGATCTCTTTTTTCGTCAATCGAAGGAAGTCCAAAGGAACGTCGTCGACACACTGTTTCTTCTCGGGTTCAAGTTCGTAACGCTGGCCGGCATTCCGGACATGAACACTCTTCCCGCAGTTCTGACATTTCTCGAGTGCGTCGTTGTAACCCGGACACTCGAAGTACTTGAACGTCGTATTCAGGTAGCCCTCCGCACGCGAGGACATATTACCCGGCGTGTCCCCGTCGTAGATCCCAACAGTGATGCGGTCGTTCGTCGGGAGTTCCGCGTTGATCCGATAGAGGTACTTGATCAGGCGCTTCAACTGGTCCTGGGCGAGCGCTTTTGTCGGATACGTGAGGACCGCTTTAACGTCGTCGGGGCAACTTTCATCGACTTTCCCCTGATTCGCATTGAGGATGTAGTCAAGGATCGGGATGAGCCACGCTTCGGTCTTTCCCCGGCCGGTCGCGGCCGTGATAACAGTATCCCGCCCGTCGAGGATCGTCTCTACACTCCGCTCTTGGAAGTCATAGAGTCGGCGGAACCCGATATCCTCGAACGCGAGACGGACAAGCGGATGAATCCCCGCTCGCTTGCTGAACGAGAGCCACGACTTCGTACTCCAGTTCGCAACATTAAGCGCCTGCAGATATGGGCCGCGAAAGCCGATAACGGATTCCTCGTCGTTGTCAGTGGCTTCAAAACGATGGGCGACGTTTCGCGCCGCTCGACCACCGGCACCAATGAAGTGTTTCCGATAGGCGTCCATCGCCGCTTCCGCACGTTTAGCAGGATTCTCCATTGGCGTCTATAGACTCACCTTGATTGTCGACCGGAGTTCGGGAATATTTAGCATCTCATTGACGCTCGTATCTGAAAGGTCATCGAGGTCGACTTGGCCCTCCTCACTAAGCGTCTTCAGATCTTCAATCGTTTGATCGCTGAGGTCGTGGTGTCTCTGGAAGCCCTTCCAGTCCGTATCGAGGTTCTCGAAGGCCTTTTCCAGTCCCTGCCACTGTGTCTTTAGGCTGGGAACCGAACCATTAGGATTGAGGATGGACCTGATGAACGACCGATACCGGCTGATCGTGTCCATCGCGTCTGGATCCTCGCCAACGATCTTCTGAATGCTCTCCGCGGTGTTCGCGTCATCGAGTTGTCGACGCTGAATCTTTTTTAGGTGATTGTTGATGGATCGTCGTGCGTCGTTCACGTCCTCACGTGTTTCTCGGATCTCGTCGATATGGTTTGACAACGACTGGCCACTTTCGTCGATCATGTCGAGAACGTCATCCTGAGAGACGCGTGTAATCGAGCGTGCCTTGTCACGGGCACTTGTCGCCCTCGACGGGAGGGAGCGTCCGAAGACCTCTGTTAGGATTCCCGCCTGCTGTTCGAAAACATCAAGCGAATCCTCGAGTTTGTTAAGCGCCTGGTTCAGTTCCGTCAGGTGTTCTTCGGCTTTGTTAACTCGAGCTGCCGTGTTCGTTCGCGTGTCGTACTGGTCCGCCTTCTGTTCGAGGCTATCGAGTTTTGACTCGAGCGCTGTGGACTGTATAGCCATAGTCAGTTTCCTCCAAGTGTAGTTTCGATGGCATTCCGCCGCTTCTCGTACGTCTCAAACTCTGAGAGATCTCTGACGCGGTCACGGAAACCGACATCTTCTGGGAGCGTGATACCATCTGCTTCCTCGATCATCTCTGCGATCGCTTCGTAGATCTCCCATGCCGATTCCGTCGCTCGGCTCTCCTCATAGTCATGAAGCGTCGCGATGAGTTTGTAGCCATATTTATCGGAGATATCCTCGAACGTCCGCATTCGCTGACGGAACTGCCCTAGGTCGACCTTTGCGTCGTCCGCTACCGCTTCACGGGCTTCTTTCCACGACTCGTACTTGCTCGCGTCCAGTTTATCGAGGACGTCATGGAGTTGCGTGAGTGCATCGTGGAGGTCGTCCTGGTCGTGGTTCGGTTCATAGTAGGTCGTAACCCTGTCGATGGTTTCAGTGACGTGCACGGCGTTCTGTTCGGCTGAGACGTCGTCGAGCGTCGTCGCATAGGCCTTCACACGGTCGAAGAGGATGTCGACGCCGTAGCCAGTCGATCGAGTGGTGCTGATCTGGTAAGCGCTGGAGAGGTTCGCTGTGTCGATCTGCATGGCCTGCAACAGGTACTGATCGAGGTTTTCGGAGACGCTCTGGATAGCCTTCGAGAGACGTTCACGGTCAACGACGTTCGACTTGAGCAGAAACAGTCCTTTCGAGAGATGGTACGGAGCGTTTCGAGACTTGAGAAGATCCAGCGTCGCTTCTCGTAGGGCAGACGGCTGTTCGTCTTCGGCACCGGGGATGAATCCACCCTCTGGAGGTTTCTCGAACATCATCTCGGCTTCGATCTCGCGTTGACCGGTCTTCGCGTTGAGAATAAGGAACTGTGCGAGTACGGTGAATTCCTCGAGCGTCATCGGGTCAATACACGCTTCCAGATCGGCACGCATCTTCGCTCGGAAATCGGCGACCTGTTTGTCCGTCCACGCGCGGAGGAGATCGTAGTTGAGGTCATATTTGTCTTCTTGGGGGAATTCGCCCGACTCGCTAATGCCGTACCAGAATAGCGGTTCGTAGATGTCGTCGTATTCGACACCGAAGTCGAGCTCGAAGCTCATCCCCTGACGCTCGTCTGCGCCGACGATTGTGACCGGAACGTCAGCTCCACGTGTGTAATAGATGCCATGGACACCGTCGTTACGCGCGTTGAGATTGCCGAGGAGAGTCGGGTCGTGCCACTCGTTTAGAACGCCAGCGGTCCCCTTTCGGAGGACTGTCGAACTGTCGTAGGCGTCACCAACCTTGATCCAGTTACGGTACTGGAGGAGGTACTCCTTGACCGTCGTCGAGTCGAGGTCAGTCCCAACGGGAATGTGGATGTCCGAGCTCTCGATGTCGATTGTCGTCTCCTCACGTGCGTCGCCATAGACTGCCTCGACGGTGGCCGACCCAGTATCCGGCGCGTTGAAATGAATCTTCCCGTCACTACGTGTTTCGCCGAGTTCGTTATCGTCGACGGAGACACGCACACCCCTTCGCGGTTCGCCATTTACCCGTGCTGTGACGGTGACTTCGTCACTCACCGCTGGCGTCTTCGGGTTGACCGTGACCGAAATAGACGTATCGTCAGATGGTTCCACGACGGTAACGGCCGTTGCGTCTGTCTCACCATCTTTCTCAGCCTGGAACGTAATGTCTCCCTTCTCGTTCGGAAGCCGAACGGAAGCGAAACCGTCGGAGTCGGTCGTCGCGATCTCGCTACCGTTGAAACGAATCGTAACGTCTTCCTCGCCACGGTTGTCGAGTGTCGCCCGTAGCCTGATGTATTCGCCGGGATGGAACGTTCCCTCACTGACCCCGAGATTGAGTGTCGGAGCCGGGACGTCCGCTTGGAAATATGCCCAGTCGTCGTCGATATCGACATCGGTCAGCGGAACGTCAAACGTCTCAGGAATCTGGCGGTGAACGCGGAGTTGGCGATCCGTCGTTGCGCTCCCGTACCACTTGCCGAGTCGCTGGAGACTCTCCGTGTACGAGAGATCGACTGGGGAGGGGAACGGTTCCACGTACGGGTTATCCTCGATCGCGTCGAAGGGTGGAACGGTTGAGCTCAGGCACTCTCGAATGACTCGCATCAAGAGTAGGCGGGGGGTTCGACGTTTGTTTCCATCCTGAATGAGATGGTTGTATGACTCCTCGATGAACGTTTCGTTGAACGGGTACAGACTGTCGAACGACTCGAGGACACCATCGGCGAGTGACTCGTCCGTATCTGACTCATCAAGGATAACCGACATGTATTTCCGGGCGAGTTTGACGGTGAGGTCGTCGTCGAGGAAGTACGCCCGACCATCCTCGTCCGTCGTGCTAAGGTACCCTTCTGCACGGTCCTCCATGTACGTACTGATGCCCTGACTCGTACCCAAGGCACGCGAGAGGTCATCCTTCTCCCAACCGGACGTCCAGCCAAGCACGACGTCGTAGTGACCGCTGTCGAGTTGGAAGATATGATCGAGGAGTTGTTCTTTGAGGACGGTGAATGTCGTAAGATCCTCACAGATGAGGACGGGACGGAGATTTCGTTTCTCGTATTCCTCGGAAAGTTCCTCGAGTTTCCCTTGGAAGTCTTCGACACCGAGGTTTCGGGAAAGGATTTCGTGGACTTGGCTCTGTAAAGCGGGAAAGAGTGTATCGCTCCCCTTCGTCGAGCCGAAGGCCGCCATTGAGAGGTCTCTGTAATCCTTCTTCGTGATGAGATCTGACATCCGCTTTTCGCCCTCACTCGTCGCGGATTCCTGATACTCCGCGATATTTTTCTCGAGGATTGACGAAAGGTCGGCTGCATTCGATCGATCTACAGTAAGGGCATCAATTTCGTCTTTACTGAACTGCTCCATCCCCGCACCGAACGCTTGAAGGGTGGTAATGATCGCGTCGGCAACCTTCTCGGGGTCGAGGTCCGAGACGTTACTCACAGTAACGTCGGTATCGATCGGTCCAGAGATAATGTCGAGTATATCGCCGATCCCAGTCTTACTCCGGGACACGTGAAGTGCGATATGTGTCTCGTCCCCCTCATTTGGATCAGCGCCGATCTGGTATTCGAGCCACTGACAGAGCTGGCTTTTCCCACTTCCGGTCTCGCCACGGAGGATGAATATCCGATTGTCGTCGTCGACCTTTGATTTGAGGATAGCGTCTCGGAACTCCTCCTGCGTGACGAATTCGTCTGTTCCCTCGTGTGGGAAAAGGTAGTCTGCTCGGATCTTATCGATGTCTATGTGTGTCTTCAGGAACTGTTCGCGAGATTTTTGATGAGCTTCCGGCGTCAGGTAGTCGCGGACAACGCTGTCATCCCAGATTTTGGGCATTCTACTCATTGCGTGATCACCTGCTCAAACTGCGAGAGCGGATACTGATAGGTGGGCGAGTCAGGGAGTGTAGCTAGGTCGTAGACGTTGACCGACCGGGAGCGTTGTGCGTGCACGGATTCAGGGAGCGTGACTGTGTCTCTCGCGTCGGACATCCCACGGAGTTCGAGAACGTCTTCGGACTCCATATTTTGGAGGACGTCAGAGATCGCAGGATGGACCCGAGGTGAGCCAGTCGTCATCTCGAAGACGTTGAAGAAGTTCTCTTCAATCCATGTGAGAGCACTATACAGGTCTGTGCTGTCCTCCTGTTGTTCATAGAGTTCGAGAAGATCATAGAGAAGGCGACGACACGGACTCAGGATCACGCCGCGTGTTTTCGTCTCGGAGACCAACCCGAGTTGCGTACTGAGCGCCCGCCACATGCGGAGTTTGGTCTCGTTCCATGCGAAGTCGTACTGGTCAAGTTCACCCTTCACTTGCGGGAGGAGAACGTCGAGAGTGACCGACCGATCGGCGGTTTCTAGTGCGACATTCTGAATCCGCGTCAAATGGTTCTTCGGGAACCGTTGCTGGCGGAGGTGATAGAGGAACCGTGCTTCGAATTCGAGATTTTGGAACATGTCACGGTTCAATGGGGAGACAACACGGTCGTCACCGCCGCGTTCGATGAGATCAATCGCGTGCAAGAAGCTGATGCAATCGCGGACATTGTCCTCCTTCTCGTGTGCAAAGTCCGAGACAATGTTCTGAACCGTCCGATTGCTCACGAGCGACTCGTAGACGGCCTTTAGTTCGGCTGAACGAACTGTGTTGTAGTTGATCAGCACTCGATCCGGCTTGTTAACCGCAAATTGATAGTCAGCCATGATTAGCGAAGGTGAGGGTCGGTCTGCTGGTATTCTTTTAGCTGTTCTTTCTCAAACTCGCAAACACGGAGTGCATCGAGCATCTGATTCGCGACGTACCGGGTTTCACCACGCTCAGTCCACGATCGGAGTGCGTCACTGATACGCTCGGAATACTCGTCAAGGACGTTCTCGAGATCGTGCTCGATGAAGTAGTAAAGCGGTTCCCAGACGGGACTCTCTGCGGGTGCACGCGTGTAATCGTAGATGTTCTCGAGAGTGTCTGCGGGTGCGTCGTACTGTTTGTGGTACTCGGAGGCCCGGTGATAGTGGAGATTGCGTGTCTGAGACGCCGGTAGTGCGGAGTCGACGTAGTCACCGAGGTAGTCGGCAGAGAGTTTCTTGTAGTCTTTCACAGCGACGTCGTAGTCGTCAACGATAGACCGCCCCGGCTTTTGGATGTACGTCGGGAGACGAGGCGAGGTTGTATCGGTGACTAGGATGTATCGCTCGCGTTCTTCGGTGGCACGTTGGAGTAATGCTCGGACGAGTTCTTCCTCGCCGTATTCCTCGACTCCTTCCTGAGTGGTGATATGGACGAGAGGGAACTCGATGTCATCGACGGTGTCCACAACGTCCTCCGAAGAGTAGTGGGTGTAGTCAATGAGTTTGAAGTCATTGTCGTAGACGTCCGCATGGACGACGGTGTCGATGCCGAGTTCTACGAAGAAAGGTATACTCCGGAGTTGTGCACGTGCGTGTTTGTTGCGCTTCTGGAGTTGCGGGTCCCGCATGACGACGGTCGATGTCGTCGTCTTCAGGATATCCTCGATAGAAGGCAGACTAGGCACGTTCTCGCGTGGGGAAGGTTGTGTCATAAATCCATGGTTGAGATTATCGTTTTTGATGCCCTGAATCGGTTTGGTTACAATTGGCACCCTCGTTGCTGCATAGCGATTCGTGGAAATGGATAGAACTATTAACGTATTATATCTGTCGTGGGAGCTACAACTATTGCAAACTGGAGAGAAATACAACACAGGAGGACATAGATTCCGTTTGTTTCACCCGCGCAAATATAATGAGTTCATAGAGATACTCGATTCCTAAGGGTGCGGCCACTCCGAAATAGTACACTAGACTAGAACTGTTTCATATACGCGCAACAGTACTATATACAAGGAAGGGATGTCATAGGCAATGCGATCGTATATTGCACCCATAGGATACGATAGCACCCGCGTAACACGGCCTATACTCAGTCAGGGCATCGAGCGCAACACCCACATCGACCTCTTGATTCCGACCACGACCACAGATGATAGCCGCGGTACTCAAGCAATCAACGACGTTCGCCGGATGATCGAACAGATCGAACCAAGTGTTGACATTGAGACGACCGAGATACCGCACGACGATTTCGAGGTGGCGATCCAAACATGCGGGACACTCATCGATGCTTCCAACGGGGAGGTTGTCGTCATCTTCGGAGGTGGAGCCCGGGATATCTTCTTACCTCTCACCGTCGCTGCGCTCTCGCGGACACACCATATCCACGCAAGCTACCAGTTCAGCGATATCGACGGCGAAGTCCGGGAACGAACCCTCCCCGACCTCACGGCGAACGCACCGACACAAACGGAGTCGACACTCGAGACCATCGTCACACTCGACACGCCGGCCTCACTTACTGAGATCACCGAGGCCATGGATGTCTCGAAGAGTACCATTACCCGACACGTGAAGCTTCTCGAACGACAAGGACTCGTCACCTCTGAAACGCACGGCAAAACGAAGGTTGTTGAACTGACTACAACCGGACACATCCTGATCTCTCGAACACGGTCTTGACTGGTCATCGAATCTAACCGCACCACCGTAGAGTTTTGCCTCCCGGTCGAGACGATACTCTATGGACAGGTCCTGGGTCACGTCGATGAGTCCGAACGTTGAAGCGGTCGCGAACCCACTCGCAGCAGCCTGTGAATCCGGATATGTCCCGGACGAGATCTACATTCTCGGAAATCCAGGACTCAGTAGCTACCTCGACAGTGTCACATCGATGCTAGAACGGATCGTCGTCGAATACGGGAGCAAAGCACCTGAGACCACCGTTACGAACCTCGACAATGAGACGGAGTTCGGGCGGATCGTCGAACACTATCGCACACCGGTGGTATCGGCACACGAGACCGACGGGACAGTAGCCGTCGACGTTACACCAGGACGAAAGTTCATGTCCGCGATTGCGTTTCAAGCTGGAATCCAATACGACGCCGATCATGTCTTCTACCTCTACCTCTCCGAAGGCCAGTTCTACGGGCGTATTTTCCCCGACGTGCCGAATCAGGCGCTTGACCTTATCGACTTCCAGGAGGTATTCTGATGTACCTCGAGCGAGCGCACGTCACGCACTTGCTTAATGCCCTGTACACAGAGGGCATCACCTCAGTCAGCGTGAAACACCCATGTGAAGATATCGGGGAATTACTCCGTCTCGATATCTCGAATCCGGTCGATACGACCGTTCGATTCACACAGGGCGCACTCACCTATCAAGATACCCGTGAGCAGATGCAGACAGCCTACGGTGAGCGTGTCTATAACGATCTTCCGGATGCTGAAACGTATGTGCGTGCGCTCGTCGCCGCCGGGGTTGTCGACATAGAGAACATCGACGAAGTCGAGACGTTCTTCCATCGATACGGCTATCCAGATCTCGACGCCGGCCACAAGCCGATCGTGCTCGGCATCGACACAAACTTGATGGCGTGGAGAATGTCCGATGTTTTAGGACTTGACCCGACGACGTACAGTAATTCAGCTGGCCGCAGTCCAGTTAACGGATTTGCACTTGCAACGGGTGTCTACGACGAGCTCAACTGGCACTACAACCATTATGAGACGCGGTCGCTCGAGGACGCATTCGGTCCGGAATTCGCTCGACTTGACAACCAACCTGCCGGTGCGAATCGAGAGGGGCTCCTCGGCCTCTACGAATACCGGCAACTACGCGACCATCACTACGCAGACACGATCGAGAGCGAGAAGGGAGACGAGTCGATCATCGAGGCCTACGTCGAGTACAACGCTAATAACCGCAAACGTGTCATCCTCCTCAGTAACGACTATGGGTTCGTTGAACAGGCACGTGACACCGATATCCTAGCGCAGCACATTAGCTTCCCTGTCGACACCCCACGGAGAGTCACCGTGACGTGGGATGAGCTTCATGACCTTCTCTATATCCTCGCAGTACTCTTCGGTGTTCTCGAGTTCCCCAAAGTAACCGTATACGGTGTCTGGAACGGAAAATCGGGAGACGACTGGAAACGATGTCGACTCGATGTTGACTGTCGGAGCAACCGTGTCAAGGAAAAGCTACGTAGAGATCGTGCCATCACGACCGAATACGAGACGAATCGATAGACTCGCCACGCCGAACCAACAGTGAGGACGAGCGCCAGTTGAGGAGTTACTAACTAAACAGTGCCATCTGATTATATCAACTAATTATTTGGTAGTTGCCATATTAGTGGTAACGAGATGTCGGTATCGTCAGCCAAGCACTTAGCTACGATTCAACCAGAGTGGGAGGATTTGCCGCTAGCCTGTGAGTTGCTTGAGTTGCGATACAAGGAACCAGAACACGATCTACGTGTGTTAGCATCGGATAGAGGTAATGTTGGTAGTAAAAAAATTCAGCAAGTCATCCGTCTATTAAGGCTTCTCGGTCTTCTTGACGACGGGAAATTAACGAGTACTGGTCAATGGTTAGCAGTCGTATTTGATCAACCGGTACAGCAGAGTTACTTCGGTTCTAAGTTGGGAATTGGCTTGAAATCCACACTCTCAACAACCGAAAAGTTGCTTCTTTGGATGGTTATTTACTACGAACACCATCTACCGGTGCTGGCCACTCTCCACCAACTTTCCACCGAGGTTGTCCCAACAAAGCAGGATTCACCTGCGGTTCAGAGGCTAGCGGAGCGAATTAGCGAACTCTATCCGAGCGTCAATAGTATGAATTCATGGACGCCGCGTGCAAAAGTACACTACAAATGGATGACACACCTTGGATTATCAAGGGTTCACTCAAACAGATATACACTAACGGCGGACGGCAAAGCTGTGTTTGAACAAGTTGAGCCAGAGTGCCCTAGTGAATGGGAGCCAACTTCTGTCTACCAAGGTACTACGCTATCCGACTTTTAGTGGTGTTTATCTGACTATTCCAATGTGTTCCAAAGGTGCTGCTTTGCTTCTAGAATACTCCTCAACTACGTCGACAGAAATCGTCTCATAGTCAGCGTCTGCAGCATCGTCAAGAAGTCGGCTACTGAGCGCTAAAATTCGACAAACAATTCTCTGTGAACGCTGCAAGATCAGATTCAAGCCTTAGAGGAGTAGCGGGCGCAGCTGAACCAAGTGGAACACCGGCTCGGCAAACTAGAGTAACCGTGACTCCGAGAGAGGCTGCATCGGGTCAAACAATCGGACTGGCGTACCTACTGAGGATTTCAATAGATCCACTTGTGCAGGTTTAGTTCACTTTCAGTCAACAGAACACTTTTTGCATCACCTTGGTAATATTAGAGTATGCCTGGAAGAATACCTGAAGAATCGGGGTCCAGTCGAACTACGCTATCTGATGCCGGTGAACGAACACTCCATATCGGACGAGATCGACCAATCCGAATCAGTTCGGGTCATCGCCTTATTCACCACGAGGGAAAGTGTTCTCGACCACACGGGCACAACTACGAAATATCTGTCACAGTCACGGGTACACTAACAGACGAGGGATGGCTCGTCGACAAGGCAGATATAACGAGTATTATCCATGAGTGGGACCATCGCTTCCTTCTGGAGAAGGGCGATCCACTCATCGATGCATTTACTCAGTCAGGGGACGGCGATGCTGTCGTCGTCCTTGACCACCCTCCGACAGTAGAAGTAATGGCTGTTGTTCTCGAAAAACGACTGCTTGAGTCGTTACCGGATAACATATCAGATGTCTCCATAGAGATTGCAGAGACGAATGAACTCTGTTCTGAGTAAATGTCTTCACGAATCAATCCAGAGTTAGATTACCTTCTCAACTACGTCGACGGAAATCGTCTCATAGTCAGCGTCTGCAGCATCGTCAAGAAGTCGACTACAGAGCGCTAAGATTTGACGAACGTTTCCCTGTGAACGCTGCAGGATCAGATTTAGACTCTCTTCAGTAAAGGGTCGTAGCGACTCCCCCGTACCGTCATCCACGCGCTCTAACGAGAGATAATCTGCAATGAGGTCAGACAAATGCTCGCTAGTGAGCGGCTTGAGCGTCACTTCTTGGCCGATGCGCTCGCTAAATGCATGGTACTCGCTCATAACATCTTGCCACACTTCAGGAGCACACCCGAAGAGCAAGCAGAGTCCAGAACTGTTCTGGTCCATGAGGTGGCGAACACTATTGAGTGTCGCTTGTTCGTTTTTCGGAGAGAGTCGAGCAATACTTTCGAACTCATCGACAAAAACGAAGACAGCCGTATATCCTAACTCGAGAAGCATATTCTTGAGTGCGGTAAACGCCCGAACTCCCATCGTATCATCATCAAGGGCGCTGTGAATCTCCATCTCTTTGCGCTGCTCGTAGCGGATTCCCTCAGCTGTCAGCCATTGCCAGGCATAGAGGTTGGTATCTTCGTAAATCATATGAACGATGGCACGAGCGAAATCGGCGAACTTTGTGATGTCGCTTAATTGCTTGATTGCTTCAGGAACGATCTCAGACAGTAAGACGTCTCCCTCGTCGATGAGCGACTGCATCGCTGCTGCATCCGCCGGAGACTCGTCCGTGCATTCTTGGGTAATTGAGGCAAGGAATTCGTAGGCTAAGTTCTGAAGTCGAGTGAACCCGAGGTCGTAGACAAACTCGTGGTAGATGTCGAGGAACCCCTCTCCAGGTTGGGCGACGTAGCCAACAACGACGTCATCGCGATCACGAAGGAGCGACCGAGTGTATTTCAGAGTGTGCGATTTTCCGTTCCCGTATTTGCCAGTCACGACGAGATGTTTCGACTTCCCAGTAGACAGTACCGAAGATACCGTTGAACTGATTTTTTCTGAGACGTGGTCTTGGCCACAAAATATCTCGGGGTTCTCGGCGGGAACCGGACTGTAGGGAAACGGATTTCCACGAAGGTCGTATTGTGAATAGTCTCGCTGCTGATCGGTGATGGTGAAGTTGTTGGACATTAGTGTGCCTCCTGCTCAAACGTGATGTCGCGGTCGTGAACCGCGAGGTAGTAGTATTTTTTTCCGTACAATTCGACGCCTGACATAACCTGCTGCGTTGATTGTGAAGTAGTGATTAGTGAACCCTCATCCGCAAGCTCGAGTTGTTTAATGCCCAATGCTGCGTCCTTGGCGGCAGTATCCATGGGTGCCCCAGAGAGTTCGAGTTTCCCGACGTTTTGCTGGCACAGCGCAAGTATTGCGTCGTCAAAATCATGCCGTCGACAACCGATTCGCTCACAGATCTCCTCTCTGAGTTTGGGGATTGAGAGATACCGCTGCCGTAAGTTAACCCCAGCAGTCTGTTCAAGCTCGTCGTACGCGTCAAGCACGATGAAATGGAAATTGCGAGGAATCTCGGTTGTCTGCGAGAGGTAGTAGTTCCCTGTAAACGCGTTTCGCTGCACGCTTCCCAGTCGCTCTGCCCAGTCTCCGACAATTTCGATGCCGGTTTGGTTGAATGAGTAGGGCGAGTATTCGTGAGCCTCTTCGAGATGCTCTAAGAGGCTGTCAAGACCGACGTTGTCTACTGCGTCGAGAGCTTCAAGAAACGCACCGTAATGTGGACTCCGAACAGCAAGGATTGAGCTCGCTTTGTCCCAATCTTCGGCTCGAATTGCAGTTAAGAATGATTCGCCAATACTTGTTGTAGTATAGATGGCGCCGTCGATATCCTCTTCTTCAGATAAGAGCGAGATCCGCGTCGCTTCGAGAATCGTTTCACGGGCACGGCGGTGGGTCACATCAAGGATATCTGCAAGTTCGTCTGTCGACTTATAGCCATCTTCGCAACTATAGGTGAGTTCTACTAACCGACTCAGCGTGACCGGGCGTATCGTCGGTCGTTCGTCGCTCATGTGAGCCTCCGGACTTGTTGCTTTGCAGTTTCGTATGCACGCTTCGTGACCTCATTTCCGTTGAATCTGAGGTCGAGATACTCTTCGATATCCCGTCCAGATTCAGCAACGTACTGGAACCGCCGCAGTTCGGTCGCTAACGCCCACAGGTTGTGTTGCACGAGTGCAGAACGGTCCTCGCGAATCTCCGCTAGTGTCCGCGGTCCACAGACCGGACACGGACACGGCAATCGCTCTAACTCTTCGATGTTCCGTAACTCTTCACCACCGAATCCAGGAATCAGATAGTTTCGATTCCCGGCACTCCGAATGAACGCTGACGAATCAAAGCTATCAACACCCAGATATAGTAAGAGTGGCTGATATACAAGACCACCAAGTCCGTAGACATGGAGGTGTTTGTCTGTCGCAGTTCGTGCTGCTAATATCAGCTTTGTTACTTTTTTATAGTCTGTTCGAATAGGAACCATGCTCCCAAGAGCGTACCCATCAAAGGCACCGTGTTTTTCGAGGTGTGCGATGGAGTTCCGGACCGTTTCGGGGTCATATCCGTGTACACTTGCGAAAAGGACTGCGTCACCAGGATGTTGGTCACTCGCCTCTAGTGCATACTCGATACTCTGGTTCACTCGGCGCTGGTTCTCTGCTGCTCGATTCTCACGAGAGAGTGGAATGTCAACAGTTCCGTAAATGTCCGCACCTAGTTGTTGCTGCGCTTCGAGGGTTTTTGCTGGGGTAGTGTCGACTTCCTCCGAACTAAAATCGAAGCCACCACTATCAGCAAACACAATTGTCTCGTCCGGGACATCCATCTCTTGCCGGAGTGTAACACCATTTGTTAACCGATTCCACATCGGTTCCCGGTTCCGGATTGCCCGGGTATTGACCATAGCGACCGGTAAGTCAGGAATTGACCCAATGTAGGGGGGAGTATTGTCACTCGAGCGTTTTCCCACATTACGGACGGGAAAGAGAACAGGTGTCTCTAGTTCTCCGTGTGGGAGGTCAAGTGTTCGTCGTCTGTATAACATGCCTCCCGCTCGGATAGGCTGTTGGTCTACTTAGATAATGGCCTAATAGAAAATTTTCTTACAAAATCAACGTGTCAATTAGTACTGCTCAAGTGCCGCTTGTGTTGGCCCGTCTACGACTTCTCGACAGAGTGTTTCAACGAGATCTGGATCGAGTGAGTCGACAGTGCCAACACGGCGAGCGAAGTTTTTGAGGTATACCCCCTTCAGGCCAACAACGATTGTGCCGTGATTTTTCGCGTCTTCGGTTCGTGCACCGACTGACACGATATTGTCATATTGGTCATTGACCAGATCACGATTAAACACAACACCGATCTGATCCGCAGGAACGTCCCGAACAAGCGAGTCAATGTCAATGCTTGTGTAGTAGTCACTTCCGAGTGTGAAGAAGACGACGTCATAATCGCCTTGCTCGAGGACGGCCTCCAAGTCGGGGCGAATATTCAACTCGGACGAGCGGTGGCGAATCTCGCTGACGTTCATCGAACTGAACGTGACTTCGTACGGCGGGAGCAGGTCATATTCCGAAACAAGTCCAAAACCGGCGCTAATGAAATACCGACTAACGTCGTGCCCGTCATCGCGAAGTGCCCGAACAGCCTCTCGAACGTACTTTTGCTGGCGGCCAGTATACAGGTCGCGTGCTGCAATCTGGGGAACGTTATCTCGTTCGAGGAGTTCCTCTCGTGAATATTCGAGTGTCTCCGTCGCATCGAATACTGGTGCGCCATCTGGGAACTCCTTACTCCCAGAGCATTGGTCAACGACGAGAATATTCAGGCCACCAGCAGGGTCGACCTGGGGTACGTGTGGGACAAAATCATCACCAACGACGTAGTCTTCACCACACGCCTCCAGAACCTCGCGTCGGAGGTCCGTTGAGTTGGAGAATGTTTGTAGCTCGCAATTACTCGCTGCAACTGCTTGGCCGAGCTCATCATCGATGTCACCGTCTGGTGTAACAAGGAACAGATGTTGATAGCGGTTCGCCTGTTCCTGGAGGTTCTCTCGCATCCGTGTTGGTGCAAAGGAAACGGTTTGACCCGTTTCAGTCCACCACTCGCGGACACCTGCTGCATCGAACACACCGATCTCAGCGACCGGCAGATCATGGACCGCGTCCCAGAACTCTGGCTCTTCGTTTCGGAGGTAGTCTTCAATCGTATCATACCGACTGAGTCCTGCAGATCCTTGAACCGCTACGAGAATCTTCGGGATTGCGTCAGTAAACTCGTCGTAGAACCGGCGTGTGTTGTGGAACCCACGCCGTCGGTTCCGGTCGTTGCCGCGGAAGATACAGACTTCAATACCGTGTTCACTGCAGATTGGGCACTCACAAGACTCCCATGGCCGGTTCGTAAGCGTGCGACGGTAGTCTTCGAGGAGGTCATCATCACCGATCCACGTAGCGTAGTCCTTAACGGCAGTCCAAATTCTCTCGAGCGGTGTCGGCTCGGTGTCTTCAATAAGCGTAGGTATTCGCGGGAAGTCGGAGAATGCAGTCGCTGCAGTATTTAATAGTTCGTCGTACTCAGCGAAGGGGACTGGGTCTTCGGGATTGTCTTTGCGCAGCAGTTTCACAAGCTTTCCACGGAGAGAGTCACTGAAACTTGCCTGCAACTCGCGAGCGTGCGCGAAGTCGTCACGGAACGCCTCTTCGATATCTTGTAGCAGCGACTGGTCATACCGGTCTTCGTGGCGGTGTTCTCGAAGATACTCCCGCGTCTCGGGGATAACCGTCGCTGCCGTTTCGTACCACGTATCAACGGCAGCAGCGATCGATCTCCTGGCGTCGTACGCTCGCAGCGCAACTAACAACTCTCGTCCACGGAGCGACTTTTCGACTGACTCGTGCAATGAATCTCGGTTCGAGGGGTACCGGACACGAATCGCGTCATACCGCTCGTCGTTGGTTAGCCGATAGTTGTCGCCACCAGTCCATGCCGAACGAAGCATGCTGGCGCTGTCGAAACTCGTCATTCCAGAACGGCCGACTGCGTCGAATCCTTCGGTCTTCGCAAAGCCGAACACGTGGGTATCGACCCGGCAGGTGTGTTCGCGCTCAAAGTCTTTGACCGACTTTCCAACGCTCTTCACGATCTTTCTGACGTCGTGGATCGGACTCCCAGCAACACCACCGATGCCGACGTAATCGTAGCCAATCTCGAGGACATGCTCAAGCGCCTCAACATAGGAGGAAGGGTCCCACCCCTGGATGGCGACCATCAACCGGAATGAATACTCCCCAGTTTGGTACTGGTCGTACATCTCTTGGGCATTGTCGAGCGTTAATTCGTATCGGAACGCAGCGTCGTCAGCGCGATAAACCGCACGCGAGTCTGAAGCTAATGTAGAGAGGACAGTATCAACTTCGCCTTCGAAGTCAGATTGGGTGAAGGGGCTGACAGTCTCACGTGTCCGGAGACTCGGTTCGTAGTCGTCGACGTAACTTGGCCACTCAGCTGGCCATTCATCAATCATCAGGTCGACGACATCGGTTAGCTGGTCTGGGATATCTGCTTTGGAGAACTCCTCGCTGAAAGCGCGTTCATCGAGATACAGACGGCCCTTGTCTTTTCCGGACCCCAACACCAGATGATCGATTGTGACGCCCACAGAGACCTCAAGCGTTTCGTAGAAGTCCAGCATCTCCGCGTTGTCGTACGGAGGGAAAGGGAGAGATTTGTAGCCCCACGCACCACAGTCACTAATTGTTGGAAGCCAGTCTGGAATCGACAGAACGGGGTCGTCATAGACACCGTACTTCCGTAACCGCTCAGATTTGCGGTTCGTCGTTTCGACCTGCTCGCGTGAAATTAGAACGCCATCAATCGGGGTCGTGCCGTACTCAAAGATATCCCATATGTAGCTAAGTTCCCGTTCTGAGCGGTCAATCGCAGAGAGTTCGTCGTGCTCGAAATCATAGTGAGCATCGACAGCGTCGTCCCATTCTGGAACGTAGAATCGCACAGATTAGATCACCTTACTAGCCATAACTCCAGCTCTGCTTATGTATGTCTCTATCTCTGATTCAACGAGGCATATAAATGAGAATATCTGTGGGCACTACCAGGATTCGTGAGGGATGTCTTAGCGTCTCAGACACCTAGTGGCTACACTACTGATGGATGGTCGACGGCAGACTCACCAGCGAAACGAGATACGCATAGTAGAACACGTCTGGTGAAATATCAATCTCTTTGCCACGCTCGTCATATTGAATGAGTCCATGCTTGTGCATCCGCGGTAGGTGATTTTGGATTAGACCGTTGTATACTGATTCATACGCAGTAGAAGTCACCTGACTTGGCGGCGTATTTGTTTCAATGCCACAGATAACTCGTGCAACGTGACGGACACTTACTGTCTGGCCGCAACTAAACAGCGAGAGATAACGGACAACGAGGAGTCGACGACGGTTCCCCAGCAACTCAAACACTTCTGCTGCAGTAGGGCCGGAAAATTGGTCACTCATACTCACCAACCACCGGCAAGCCATCGTTGGTCGTAACTACGTCGCCGCAACGAAGTCGATACAACTGAATCGAACGTGTTCGAGACCTGTTGGGTGCTTACTGACATGCTCCCACCGCTCTGGAGCAAAAAAACCAACTAGAAGAGCCAACAGGTATTGGCACGAACCTTCGACATCAGTCAAGGAACTCAAGCATAATATTTTCGAGACAGAGGATTGCGAGGTGATTTACAGCATCAACCGGGTTTGGTCCCGCGAGCTCGTCGAAGGGGACGGGGGAGTCAAACTGTGTGGCGATGCTCCACGGACAGAGATTGAAATCATCCTGCATTGCAGTCGCCGCCTCGTATGAGTCATACTGTTCAGCGACCGAGCGGTACTCCTCAATATGCTCATCCACAAAGTCACGAACTGCCGCCGCAGACTCGAAATGAATCGTCTCAGATTGGTTCCCGCTCATGTTTCAACCCGATGGTTGTTCAAGACTTGAACCTTCGGTAGTCAGTTGATTTTCTGACGCCAATGCAGAACGAACGTTGTTACCGGGTTGACTACTCACCAGCCACTGTCGTTTCGATTTTCTCGAATACATATTCAATCGGAACACCGTCCTCAGAGCGTATTACCCTGAATTTTCTGGTGTCCCTCACCATTCGGGGGCCACAAAACTACCACAAAGTCAGAAGCAGATTAGTCTCAGCTAATAGCTAAGATAACCCTGCGGACCGAGACTACACGAACCGTTCGAAATCCCAAATCTGAACCCCGATTTCCGCAAGGTGGTCAGATCGGTCTTCGATCTGCTCGATAGTCCACTCGTCGTACTGTTCGCGAACCTCTTGCGTCATTTGGAAATCAGACAGTTTATACTGGTCTTTCTTTTGTTCGAACGGATTGTCCTTAGCAGACTCGTTCAGACGTTCTTCGAGGAGTGTGAGATTTCCGAGGCGGTTCCGGTACTGGTTGAACTCCGCCTTACCGACCCCAAGGACGTCACGCCATGAACTGTACTTTTTCGCGGTGAACGCTTGCTGTGGGGCGATATGTTCAATGTCAACTGTTGCGCGGTCGTAATCCTTCCCTTCGCCGGATTCCATGTAGTGTCGCCGCTCAATCGTGTCAAGGAGATACTTTGTTTGTGCATTCCGGCTGAAGTCGCTATTCGCAAGCCGCGAGCGGAATTCATCGTCTCCCGGTGCCTCCTCAGCTAGGCGCATTTGGATCGTTTGGACGGGGTCAGTCGTATCGAATGCATCAGAACAAAGCTCGGAGAAAATCCGATCCAATTTGCTTCCGGTTTGGTTACCTGAAACGCGCCACCGGACCATGAACACTTCAAGCAGTCGCAGAACACTCAGAATCTGATCGTACTCATCGAACTCCTCGAAGATACGGAGCATGAGCGTCCGAGAGTGTGACGACTGGATATCATTGAGATTTCGAAGACGGCGATTGATTCGTTTCTGTGCTCGCCCACTAAACGCGTCAACGTTAGCTTTCGTGAATCCAACGTACAACTCGGAGGTCTCAACCATTCCATCGACATACCCAACGAGGTCGGTCTCGTCAGTCGGGAGTTGGTTTTCAATGAGATCCCGGAACGTATCGTAGAGTGTCCGTGATGTCACGCTTCCCTCGATATCGGGGTCCTCTCGAGACATCATATAGTGCCGGAAGAACCGGTCCGGATTGTTGATCTCATAGACGACGTTCTCAAGGACGTGCTCCCACTGTTGTCGGATATGCTCGTACGTCTCTCGGTCGGTCCCACCGTACTTCTCAGATGCGACCTGCAACAGCGCGTTTTTCATGAGATCGACTGCCGACAGCTCTAAGCCACGGTTGTTGAGTGTCTCAAATAATCGAAATGCAGACGCAGTACTGTCACACTCAACAACGACGAGTGTCATCGACCCAAGAAGTCGCTTCCGCAGTTGATCAATCGTCTCAACATCACAGTCGAAGACCTGCTCTTGGAAATATTCGTACGCTTGCCGAAGTTGGCTATCCTCATTGACACTAGTTGGATCACCGTCAAGGATAGACTGATAGTCGTCATCTTCGAACCGACTGAGGCTAAGTTTCGGGTAGCGATCATTATCGAAATCGGTCTCATGGAGATAGTCAGAGTCGATTTTATCACCTAACCCACCATCCGAATGCTTCCGATAAAAGTCACGCATAACCCGCAGTAGCAGCGAAATTGTCGTGATTCGCTGTTGACCGTCAACGAGTTCTAACTCGTTGAGTTCGTCGTACTTTTTCTGATGTTGAATGACGACAATAGAGCCTAGAAAATGCGTGTCATCTTCGTCGATATTAGTGAGATCGTTCCAGAACTCCACCCATTGCGACTCTTTCCAAGAATACAGACGCTGGTAGTCGGGTACTGTAAAACGGTTGCTTCGGGTGAAGATATTCTGTAGATCAGCCTCCGAAGCCGAGATTTCAAGATTACTTCCCATTGACACGGGGGTATCGGCACTGATAAAATAAACGTGACGACGTGAGCCCGCAGCAACGTTTGGTTACCGGAGTTTTGAGACGCCCAGGAAGAACTACGACAATGAACCATATATTTTGATTTTTGAGATAAAGGTAGTTGTTCAGTCGTGATATCAAATTTATAGTTGATAAATCAGAATTACTGATCGCGAGAGATATTACACATCCACTCCACACAATGTCTGGTGATGTGTTCGAACCGTTTTGACTGAGGTATCACTCACGGCCGCAGCACGCGCCTGTGTGAGTGGCCAGTCCTGCTCAGCCGCAGCGGTGTACACACATGCCGCAGCGACTGCATGCGGGTTTGCGCCACTATGAGCCCACTCATCGCTCGATGCCTCGGCTAACGACCGTGCTCGTCGCCGAATCTGGTCCGTCACATCAAGCGCGTCTGACACTCGGGGAACAAACTCAACTGGGGTGACTGGCTTTGCAGGCAGTCCGAGTTCTATATTGAGTGCGTTGTACGCCGACCGGACCCGCGATTCTGCCACCCGTGCAAGTGGGACGAGTTCAGCGAGCGTCCGCGAAAGTCCTGCACATCGACAGGCGGCATGGACGCTTGCAGTCGCGACTGCTTCAATTGACCGTCCCGGCAGCAGATCCGCCTGCTGGGCGGATCGGAAGCAGCGACAAGCCTGGTCACGCAAGCTGTCCGGGAGGTCGAGTACGCCGGCGAGTCGCCGGACTTCGTCCAACCCATGTGCGAGCCGACGTTCACGACTCGATTGGTACCGACTCCGACTGTGCTGGGTGCGGAGCCGGGAGAGCTGCTGCCGCCGTTCGCCCGGAATCGGTGTCCCGTTCGCGTCGACGTGTCGACCAATCTCGGTCGCGAGGCCATGGTCGTGCCGCGTCGGCGTTCGGGGCGCACCCACTCGCTTGCGCTCCTCGCGCTCGAACGACCGCCACTCGGGACCGTGGTCGATGCCATGCCCGTCGATGATGAGTCCACACGACTGGCACCGTCGCTCACCAGCGTCGGTAATGACTTGGCCGCCACACTCCGGACAAGAGGCGTTTCCACAGGATTTGCCGCACGATTCGTCGAACTGTCGCTCGTAGACATCTCGTGTCGACATCTCGAACACCACGAGACGCATCACGCCGCGCCCCGCACCCGTCAGGGGCCGAAAAACGCCGTTCTATCTCGAACAGTTTTGACCCGGCTGGAGGTCGCTAAATGACTGAACCACAATACCAAACATGCTAGCAGACAGACTAGCGTTGCAGGCTCGTCGTGTCACACAAGACGCGCCCTGTTCTGCAACGGGTGCAGAATCGCGTACCAAGCCATCTGCATCCACCCCTTGATAACTCCCTCGTGGGCCTCGTGCCCACCGAGTTTCGTGCACTCGACACTCGAGTTATCGATATCTGTGGGCCACGAGTCGCGGACTGCAGTAGTAAGAATTTCTCACCAGGCGAACAGTTAACTGAGACAACAGATGACTGTCTTGTATGAGTAGCTCACCATGGACTGCGAACTTTGCGACTGAAAAAAGCAAATGTGCAGCTGACGTCCAACGCCTCCTCAAGAAGTACCCGCAGCCAGTCGTCTACGAAGTCATGAGCGAACTGCTCCGGCGAGAGATGCGTGAGCAGTTTGCTGGTGCGTACGCCGCAGCCCAGCAGTCCGAAGACTGACGAGTAGCGGCGAAGTGCGAAGACTTCGTCAACGACTACTCGAGGTCACACCGGCCAGCGTCGACACAGTTCCAGCATGGCAGCTCTTCGGACAATCCATTACACTCGCAGGGAGGGGCCGTTGTGTCGTCACCGGCTCTCGATGGAGCACCGCCGTCAGCGACGACGCGCATCTTGACGGCGAGGTCGAGTAGTCGTGGGCGGATCGCGACTGCAACCCGATGTTTACACGGGCCGTCACCGCTCGCATCAGCGGGACACGAACACGAATGGGGCACACCATCCCGAATTCGAACGCGGTACTCGTGCACGGTTGGGTCAGGATAGCTCTCGTTGCGAACACGGACATCGCCATCAAGGAGTTCGAATGCAAACGCCTCGTACTGCGCCCGCTTGAGGACGCGCGTAGGTGGGTCGAACTCTGGGAGTACAGGAATCATGGTAGCCAGCGCGCAACGCGCGCACCCCTTCGGGCGCATGAAAAACTACACTGCCGAACAGAGTGACAGGTGACACAGAATCAGGTAGGGTTGTTTTTAACGCTCCTGTCCTGATCGTCCTGCAGTCAATACAGGTTCGACATCGACCAGGGAAGTCGTACTGAAAGACGTATTCAGAGTTGGCAGGGTCGCCCGATTTCTCGTTCGTACTGCGATTTAATTTGCTCGAACAAATCCTGGCCGAGCTCTGTCTGGAAGCGAGGCGCGGCGGTAGCAAAGAACTCGTCCAGATTCTCGAACTCGGCAAAGTGGTCGTTCGTCTCGGCCTCGTCGTACCGACCTTGGCGCTCGTACTTGAGCGCCTGGAGACAATTATCGATCAGATCCATGTCTTTGACGAACTGTGCGGTCGGGGTCTCACGGGCTTCATACTCTTCCCAGAGCGTCAGCAGTTCGGTATCGTTGAAAGGTCCGACGAGATCGGTTACTGCACTCCGTTCAGCTGCCTCCTTCTCGGACGTGGGGATGGTCTGGCGTCCGTCTTCCGCGCGGGTTGCGATATCGCCCGTTCGAGCTTCGCCGAGGTCGTGAATGAGTGACATCATCACTGCTTTCTGACGGTCAACGTCTTCCTGGTCGGCATAGAGCAGACAAAGCGACGCTGTCCCCCACGTGTGGGCTGCGACCGATTCAGGCGAGTCGATATTCCGAAGCACCCATCCCGTCCGAAGTTCGTCCTTCAAGTCGAACCATTCAAGCAAGGAGTCGAGTTCGTTGGTCATCATATCGTGGAGAAGGGAAGTGGCCAGTTCAACTCATCGAGACGATTCCGCCGGGGCGCCGATATTCAATCAATAAATCCGCAGGAACGGTGTGCCGAGCGATTCACCGCTGGACCTGCGAAAACAACACCCGGTGAAAAGTTCTATACACCCTCTGTTACAGACAAACTACGTCTGACAAAGAGGTTCAACAGAGTGCAACAGCCGAACCACAGATGGGAGGACTCAGACCGCGTCGAGTGTCGAGAGAATCTCTTCGGCCGTCCCGCTAATCCGGCCCAGTCGCTCTTGGAGGACATCTGTCTCGTCGTCCTGCCACGCCGCGAGGTAGAACGCCGACCCACTCATGTCTAAGCCGAGATAGCGGCCGACCACGTACGCGACGGCCTCCGCTTCGACCTCGCGTTTCGCCCGCTCGGTCGCGTCGGTGATGTCGAAGTGCAAAATCGCGTGGGCGTACTCGTGGATGATCGTCGACGCGAGGTCAGCGCGGTTCGACCGGTCCTTCACTTCCACGAGTGGGGTGAGGTCTTGGACACTCCGCGACTGGCAGACGCCTTTCGCCTCCCCATGTCGCCACTCGTCGGGATCGACGATGCGGACCGTTACGCCGATTGCTGACTCGCCTTCCTCGACATACCGGTCGAACTCTTCTTGCCACGTCCGGTAGCCCGCGACCTTCGTCGCCTCAGGGCATTGGAGATTGATGAGGAGGGTGTTGCGGTGGGAGTAGTCGTGGAACCGGCTCTGGACATCCAGCCACTCTTGGAACTGCTCGCTTGTCCGTGCGTCGTCGACGTCGGCAGCGAGATCTGCAAGCCACTGTTCGATCGTACGATGCATCTCATCGTGTCGCGTGTCGGTCTCGTCGAACGACACCGACGGGGAACTCGTTGTTGCCATTGCGTTCAGTTCTGACGCGTCACTTCAGGACGCGCCGCACCCCTCTGGGGCGCAGAAAAAACAGGCGGGACGACCTACTGATTGGTGTCCTCGCGCTCGAGGCTACGAAGGTACTGTCGACACTCGCCGAACAGGCCGCTCGCAGTCGCCTCGCCGGTCGTGAGGTGGCGAACCCACTCAATCGCCCAGCAGTACACGGGATCGGACTCACCTGCGCCGTGGATGTACCACCAGCGAGCGGCTTTGAGTACGATGAGCGGGTTCGTCGGCGGTTGCTCGCCTAGGAGGTCCCACGTTATCGACTCGATTTCATCGGGAACGTCGACTCGAGAGAGGTCAGTACTATGTACGAGTTCGAGATCAACTGGAATCTCGTCGATCGAGACGTCTGACTCTGTCTGTTGGTGACTCATGGAAATCACGTCACACGGACTATGTTTTCAGCCCGCACCCATCACGGGCACAAAAAATCTCGATGTCGCGCGGGTACCGAGGAGTCTCTCGATCGACGCTATGCGAGGTGCGACACCGCCTCGGGTTCGGATTCGTCAGCGAACTCGTTGCGCTCGACTGGCGTCCAGTCTTCGGTCGTGGTTGGTGCCCACCAATCGACGTGGTAGTCACCGGGCGCACCGAGAATCTTAACTTGTGCTTCATCGTCGGGAAGCGGTCGGCGAAGTTTCTCGTCGACGTGGAGATTCCACGTCGTCGTCGCGTCGAATGTGATGATGACCGCCTCATCGTAGCCACGTGACTCAGGCGACTCACGGCACGTCACGCTGGTATTGCACTCTGTGCAGAACACCCCCTCGAAGGGAATGTGCGTGAACGCTTCCGTGCCACACACCGGACACCACAGAAACTCGAACAGCGCCTCGTCGTGGCGGAACACGCGCTCGAGACTCATCGATTACTCACCTCCCTGGCGAGCATCGCGGGCGACTGGTGGTGAACGCGGGACAACTCAACTGCGAATGTTGGAATCGGCATCTGTTACTGCGCCTCCGCCCCTTCGGGCGGCGCAAAAACAACACCAAGCGCACCACCAGACTACTCGGTCGCTCAGTCTGTGTCTGCTGCTAACCTCGCGAGGACGTCGTCGTGTGAGACCGTTCGGACGCGCTCAACAAACGCACGTGCAGCAGCGCCAGTTGCAAACACCGACGCATCGTAGCCGACGGTGCCACCGAACACAGTCCACTCGTCGGTCATCACACCGCCAGACAACGGCGTGTACTCAACTCGATACTTGGCAGTTGCGTCGTCAACGACGAGTCGAACAGCGAGACCACGATCAGGAAGCGTCTCTCTCAGGAGTTCCATCGGGCACAGCCTCCACAAAGTCAGTAATGGACATCAGCGGGAACGATCCACAGATGGTCGTTCGACCCGACGAGTTGCTCGAGTCGCTCTCGATGCCGAACGCCGTCAGCGAACTCGTCGTAGAGGTACACCGCCGGCCCGCGGTACGCCCCGAGATTGTGGCACGCATGCCTGACCAGATCCTCATCGCGCATGATCGCCGCGACGTCAAGGTCGTCAACGCCCTCTCGAACACGCTCGAGATTCCGCTCGAACTCGCGTGTCGTCGCCTGCCAGCCGCGCTCAAGCAGTTCTTGGCCGTCCTCCGAGGCAATGGGAACTGCAACCGGGAGATCACCCCAGCGAGCGCTGCCGGCGACCGTTGTTGAATCGTCATCGAACGTCACATAGTAGTCGAACACCGCCTCGGCTTGGGGGGCGGCTCCCACAAGTTGGTCGAACACATCGGCGGCCCGTGAGAGGGCTTCGTCTGTTGTCGATGCAGTCACGAGCGCGTAGATTACTTGGTGCATTCGTCGTCACCTGTCGTCTCAGGAGTCGAAGACAACTCCGACCCCCTGCGCCGGCGCTCATCGCCGGCGCACACAAACACAACCCACTACGACGCACCGGTGTTCACGTGTACTGTTGCTCTTGAGTCCCTATAGGACATATCACACTGATTCTGCTGAATCCTCAGTCGTTGATAAATCGTTGAACCATACTGAACTCAGGGCGCAAGTCGATCCCCAGCATAACATCCCGCCTGAGAGAGTCGAATCGCTCAAAACTGACCAGTAGCTATTACCGGTTGTTCCGGGGATCGGGGATAGGTCTCTGTTGAAACACTGAAGGCGATGCTCTACAGTTCTACGTAACTATCACTCGCAGTAGCCTCTACTCGACAAGGATGTCAGGTTCTGATTACAGCAAGAGCAGTCCCAGTCCGATTGTGATTGACAGGATGCCTAGCGCCCAGCACGTGAGTGTGAGTCCAAGCAGTTTCAACACAGAGGTTGCCTCCTGTCTTGATCGACTGACGGGGGCGTATTAGGCACTCCGCCGACTGTACTCCTCGCAGTACAGTCTGTAGTACTCAGGGGAATCAACGCTGCACCAAGTCAGACAAGCGAGTACAACATCCAGATATGTTTCAAATCAATCAGGCTTTTTCGCGACAGATAGTGACATAGTCTTCGACGATTGATTTGAATTCCTCGAGGTTCCTCTCCGTGACTAGTGTTTGGAAGCTCACCTCTTGGTCACCCCGGGGGACACCCCGGAGAGACTGGAATGCGTGTTTGAAGTCGACGTAGTCCTGTTCGTCCCAACCAACCGGTGGTTCAGATTCGTGATTGTAAGGCATCTTAGCGGGCCAGATTTTCACCAACCCACTCACATTCGCCGAGAACACGCTTGGGTTGTTCTGGTAATCGCCCCGATGAGCGTCGACAAACATTCGAAAGTTTGCATTCTTTGCCTCTCCTATCTCGATATCGTCTCCGAGCTCTTGGGCGAAGTCATACAAATCTATGAATGCCTGCGATACTTCCTCAGGAATCTGTCCCTGCTTCCGTTTGAGGTCAAGATCCTGGTAGAGTTCAGATTCCGATTCGACGTATTCTGGCCCAGTTCGTGACATAGTATATTCTATCACGACATACTGTTGGCCTATAGACCTATTGACACCAGTTAGTTCCACTACCGAGTCTCTCGACTTCCGCGATAACCTCACGATTAGAGGAGAGCACCTACGTACAGCACCGAACCCAAGACAACGAGAATCGACGTCGCGGTAACCGAACCAGTCCTACTCATCGGTTAGTTCAGCGTGGTAGAGATGGAATAAACGGGTTCTGAGATGAATGCACCGTCTATCTGAGTCACACGATTTCTGTTAGGTTCTAAGAATCTCAACAGAACTCTGGTCCACTCCTCGTACCAACATCAGATGTCTGGATCAGGTCCATACTGCGGTGTTCGACATACGGAACACCGCCAGATTGCTCCACCAGTCCACGCTGCAGGTGGACTATCTTCGCGTGAATCGAACCGATGCGGTGTCTGCTCACTACACGACTGACAGCGGAGCAGTTGCCGTGTTAATGAGGTAGACATCGGCTGTGACGGCGACGTGTCGACAGACGTTCGTCGAAGCGCAAACGCTGGGACAACCCACGTCTTCGGGTCCGAGAGCAACTGCTCACGCCGGGAGTCCTCAGTAATCTGCGTCCCAGCAGCGTCGTACCACCGGGAGGAAGAGCCCTCCGTCGAAGGAGGAGCGGACCACAGCGGGACTGTCCTCGCTTTCTCCACGAACCCATCCGCACGTGACCCAGTTGCTGGGACGACGTCCGGAAGGTGACCCCATCGCGTCTGGAGTGGCTCTGCGAGCGACTGTTCAAGTGCCGCGATGGGCGTGCACTCGTCAATGGGCGACGAGTGAGAACGCTGCAGTAAGCGTGCTGCGGCAGTCCCTTTTGCGACCGCCCCACGCGAGGATTGTGAGGTGACGAGCAAACAGATGATGCCGTGAAGTGATTGCTCGCGGGGACCTGAGGCGCTGTCTGGCCCCGAGACGTCCTGTTCGAGGCAGAGCCGACACTGGCTCTGGGTCCGGGGAATGGCCCGCTCACAGGTCTGGCAGATGTCCGTGTCCAGATCGTCACCAGCAGGGTAGTCATGCTCTGGAATTGCGTCACCGTGCTCGGCGTGGTCGGGTTCCAACTGCGCGTCCGGAATCTGCGTCGCTTCGCCATACGGTCGAAATTCCGCGGTCGGATCACGGTAGGGCGGCATACCGCGTCGTGGCTGTACCTTCCCATATAAACGTTCGTCCAGCGAGGCCGCTCTGAAACCCGGCCGATGGCCAACAAACGTATATGTATTCTGAAACTAGCCATAGGCAGCAAAATGTACGATTTGACCGGGTTCCAACGCGATCTGCTGTATGTCACCGCCGGCTTGGACGAGCCACACGGCCTCGCAATCAAAGACCAACTCGAGGACTACTACGAAACCGAGATCCACCACGGCCGGCTGTATCCCAACCTCGATACGCTCGTCGAGAAGGGACTGCTCGACAAAGGCGAAAAAGACCGCCGAACGAACGTCTACGCAATCACCGCTCGCGGTCGCCGAGAAATCGAAGCCCGCGACGACTGGGAACAGCAGTATACGAGTACACTCACTAAGTAAGAACTAACAAAGCGACCACAAGCGGCGAAGATACGCTATGTACCTTGTTGCGAGTTATTCCTTGCATCAAATTCTGTTACCGCTCGCTTGATTACTACTGGGCGACGGCTGACGCGACCTGAAGCAACCCGCATTAATCCTTGAGGATAGTACTCATCACCATACCCAAAGATTCGATTGACAGCAGCTCGCGGAACAGCAACCTCATCAAACTCAGTAATCGTGTAGATGAGATTCGAAGGTGCGTTCCGCCAGAACGTTGTGCTTGCCCAATTGGAAGAATCCTCAAATGTTAGCCCAACGAACCCAGTGCCTACGTATTGACCATCCTGATAAAACAATACAAGATCGCCTGACTCCATTTTCTCGAAGTAGTTTCGGTTACTCTCACCATCACGGGCACCCCAGAATCGGACAGACTCAAGGTTGGAAAGTGCAGCAGGGTGATCCGGATAGTCATCCAATTCAACGCGGTTGAGAACTGTTTCGCGGAAGTTTGCAGGGTCACACGGGACGAGAAAGACATTTCCAGCCATGATAAGTCACTACAGATACATGTTTTATAGTACTTCTGGACCTCACGTTATTAGACCGTGATTCCTGCGGTTCATATCAGGAGGGTTGCTGCCATGGACATGCATCTCGATGTTGTGTATAGACCAAGGTCGTGGCTGCGCGCGCAGCTCCGAAGGAGCGAGCACGGAGCGGAGGGTGGGGCGGTGGGGTCTGGGTCGGCCCGGCCACCAGCAAAAAAGAGGGCTGCCTCGCGCCGTTAGGCGTCCCACCAAGCGTCGCGCTCGGGGAAGTGCACCGTCGTCCACCCCGTCAGGGCAATCGAGACACGCCCGTCGTACCAGTTCCGCGCCGCTCCGTGAATCCGCACGCGTTCGCCCTCGCGAATCCACGGCACGTCCGACGCCTTCCAACTCGTCAGCTTCACCTGTCCGCTTTCGTCTTCGAGGAGCCCCGCTTGCTGAATCGCCGGCGACTCAGACTCCCACACCGTCGTCAGCGTCCCTTCAATACACACCTCGCGTCGCGACACACCCTCAAGTTTCCCGATTGGCACCATCGTCCCCGGGGCACCTTCGAGTTCCTCGAACACGCTCACCGCTGCCGACATCATATCTTTCCCACCCAACACCGCCTCACTCAGTCGCCGACTGATCGCCGCTCGCGACCAGCCATCCAACTTCTCCGCCAACCGTTTTGCCTGAGAGTTCACCGCGCCCAACTGGTCTTGAGTTAGCTCCGTCCGAGGGTCAGCCCGGTCGGGGTCCGCCATCGGATTCACGCTTGCCGCACGCTTCTGGAACTGCCGCCGCCGCTCAGCGCTTCGTTCGGCCGCAATTGCCCGCGACCGCGCCTCACGGCCCTCTTGCGAGCCCAGTTCTGTACGCGCACTAATCCGTTCGAGTTCGGCTTCCCGCGCTCGAATGCGCTCTTCTTGGGCCAACGTCACGCCGTCAATCCGCTCGTCGCTCGTATCTGCAATCCCGTCAGGGTGGTTCGCATCCACTTTTGCTTGGATCTCCTGTTGCACCGTCGCCTGGAACGTTGGCGTCTCGTCGACGACCTCAAACCCGTCTTCATCGACTGTCGTCTCATTCGCTTGCTCGAACGCCTGTTCAGCCACCGAAACTACCTTTCGACTGGAGTTGTTACTAGACATTGTAGTCCTTGAAGGCACTGGCGCGCCAACGCCCGCGACTCCACTCGCGGGATTCTCACGAACCAACCTGCTTGAGCCACGGCTTCGACGTCGACCGATGACGCCGTCACCGAGGTGCCCGCGCCGCGCCTTCACGCCGGACCCTGTCCGGCGCGGCGCGGCACCGACGGCACCCCCACAAACGAGTGCGGGGGGTGAACCTCGAGGTGAGCGCGCGGTCACCGCCATATACCCAGCCGGTCACCGCGGGTCGGCGCCTCGCCGACTCCCGTCCGTCGGTAGACGCAACGGAAGCGGCC
>Ga0207754_100077_pt1 | contig 85788 bp, 89 predicted proteins | sample A23E1SouthBayCA_FD_187728 | JGI IMG/M metagenome (GOLD analysis project Ga0207754, IMG submission 187728) | Aerobic enrichment media microbial communities from Eden Landing Ponds, California, USA - A23 E1 (SPAdes) | ecosystem: Environmental > Aquatic > Marine > Unclassified | place: Emeryville...
GTCGGTCGAAGACGCCCCCCACGAACTGGTCGCCCGCTTCCGAACGAGCTGCGAGGCGCGCTTCGGGAAGTTCGAAGACCGGGCGACCGTCGAGCTGTTCGAGTCGCTCGACCGCTTCGAGGCGCACCTCGACGCCTATCTCGACGCTCGCTCGCAGCTCTCGGCGGCCGCCGGCCCGGTTGCCGAGCGGACGACCGAGCTCTCCGAGCGGGCCGCCGCGGCCGCGACGAGCCTCTCGGCCCTCGACGATTCCGGTCCCGCAACGGGCGAGTCAGCCCTCGAACTCGACGGGCACGCGCTCTCGCCGCTGGGCGACCTCGAAGCGGCGGTGCTGTCCGTCCTCGCTGCGGGGCCGCCGCGCTCTCGCCCGCGGACGCGCCGAGGGGTCGCCGCCGAACTCCGCGAGCGCGCCGAACATCACGGCATCGTCGCCGGCGCGCGCGACGAGGAGACGTGGTCGGCGTTCGATTCGTTCTGCGTGGGCGTCGCTCGCGACAGCGTGGCGGGCGACCGATTCGAAAAGCGACTCTCGAACGCGCTCGCCCCGCGACTCGACGTGGCGGTCGAGGGACTCACCGCGAACGGATTCGTCACGACGCGCGAGCGCGAACGCGGCCGCGACGCGCTCGAACCCACGGACGCGGGTCGGCTCTGGGCGTCGACGACCGACTGGGAGTCGTTCCGAGAGACCGTCATCGACGACCTGCTCCGCGACTGCGTCGAACGCGACGAGGGCGTCGCGGACGCGTAGCGCGGCGCGACCGCCCGCTCAGACCGCGTCTTCGATGAACGCGACGGCTGCTTCCGGCGAGTCGCACGGCTCGAAGCCCTCTAGCGAGCCGACCTGTTGGGTTCTGATGCCGGCCGTCGGGCGGTCGAAGACGTTGGCGTAGCCGATTTCGGAGAGCGTCCCGCCGCCGCCGTCGACGGCGATGACGGCGTCGCCGTTCATCACGACGAGCGCGTTTCTCGCGTGACCGAGACCGGTGGCGACGGCGATATCGACGTAGCAGTTCGCATCCTCGCGGTCCTCGCCCGGCAGGACGCCGATAGTCGTGCCGCCGGCGTCTTTCGCGCCGCGACAGGCCGCCTCCATGACGCCGCCGAGGCCGCCGCAGACGACCGTGTGGCCGCGCTGGGCGAGCAGGCGACCCAGGTCTTCGGCGGTGGATTCGACCGGGTCGGGGACGACGCTCCCGCCGACGACGCTCACGCGCACGGCGCAGTCACTCCTCGGCGTGCTGCGGTGTCGCCTCGGCACTCGACGCGACCGAGACTGGCGTCTGTGTTCATGTAGTATCGGACCGCGCCGAAGATGATAAGTGCGGGGCCGCATCGCCCGACCGAAGCCGGACTGTCGCTGCTCGGTCGCGTCAGAACTCGTCCGGTCGCCGCGAGTCGTCGTCCAGCGGGGAAACCGCTTCCCACGCGCCGCACGCGCGCATCGTCCGAGCCATCGAAGAGAAGTTCGCCGTTTGTTTGTGAGCTCCTGACATGGTATCTAATAACATGAGTTGGTGCATTAAATATCTTGTCGGGGTAACACCTTATACAACACATATGTCTCTATTTTCTATTGTAGTCTACAATTTCGTCCATAAATATGCGTGTATTGTCTGCGTATTGCTAGTCGTTGTTGTCGGGCCGTCGGGACGCGTCGGACGAGAGAGCGCAACGCTTAGTCCCCCGGCGGGAGGACACGTCTCTATGACAGTCAGCGACTGGAGCGATTGGCTCCCGCGCGCGGTCGAGTCGGCCGACCCCGAGACGGTTGCCATCTGGTATCTGGGCTGCAACGGGTTCGTCATCAAGGGTAGCGAGGGGACGACGCTGTTCGTCGACCCGTACGTCGGCATCGGAGACCCGCCGCGGACGGTCCGTATGATTCCGGTCCCGTTCGACCCCGAAGACGTGACCGAGGCCGACGCGGTCCTCGCCACGCACGAGCACACGGACCACGTTCACGGCCCGAGTCAAGCGCCCATCCTCGAAAACACGGGCGCGACGTTCGTCGCCCCCGACGACTCGCTTTCGGTCGCCTACGACGACGAGGCGTGGTTCGACGACTACGACCTCTCCGAGGACCAGTTCGAGGAGGTCGCGGAGGGCGACAGCGTCGATATCGGTGAGTTCACGGTCCACGTCGAACCCGCCTACGACCCCGACGCGTCCCACCCGGTCGCCTACGTCTTCGAACACGAGTCGGGGACGTTCATCCACGGCGGCGACACCAAGCCCGCCGAGGAGTTCGTCGACATCGGGGAGCGCTACGACCTCGACCTCGGCATCCTCGCGTTCGGGACCATCGGTAACATCCCCGACAAGGAGACCGGCGAGCCGATTCGCACGAAGTGGTACAACGACGAGAACCAGATTATCGAGGCCGCGAGCGACCTCGACCTCGACCGCCTCGTCCCGACCCACTGGGACATGTGGAAGGGCATGACCGCCGACCCGAAGGTGCTGCACCACCACGCCAAGAGCTTCGAGGCCCCGCGCTCGCTCGACCTCGTCGAAATCGGTGACCGCGTCGACCTCTGAGGTCGCGTTCGAACTGCCTTTTCGGGGCGGCCGTTCCGCGCCGGTCATCGCCGGCTGACAGCCGCCGCATCGAAACCGTCGAATCGGGAGACGACGGCGAGGCGACTTCGCGGCCCCGGTTGTTTTATAATGGATGTCGGGAAAGTGGCGGCCATGAGCCGCGAGTCCGAAGGGGTTACATCGGTTTCCGACGGCGAGGTCACGGTCGACAAGACCTTCGCAGCCGACGAGTTTCCCGTTCCCGCCATCAAGTTCGTCATCAGTTCGACGCGAGACGAGGCGACCCGCATCCGAGTCATCGACCGCATCCCGGAGTCGTTTCCGATGGAGAGCGTCGGGTTCCACCCCGACTTCGAGAGCGACAACTGGACGGCCTACAAGGACCACCGCGTCGAGTACGAGCGGACGCTCGACCCCGGTGAGGAGCTCGTAACGGTCTACGGCATCCGCATCACCGACGGCCACGACCAGACGGATTTCCTCGAAGAGCCGACGCTCGAACGCATCCCGGTCGACGGCGGTATCGACCCCGACGACATCGACGACATCCTCGGCGAAGACCGCAGTCAAATCGTTCGAGACGTGCTCGCGGGCAACCGCGACCCGCCCCGCGACGAGTCGGACGCCGACGACGCGGACCCAGAGGACGAGGGGGAAGTCGTTCTCGACGCAACCGCTGACGCCGGCTCGGAGGCCGAAACAGCCGACGACGCCGAGACGGACGCGACCGCCGCAGATACCGCAGACGCCGCCGGCGACGAGCCGAGTGACGGTGACCTCGCGGCCGCCTTCGCTGGCGGAGACGACGAGGAGACCGACTCCGAGGCGGCCGAGGCGCAGGCGGCCGACGACGGCGACGAGTCGGTCTCCACGCCCTCGCCCGACGACGACGTGCTCGGCGACGACGGGGAAGCCGACGACGAGTCCGCCGAATCGACCGGTCCGCGAGCGGTCGCCACCGACACCGCGCCGGCCGTGACCGCACACCTCGAACAGCCCGATGTCGATGTCGAGGCCGACGACGCCGATGCCGAGGCTGACGCCGACTCGGACGCGGATTCGGCGGTCGTCTCCGTCACCGAGCAAGACGACGATGCGACCCCGGCCGAGCGCGCGCCCGCATCTGACGCGGACGGCCTCGTCGGGGCGCTCGCCGCCGAGATTCGGTCCGGCGCGGCCGACGAGGAGGACATCGAAGTCCTGCGCGAGGCGGTCAACGCCGAGACGCGACGGAGCACCGACGTTCGCATCCGCCGCCTCCAGTCGCAGATGGAGGACCTCGCGGCGTACTCCGACGCGCTCGCGGAGTTCATCGACGAGGAGGGGACCGGGAGCGACCTCGTCTCCGAGTTCCGCGCCGAGATGACCGCGTTCCGCGAGGACCTCGACGCCCTCGACTCGATGGTCGACGGCGCGGTCGAGTCGGTCGATGACGCGACCTCACGGCTCGACGCGGCCGAAGAGACCATCGCCGCGGTCGACGACCGCTCCGACCGCGTCGCTACCCGAGTCGCGGACGCCGAGAGCCGCCTCGACGACCACGACGGCCGGCTCGAAGGCCTCGCGTCCGACCTCGACACCGCCGAAGATACCCTCGACGACTACCACGGCTGGCTCGAATCCCACAACGAGCAGTTCGAGACCGTCGACGGCCGGCTCGAGGACCACGACGAGCGGCTCGAGGACCACGACGAGCGGCTCGAGGACCACGACGAGCGGCTCGAAACCGCCTCGCGCAATATCGACGCCGGCTCCGACCGCCTCGACAGCGTCGAGGAGACGCTCGCCAAGCGCGAGGAGGAACTCGTGACGGTCCGCGAACGCCTCGACGACATCGCCGGTCGGCTCGACGAGACCGTCGACCGACTCGAAGGGGCCGAATCCAGCGCCGCCGAGGCGACAGAGCAGGCTTCGACGCTCCACGACGAAGTCGGAGACATCCGCGAGGACATCGCCGACCTCGACGGGGATATCGTGGAGACGCGGGAGGCCCTCGACGACCGCCTCGCGGAGATTCAATCGCGGGTCGAAGACGCCGCGGCCGACGAGGAAATCGAGGCGCTGCGTGACGACATCCGCGAGCTGGACGACACCGTCGCGGAACTCGAAACCTTCCGCGAGCGCCTCGCGGGAGCCTTCGGTACCGGCATGGGCGGCGGCCCGGCCGCCGGCGACGACGGCGACACCGACACCGACACCGACGAGGCGGAGTAGCCCGACCGAGCGCGCTCCCGAGAGACGTTTTCCCGAAGCGCAACCTGTTTAGCGGGCCGTCCCGACGTTCCGATGATGACAGAGACGGTGCGCGTCGCTGTTCCGCGAAAGGGTCGCCCCCTCGAAGCGGTGCTCGAACGGTTCGCCACGACCGAGAGCATCGCCGAGGTGGCGGACGAAATCACCTCGACGCTCCGATACGAGAAGTCGGTCACGAAGGGCCATACCCAGCCGGAACACGACGTGTACGAGCGACTCGCGGATTACAGCGACCTCTCGGACCCGGCCGCACCGGAGTACACGCTTCTGCGCGACGACCGAGACGGGATGCCGCGGCGCATCGTCTTCGACAGCGTCGTCCTCGAAATCGACGGGGTCGACATCCATCTCGTCGGGCGCGAGGAGCCGTTCCGCGCCCTCCGAACCCACGAGTTCGGCCTCGGCTTCGACAGCGCCGACCTCGTGCTCGAAGAGGTCGTCAAGCTTCGCCCCGAGGGCCTCGGGAGCATCGAGGACGTGAACGCCCGCATCGACCCGATGGACACCGACGTGCGGGTCGTTTCCGGCCTCGGAGACACGGTCTACCACACGCTCATGGCCGACCCCGAACTCCTCCCGCCGGGCTCCGAACTCGACCGCGACTTCGTCGCGGACTACGAGGGCGAACTGTGTATCTCGCCGCGCTACGAGCGCCTCGTTGAGGCGGTCCTCGGCACGCGGTGTCTCGACGACGTGACGTTCGCGTACCCGAACGGCGCGCCCGAAGAAGAAGCCGCTATCGCGGAGACCGGTATCGGCGTCTACCTCACGATGACCGGGTCGACCGCGCGCGAACACGGCCTCGTGCTCGGTGAACACCTGTTCCCGAGCGAGACGGTCCTGATGGAGAACGTCGCGGAGGCGACACCGGCCGCGGAGACCGTCAAGCGGGCCATCGCGTCGCCCGAGCTAGAGACCGAACTGAAGGTCTGACTATCGGCTCTACGCCGACGACTCGTTTTTCGACCCAGCGTCGCCGCAGAACAGCAGCGTCGAGAGCGTCCGCGCCTCGAAGCCGCCGTCGCCGGGCGAGAACGCGGTCCACGAGCGGTTACAGTCGAAGTCGTCGGGGCCGACGCCGCGAGGCCGGTTCCGGTCGCGGCGAGGAGGGTTCGTCGGTGCACACCTACTCCAACGTATCGGGGTCACTTTCGCCTGTGTATGGCTCAAGCGCGCCTTTGAGTCCAGACGACGCCGAGGCTCACGAAGATGGCGAGGGCGACGCCGACGAGGAACACGAGCGCGCCGGGACCGGCGAGATACGAGGCGACGAACTCCGCGACGCCCGGGTCGGATGCGACCGGCGCGGGCGCGGCGTACCGGACCTGTGGCCGTCGCGCGGTCCACAGCGTCTGCACGGCGACGCTTCCGACTAGCGTGACACCGACGCCGGCGACGAGCGTCCGAAGCCCCGAGGAGAGCTTCGATTCGGTTCGCTCCGCGCCCGCGAAGAGAACGACGGCGGAGCGGGTCGGGCCGTAGACGGCCATCTCGCGGCCCTGCGCGGAGACCCACGTCGTCACGGGCTCTATCAACCCGGCGTCGACCAGTCGCTCGACGTGGTAGCCGACGGTCTGGAGCGTCGTGTCGAGCGCGTCGGCCAGTTCGGAGGCGGGGCGCGGGTCGTCGTAGACGGCGGCGAGGAGCCGCCTCGCGGTGGCAGACGACAGCGCCGACAGGACCTCGTCCGCGTCGTCGTCGTCGAGTTCGACGAGAAGCGGGCTCAGTCCCCGGTCTCGAACCGATGCTGCGGCGGGTTTCAACGGGAGCAACGAACTCACGGTCTCGGGCGTCGTTCTCGCCCCGCGGATAAAGAGGCCGGTATGAGTCAAGCGCCCGTTTGAGCCTCGCTCCGCCGGACACAACGAACGTCTGTGTGGATTAGTACATGCTAGCGACACGGCGATGGCCGCTCGCGGAGTAGTACGACTGTGAACCAGATTCGAACGAACCCCGCGGAGGAACAGCGATGAACGGCGATGCGGTCCGATACGAGAGCGACCACTACAAGGCGACCGCCGGCTTCGGAGCCCGGAAGCGGGACCTGCAACTCGTCTTTTTCGACGCGCAGTACCCGCAACCGGACCTGACGGCGGCCGACCGCCCGTCAGTCGAGAGCCAGACGATGAACGCGCTCGAACGCGTGGAAGCGGCTGTCGGCCGCTCGGGACTCGACTTGGACGACGTGCTCCGAACGACGGTCTACACGACGGACCTCGACCGAATCGACGCCATCGAGTCGGCCTACGACGCCTACTTCGACGACCGGCGGCCGGCGATGACCGTCGTCGGCGTCTCCGAACTCCCGAACGACGCCGCCGTCCAAATCGAGGCGACGGGCGTCAAACGATAGGTCGCGCACACGCCGATTCAATATAGCGATATACAGTTTACAAGTCGCACTCCGAACAGCGGCCACGCTTCTCAGCGGAGCGAGTAAATGTTGGATTCGTACGTTTCGCGCACTCTGTCGCCCCAGTTGTGGGTGTACGTGTCGATGATGTCGCCGGCAACGTCGCCGCGGAGGTACTTGACGATACCGCGGTCGCCGGTGCGGTCCCGGAGGTGGGTGGTGAAGAAGTGCCGGAAGTAGTGTGGCGTGACGTTCTCCTCGCGGTCGCCGCCCGCCCGGTACCAGCCGGCGTCGGCGGCGTGGGAGGTGACGACGTGGTGGACGGCGTCGGGTTCCAAGCGCCGGCCCCACCCCGAGGCGGTGCCGACGAAAAGCGGGTCAGCCGGTGACGGCGAATCCGGACGAATCGCCAGCCAGCGCAGGAGGACGGCCTCCAACTCGTCGTCGACGGGGACGACCGTCGACCGCTTTCGCTTGTTCGAGGCGGTTCGCTCCTCGCCGTTCGTAACGCTTCCGACGCTCGGGTCGGCGGCCACGTATATCGACGGCCCGCGACCGTCGAGGGCGGCGCGAGTCGGTATCTCGGAGGGCGGTGTCTCCACCGACAGCGACACGTCTCGAAGGTCGAGGTTGCACAGTTCGCCGACGCGCATCCCGGTTTTGAGGAGCGTGACCACCAGCGCGTGGTCCAGCGGATGGGCGATACCGCGGACGAACGCCCGCATCTGCGGGACCGACAGCTCCCGTCGGGCGGGGTTGGTGTCGATGCGCTCGTCCATCTCCTCCATCACGAGGCTCATCGGGTTGGAGTCGAACGCGCCGACCTGCGCCATGTAGGCGTAAAACCGGTGGAGGTAGGAAGCGTACGTCGCTACCGTGCTCGGCGCGACATCGCGGTTTCGAAGGGTGTGTATCCACGCCATGCAGTCGCGGTGAGTCGCGTCGTCGACCGACAGGGCCGTCCCGGCGGGGTTCCGCGAGGGGTCGCCGAGGAACGACTCGAACGCTCGGAGGACGCGCTCGTAGGCGTCGCGGGTCCGGTCGGTCTTCCCGTGATAGGTCATATCCTGCAGGAAATACCCGACCGGGTCCTCCGCGTCGGCGGGCCGCTCAGCGGCCATCGCGCTCCGCCAGCGTGTAGCCGCCGTGTCGCCCGCTGTACACGACTCGGCCGTTCGATTGGAGCTCCTGAAGCGTCGATTCGAGGCGGTCTTCGATGTCGTCGGTCAGCGCCGCGACGAGGTCGTCCCACGACCGGTGTGAATCGGCCGCCAGCGCCTCCACGATTCGGTCCTCGAACCGGTCGTTATTTTCACTCTCGTTTTCCTGATTCGAACCACCGTTCTGGAGACCCGTTTTCACCCCGTCAACCCCCGGGGTCGTGGCCGCTTCATCGCCCCTCGGCGGAACGTCGAAATCGCGCCGACCTGACTGTACCATCGTTCTGACAAACTCGCTCTGGCTCATCCCGAGTCGGTCCGCGTGGTCCTTCCAGACGGCCTTCTGGTGGGCCGGGAGGTAGGTTTGCACCGTCGCGCGGTCGGCCTCGTCGCTCATGGACGGTCCGACACGGGGGTCGATATTCAATCTACCGGCACAGTCCAGAATAAGAGAAGTTATCCTGAGTGATGCATGCGGATTTTCGGCGGCGAATCCGAGTTATCCTGAATACTGCAATCGTATTTTCGGCAATTTACATGCAGTATTCAGGATATCAGAAATCCTCGGAGAACACCGATTTCGACCGTTTCGAGCGAATCTGAGACTCGGCCAATTCCTGTCGCTTTCGATAGGCCGGATGTTGCACAGATGCGCCCCATATCTGTGATCGAAACCGAATTTTGGATGGTGGATCTCACCCTGTTTACCCCGGGAGTAACACATGGAGGAACCACTTACACGAGCTTCGTTATTTCAGATTCAATCTCACTGAATTATTATATAATCGGACCGGAACGGTTTGACCACCCTATTTTATTTCTCCTATCGGAGTGAGAATATTGTGAGTATAATTTTCAACTACTACTCCCTAAAATATACCCGCAGAACGACGTGCCATTCGTGTTCTCCCAAACGACTATATTCCACCGAGAACACAATCGTTATCTTATCTAATTAATTCATCAGTTAATCTATGAATATATGTCGGTCGGACGGTAATTCATTTCGAGATGGGTTTGTCTGTGATTATATTGGCGTCGACGCGCAGAATACCATCCGAGTGTTGTCCGATTTGAACACGCAACCACTCGGGTTAATGTCGTTCCAAACCCTCCTGAAGACGAACCCAACCGAGGTCTTTGCGAGTTTGACTCGTCTCTTTTGACGCCTTCACAGCCCTCGTCGTCGGGGTGAGCACAGTCCCCGAGCACAATCCCCGTCTCACAAGGAATCGTCGCTTGAGCGCGCTGTGGCCGCCCTGACGGACTTGTGTGACTCCGGGCTCTCGGTGGCTCGCTTTCGTCGGCTTCGACGAATCACTCCCTCGGCGGCGACGACCCTTCCGGTGAACCCCTCCCCTCAGTCGCGACTTGTTCGAGCGAATCGCCTCGAGTTCGAATGCGACGCCGCACTCCGCCTACACGACCGGGCCTGCGGCCGGGACGACTCCGTGATGGTTACCGTGATGGTTACTCTCGACTGCGATACGAACCGCCCGAACTGCGAGTGCGACGCGGCTGTCGCTTGCGACGCTGCCGGCACAAGTACTCCCAGCCCCTGAAACTCCGATTTTCCACGTCAGCATTGCTCAATCGCCAACTCTTCGAGGATTTCGGTCGCTCTGGTGGGCCGTTCGGTTGTCCGATTCGAGACTCGTATATTGCATCTCGCTATACACAATCTCGGTTCTCGGGTTCGACCGATATCGGGAAATTCGACGGTCCGTCGAACGCGGCCGGTTCGCGTCGATGTCGCTGAGAGTGCCGGACGCCGGCAATTCCGCCCCGACGCGCTACGCTTCGACTCGTTCTATCAGGCCGGGGCCGTCGTTGGCGGGGCTGTTCACTCGCGTCGAGACGGGGTACGCCGTGAGTTCGTCGTCGGGGTAGGTGTCGAGGAGCGCCGCCGCCTCGTCGGGGTCGCCGTGGAGCCACGTCTCCTCGTCTTCGGGGGCGAGGACGACCGCCATCCGGTGGTGGAGCTCCGAGACGAGGTCGTTCGGTTCGGTCGTGACGACGGTGAACGTCTCCAGCGGTTCCTGCTCGCGCGAGGGGCCGCCGCTCCCGAAGTCCCCGAGGCCCGTCTGTTTCGTCGGGGGCGTCCACCGCTCCCAGAGCCCGGCCATGGCGAACGGGCGGTCGTCCTCGAAGGCGACGCGATAGGGCTGTTTGTGTCCGCCGCGGTCGACCCACTCGTAGAAGCCGTCCGAGGGAACGAGACACCGGCGGGACTCGTAGGCGTCGGCGAAACTCCGTTTTTCGCGGACGGTCTCCGCGCGGGCGTTGATTCGGTCGTTGCCGACGCTGGCGCTGTCGGCCCACGAGGGGACGAGCCCCCACTTCAGGAAGCGGAACTCCTCGGGCGCGTCGTTGGTCACGACCGGGAGTTCCTGACCGGGCGCGCAGTTGTACCGCGCCGAAAGCGGGCGTGTCGGCGTCGCGTCGAACCGCGTTTCGAGTTCCTCGGGTGGGGTAAACAGCGTGTAGCGGCCGCACATATCTCCGGCTTCGCGCTCTGCGGGTAAAACGCCCGCGGCGCGGACGCTCCGGGAGTGCGGCCGCCGGCCCACGACGACGCATTTAGGGTCGCCGACGCCCCCCTGTCGGACATGCGAATCGAGAACAGCTTCATCCCCGTCCGCGGCGTGGGCGAGCGGACGGAGCGGAACCTCTGGCGGGCCGGGGCGACCCACTGGGACGAGTTCGACGCCTCGCTCGTCGGCGCGAAGACGGGCGACCGAATCGAGACGTTTATCGCCGACGCCGCCGCCCACCTCGACGACGGTAACTCGCGGTTCTTCGACGACTGCTTCCCCTCGGGCGAGCGGTGGCGACTCTACGAGAACTTCCGCGACGAGACGTGCTTTTTTGACATCGAGACGACCGGCCTCTCACCCGAGCGCGACTCGGTGACGACCGTCTCGTTCTATCAGGACGGCGAGACCACGACGCTCGTCAGCGGCGAGGACCTGACCGCCGACGCCCTCCGCGAGCAGTTCGTCGACGCGAAACTCATCGCGACGTTCAACGGCGCGCGCTTCGACGTGCCCTTCCTCGAAACCTCGTTCGACGTCTCCATCGACGTGCCGCACGTCGACCTCATGTATCCCTGCCGCACGCTCGACCTCACTGGCGGGCTGAAGGAAATCGAGAAAGACGTGGGTATCGACCGCGACCGCCCCGATATCTCCGGGCGCGACGCCGTCCGCCTCTGGCGGGAGTACGAGCGCGGCGACCAGTCAGCGCTCGACACGCTCGTCTCCTACAACCGCGAGGACGCGGTCAACCTCGAACGGCTCATGGAGACCGTCACCGGCCGACTCCACGACCGCGCCTGCGAGGGTCTCGACGCCGACCTCGCCTGAGTCGGGCGAGAAGTTGACCCCGCGCCCGCGCGGGCGGTCGGGCGAGCGCCGCCGACTCGTGCGGACGTGCCGGAACCCCGCGCTTTTTTCATCCCCCGAAGCGACGCGCCGCACATGACCGACGACCCCGACGCCGACCCCGAGGCGGACGGCACCGCCGCTTCGACCCCGTCGTCCGACGACGCGACCGAGGCAGCCGAGGCGACCGACGGCGACGAGCCAGTCGACGCGACCGTCGAAGCGGCGGACGGCGGCACCGACGAGCGCGACAACGGTAACGGCAACGGCGACGAGACCGTCCCGCACGTCGAACTCGACCTCTACGAACTCTCGGTCCGCGTCAGCGGGCAGTCGAGCGACGAACTCGACGACGTGGAGGCGTCGGCGACCCGCCTCATGGACTACCTCGTCGACCACGCGAAAGAGCTGGAAGACCAACCCGACAGCCGCGGACTGAGCTAACCTCGGCGCTCGCGCCCTCTCCTCGGTTTTGGCAAACCTAAAAGTTCAAGAGCGGCCGTCAATAACCCCGTCCAATGACCGAGTACACCTTCGACGACCTCGCGGTCGTGATGGGGACGTACAACGAAGAGCAGGCCATCGGGTCCGTGTTGGCCGACATCGACCGGATTACCGACGGGCGCGCCGAAGTCGTCTGCGTGGACGGCTCGGACGACCGGACGCCCGAAATCGCCCGCAAGATGGGCGCGCGCGTCATCGAACAGGAGCCGCAGGGGTACGGCGTCGCGGTCGAGGCTGCGGTGCTCGCGCCCGACCGCCCGGTCGTCGTCACCACGGACTGCGACGACACCTATCCGATGGAGTATCTCCCGAAGTTCCTCGACCTCATCAACGACGGCTACGACGTGGTCTCCGGCGACCGAATCACGAAGGGCGCGGAGACGATGCCCCGACTCAACCGCGCGGGGAACATCGCGTTCGCCCGCCTCGCCAGTTTCCTTATGGGTGCGACCGTCCACGACACGACCACCGGGATGCGGGCGTACCGCCGGGAACTCCTCCACGACATCGAGTGGACGGAGAACACCGGGCTGTCGGCCGAACTCCTCATCCGCCCCGCGATGCGCGGCTACAACATCGCCGAGGTTCCCATCCCCTACCGCGAGCGCGCCGGCGAGACGAAACTCGACCCCTTCGCCGGCGGCGCGGCCATCGGGAAATCTATCGTCAAAGTCTGTCTGGAAGAACGACTCCGACTCTGAACGGGCGGCTCGTTCGGTTTCTCCGCCGTTCTGACTCCGAACCGACGTGGCTCCCGACGGTCGTGCGCTTCGATACCATACCGCACATCGCTCATACGTGGTTCGGCCGAATATCCGGCATGGCTTCGACCACGAACCGCCGTCGCTTCCTCGCGCTCGGCGTCGGCGCTGCCATCGCCGGCTGTCTCGGAAGCGAGCCACCCGTCGCGGACGACGATGCCGCGAGAGTCGACGACGCACCAGAGTCCGCCGAGTCCACCGCCCCCGCCGACTCGACCGACGCCGCCGCGGGCGAGTATTCGGGTCCGTTCGAGCTTCCGGTCCCCGAGGACGAACTGCGTCGAGGCGCGCCGAGAGACGCCATTCCGGCCATCACCGCCCCCGTCTTCGCCGACGACTGGACCGGGTTCGACGAGGTTGACGCGACGCTCGACGACGGCGACGAGGTGGTCGGCGTCGAACTCGACGGCGTCGCCCGCGCCTACCCGCTCGCCGTCCTGAACTGGCACGAAATCGTCAACGACGAGTTCGACGGCCGGCCCGTGGTCGTCACCTACTGCCCGCTGTGCGGGAGCGCCGTCGTCGCCGACAGGCTCGCCGGCGGCGAACCGACGTACTTCGGCGTCTCGGGGCTGCTGTGGATGTCCGACCTCGTGATGTACGACGACCGGACGAACTCGCTGTGGAGCCAGGTGCTCGCGACCGCGATTCGCGGGGAGTTGACCGGCGAGACGCTGTCGCTTCTCCCCTCGACCATCTCGACGTGGGGCGAGTGGCGGGCGGCCCACCCCGACACGGAGGTGTTGGTCCCACCGCCGGTCTCCGGCACGATTCGCGGGCGACAGACCCGCCGGTACGACGTGAACCCCTACGAGAGCTATCAGCAGTCGAGCGCCATCGGCATCGGTTTCAACGACGCGGCGGACGGCCGACTCCATCCGAAAGCGTCCGTCGTCGGCGTCGCCGCCGACGGGGTCGCCCGCGCCTACCCGCTCGACGCGGTCGAGTCCGCGGGCGTCGTCAACGACACGGTGGGAGACCTGCCGGTCGTCGTGGCGGCCTCCGCCGAGGGTAGCCTCGTCGCCTACGTCCGTCGGGTCGACGGCGAGACCGTTGAGTTCGACCGCGACGGGTCGGCGCTCGTCGCCGCCGGGTCGCGGTGGGACCTCCTCACCGGCCGTGCGCTCGACGGCCCACACGAGGGTGCGGTCCTGTCGCGCGCGAACGACCGCTCGCCGATGTTCTGGTTCGCGTGGGCCGACTTCAACTCGGAGACGGAGATATACGAGAACTGACCGGGCGGCCGGGGCTGCGGGTTCGGAAGAGTCTGAGGGAGTCGGTCGCGCGGCGAGCGCGCGTGATTCGAGGGCGATACGCGGGGAAAACGAGGGATTCGGTCGGCGCTTCGGGCGGCGATTACGACGAGTTCAGGATGTCGCGGACGCGCCGGGGTTCGCCGGAGAGCGCGGGTTGCTTCTCGACGATTTTCAGCACCTCGTGGTCGGTCACGTCGGGGTAGGATTTCCCGATTGCCTCCTCGATGAGGGCCTTTTCGAGGCGGAACTCCGTTCCCTCGTAGACCACGTCTACGCCGTCGTCGTCGAAAGAGAGAATCGTCATACCTCTCGTTGTTTCCCGCGAGTAGTTAAATACACGTCGTCACCGGGAAACCGACTGCCCCCGTCGTGTCTGACGGTTGTCTTGCGGACGGTTTATTACGGCACGGGTGTTGGTTCGGAGCGTGTCACTGGGTACGGACCCGCTCGATGCGCTCGAAATCCCCGACGGGACGACGGTCGAGGAACACGACCTCGTCACCGACGGCGACGTCGTCGTCGGCGGGCAGAGCACCGTCGAGTTCGGCGTCCGCGGGCGGAACGTCCTCGCGGGCGAGCGCGTCACCTTCGGCGGCGATATCGAGGCCGAAGCCGACTGCCGACTCGACATGCTCGACGACGTGGCCGGCAACGTCCTCGTCGGCAACGACGCCTACCTCGGTGAGCGCGTCCACATCGCCGGCCGCCTGATGGTCTCTGGAGACCTCGACATCGGCGACGACGTCGATATCGAAGAAGGGTTCGAGGCCAACGGCTGGATTGTCATCCGCAACCCGATTCCGACGCTCGTGTTCTACTTTATCGTCCTCTCGCAGCTCCTCCGACTCGGCGAGGACGAGGCGGCCGACGAACTCGCCGAAACCCTCTCGGGCGAGTCGCCGCACGACCCGCTCGTGATTCCTCGGAACGCCACCGTCTCCGACGACGCGTGGCGCGTCTCGACGCCCGCGCACGTTGGTTCCGACTGCCGGATTCACGGCAACATCCGCGCGAAGTCCATCGACCTCGCCGAGGACAACAACGTCTTCGGGAGCCTCCGCGCCCGCGACGACATCGTCGTCGGGAGCGGGACGCGCATCCACGGCGATGTCACCACCCGAAACGGCGAGGTCCGCATCCACGAGGACGCGCGCGTCCTCGGCGACGTGTCCTGTAACGACCTCGTCCTCGAAGCCGGCGCGCACGTCGACGGCACGATGCGCGCCCGGGGCGAGATGCGCATCCACCGCGACAACCTCCCCCGCGAGGCCGAATAACCGACATCGGGGCTCCGACACCGGGGCTGACTGACCGGCCGCGACCACCCGCGGGCCGCGATAGCAACAGTTGCCGTTTGTGCTTACCCAACGATTAATCCCTCAGGTGCAGAGTGTCGTCTATGGACAATCGACTGAAACTTCTCTCGGTCGCCCTCCTCGTCCTTCTCGCCGGGTGTACCGGCGGCGCGGCTGACGGCGGTGCCGGTAGTGCCGGCGGTGCAGAGAGCGTCTCGCTCGCCGCCGACACGGACGCCCCCTCTGAGGCCGAACAGACGGGCGGCGACGACCTCCCACAGGTCCAGCGGCGGGCGGTCATCAAGAACGGGCAGATAGAGCTGACCGTCGACGAGTTCAACGAATCGCGCGACGCGGTCGAATCGACCGCCGAATCCTACGGCGGCTACGTCAGTGACTCCAACGAGTACGTCAACCGTCGGAGCGGCGGGACCTACCGCTCGGGCCAGCTCGTCGTCCGCGTCCCCTCCGAGGACTTCTCGGCGTTCATGACCGACATGAAAGACCTCGGCGAGGTCGAGCGCGTCGAGACGAACTCCCAAGACGTGACCGACCAACTGGTCGATATCGAAGCGCGGTTGAGCAATCTCCGCGCCCAGCGCGACCGCCTCCGCGAACTCTACGAGTCGGCCAACACGACCGAGGACGTGCTCGCGGTCGAAGAGCGCCTGACGGACGTCCAGACCGAAATCGAGCGACTCGAAGCTCAGAAGCAGTCGCTCGAAGACCGGGCCGCCCTCTCGACCGTCCGGGTCTCGCTGTCCGAACGACCGCCCGGCCCGGCGCAGTGGTACGACACGCCGGTCTTACAGGCGTTCTCCGAGTCGGTCAACGGCGCGTTCGTCGCCCTTCGGGCGCTCGTCGTCGCCGTCGCCTACGCGGTCCCGTACCTCGTCGTCTTCGGCGGCCTCTTCGCGATTCTCGGGAGCGGGGTGGCGCTCGCCGGCCGCGCCGCCTTCAGGCGACTGACGGACTGACCCTCGTCTCGCCCGCCGCTCCGTCGTCGCTCGCGCTCCCTCGCACGCGAGCGTTTTTCCGCGTCCGCGACCATCGTCGAGCCATGCTCTCTCTCGCGTTAGCCGGCAAGCCGAACGCCGGCAAATCGACGTTCTACACGGCCTCGACGCTCGCCGAGGTCGACGTGGCGAACTACCCCTTCACGACCATCGACGCGAACCGCGGCGTCACGCACGCTCGCACCCGCTGCCCCTGTCTCGACCGCGACGAGCGCTGCGGCAACTGCGAGGACGGCATCCGCTACGTCGCCGTCGAACTCGTGGACGTGGCCGGCCTCGTCCCCGGCGCGCACGAGGGTCGCGGGCTCGGCAACCAGTTCCTCGACGAACTGACGAACGCGGACGCCATCGTCAACGTCGTGGACGCCTCCGGCGGGACGAACGCCGAGGGCGAACCCGTCGAGGTGGGGAGCTTCGACCCCGTCGAGGAGGTCGACTTCATCGAGGAGGAACTCGAACAGTGGCTCGCGGGCATCGTCCACAAGAACTGGGAGTCCGTGGTCCGCAAGTCGCGGTCGCCCGACTTCGACATGGACGACGCCCTCTCGGACCTCCTGACGGGCGTCGGCGCGAGCGAGTACGACATCGCCGCCGTCCTGCGCGACCTCGACTACTCGCCGAACCCCCGAGACTGGGACGACGCCGACCGCGTCGAACTCGCCCGCGCGATTCGCCAGCGGACCAAGCCCATCGTCCTCGTTGCCAACAAGGTGGATATCGCGCCCCCGGAGAACCTCGACCGACTCGCCGAGACCGGAAAGCCCGTCATCGCCGCGACCGCGGACGGCGAACTCGCCCTTCGGCGGGCCCGCGAGGCGGGCATCATCGACTACCACCCCGGCGACGACGACTTCGAACTCGTCGGCGACGTGAGCGGCGCACAGGAGCAGGGCCTCGAACGCATCCGCGACCTGATGGGCGAACACGGCGGCACCGGGACGCAGGAAGCCATCGACACCGCCGTTTACGACGTGCTCGACCGCATCACGGTCTACCCCGTCCAGAACGAGTCGAAGTGGACCGACGGCACGGGCAACGTCCTCCCCGACGCCTTCCTCCTCCCGCGGGGGTCGACGCCGCGGGACCTCGCGTACGCGGTCCACTCCGACATCGGCGACGGCTATCTCCACGCGGTCGACGCGCGAGCGAAACGCCGTATTGCCGAAGACCACGAACTCGAGGAGGGCGACGTCATCAAAATCGTCTCGACGGCGAAGTAACTGTCAGCAGTTCGTCTTTTTGTCCCATTCCTGTTTTCCTCGATTGGTCAGGAACCCGTCTGCCACGCCACACGTAAACCAAACTTCGCTATACCGAATTCGGATATGGCGGTACAACAAGTTCGGGATGGAAGTGTTGCATGTCTTTTAACGGTCTCTATGCCAGATTGAGTTCCTATCTCACGTTTTCGGATCCGTCACGGTGAGAAAATGGACCGGGCCCACATAGATCACTGTTATTGTGATTGAATAAAAGACACGCAACATTTCTGCCCTTGGGTTGTGGTATTACGTTATCAGTTCTTTCAAGTAATCAGATTGAAAACTAGTAAAAATAGAGAATATTGTGACTAAAACTGCACTTGCTACACAAAGCCAGAGTGCTGCATGGTCGGTTGTTGCAACTTCTTTTCCAATTTCATACAACATTATGATAATCGTTAGTAATAAAATATCTGTGGTGATTGTGCCACTCATAAATATGCATTCCTCCAAATCCAAATATTATTTTTGATTTACATTTCTGGCACTAGAAAGGATAGCAGATGAATGGGAAAAGGGAACTAGTTTAGTTACTCAGATGGACTCACAGATTCGCAGGATGAGTCCCCTCAGAGTCACGGAATTTTAGGCTTTGATGCTTACCTTACTTTCACGTCGGGGCCAGATGGATAGGTACTCGTCAGGAAGCGCGGAAAAAACGGAACTGTGAGGTCTGTTCGACTGCGCTTCAGAGGTCCTTTGCGACGCGAAGTTCCGTGTCGGTGACCGTTTCGACAGACTCGGCCGACACCTCGATGTCGTCGCCGTCGGCGTCACCGAAGCCGAGGCCTTGCACGACTGCCTCGGCGATGTCGGGGTCGGGTTCGACGTACGCGATTTGGGCGTCTGTGTCGACTTCGGTCACGATTCCGATCTGTTCGGCCTCCTCGTCCATGAGGAACTTTCCTTCGTCGGCGGTCGAGAGAACTGACATCCGACCAATCGTTATACCGGGATGACATAATATCCTGTGGCCGGCACGAACGCTGATACGCGTTGCCCGCGTACGAGAGGCATGACAATCAGTCCACAAGTCTCCGAGGCCGGCGCTCGTCGGCTCCCGCTGTCGGAGACGCGGGTGCTTCTCGGCGTCGGGCTGGCGATTGCCCTCGTCGCCGGCCTCGTCTTTCGCGTCGTCGGCCAACTCGTGTTGGTGCCTTCCCGGCCGCTGGTCACGGCCGCGGTGTTCGCTCTGACGGTCCCCGCGATGTGGGCGCTCGCGGTCGGAATCTTCCGGTGGCGCGGGCTGTCCAGTGGCGCGCGGCGGGAGGCCGCGGTGTTGCTCGTCGTTCCGGGGATGCTCGTCGACGCGGTCTCGACGGCGCTGTTCTCGGTCGTCTACCCGAACATGGGCCTCGAAGCCGCGGGGCTCTTCGGCGGCCTGTTGCTCTTGGCGTACGCGACGGTGCTGGTCGCTGGCTTCGTCAGTCGATGAAAAATCGCGGTCCGTCGGGTTTAGTCGGACGACGACCCGAACGCGTTCGGGACGCTCACGTCGGCGTGCTGGGAGAGGTAGTAGGCGGCGACGAAGAGAATGAGGACGCCGACGCCGAGGAGCGCGAGCGGTCCGACGCCGTAGCCGGAGACTGTGAGCGAGCTTACGCCGTAGCCGTCCGCGAGGAACAGTCCCGTGGCGACAGTCCCGCTGAGCAGTGCGTACGGAATCTGCGTGTTCACGTGGTCGACGTGGTCCGCGCCGGCGAACATCGACGAGAGGACCGTCGTGTCGCTGATGGGCGAACAGTGGTCACCGAACAGCGAGCCGGTGAGGATAGCGCCGATGGCTCCGGGGAGCGGCGCGCCGAGCTGGTAGGCAAGCGGCACCGCGACGGGGAACATGATACTCATCGTTCCCCACGACGTGCCTATCGAGAACGAGATGATGGCCGCGGCGAGGAAGACGACCGCGGGCAGGATTGCTGGCGTGATGACGCCCTGGGCGACGCTGACGACGAACGCACCGACGCCGAGCGCCTGGCTGACGCTCCCGATGGTCCACGCCAGCGAGAGGACGGCCACGGGGAACATGACCATCTTGAAGCCCTCGAAGATGGCGTCGCTGACGGCTTCGAGTTCGACGCGGGCGTGGCCGACGAGGATGGCGAGCAGCAGCGCGCACGCCGAGAAGACGCCCCAGAGGATGGCGTCGGCGGTGGCCGCGTCCTTCAGCGCCTCGACGGGTGCCTGCCCGGGCCAGCCGCCGGAGTACAGCAGGCCGAAGCCGGTGACGGCGACGAGCGCGACGATGGGTGCGGCGAAGTACCACCAGCGCGAATCGACGTAGTCGGGCGTGACGATGTCCTCCTCGCGCGTCTCGATGAGAGGGTCGGCGTCGTCGCCGAGGACCTTCCCCTCCTCTTTCGCGCGGCGCTCGGCGCGTTGCATCGGCCCGAAGTCCCAGTCCATCACGACGAGGATGAACACGAGGGCGACCGCGAGCAGGCTGTAAAAGCGGAACGGGATGCTCTGGAGGAACACCACGAAGGCGCTCTGGTCGATGCCGAGCGAGGCGAACTGCTCGCGGATGAGACCGACCTCGAAGCCGACCCACGTCGAGACGACGGCGACGCTCACCACGGGCGAGGTGGTCGAGTCGAGCAGGTACGCGAGCTTCTCGCGGCTGATGTCGAACTTGTCGGTGATGGGCCGCATCACCGAGCCCGTAATCATCGTGCTCGCGTAGGAGTCGACGAAGATGAGCATCCCGAGGACGCTCGTCCCCAACGCGGCCTGTTTACGGGTCTTGATGCGGGCGATGATGCGCTGTGCGAGCGCGTTCATCCCGCCCGAGAGGAATATCATCCCGAGCATCGCGCCCGAAAGGAAGGTAAACAGGAGGAGTTTGCTGTTGAACGACTCGGTCACGCTGTTGATGACCAACTGGAGGGAGTACGCCGCCCCGCCGATTGGGTTCCATCCCACCAGGATGGTCGCACCGATCCAGATGCCGGTGAACAGTGAGAGGAGCACCTGCCGACTGGCCAGCGTCAGCACGATTGCGAAGAGCGCCGGCAGCAGGCTGATGACTCCATGCGTCTCTGCGGGCATGACAAACGTTTCGTCACTGGCTCCCAAAGTTAAGGGTTTTCAACTCGAACGGCGAGAATAAGACGTATCGGATGCCGTGAGTTGTCGTAGTTCGGGCAACGAATCGCCCGACTGCGGGCGTGTTACGGGCTCAGACGACCGCGTCGTACGCCTCGCCCATTATCTCGATGGCCTCGCGGAGCGACTCGGTGTCGGTCGCGTACGACAGTCGGGCGTAGCCGTGGCCGTGTTCACCGAACGCCTCGCCCGGCACGATAATCACGCCGCGGTCGATGCACTCGTCGACGAAACCCTCGGGCACCTCGGGCATGACGTAGAACGCGCCGCCCGGCGACGGAACGGTGAGGCCGATGTCCTCCAGCCCCTCGACGACGAGGTCGCGGCGCTCGCGGAACGTTTCGGTCATCTCCTCGATTCGGTCCTGCGGCCCGCTGAGCGCGGCCTCGGCGGCGAACTGCGCCGGCGCGGAGGCGCACGCCTGCACGTACTGGTGGACGCGGAGCATCCGTTCGACCCGGCGGGTGGAGCCGTACACCCAGCCGAGTCGCCAGCCGGTCATCGAAAACAGCTTCGAGGCCGAGTTGACGACGACGACGTTGTCCGTCTCGGCGAACTCGATGGGCGAGCGGTGTTCGCCCTCGAAGACGGTGTACTCGTACACCTCGTCGGAGATACAGAGCACGTCGTGTTCGTCGGCGATGCGGGCGAACTCCGCGATGTCGTCGGGCGGCGACACCGCGCCCGTCGGATTGCCGGGGCTGTTGACGACGAACGCCGCGGTGTCGTCGGTGATGGCGTCTTCGACCGCCGCGGGGTCGAGCGTCAGGTCGTCGCGGAGCGGGACCGGCACCGGTTCGCCGCCGGCGAGTTTCGTGAGCGCGTCGTAGGAGACGAAGCCGGGGTCGGGGATGATGACCTCGTCGCCCTCGTTCACGTGCGCCTCGATGGCGATGTGGAGCGCCTCGCTCCCGCCGGCCGTTGCGATGACGTCGTCGGGGTCGAGGTCGACGCCCTGGTCGCGGCGGTGCTTCTCGGCGATGGCCTCGCGCAGGCTCGGGAGGCCCTTGTTCCCGGTGTAGCCGTCGGCCTCGCCGGCTTCGATGGCCTCGACGGCCGCCTGCCGGGCGTGGTCCGGGGCCGGGAAGTCTGGCTGGCCCAACCCGAGGTTGATAGCGTCTTCGCCAGCCGCCTCGAACACCTTGCGAATGCCGCTGATGGAGATGCGCTCCACCCGGTCGGAGAACTGCGTCATATCCTATCCCGCGTCGCCGTTCGGGATAGTTCTTCCCACGCACGCTCGAGCCCGACCCGTTGAATCCATGACGTGAACGCCGACGTTTCCCGGATTTTTATGCCGCTATCTGGGAGTGAGAAGTTCAGAAAAACCGACCGTCCTAACTCCGTTTACGGCCATAGAACGGGAATAACCCGGTTTCACCGCGTCATCTACCGCGTCTATCGTTACCGGGTACGCGCCCCGAATAAGGCGCTGATTCGTAACGAGGACAATGACAGAGGCACCACGTTCGACGTCGATTAGCCGTAGACGATTCCTGCAAGGGTCCGGCCTCGCAGCGACCGCCGGCCTCGCGGGTTGTCTCGGCGGGTCCGGCGGAAGCGGGCTGGACGAACTCAACGTCGCCTACATGCCCATCTACCCGGATATGCAGTATTTCGTGATGGAAGAAGAGGGACTGTTCGACCAGCTTTCGGTCCCGGTCTCGGGCAAGAAGTTCTCCGACGGCCCGAGCATCGTCCAGGCGTCCGCGACGGGCGACTTCGACGTGATGATGTTCGGCATCGTCCCGGCGATGATTGTCATGGACAAGGGCATCCCCGCGAAGATTACCGCCGCGAACATCAAAAACGCGATGCAGATTCTCGCCACCGACGACTTCGCCGCCCTCTGGGAGGAACACGGCAAGGACGCCTTCGCGGAGTTCGAGGCGCAGAAGGGTCGCAAGTTCACCTTCGGCACGTTCCCACCGGGGTCGGTCCCGGACATCCTGCTCCGCTACTGGATTGAGAACACGCTCGGGCTCGACCCCGAAGAGGACGTGAACATCAAGGGTCTCGGCGGCGCGGCCGCGGTCCAGCAGGCGCTCCTCTCGAACAACGTCGACGGCACGAGCATCATGGAGCCGGTCCCGACGGTCATCGACGCCAACGACGCGCCGTTCCAGTCCATCGCGTGGGCGGGCGACTTCATGCCCGGCCAGCCCGCGGCGGTCACGCTCATGCACGACCGCCTCCGGCAGGACAACCGCGACCTCGCCACGGAGTTCGTCGAACTCCACCGGCAGGCGACGACCTTCGTCGCCGACGACCCCGACACGGCCGCCCAGCACGCGAGCACGGTCATCGGGGAGAGCGCGCTCCCGGTCGAGACCGCCCGCGCGGCGCTCGATTCGCCCGCGTCGGACTTCATCACAGACCCCCACGACATCGAGGGCGGGGCCAAAATCTTCGCTGACTACGCCCAGACGCTCGGGAAGACGGAGGCGCAGTTGACCGTCGACGAGATGTTCGACTACGGTATCTACGACTCGCTATGAGCAACGACGAAGTCGGCAGCGGCGTCGCCCTCTCGGAGACCGAGGCGGACGACCGACTCCTCGACCGGCTCGCGGGGTTCTCCTCGGAACAGACGGGACTCGCGGTCGCCGGCTTCGCGGGCTTTCTCGCCGTCTGGCACGTCGCCGCGCTGTTCCAGCCGACGTATCTCCTCCCCTCGCCCGTCGAGGTGCTCGCGGCGTTCGTCGTCGAGCTCACCGCGCCCGCCTCGCTGTCGATTCCCTTCACCGGCGCGGAACTCCCGGCGACGCGGCTCCTCGTCAAATTAGTCCAGAGTCTCTACCACTACGTGCCGGGCCTGCTCATCGGGACCTCGCTCGGCGTCTTCGCGGGCATCGCCATGGGCTGGAACACCCGCGTCGACAGCGTCTTCACGCCCGTTACGCGCCTCCTCCGGCCGATTCCGCCGCTGGCGTGGATCGGTTTCGCCGTCATCTGGCTCGGCGTCAACCACCAGGGCGCGACGTTCATCGTGGCTATCGGCTCCTTCTGGATTAACTTTTACAGCGCCTACGGCGGCGTCGAGGGCGTCTCCGAGGACCTCAAGGAGGTCGCGGCGACCCTCGGCGTCGACGACGATTGGACGATGATTCGGAAGGTCGTCATCCCGGCGGCAAGCCCCTCGATTATGACCGGCATCCGGACGAGCATCGGCCAGTGTTGGATGATCGTCGTCGCGGCCGAACTCATCGTCGGCGTCGGCGTCGGCTACGAGATTCTCAACACGGCGCAGAACCTCGCGATGGACGTGTCGGTCGCCTACATGCTCGTTATCAGCATCGTCTTCCTCGTGAGCGACGGCCTGTTCCGCCGGGTCGAACGGCGGGTGCTGGAGTGGAGAGCATGAGCGACGACGCGAACGCGGATGCGGGTGCGGCCGGGAACGCGAGCGCAACCGCGGCCGACCCCGACGAGGCCGCGACGGTCAGCGTCGACTCGCTCGGCAAGACCTACGCGTCCGACCGGCGGACGGTCGAGGCGCTGTCGGACGTGGAGTTCGCCGTCGAGGACGGCGAGTTCGTCTGTATCGTCGGCCCCTCGGGGTGCGGCAAGACGACGCTGTTCCGCATCATCGCCGGTCTCGAAGACGCCACCTCGGGCGCGGTCACTCTCGACGGTTCGCCCGTCACCGGCCCCGGAACCGACCGCGGGATGGTGTTCCAAGAGTACGGGCTGTTCCCGTGGCGGACCGTCAGCGAGAACGTCGCCTTCGGGCTCGAAGAACAGGGCGTCGAGGAGCCGGCGCGCTCGGAACGCGTGACGGAGATGCTCGAACTCGTCGGCCTCGACGGCTTCGTTGACGCCTATCCCAAAGAGCTGTCCGGCGGGATGAAACAGCGCGTCGGCATCGCTCGCGCGCTCGCGGTCGACCCCGAACTGCTCCTCATGGACGAGCCGTTCGGCGCGGTCGACGCGCAGACCCGCGACATGCTCCACGGCGAACTGCTCGACATCTGGGCGGAGACGGACAAGACGGTGCTGTTCGTCACCCACGATGTGGAGGAAGCGGTCACGCTCGCCGACCGCGTGGTCGTCATGGCCGCGAATCCGGGTCGCGTCCGCGAAATCGTCTCGGTCGATATCGACCGCCCGCGGGAGCGGACCGAAAGCGAATTTGCGGAGTACGTCGAGCGGATTCGCGGGCTTATCGGGGAGTAATCCGGCTTCTACTCCCGCGCCGCTCGCAACTCCTCTATGTGCGCGTCGATGACCGACAGCGTCGCGTCGGCGTCGACGTAGCCCTTCTCGTACTCCTTCATCGCGCTGTTGTAGTCGCTGAGGAACTGTGCGACCGCGTCGTCGAGGTCATCGCTCATACACGTCCGTAGCCCCGTCATCGGATTTGAACCTTCGGCCCGCGGGCGGCGGGGCCGGAAGCGCGCGGCACCCCCGCCCACCGCGGGACCGTCGATTTATCACCGCGCCCCGCCAACGCGCCGGTAGTGACGCCCCTCCGATTTGAGGACGGCACCGTCCACATCGGCACTGACGGCGACAGCGCTGCGGGCGACGACTCCGACGTTCGGGCCGCCCTTGCCGACGTGCCGAGCGTCGAAGCCGACCCCCGAAGCGGCGGCTATCGCGCCCCTGCGATGCGGTACGCCGCGGTTCGGGACGCGCTCGACGCAGCCGGCGTCGACTCCGACGACCGGGTCGCGGCCGCCCTCGACTCCCCGCTCTCACTTTCGACGACCTACGACCTCCGCGACTACCAGCGCGCCGCGCTCGACGCGTGGCTCGATGCAGACGCAGCGGGCGTCGTGGAACTCCCGACCGGCGCGGGTAAGACGGTCCTCGCGGTCGCCGCGATGGTCGCCCGCTCCGTGCCGACGCTCGTCGTCGTGCCGACCATCGATTTACAGGACCAGTGGATACGCGAACTCGAAACCGAGTTCGACGTGCCGGTCGGCCGATTCGGCGGCGGCGAACAGACCCAAGAGGCCATCACGGTCTCGACGTACGACTCGGCGTACCTCCGCGCCGACGACGTGGGCGGCGACTTCGGCCTCGTCGTCTTCGACGAGGTGCACCACCTCGGCGGCGAGGGATACCGGGACATCCCGCGATTCCTCGCCGCGCCCGCCCGCCTCGGCCTGACGGCGACGTTCGAGCGACCGGACGGCGCGCACGAGCGCATCGAGGAACTCGTCGGCCCGCGGGTGTACCGCCTCGACGTGGACGATTTGGCGGGCGACCACCTCGCTGATTACGAGGTCCGCCGCATCGAGGTCGAACTGACGGCCGACGAGCGCGAGACGTACGACGAGGCACAGGAGACGTTCGTGAACTACCTGCGCACCTCGGGGCTGTCGATGCAGTCCGGAAGCGACTACCAGAAACTCGTGATGCGGTCGGGCAACGACCCGCGGGCGCGGGAGGCGCTTCTCGCCAAGCAGCGCGCCCGCGACGTGATGATGAACTCCGAGGCGAAAGTGGACAAACTGGCCCGGTTGCTCGCGCGGCACTGCGAGGACCGCGTCATCGTCTTCACCGCCTCGACCGACCTCGTCTACCGCATCTCGCGGCGCTTCCTCGTCCCGCCGATAACCAACGAGACCGGGACGAAGGAGCGCCGCGAAATCCTCGGCCGCTTCCGCGACGGTACCTACGACACCGTTGTCGCGGCCAACGTGCTCGACGAGGGCGTGGACGTGCCCGACGCCAACGTCGGCATCCTGCTTTCGGGGTCGGGGTCGGAACGCGAGTTCACCCAGCGACTCGGCCGTATCCTCCGGCCGAAGACCGACGGCTCGACCGCGACGCTCTACGAACTCGTGAGCGTCGAGACGGCGGAAGAACGGGTGGCGGCCCGGCGTCGGTGACGCGGAAACTCCTCTCAGACCAGCGAGACGTTCAGGTCGCCGTCTTCTCTGAAAGCGTCGTATCCGAACTCGAATTCGACCGCGAAGTCGGCGGTCCCGCCGGCCGGGACGGCGAGTTCCTGCGACCGCGTCGTGCGTTCGCCGCCGACGGTGACCCGGACTTCGACCGTGGTGAGCCGCTCGGCCCCGCCGTCGTTGAGAACCGACCCGAGGACCCGGAGACGGCCGTCGTCGGTCGCCTCGTAGTCGATATCTTCGATTCGGACCGGAGAGACCTCGGGCGTGTCCCGGGGGTCGCCCGCCGGTGCCGCCGGTGGGTTTCGCGGCCCCGTCGCACCCGGTAGCGACCCCAGACAGCCCGACGACAGGCCGACCGCGACCAGTCCGAGGAGGCGTCGTCGCTCCATACGGTGGCGTCCGCCGCGGGCGCAATGAACCTTGCCGTCCGCATCGTCGGTCGCGTCTCACTCACCGTCGCGCGCGTTTCCCCGCCGCCCGAGTCGCTTTTGTCCCGCGGCCCCCTCGTGGCGAGCGTGCTGACGAAGGACCTGCTTCGCGTGTCGCGGGCGGGCGGCGGCTACCATCCGCAGTTCGCTGACCGGGGCGACCGCCCGCTGGCCGCGAAGGCTATCGGCGTCTTCCGGCGACACGTCGGCGACGCGCGGGCCGCCCTCGACGACGCCCTCGCTGACCTCGAAGCCGAGGCCGACGACTTCAAACTCGCCCGCGGGTTCGCGTCGCTGCTCGACCGCGAGGCGGTGTTCGAGACGGCGGCTCCCCTGCCGCCGGTCCGCGCCCGACGCGCCGCGTTCGAGGCCGCGATGAGCGTCGGCGGCGTGGCGACCGAGGAGGAACGGGCCGCGGCGCTCGACCGCGCGGCGTCCTCGCTCGGGTCGTCGCCGGCGGCGGTCGACGAGTCGCTCACGGCCGACCGCGAGGTCGAACAGGTGCTCTCCGAGTTCGACCCGCGGTGGACGCCCGACGAACTGCTCGTGCAGTACAACCTCTCGCTCGCCCAGACCGCCCTGTTCGACGCGACCGAGGTGCGCGTCCGAAGCTCCGACCCGAAGGCCGTCGTCTCGGCGGTCAAGCGCCTCCGCCTGATGTACGAGATTCGGAAGACCGATGCCGGCCGCGAGGTCGTCGTCACCGGTCCCGACGCGCTCTTTCAGCGAACCAGACGCTACGGAACCGCCTTCGCCCGCCTGCTCCGGTCGGTCGCCACCGCCGGCGACTGGCGCCTCGCCGCGACCATCGACGACCGCGGGACCGACCGGGAGATGACGCTCACCAGCGACGACGTGTCGGTCCCCGGCGTCGAGCCGATGGCCGAACCCGGCTTCGACAGCGGCGTGGAGGCAGACTTCGCCGCCCGCTTCCGCGGCCTCGACCTCGACTGGTCGCTGGTCCGGGAGCCCGAACCGCTCGAAACGGGGACGAGCGTGATGATTCCGGACTTCGCGTTCGACTACGCGCACGCCGACTTCCGCGTCTTCTTCGAGATTATGGGCTTTTGGACGCCCGAGTACGTCGAAAAGAAGCTGGGCCAACTCGCCGACGTGGAGGACGTGGAACTCGTCGTCGCCGTAGACGACTCGCTCGGCGTCGGGGAAGACATCGCCGCCCGCGACCACCGCGCCGTCCCGTACACCGGGTCCGTGCGCGTGAAGGACGTGGTGGACGTGCTGCGCGGCTACGAGTCCGACCTCGTCGCCGACGCGGCCTCGTCGCTCCCCGCCGAACTCGCGCCCGACGACGACGTGGTGACGCTGTCGGACCTCGCGGCCGCCCGCAGCGTCTCGGTCGATGCCCTCGACGGCGTGGCCTTCCCCGAACACGAACTCGTCGGGCGGACGCTGGTCCGCCCGGCCGTTCTCGACGCGCTCGCCGGCGAAATCGAGGCTGGGATGTCGCTGTCGGCGGCCGAATCCGTCCTCGACGACCGCGGCCTCGACGACGCGAGCGCGGTCCTCTCGCGGCTCGGCTACCGGGTCGAGTGGGAGGGGCTGACCGGCGGGACGGTCAGAGAGAAGTAAACGCAGTAGCGTCGGAGGTCGGCGGGCGGCCCTGAACCGTTCAGTCGAGTTTGACGAGGTCTTCCTGCCGGCCCTTGGGGACGGTCGAGCGGAGCTCCCCGTGGAGGTAGAGGCCGACGCCGAGGGGTTCGAGTTCGCCGGCGATTTCGTGAGCGGCGGTGAGGTAGCCCCAGTCGCCCTCCCATCGGTCGAGCTGTTGGTCGTGGCCGTCGACGAACGCCTGCGCCTCGCTCGGACTCAGTTCGACGACGTTCTTCGTCGCGTCGCCGCAGAAGCGCTGGACCGCGTTGGTCGAGGGCTTCCAGTGGCGCTGGCGGGTCCGCAGGATGCGCATTCCGAGCCCCTCGACTTCGATGGGGTCGACGACCTCGCCGTTGAACGCCCAAATCTTGCCCGCGCCCTTCTCCCAGAACGTGTAGCCGTCGAAGACCGCGGGGTCGACGCCGAACCGCTCGTCCCACCAGTCGATGACCTCCTCGCGGGAGGGCCGACCCTCGACGACGCGGTCGTCGGTCGTCGGCGGCAGGCGGTCGAACTGCTGGCCCCAGTTCTCGTCGGGGGCGGTGTCGTCGCTCATGCGGTCACCTCCAGTTTGGCGGTGAAGAAGCCGCCCGTGTCGTTGTGGTGCGGGTAGACGCGGCGGGCCTTGGTCACCGACGGGTCGTACTCGTCGTCCTCCCACTCGGTGATGCCGGGCGCGGTCTCGAAGCCGTCGGGTACGTCCCATTCGACCACCTCGCAGTCCTCGCGGTCGAGGACGAAGTCGAGGACGGCCTCGTTCTCCTCGGGCGCGAAGGTACAGGTGGAGTAGACGACGGTGCCGCCGGCTTTCGTCACCTGCACGGCGCGCCGGAGGATTCCCTTCTGGATGCCGGCGACGCTTTTGACGTGGTTCATCGTCCACTCGTCGAGCACGTCGGGGTTCTTTCGACAGGTCCCCTCGCAGGAACACGGCGCGTCGACGAGGACGCGGTCGAACTGCTCGAACGACCCGTCCTTCTCGGGGGTCCGCTCTCCGAAGGGTTTCATCGAGAAGTTGCGGGCATCCTGATTCGACACGACGAGGTTCGTCACGCCGAGGCGCTCGGCGTTGTGGCGGAGCGCCGACAGCCGACCGAGGTTGTTGTCGTTGCCGACGAGGACGCCCTCGTCGTCCATCATGGCGGCTATCTGGGTCGTCTTCGACCCCGGTGCGGCGCAGGTGTCCCAGACGCGCTCGCCCGGTTGCGGGTCGAGGGCGATAGCCGGGAGCGCCGACACCTCCTCCTGGCCGTGGAGCCAGCCGTGGAAGTACGGCCAGTTCGTCCCCGGACTGCTGTCTTCGAGCTTGAGGATGCCGGGATGCCAGTCGGTCGGTTCGTAGGCGACGCCCTCGTCGTCGAGCGCCTCGCGGGCGCGCGCCACCGCCGTCTTGATGGTGTTGACGCGGACGACGGAGGGAAGCGGCCGCTCGCAGGCCGCGAAAAAGGCCTCCTCGTCGTCCACGAGCGGCGCGTACCGCTGGAGCGGGTTCATGACACTCGATTCCGCGCGGGCGCGTTTGTCGGTTTCGGAGTCGCCGGCGGGGTCGCAGGCGTCGTCGCCGGGAGACGCCACCGGCCGAAGCAGTCGCGCCGGGCGAGGCCGGCAGCCGATGACCGCACAGTCGCCCGTCGGATTTACCTCGCCCGGGCGACCATGTTCACGTATGGCACGCATTCGCGTCCTCGCGGAGGAACTCACCGACGAACTGGAGTCGCCGACGTTGGTCGAAGGGTTGCCGGGCGTGGGGTTGGTCGGCAAAATCGCTGCCGACCATCTGGTAGAGGAGTTCGACATGACCCACTACGCCGACGTGTTCTGCGAGGGCGTCCCGAAGGTCGCGGTCTACATGGAGGACGACCCGGCGTTGCACCCGCCGGTCAGGCTCTACGCCGACGCGGAGCGGGACCTGCTCGTCCTCCAGAGCGACATCCCCATCCGGCCCGAGGCGGCGACCGAACTCGCCACCTGCCTCGGCCCGTGGTTCGAGGAACTCGACGTGCTCCCCGTGTTCCTCTCGGGTATCGCCCGCGAGAAGTCCGAGGACGTGCCCGCGCTCTACGGCGTCGGCACCGACGGCGCGGCGTCGCGGCTCGAAGCCGCCGATATCGACAGTCCCACGGAGACCGGCCTCGTTTCGGGGCCGACGGGCGCGCTCCTGAGCAACGCCGTCTCGGTCGGCCGCCCGGCGCTCGCGTTGGTCGTCGAGTCTGACCCGCAGTTCCCGGACCCCGAGGCCGCCCGCGTCATCATCAAACACGGCATCGAACCGCTCGTCGGTATCGAGGTGCCCGTGGACGACCTCGTGAACAGCGCCACCGAGATACGACAGGCCAAAGAGCAGTTGGCCCGGCGGATGCAGCAGTCCGACGAGGAGAGCACGCAGGCCCGGCCGCTCGGGATGTACCAGTAAGCGACGCTGGCTGTCGGTCCCGAGGGGTCTCGGCCCGCGCGACCGCTCCGTCCTGAGAAGCGTTTCGGCCGACCCGCAGTCTACACGTTTAAGCCGCGTCGGACACTTCTCCCGCCCATGAGCGACGACCCTGCCGAGTCGGTCACGGACGCGAACGCAGACGCCGAGACTGACGCGGCATCCGACGCAGCGGCGCAGACGGCCGAAGACGCGGCGACGGACGCCGACGGCGAGGCGTCGAGCGCCGAGTCGGCGGCCGAGCAATCCGGCGCGACGGGCGACGGGCCGACCGTCGCCGACCGCGTCGCCGAGTACGACGACGACCTCGCGGCCGAGGTCGCGGCGCTCGAAACCCGCGTCGCCGACCTCGAAGCCGAGCGCGACGAGGCCGAAGCGAGGGCGGAGGACCTCGAATCCCGTCTCAAGCGCACGCAGGCCGACTTCCAGAACTACAAGAAGCGCGCGAAGAAGCGGCAGTCCCAAATCAAAGACCGCGCCACCGAGGACTTCGTCGAGCGCGTCGTCACCGTCCGCGACAACCTCGTTCGCGCGCTCGACCAGGACGACGACGCCGACATCCGCGGCGGCCTCGAATCGACGCTCAAGGAGTTCGACCGCATCCTCGAAGACGAGAACGTCGAAGTCATCGACCCCGAACCGGGGACCGACGTGGACCCGAACCGCCACGAAGTGATGATGCGCGTCGACAGCGACCAGCCGGCGGACACCGTCGCCGACGTGTTCCAACCCGGTTACGAGATGGCCGACAAGGTCATCCGCGCCGCGCAAATCACGGTCAGTAAGGGCGAATAGCGCGCCGTCGACCGGGCGCTCGCCGTCGCCGGAGGCGGTCTCGCCTCCCCGGCCCGGCGAGGACTTTTGTTCTCACCTCGCTATCACTACGCCATGCGACTTCGTTCCCGTCGGCGGCGGCCGACCGTGCGCGTCACCCAACACGGCGACCCCGGCGACGACGACCTGCTTTTCGTCCTCGGGTGGGGCAACAAGCCGGGTCACCGGAGCGTCGAGTGGCTCCTCGACCGCCTCACCTACGAGGGCTACCACGTCCACGCCGTCGAACTGCCGACGAACGGCTGGGAGTTCGAGCGCCAGTACGTGAGCCCGGTGCGGGCGTACGCGGTCGACCGCGATATCGACCTCGTGCTCAGCCACAGCACCGGCGGCCTCGTCGCCGCCCACCTCGACCTCGCGGTCCGGAACGTCTTTCTGAGCCCGTGGTGGGGGACGGCCGTCTCGGGGCTCGCCGCCCTCCTGTTTCCCCTCGTCAGTCGGCTGCCGACGACCAAACCTATCGTCCCGTCCGGCATCTCCCGCGAGGACCTCGGCGAACTGAAACTCGCCGCCGAACTGGCCGACGCTCCGGCTCACGCCTCGCCCGCCTTTCTCCGCATGATTCGCGGCGCGCAGGCGTCGCTGCCGCCGTTCCGCCCCGACGACGTGGTGTTCGCCTCGCTTTCGGACCGGGTCGTGGACGTTCGCGCAATCGGCGACCGGACGCCGGCATCGAACCTCGTCCCGTACGACGGCGGTCACGAGTTCTTCGCCAGCGAGGGCCGCGAGCGGACGCTCTCCACGGTGCTCGACGCCCTCGACGGGGTCGACGCGTCGTCGCTCCGGGCGAACGGCGCTGACGCGTCCGACTCGGCCGACGGAACCGAACGCCCGCAGCCGACGGACTGACGAGCAACGAGATCGCACGGTCGGTCGGCCGGGGTACCGGGTCGCCGCCGGGCGACCACGCTGAGCGCCGCCGCGACGCGGCCGGCGGTTCTACATAAATCGACCGACCTCTTTCGACGCGAGAATAGAAAATCGCAAGACGGCGTCGACCTCGGTGCACGCCGTGTGTCGCAGTATCTAGTAACCTTTAACCGGCAAAAGACGGTATTTGCGGGCAAGATGGCGAGCAACAAGATTCTGGGTATCGACCTCGGCACCACGAACAGCGCGTTCGCGGTGATGGAGGGCGGCGACCCGGAGATTATCGTGAACGCAGAAGGCGACCGAACCACCCCCTCCGTCGTCGCGTTCACCGACGACGGTGAGCGGTTGGTCGGCAAGCCGGCGAAGAACCAGGCCATCCAGAACCCCGAGCGCACGATTCGGTCCATCAAGCGCCACATGGGTGAGGACGGCTACACCGTCGATATCGAGGGTGAGGAGTACACGCCGGAGCAGATTTCGGCGATGATTCTCCAGAAAATCAAGCGCGACGCCGAGGACTACCTGGGCGACGAACTGAAGAAGGCCGTCATCACCGTCCCCGCGTACTTCAACGACAAACAGCGGCAGGCGACGAAGGACGCCGGCGAAATCGCGGGTCTCGACGTCGAGCGCATCGTCAACGAGCCGACCGCCGCGTCGATGGCTTACGGCCTCGACGACGAGTCGAACCAGACCGTGCTCGTCTACGACCTCGGCGGCGGCACCTTCGACGTGTCCGTCCTCGACCTCGGCGGCGGCGTCTACGAAGTGGTCGCCACCAACGGGGACAACGACCTCGGCGGCGACGACTGGGACGAGGCCATCATCGACTGGCTCGCCACCGAGTTCAAGAACGACCACGGCATCGACCTCCGCGAGGACCGACAGGCCCTCCAGCGTCTCAAGGACGCGGCCGAGGAAGCCAAAATCGAGCTCTCCTCGCGCAAGGAGACGACCATCAACCTCCCCTTTATCACGGCGACGGACTCCGGTCCGGTCCACCTCGAATACGACCTGACCCGCGCGAAGTTCGAGTCGCTCACCGCGGACCTCATCGACCGGACGGTCGAGCCGACCGAGCAGGCGCTCGAAGACGCCGGCTACGACAAAGGCGACATCGACGACGTCATCCTCGTCGGCGGCTCCACCCGGATGCCGCAGGTCCGCGACAAGGTCGAAGAGCTGCTCGGCTCCGAGCCGAAAAAATCCGTCAACCCCGACGAGGCCGTCGCGCTCGGCGCGGCCATCCAGGGCGGCGTCCTCGGCGGCGAGGTCGACGATATCGTCCTCCTCGACGTGACGCCGCTGTCGCTCGGTATCGAGGTCAAAGGCGGCCTGTTCGAGCGCCTCATCGAGAAGAACACGACGATTCCGACCGAGGAGTCGAAGATATTCACCACCGCGGCCGACAACCAGACGACGGTGCAGGTCCGCGTCTTCCAGGGCGAACGCGAGATGGCCGAGGACAACGAACTCCTCGGCGAGTTCACGCTCTCCGGCATCCCGCCGGCCCCCGCGGGCACGCCGCAGATTGAAGTCGGCTTCAACATCGACGAAAACGGCATCGTCAACGTCTCCGCCGAGGACAAAGGCTCCGGCAACGCCGAGTCCATCACTATCGAGGGCGGGGCGGGCCTCTCCGACGAGGAAATCGATCGCATGCAGCAGGAGGCCGAACAGCACGCCGAAGAGGACAAAGAGCGCCGCCGCGCCGTCGAGGCCCGCAACGAGGCCGAGGGCGCGGTCCAGCGCGCGGAAACGCTCCTCGAAGAGAACGAGGAGAACGTCGACGACGAACTCCGCGCCGACATCGAGGCCGCCGTCGAGGACGTGGAAGCGGTGCTCGACGACGACGACGCCTCCACGGACGAACTCGAAGACGTGACCGAAGACCTCTCGAAGGAACTGCAGGAAATCGGCAAGCGCATGTACGAACAGCAGGCGCAGGCGCAGGCCGGCGGTCCCGGCGGCGCTGGCGCTGGTGCGGGCGCTGCGGGCGGGCCCGGCGGCGCTGACCCCGAGGACTTCGTCGACGCCGACGCGGACTTCGACGAGGACGACGAGGACAACTAACCACAGGTGGACGGTCGGGTCGCAGAGAGACCCGACGCCGGCGGTCGAATCCGGGCGAAACCCTCGGTTTGACCCCGTTCGCGCTCGCCGCGATACGAGAGACGGACTTTTCAAATACCTTCACCGGCTACAAGAGAGCAACTGATGAGCGAGGACTTCTACGACGTACTCGGGGTCTCGCGGGACGCCTCGAAAGACGAAATCAAGAACGCGTACCGCAAGAAGGCCGCGAAGTACCACCCCGACGTTTCCGACGAGGACGACGCCGAGGAGAAGTTCAAGAAGGTCCAGAAGGCCAAGGAGGTGCTCACGGACGACGAGAAGCGGCAGATGTACGACCAAGTCGGCCACGAGCGCTTCCAGCAGTCCCAGAAACGCGGCGGCGGTGGCGGCGGCCGCGGACAGGGCAACCCGTTCGGCGGCGGCGGCAACCCGTTCGGCGGCATGGGCGGCGGCGGTGGCGGCTTCGAGGACATCTTCAACAACCTGTTCAACGGCGGCGCGGGCGGCCAACAGCGCAACCGCCCCCAGCAGGGCCGCGACGTGGCCCAGCGCATCTCCATCGACCTCGAAGACGCCTACCACGGCGTCGAGCGCGACGTGACGATTCGCCGCCGCGAGGTCTGTCCCGAGTGCGACGGCGAGGGCCACCCCGACGACGCAGAGGTGAACACCTGTTCGGAGTGTAACGGCTCGGGCCAGCAGACGACGGTCCAGCAGACTCCCTTCGGCCGCGTCCAGCAGACGACGACCTGTCGCGCCTGCGGCGGCGAGGGCGAGACGTACAGCGAGGACTGCTCGGAGTGCCGCGGGAGCGGTCGCGTCCGCCGCACTCGCGACGTGACCATCACCATCCCCGCCGGCTTCCGCGACGGCCAGCGCCTCCGCTACCGCGGCGAGGGCGAACCCGGCGAGAACGGCGGTCCCAACGGCGACCTGTTCGTCGAGGTCAACGTCCGCGACCACGACGAGTTCGACCGCGACGGCGACGACCTCCACTATACCCATCCCATCTCCTTCCCGCAGGCCGTCTTCGGCGCGACCGTCGAGGTGCCGACGCTCGACGGCGAGGAGGAACTGAAGGTGCCCGCGGGCACCCAAAGCGGGTCGACGTTCACCGTCTCCGGCGCGGGGATGCCCCACCTCGACGGCAGGGGCCACGGCGACCTGCACGTCGAGGTCCACGTCGTCACGCCCGAGGACCTCAACAGCGAGCAGCGCGAGGCGCTCAAGGAGTTCGCCGAGGCCGGCGGCGAGGAGGTCAAAGAGGGCCTCTTCCAGAAGCTGAAGAACTCGCTGTGAGCGCTTTCCGACACCGCCACGCTCTCGTGTGTGGCGGCCGTCGATCCGGCCGATGTCCTACACGAAAGCGAACTACGAGGACGTAGACGCGGTCGGCGGCGGGCTCCACTTCCTGCGAGACGAACTCGACTGCGTCGAGCTCGGCTTCAGCGTGCTGGAGGCCGACCCCGACTGGTCCGGCAAGCCCCACGACCACGCCGAGCAGGGCCACGAGGAAGTGTACTACCTCGTCTCCGGCGGGGCCACGCTCGTCGTCGAGGACAAGAAACTCGACCTCGAACCCGGCGACGCCGTTCGCGTCTCGCCGGAGGACACGCGCGAACTCCGAAACGGGCCCGAAGAGAGCACGTTCGTCATCGCGGGCGCGCCCTGAGTCGTCGCGCCGGCGTCGTCTCGGCGCTGCTCGCCCGGACTCCCCACCGCGTTCTCGAACCGCGAGCACGCCTCGGGGGCTTTTTTCGCGCCGACTCCCTACGACCGGCCATGGACGTTATCGGTGACCTCATGGCCCGCGACCGGCGGAGCGACCGACTCGCGCTCCGGGTCGACGGCCCCGGCCGGACCTACACGTACCACGACCTCATCACGACCTCGTACAAGGCCGGGAACGTCCTCCGCTACCTCGGCGTCCGCAAGGGCGCTCGCGTCGCGGTCGACCCGATGTCGCTCCCCGAACCGCTGTTGACGTTCCTCGGGGCGGCCCAACTCGGCGCGGTGACGGCGTTCGACCCGGCTGTCGAGGCCCGAGCAACCGTCGTTCCGGTCGAACGCGAAGCCGAGTTCGAAGACCTGCCGCCGGGCCAGAAACTCGCCGTCTTCGGCGGCCCGCCGAGTTCGCCCGCGACGACCCACTGGGAACAGGAAGTCTGGAGCGAGAACCCCGCGGTCCACCCCGAAATCGTCGCTTCTGACGATCCGGGACTCGCCGCTGACGACCGCGAGTTCACCCACGGCGACCTGCTCGACGCGGCCCGCGAGGTCGTCTCCGACTTCGACCTCGACGAAGACGACACGGTCGCGGTCCGGTCGTCGCTTTCCCACCCGGGAACCGTCGTCGCCGGCGTGCTCGCGCCGCTTTTGGCCGGCGGCACGATTCGGATTCCGGAGACCGACGAGGGGGTCGAGGCGGCGCTCTCGGTCGGCGACGGGGTTCCCGAGTCGGTCGCCCTCGCGCCTGACGACGCGTGGTGACGACGGACGTGGCGGCGTATTGTCGGAGAGTCAACTATCCGCTCGATTCTTGAGCTTTATTCTACCCCCGGATTAAATTCCGATTCTTAACCGATACATTTATAATTTGGCTGTATGTGTGGTCCACACACGCCACATGTCACAGTCTAGCATTGTGTCTCTCTGGAGCCGGTATCGCTCGGTCGGCATCGTCTACCGAATCGGGGTCGCGTTCGTCCTCGGGTCGCTCGTCGGCCTCGTCGTCGGCGAACCCGCGACGGTTCTGAAACCGGTCGGCGACCTGTTCGTCCGACTGCTGGAGATGCTCATCGTCCCCATCGTGGTGTTCACGCTCCTGATGGGCGTCAGACAGCTCTCGCCGTCGTCGCTCGGGCGCGTCGGCGCGCAGGTCGTTGGCCTGTACGCGCTCACGTCCGCGTTCGCGGTCGCCATCGGACTCGGCGTGAGTAACCTCGTCTCTCCCGGCTCTCGCGGGCTCGAAGAACTGCTCGCCGGTGCCGAGGCACAGAGCGCCGAGGCTCCCGACGCCGTCGAAGTCGTCCTCAACATCGTCCCGACGAACCCCATCGGCGCGATGGCTGAGGGCAGCGTGCTCCCGACCATCTTCTTCGTCGTCGTGTTCGGCCTCGGTCTCACGCTGGCGTGGGAGGAGACCGACGACGAGCAGGTCAAACGCGGCATCGAGGCGTTCTTCGACCTCGCCGACGCGGGCGCGGAAGCGATGTACAAGGTCGTCTGGGGGGCGATGGAGTTCGGCGTCCTCGGCGTCTTCGCGCTCATGGCGAACGTCTTCGGCACCGCCGGCGTGGACGCAATCCTCCCCTTCGCGCTCCTCATCGGAACGATGCTCCTCGCGGCCGTCGTCCACATCGGACTCGTCTATCTCGGCGCGTTCGTCGTCGGGGTCGCGGGGCGGTCGCCGGTGGCGTTCCTCTCCGGCGCGCGCGATGCGATGGTGACCGCGCTGAGCATCCGGTCGTCGTCCGGGACGCTCCCGGTCACGATGTCCGACGCGGACGAGAACCTCGGCATCGAAGAGCGCATCTACGGCTTTACGCTCCCGCTCGGCGCGACCATCAACATGGACGGAACGGCGATGTACCAGGGCGTCGCGGCCATCTTCGCGGCGAACATCGTCGGCGTGAACCTCTCTCTGGCCGACCAGTTCGCGGTCGTCGCGGTCGCCGTGCTGGCGAGCATCGGCACCGCCGGCGTGCCCGGGTCGGGGCTCATCATGCTCACGCTCGTCTTGACGCAGTTGGGACTCCCACTGGAAATCGTGGGGCTCGTCGCCGGCGTCGACCCAATCCTCGACCGGATTCGGACGATGGTGAACGTGACCGGCGACCTCGCGGTGACGACCGTCGTCGCCACGTGGAACGACGCGGTCGACTTCACCGCCGACGCGTGGAACGACGGCGTCGGCGCGGCGCTGTCCGACTGAACGAAAGCCGGAGAAACCGCTTCAGGACGCGTTCTCTATCTTCTCCAGCGCCTCGGGATTCTCGATACTGCTCATGTCGCCGAGGTCCTCGCCCGCGTAGATGGAGGCGATGGCGCGGCGGATGATTTTGCCCGACTGCGTCTTCGGGAACTCGTCGACGAACAGGATTTCCCGTGGGCGGAACGGCTTGCCCAACTCGTCGCCGACGACGCCCCGAAGCTCCTCGCGGAGGTCGTCGCTCTCGTCGATACCGTCTTCGAGGACGACGTAGGCGACGACGGCCGTCCCGGTGGTGTCGTCGGGGACGCCGACAGCGGCGGCCTGATTCACCGCGTCGTGTTCGATGAGCGCGCCTTCGACCTCGGCGGGGCCGACCTTGCGGCCGGCCACGTTGAGTGCGTCGTCGGCGCGGCCGTGGAGGAACCAGAAGCCGTCTTCGTCTTTCTGCGCCCAGTCGCCGTGGTCCCAGAGGTCGTCCCACGACGACCAGTAGGTGTCGAGGTAGCGGTCGTCGCCCTCCCAGAGGCTCTTGGTCATCGACGGGCAGGAGTCGCGGGCGACGAGGAAGCCCCGCTCGTGGCTGTCGGCGACGGACTCGCCCGAGGAGTCCACGATGTCGATGTCCATTCCGAGGCCGGGACCGCCGAGCGAGCAGGGTTTGAGCGGTTGGGTCGGCATCGGCATGAGGAAACAGCCGCAGATTTCGGTGCCGCCGGAGATGTTGATGATGGGTGCCTCGCCGCCGCCGACGTGTTCGTAGAACCACTGCCACGACTCGGGGTCCCACGGCTCGCCGGTCGACCCGAGCAGCCGGAGACTCGACAGGTCGTGTTTCTCGACCTCCTCGTCGCCGTACTTCCGCAGGGCGCGGATGGCCGTCGGCGAGATGCCGAAGGTGGTGATGCGGTGGCGCTCTATCATCTCCCAGAAGCGGTCCGGGTTCGGGTAGTCGGGCGCGCCCTCGTACATGAAGATAGTGCCGGCAAAGGTGTGGTTCCCGATGAGCGTCCACGGGCCCATCATCCAGCCGATGTCGGAGACCCAAAAGAAGCGGTCTTCGGGCTTCTGGTCGAAGCCGAAGTGAATCTCCTTCGCGGTCTGCATCTGGACGCCCGCGTGGGTGTGGACGATGCCTTTCGGCTTGCCGGTCGTCCCCGAGGAGTACAGGAGCATCGACTCGGCGTCCGACGGCAGGCGTTTGGTTTCGTACTCGGGGTCGGCCGCGCCGACGGTGTCGTCCCACCACTCGTCGCGGCCCTCGGTCCACGGCACGTCGGCGTCGATGTCGCCGTTTTCGTCGTCACCGGCGTCGGTCTCGCCCTCGTCACCGAACCGCCGGTAGACGACGACGTTCTCGACGCAGCCGGCCTCCGCCATCGCCTCGTCGGCGGTCGGTTTCAGTCGGACCTCTGAGCCGCGGCGGTAGAAGCCGTCGGCGGTGAAAAGCACCGAGCACTCGGGGTCTTCGAGGCGGGTCGCGGTGGCGTCGACGCCGAACCCGGAGAAGATGGGGACGGCTATCGCGCCGACCTTGAAACAGCCGTAGAGGATAGAGATGACCTCGGGGACCATCGGCATGTAGAGGCCGACGGTGTCGCCGGTCTCGACGCCGTACGATTCGAGGACGTTGGCGACGCGGTTGGCCTCGCGGTAGAGGTCGTGGTAGGTCCGTTGGACGACCTCGCCGTCTTCGCCCTCCCAGATGCAGGCGACGCGGTTCCGGTTCCCGGAGCCGACCGCGGCGTGGCGGTCGAGGGTGTTGTGGGCGACGTTTATCTCGCCGCCGGGGTACCAGCGGGAGAACTGCGGCCCCTCCGAATCGTCGCGGACCGCGTCGTACTCCTCGTAGAACTCGACGTCGAGGTAGTCGACGAGCTCGTCCCAGAACCACTCGACGCCCGAGGCACCGACGCCCGGCACCTCGGTCGTCGTCCGCTCGATGAGCTCGTCGTAGTCCTCGATGTCGTGTTCCCGCATGAAGCGGGTGACGTTGGCGTCCTCGACGAACGCCGGGTCCGGTTCGTGCACCACGGTGTCGGTGTCGGGTACGTCCATGAACCGAGCTACCGCGACCGGAACCATGAATCTTTACTGTTCTTTCGTTGAGTTCGGCGGACGCGACGGCCATCGGCGGCCCGGCCCGAGGCGTTTTTGTCGGCCGGTGTGCTAGGGGTAGACATGTACGTCCGAGACGCGAAGAACCGAGACGAGGTCTGGTTGCTCGACTCGCTGGACGAACTCGGACTCGACGACGGCTCCTTTCGGTCCCGCGATTACGTCATCGCGCTCGACGAGGAGTCCGGCGAGAAGGCGGGCTTCGGGCGCATCCGGGTCCACAAGACCGACGAGCCGTTCTGCGAACTCACCTGCGTCGGCGTCTCGGAGCGGTGGCGCGGACAGGGCGTCGGCGCGCACGTCATCGAGCGACTGGTCGACCGCGCCGCAGCCGAGGAGTTCGATACCGTCTACGGTTTCACCTCGGACCACGGCTACTGCGCGCAGTTCGGCTTCGAGGCGGTCGACGCCGAAGACCTCCCCGAGGGGCCGCGGAAGCGACTCGACCGGGTCAGGGAAACCGACGGCGACGCCATCGCGCTCCGACTCGACCGCGAGGCGTTTTCGATGCCCGAGCGCCTCCGCGAGCGGTTCAAGGCCGCCGCGCCCGCGAGCGCCGGGGACGCCGAACCCGAACTGACCGCCGAGGACTTCGGCTACGACGAGGAGACGCCGACGAAGTACTCGACGAATCTGCGGCGCTGAACCGAATCCCCGGCGCTGAGCCGGGTCCGACTCAGGTCCGGTCGTCGAGGAAGTCGGTGCTGAAGACGATCCAGGTCAGCACGCTACAAAACAGAATCGGCGGGAGGATGGCGAAGCCCCAGAGCGGTTCGAGCCCTTGCAGGAGGATGAGTACCACGTCGGCCAGTCCGAGGGCGAGGAACGGCGCGGTCGCCAGCGCGGCGCGCTTGCGGTTCTTGCCGCCCGTCTCTTCCGGGAGCGGGCCGGGTGAGGCGTCGCCGGCCGAGGCGTCCGAGGTCGAGGTCGAGGTCGACGAGGGCGCGTCCATGCGGGTCCGTCGGGGCCCGACGAGCAAAAACGGTCCGCCTTCCGGTCGGGGTTCCACGGCCGATACGCCCTCGCGTCCGCGGCGAGCGACGCCGTCTTACCGCGCGTTCTCCACGCGCGAGGCGTACTCGACGAGTCCGAACAGCACCCCGAGGAGAGCGGCCGAGAGCACCATCCCGTAGAGGCTGAAGGCGAGGGGACTGGTCGGCAGCGAGAGGACGCCGAACAGCGATATCTCGGCGGCGACTTGGCCGCCGTTCTCACCGATGAAGAGGCCGAGGATGCCCGAGATGACTACGACGCTCGCGCCGACGAGGAGCAGGATTCGTCGTCCGCCGGATGTGTCGTTCACGACGCCGCGTTAGGGCCGCGCCGTATAGTCGCTTGCGGGACGACGCGATTGGCGGTGCCCCGCGGAGCCGCCGCCAGCGTCTGCCGGCCGAGGCGACAGTCTCGGGGAGCCGAACGAACTAAGCCACCCCACGCGAATGAGCGCCCAATGCCCGAAGCACTCGTCGAACGCGCCCGCGAAGCGCTCGACAACGCCTACGTCCCCTACTCGGAGTACACCGTCGGAGCGGCGCTCAGGACCGCCGACGGCGAGGTCTACGTGGGCTGTAACATCGAGAACGCGAACTACTCCAACAGCCTCCACGCCGAGGAAGTCGCCGTCGCGGAGGCCGTGAAGAACGGTCACACCGAATTCGACCGCCTCGTCGTCACCTCGGGCGCGCGCGACGGCGTCACCCCCTGCGGGATGTGCCGCCAGACGCTCGCGGAGTTCTGCGACGAGGATCTCCCGGTCGTCTGCGACCTCGGCGGCGACGACGTGGCCGAGTACACGCTGGGCGAACTCCTCCCGAACACCATCTCGCTGGACACGCTGGAAGCCGCCGCGGCGAAGCGCGACGCCGACGAGTAACGTGTCGCCCGCCGCCGACCGCGGAATCGCCCCGCTCGCCATCGCGCTCGTCCTGCTCGTGGTACTTTCGGGGTGTACGTCCTCATCGCCGTCACCGCCGGTCGTAGACGCCGCTCTCGGTGCCCCGTCGGCTGACGCGAGCGACGGCGACGATGGAGCCGTCTCGGCCGCCGTCGGCGGAACCGGGTCGTCGGAGTCGGAGACGCGCCCCGCCGACAACCCGTGGGGGCACGCGCCCGTCGTCGTCGGCGTCGACGCGCCCGAAGACGGCCGCGACTACGCCTCGCTCGTCGAATCGGCGGTCGACTACTGGCGGGCGAACGCGTCGGCGGTCGTCTACGACCCGGCGTTCGTCGTGAGACCGAACAGTTCGGACCCGGACGTGACCGTCTCGGTCGTCGAGCGAATCGACGGCTGCGGCGACTACGCCGGCGCGGACGCGGTCGGCTGTGCGCCCCTTCTCCACGGCGACGAACCCACCGCGCCGACGGAGCCGGTCTCGGTGGTCGTCGCCGCTGGGTACGACGACGAGACGACCCAGACGGTGCTGAGCCACGAGTTCGGCCACCTGCTCGGGCTGACCCACGACGACGCCGACGCGTTCCCCGTGCTGTCCGAGCGCATCCAGACGACGCGACTCCCCGAACCGGACGCCGCCGACCGGGAGACGCCCTTCCGCGAGCGCACCGTCGCGGTCCACGTCGACCTCTCGAACGTCTCGCCCGGCGAGCGGGCGACCTACGAGGCCGAAATCGACCACGCGCTGTCGTACTACGAGGCCGGGGCCGACGGCGTCGCCCCCGCGAACCTCTCGTTCGAACGCGTCTCCGCCCCCGGGATGGCGGACGTGACGCTCTCGGTGTCGGCGTTCCGCGACGGCGGCTCTGGCGTGCGCTGGCGGCGGACCGGCGTCGACGCCGACGACGACGCGGCGCTGGAGTGGTACACCGGCGGCGACCTCGTCGTGGACGCCGACCTCGCCCCGTCGCTGGTCGACTGGTACGTCGGCGCGGGACTCGGCTACCTGTTTGCGGCCGACGAGAGAGCCGACCTCCCGCCGCCGTTCCGCGAGGGCGACCCCGCCGACGACCGGGCGTGGCGCGGTCTCGCGGGCGAGATGGCGGGAAACGCGACGACGCCCACGGGGAGCCCCTCAGAGAACGCAAGAATTTCCATCGCCGCCGTGCGAGTACACTCATGAACGACAGTGAGGACCCGAACGACGAGGTCCAGTACCACCTCGAAGTCGGTCCCGAGGACCTCGCCGACGCGGTGTTGCTCCCCGGGAACCCCGAGCGCGTGGACAAGGTGACGGCGCTGTGGGACGACCACGAGGAGAAGGCCTCCCACCGCGAGTACCGGACGGCGACGGGCACCTACGAGGGGACGCCCATCTCCGTCACCTCCACCGGCATCGGCAGTCCGTCGGCGGCCATCGCCGTGGAGGAACTCGCCCGCGTCGGCGCGGACACCTTCATCCGCGTCGGCTCCTGCGGCGCGATTCAGCCCGGGATGGACGTGGGCGACCTCGTTATCACCTCGGGCGCGGTCCGACAGGAGGGCACCTCCAAGGAGTACGTCCGCGAGGACTACCCCGCCGTTGCCGACCACGAGGTCGTCTCGGCGCTCGTCGCGGCCGCGGAACGACTCGGCTACGACTACCACGTCGGCCTCACGATGAGCGCCGACTCCTTCTACGCGGGGCAGGGTCGCCCCGGCTTCGAGGGCTTCCGCGCCGCCGGCTCCGACTCGCTGGTCGAGGAACTCCGCGAGGCGAACGTGAAGAACATCGAGATGGAGGCCGCGGCGCTCCTGACTATCGCCAACGTCTACGGCCTCCGCGCCGGGGCGGTCTGCTCGGTCTACGCGAACCGCATCACGGGCGAGTTCCGCACCGAAGGCGAATCGCGCGCGGCCGAGACCGCCAGCCTCGCGGTCCACCTCCTCGCGAAGATGGACGAAGTCAAGCGTGAGGCGGGCGTCGACCGCTGGCACGCGGGCCTCAGTCTCGACTAATCCGACAACCGTCGAATCCGGATTTCGACGCTCTGGGGGCGTAGCGGCCAAAATTACCCCGGCTGTGGAGACGGTTTCAAAGCCCCTTTATCGGATGACTGCGCATCCGACGACATGAGCACGCAGGTCGTCGTTCTCGGCTCGGGGTACGCCGGGGCCGGCGCGGTTACAACCCTCGAAGAAGAGCTCGGTCCGGACGCGCAACTCACGTGGGTCGCCGAACACGACTACCACCTCGTCCTCCACGAGGTCCACCGGTGCATCCGCGACCCGAGCGTCGAGTCCAGCATCACCATCCCGGTCGACGACATCAAAGACGACTCGACGGAGTTCGTCAAGGGTCGCGCGACCGACGTGGACGTCGACGAGCGCGCAGTCGAACTCGAAGGCGGCGACACCGTCGACTACGACTATCTGCTCGTCGCCATCGGCTCTTCGACCGCCTTCTTCGGCATCGAGGGCCTCGAAGAGTTCGCCCACCAGCTCAAAGGTCTCGACGACGCTCGCGAGATTCACCAGGACATCAAGGAGGCGGCCGCCGACGCCTCCCGCGACGACCCCGCGCAGGTCGTCATCGGCGGTGCGGGTCTCTCCGGCATCCAGACGGCCGCCGAGGTCGCGGAGTACCGCGACACGAACCGCGCGCCCATCGACATCAAGCTCGTCGAGGGGATGGACGAAATCTTCCCCGGCAACGACCCCGAACTGCAGGGCGCGCTCCGGCGTCGCGTCGAAGACCTCGACATCGACATCCTCACCGGCGACTTCATCTCGAAGGTCGACGAGGAGACCGTCTTCATCGGCGGCGGCGAGGACGAAGCGCCCGAGGAACTCGACTACGACGTGCTCGTCTGGACCGGCGGCATCACCGGCCAGCCCGAGGCGTCCGACGTGGAGCTCGAACAGGACGAGCGCTCGCATCGCTTCTTCGCTGAGGAGGACTTCCAGACCAGCGACGACCGCGTCTTCGCGGTCGGTGACTGCGCCCTCGTCGAGCAGGGGCCCGACAACGTCGCGCCGCCGACGGCGCAGGCCGCCTGGGACGCCGCTGACGTGGCCGGCGAGAACATCGCCCGCGCCATCGCCGGCAAGCCGCTCAAGCGCTGGACGTTCACCGACAAGGGGACGGTCATCTCCATCGGCCACGACGCCGTCGCCCACGGCGTGAAGTTCCCCGTCTTCGGAGAGTTCCCCGTCAACGTCTTCGGCGGCCCGCTCGCGCGGACGCTGAAGAAGGGCATCGCCGCGAACTGGATTGCGGACGTCACGTCGCCGAAGCGCGCGCTCTCCGCCTGGAACGACCTCTAACTCGGGACACGCGCCCCGTCCGCCGGGTGACGCGACGCCCGCCACCCGACGCTCGTCGACTCGGTTTCGATTTCTTCGGCTCTGTTTTGATTTTTGAGCACTACTAAGCCGCGAGCGTCGCGCCACACAGCGGCCGCGAGCGAGCCACGGACGCGACGTTCCGCGGTCCGCCAGACTGCGCAGGGAGGGTCATATGTCAGCTGAGGAGAAGTTTATTATTCGACGAACGCGGACGGGACGTATGCCCCACAGAGCGTATCACTTCGGTCTGCTGGTCGTCGTATTCGGCGGCTTTCTCCTGCTCGGTCGCGGACTGTTCGCGGCGGATTCCAACGCGTTCGGCACGATCGGCCTCGTTATCATGGCTCTCGGGCTAGCGGCCGGAGTCGCGGGTCTCATCGACGAGTCGGCGTAAGTGGGACCGCCCGCCCACCGAACGCCGGACCTGCCGGTCGGAGTGCGCGGAGAGTGCCCGGAAAAAGACGGAAAGTAAAGCGTGGTTAGTGCTGGGGTTCGCCGACGGGTGCCTGCATGTCGTCGATGCGGAGGATGAGGATGTTGCTCGTGTCGTCCTTGCCGTCGAGCGTGCCGTCGATGACGAGCTTCGAGAGGGGCGTCGGACCGACGCGAATTTTGTCGCCCTCGTGGAACTCGCGGACGGAGCCCTGCACGTGAATCTCGGCGCGGCACAGCTCGGGGTGGTGGACGCTGGAGAGGTCGATTTCGTCGACGTTGACGCCTTCGACTTCCTCGTCGTTGTGGAACAGGGGGACGAACGCGGGCTCGTCCATCTTGTCTACGTCGAGCGCCTCGTAGGCGTTCGCGGTCGGCTTGTAACCGCCCTTCGGGCCGGGGACGCCCTCGACCAGTTGGAGCGCTTTCAGGCTCTGCATCTGGTTTCGGATGGTGCCGGGGTTTCGGTTGACCTCGGTCGCGATATCCTCACCTTTTACGGCGTCTTCGGAGTCCCGATAGAGGTTGATGAGTGCAGTCAAGATAGTTTTCTGACTCGACGTGAGCTCGATTGATGACATGGAGAATGGTTCGCTACATACGTCCTTAAATCCGATGGATGACGCCTCGAATCTGCCGTTCGTCTACTTTGTAACCGTATCACACTCATGAATGTTCATTTCGAACCTCGATTCGGCCTCGATGCTGTCGATAGCACTATACGGCTCACGAGACTTCGGTAGCACATGAACGGGAAACGAGTCCTCGTGACCGGCGGTGCCGGCTTCATCGGTTCGAATCTCGCGAACCACCTCGCCGACGAAAACGAGGTCGTCGCCGTCGACGACCTCTATCTCGGCACGCCCGAGAACCTCGACGACGCCGTGGAGTTCCACGACGCGAGCGTGCTCGACGACGACCTCCCGACCGACGACGTGGACGTGGTGTTCCATCTGGCGGCGCTGTCGTCGTACAAGATGCACGAGGAGAACCCGACGAAGGGCGCGCGCGTCAACGTCGAAGGCTTCGTCAACACGGTCGAGCAGGCGCGAAACGACGGCTGCGACACCGTCGTCTACGCCTCCACCTCCTCTATCTACGGCTCCCGGACCGAGCCCTCGCCGGAAGACATGCCCGTCGAGGCGCGAACGGGCTACGAGGCGTCGAAACTGGCGCGGGAACGTTACGCGGAGTACTTCCACCACCACTACGACGTGCGGACGGCCGGACTCCGCTTTTTCTCGGTGTATCAGGGCTTCGGCGGCGCGGAGGAACACAAAGGCGAGTTCGCCAACACGGTCGCGCAGTTCACCGACAAAATCGCGGCCGGCGAGTCGCCGGAGCTGTTCGGAGACGGCACCCAGACCCGCGATTTCACCCACGTCGACGACATCGTTCGCGGCATCGAACTCGCCGCCGACCACCGGCTACAAGGCATCTACAACCTCGGCACCGGCGAGAGCTACTCGTTCAACGAGATGGTCGACATGATAAACGAGGCGCTCGGCACCGACGTCGAACCCGAATACATCGAAAACCCCCTCGACGTGTACGTCCACGACACGAAGGCCGACTGCACGAAGATTCGCGAGGCGACCGGCTGGGAGCCCCGGATCTCCTTCGAGGAGGGCGTCCGGCGCGTCTGCGAACCGTACCTCGACGGGTAGCATTTGCGTTCCGCCGGACGACGGCCTCCCCGGAGGCGACAGATAGCATTATCAATAAGGGTGTTTTTCCGATGCCACTAAACGCCCCGAACGAGTGGATCATCTATGGAACGGAACGTCAGAATTCTGGGTGCACCGACGGACTACGGTGCCAATCGACGCGGGGTGGACATGGGCCCCTCCGCGATTCGATACGCTGGACTCGCGGGGGAACTGGAGTCCGCGGGCGTCTCGCCGACTGACGCCGGCGACCTCGCGGTCCCGCACCACGCGACGCGGGACGCCGACGCCGGGGCGACGAACGCGAAACACGTCAAGGAAGTCGAAGAGGTGACGCGGAGCCTCGCCGACGCCGTCTCGACCGCGCTCGCCGAGGGGGCGACCCCGCTCGCGCTCGGCGGCGACCACTCCATCGCCATCGGCTCGCTGGTCGGTAGCGCCCGCGACGCCGACATCGGCGTCATCTGGTTCGACGCTCACGGCGACTTCAACACGCCGAGCACCTCGCCGTCCGGCAACGTCCACGGCATGCCGCTGGCCGCCGCGCTCGGCATCGGTGACTTCGCGGGCGTCGAGTGGGCGAACGCCGCCGGCCTCAAAGAGGAGAACGTCGCTATCGTCGGCCTGCGCTCCGTCGACGACGCGGAGGCCGAGGCGATTCGCGACAGCGACGTGACGGTGTACACGATGTCGGATATCGACGAGCGGGGCGTCACCGCGGTGACGAACGACGCCCTCGACGTGGCGACCGACGGCACCGACGGCGTCCACATCAGCCTCGACCTCGACTGGCTCGACCCCCGCGAGGCCCCCGGCGTCGGGACACCCGTCCGCGGCGGCGTGACTTACCGCGAGGCCCACGCGGCGATGGAACTCGTCGCCCGCTCGGAAGCCATGCGCTCGTTCGAACTCGTGGAGGTCAACCCCATCCTCGACGAGCACAACGAGACCGCGACGCTCGCGACCGAACTCGCCGCAAGCGCCTTCGGCAAGCGCATCCTCTGATGTCGACGCCGAGAGAAGCCCCCGCGCCGCACGACCTCGCCGCCGGCGTCGTCGTCCTGCAGGAGAACTCGGTGCTCGCGGTCTACGAGAAGGACCGCTGGGGACTGCCGAAAGGCGGCTCCGAACCCGGCGAGTTCTTCTTCGAGACCGCCGCCCGCGAGGCCGCAGAGGAGACCGGCGTCGAAGTCGAAATCCAGTCGCTCGCCTTCACGAGCGAGATTCGCGCCCCGGACCGCCGCATCTACCTCCAGCGGTTCTACCACGCGACGCCCGTCGCCGACGACCCGACGCCATCGCCGAGCGACCCCGACGACGAAATCGAGGCGGCGAAGTTCCTCCCGCTGACCGCCCTCGGGTCGACGCTCACCTACCGGCCGCGGGTCGAACCGCTCCGCGACTGGCTCCGGGACCGCAAGCCGCGACACTACACCTACGACCTGACGCGAGAACCCTCGGACGTCGAGAAATAGCCGACTACGGGGTTCGCCCGGTGGCTGTCCCGATTTTCCGCGCGATTCGAACGACGTAACCGACGGCCGCCCCGAGACCGCCGAGCACGAGTGCAAGCATCGCACCGCCGACGAGCGGATACGCGACCCACAGCGGCGACTCGGTCGCTGCAGTCGGTACGAACAGGTTGCTCGCGAATCCGAGGCACGGCCCAAAGGCGAGCACGACACCCTCGCCGGCGCGCGTGCTGACATTCTCACCTCTGGCGACGTGTGCCGCGACGCCGGCGACGACCAGCACCGCGCCCGCGTCGACGACGAGCGACTGCACGGGCGTCGGTGGGGCGAGGTTCCACGCCCGAAGCGCGGTCAGGCCGCCGAGGACGACGACGAACGCGAGCGCCGAGACGCCGACAATTCTCGACCGCGGTCGCACTCTCATACCGGGACGACCCCTCGGCGGAAGTAAATGTCTTCGGGGAGCGACGGTCGAAGCCGCGGCTCTCCGGTGGGGTTCTGTAAAAAAGGAATCCGCCGGCGCGAGGAGCCGACTTACTCGTCGTCCGGGTCGGCTTCCGAGTCGCCTTCCACGTCGTCGAGTTCTTCGTCTTCGGTCGTCATCGCGGCCGGAATCACGTCGACGGAGGCCACGTCGTCGCCGTCGTCGAGGTCCATCACGATGACGCCCATCGTGTTGCGGCCGACCGTCGAGATGTCCTCGACGGGCGTCCGGAGAATCTGGCCCTCGTCGGACATGACGACGAGATGGTCGCCCTCGCCGACGGTGTTGATGGCGCAGACCGGGCCGTTCCGCTCGTTTGCCTTGATGTCGATGAGCCCCTTGCCGTTTCGGGACTGCTTGCGGTAGGCGTCGAGGTCCGTGCGCTTCCCGTAGCCGTTCTCGGTGACGGTGAGAATCCAGCTGTGGTGGTCCTCGTCGATGGCGGCCACGCCGGCGACCACGTCGTCGCCTTCGAGGTTGATGCCGCGGACGCCGCGGGCCGAGCGACCCATCGCGCGCACTTCGTCCTCGTCGAAGCGGATGGACATCCCCCGTTCGGTGCCGATGACGAGGTCGCTTTCGCCGTCGGTGACCTCCACGTCGACGAGTTCGTCGCCCTCGTCGAGTTTGGTGGCGATGATGCCCGTCGAGAGGATGTTCTGGAACCGGTCGGTGCCGGTCCGCTTGATGTAGCCGTTCCGGGTCACCATCGTCAGATACCCCTCGATATCTTCGAGGTCGTCGCAGTTGACGACGGCCGTAATCTCCTCGCCGTCGTCGAAGTCGAGCAGATTGACCGCCGACTTCCCGCGGGCGGTCCGCGACATCTCGGGCACCTGGTAGGCCTTCAGTTGGTAGACCTGTCCGTGGTTGGTGAAACAGAGCAGGTCGTCGTGGGTGTTCGTGACGAACACCGACGAGACGTTGTCGCCTTCCTTGAGGTCCGTCCCGATGATGCCCTTGCCGCCGCGGTGCTGGGCGCGGAACCGGGAGACCGGCATCCGCTTGATGTAGTCGTCCTCGCTGACGACGACGACCACGTCCTCCTCGGGGATGAGGTCGGCGCGGGTGACTTCGCCGGTGTTGGCGACGAAGGAGGTCCGCCGGTCGTCGGCGTACTCGTCTTTGATGTCGAGCAGTTCGGACTCGATGACGGCGTCGAGTTCCGACTGGTCACCGAGGATGGTTTCGAGGCGCTCGATGGTCGCCTGCACGTCCTCGTACTCGGCTTCGATTTCGGCCGCCTCCATCGAGGTGAGCGAGCCGAGCTGCATCGAGACGATGTGGTTCGCTTGGTCTTCGGAGAAGTCGAACGCCGGCAGCGGTTCGCCGTTGACTTCGACCGTGACCTCGCCGCGGAGCGCGGCCTTCGCGTCGTCGCGGCTCTCGGAGTTGCGGATAGTCTCGACCACGTCGTCGATGTGGTCGAGGGCCTTCAGGCGGCCGTCGAGGATGTGCGCGCGGTCTTCGGCCTCGGCGAGTTCGTACTCGGAGCGCCGGCGGACCACGTCGCGGCGGTGGTCGAGGTAGTGTTCGAGCGTCTCCTTGAGCGTCAGCACCTGCGGCTGGCCGTCGACGAGCGCGAGGTTGATGACGCCGAACGTGGATTCGAGGTGGTTGTCGAGCAGCTGGTTCTTGACGACCTCGGCCATCGCGCCGCGCTTGAGTTCGATGACGACGCGGATGCCGTCGCGGTCGGACTCGTCGCGGATGTCGCGGATGCCCTCGATTTTGCCCTCGTTCACGTCGTCGGCGATGCGCTCGATGAGGCGGGCCTTGTTCTCCTGGTACGGGAGTTCGTTGATGACGATGCGGCCTTCCTCTTCGAACACGTCGTAGTCGGCGCGGACGCGGACGCGACCGCGACCCGTCTTGTACGCCTTGTGGACCGCGTTGCGGCCGACGATGTTCGCGCCGGTCGGGAAGTCCGGCCCCTTGATGTGTTCCATCAGGTCCGCGACGGTCGCGTCGGGGTTCTCGATGAGTTCGACGGTAGCGTCCACGACCTCACCGAGGTTGTGCGGCGGGATGTTCGTGGACATCCCGACCGCGATGCCGGACGACCCGTTGACCAGTAGGTTCGGGAACGACGACGGCAGCACCGTCGGCTCCTGCTTGCGGTCGTCGTAGTTCGACTGGAAGTCGACGGTGTCCTTGTCGATGTCGTCGAGGAGTTCCTCGGCGATGGAGGACATCCGCGCCTCCGTGTAGCGCATCGCGGCCGGCGGGTCGCCGTCGACGGAGCCGAAGTTACCCTGGCCGTCGACGAGCGGGTAGCGCATGGAGAAGTCCTGCGCCATGCGCGCGAGGGTGTCGTAGATGGCGGAGTCGCCGTGGGGGTGGTAGTCACCCATCGTCTCGCCCACGATGGACGAGGACTTGCGGTGCGACGAGTTGGAAGTCACGCCGGCCTGATGCATCGCATACAGGATGCGCCGATGGACCGGCTTCAGGCCGTCGCGTACGTCGGGCAGGGCCCGCCCCGCGATGACCGACATCGCGTAGTCGATGTACGACTGCTCCATCTCGTCTTCGATGCGCGCGTTCTTGACTTCGGCCGCGATACCCGCGCCCGGTTCGAAAGAATCTGGTGCGTCAGAACTCATATTAAATGTCTACCCATTCGGCGTCGTTCGCGTGGTCCTTGATGAACTGCTTTCGCGGCCCGACGGCGTCACCCATCAGGATGTTGAACATCCGGTCGGCGGCGGCGGCGTCCTCGACGGTGATGCGCTTGAGGACGCGGTTTTCGGGGTTCATCGTCGTGTCCCACAACTGGTCGGGGTTCATCTCGCCGAGTCCCTTGAACCGCTGGACCTGCGTGGGGTTGCCGTTGCATTCCTCCTCGATGATGCGGTCCCGCTCGGCCTCGTCCATCGCGTCGTAGGTGTTGCCGCGGTAGCGGACGCGGTACAGCGGCGGTTGGGCCGCGTACACGTAGCCGGCCTCGATGAGCGGGCGCATATGCCGGTACAGAAGCGTAAGCAGCAGCGTCCGGATGTGCGCGCCGTCGACGTCGGCGTCGGTCATCAGGATGAGCCGCTGGTAGCGCGCCTTCTCGATGTCGAACTCGTCGCCGACGCCGCCGCCGATGGCGGTGATGAGCGCCCGTATCTCGTCGTTTTCGAGGATGCGGTCGAGGCGGTGTTTTTCGACGTTCAGAATCTTCCCCTTGAGGGGTAAAATTGCCTGGAACTTGCGGTCGCGGCCCTGCTTGGCCGAGCCGCCCGCGGAGTCGCCCTCCACGATGAACAGTTCGGACTCCGAGGGGTCGCGGCTCTGACAGTCCGCGAGCTTCCCCGGCAGCGAGGTGGATTCGAGCGCGGATTTGCGGCGGGTGAGCTCCTCGGCCTGCTTCGCGGCCTTGCGGGCGCGGGCGGCCTCGACGGCCTTCGAGATGATGGCCGTCGCGGTGTCCGGGTTCTCCTCGAAGAACGTCCCGAGCTGTTGGTGGGTGACGCTCTCGACGATGCCGCGGACCTCGGAATTCCCGAGCTTGGTCTTCGTCTGGCCCTCGAACTGCGGGTCGGGGTGCTTGATGGAGATGACGGCGGTGAGCCCCTCGCGGACGTCCTCGCCGCGGAGGTTGTCGCCGTCGAGGTCGTCGAGCATGTCGTGGCTGTTCGCGTAGTCGTTGACGACGCGGGTGAGCGCCGTCTTGAACCCGGTCAGATGCGTGCCGCCCTCGCGGGTGTTGATGTTGTTGGCGAAGGCGTGAATCGACCCCTGGAGCTCGTCGGTCGCCTGCATAGCGATTTCGACCTCGATGCCCTCCGACTCGTCGTCGTAGTAGATGACGTTGTCGTGGAGCGCCGTCTTGGTCTCGTTGAGGTACTCGACGAACTCGCGGATGCCGCCCTCGAAGAGGAACGTGCTGGACTCGTCGGTCCGCTCGTCGGTGAGCGAAATCTCGACCCCGGAGTTGAGGAACGCGAGCTCTCGCAGGCGGTTTTCGAGCGTCTTGAAGTCGAACTCGGTCGTCTCGAAGATACCGTCGTCCGGCCAAAAGCGGATGGTCGTCCCGGTGTCTTCGCCGGGTTCGAGGTCGCGAACGCGCTCGAACTCCTCGACCTGCGGCTCGCCGAGTTCGAAGCGGTGTGTCCACACCGCGCCGTCGCGTTTGACCTCGACTTCGAGTTCGCTCGACAGCGCGTTGACGACGGAGACGCCGACGCCGTGGAGGCCGCCGGAGACCTGGTAGGACTTGTTGTCGAACTTCCCGCCGGCGTGGAGGATGGTCATGATGACCTCCAGCGCGGGTCGGTCGTACTGTTCGTGCGTATCTACCGGAATCCCGCGGCCGTTGTCGGTAACGCTGACAGAGCCGTCCTCGTGGAGGGCGACCTCGATGGCGTCGCAGTGGCCCGCGAGCGCCTCGTCGATGGAGTTGTCGACGACTTCGTAGACGAGGTGGTGGAGTCCGCGAGAATCGGTGGACCCGATGTACATCGCCGGACGTTTTCGAACGGCTTCGAGCCCTTCGAGGACCTGAATCTGTCCGGCCCCGTACTCGTTATCCTGAGACATCTGAACAGGCCTAGGATAGCCCGTCCCTTAAAGGCTCGCACGCGCGGGCGCGTACTACTTACTGGAGTCCCGCGTAGCGGTTTCCGCGTCCGGGGATCTCGCCCTGTTAATCCGCGTTTCGTGAGAGACTCTGTGTAACATGATTCGTCGTTCCGGCGCGAACGGCCCTCGAAGCGCGTCAACCTCCCGTGTTCACTTTCACTCCGTTGCCGGTGAGTACTTAACGCGGGACTGGGTAGATGCGCATCAGGAAATGACCTCGTTCCAGTCGACACTCGGTGACGAGCCGGGGATCGCAGAGGAGCTGGCGAAGGGCCAGCGGGAGATCTCCATCGCCGAGTTCTTCGAGAAGAACAAGCACATGTTGGGCTTCGACAGCGGAGCCCGCGGGTTGGTCACCGCCGTCAAGGAGGCGGTGGACAACGCGCTCGACGCCACGGAGGAGGCGGGCATCCAGCCCGACATCTACGTGGAAATCGCCGAGGCGGGCGACTACTACCGCCTCGTTATCGAGGACAACGGGCCGGGCATCACGAAAGAGCAGGTGCCCAAAGTGTTCGGGAAGCTCCTCTACGGCTCTCGCTTCCACGCGCGCGAACAGTCCCGCGGGCAGCAGGGTATCGGTATCTCCGCGGCGGTCCTCTACTCGCAGCTGACGAGCGGCAAGCCCGCCAAGGTGACGAGCCGGACGCAGGGCTCGGAGGACGCCGAGTACTTCGAACTCGTCATCAACACGGACCAGAACGAACCCGAGATTCGCACCGAGAAGACGACCTCGTGGGACCGCCCCCACGGCACGCGCATCGAGTTGGAGATGGAAGCCAACATGCGCGCCCGCCAGCAGCTCCACGACTACATCCTCCACACGGCGGTCGTCAACCCCCACGCCCGCATCGAACTCCGGGAACCCGGCCTCGACGAGCCGATGAAGTTCGAGCGGGCGACCGACCAGCTTCCGAAGCAGACGAAGGAGATTCGCCCGCACCCCCACGGCGTCGAACTCGGGACGCTCCTGAAGATGCTTTCTGCGACCGAGTCGTACTCCGTGTCCGGCTTCCTCCAAGAGGAGTTCACCCGCGTCGGCGCGAAGACCTCCGACAAGGTTCACGACGCTTTCCGCGACCGGCACTTCGGCCGCGAGATGACGTGGCGGACGCCCGACGCGTCCGAGGCCGACGACCTCGTCGCCGTCGTCGAGGACGCCGTCGCCAACAAGGGTAAGGAGGCGACCGCGGCGTTCGCGGACGAACTGGTCGATATCGTCGTCGGCAAGGACCGCATCGCCCACGGCGAACTCGTCACCATCGTCGAAAACGCCGCCGAGACGGTCGGCGAGGACACCGACACCTCGTTCGGTGAGACGGTCCGCGAGAACGTCGTCGAGGCGCTGTGGCCCGCCCTCACCGACGACCGCGAGGGCGACGCGTACGCCATCGTCGACGACGTGACGACCACGCAGAAAGACGACGCCGGCAAGCTGTCGATGGCGCGCTCCATCGCCACGCAGTTCGCCGAGACGACCGGCCCGGCCGACCGCGCCACCCGCGACGACGTGGCGGAGTTCGTCGCGTGGGCCGCCGAGCGAACCAAAGAACGCGAGGACGAGACCTACGGCGAGACGGCACAGGAGAACATCGCAGACGCCGTCTGGTCGCGGATGCGAACCGTCTCCGACGAGGTGCCGAAGGTCCGCGAGGTCGCCGACGACCGCGACGTGGCCCGCGACCTGCTCGACGCGATGCGCGAGACGGACATCCTCGCGCCGCCGACGGACTGTCTGTCTCCCATCTCGGCGGAACTCGTCGAAGCCGGCCTGAAAAAGGAGTTCGACGCCGACTTCTACGCTGCGGCGACCCGCGACGCCGAGGTCCACGGCGGCGACCCCTTTATCGTCGAAGCCGGCATCGCCTACGGCGGCGAACTGAAGTCCGAGGGAAAAATCGACCTGCTCCGCTTCGCCAACCGCGTCCCGCTCGTCTACCAGCAGGGCGCGTGTACCATCACCCACGTCGTCAAGGACATCGGCTGGCGGAACTACGGCCTCGACCAGCCGGGCGGCAGCGGCATGCCGAACGGCCCCGCGGTCCTCATGGTCCACGTCGCCTCCACGAACGTCCCCTTCACGAGCGAGTCGAAGGACGCGCTCGCGGACGTGCCGGCGATTCAAGACGAGGTCGAACTCGCCATCCGCGAGGCGGCCCGCGACCTCAAATCCTACCTGTCGAAGCGGCGGTCGCTCCAGAAGCGCCGCGAGAAACAGGACGTGCTCGGCCGCATCCTCCCGCAGATGGCGACGAAGCTCTCGGAAGTCACCGGCCGACCCGAGCCCAACATCGACGGCGCGCTCGGCCGCATCATGAACAACCTGACCGTCGAGCGGACCGTCGACGACGGCGAAGTGACGCTCACGGTGACGAACCACTCCAACACGAACGAGTCGCCGGACATCACGGACATCGTCTCGGCGGAGCCGGGCGGTCTCGACGGCGAGGCGACGGTCGTCGACCTCGACGGGGAGTGGTTCGTCAAGTGGAACCCCGAGGTGTCGTCCGGTGAGACGGCGACGCTCACGTACTCGGTCGCACAGGACGCGTCGTTCGACATCAACGTCGACGGCGTCGAGACGGAGAAACTCACGGTGAACGTATAATGGCATCCGACCAGCAGACATCCGAGAAACGCGCTCGCGAGCGTCTCATCGACCTCGCGGCGGAGTTCTACGACCAGTTCGACGCGGGGGAGATTCCGCACATGACGCTCCCGACGCGGACGAAAAGCAACATCGAGTACGACGAGGACGCCAACGTCTGGGTGTACGGCGACCGGACCTCGAAGCGCTCTGCGAACAGCGTTCGGGGGGCGCGAAAGCTCCTGAAGGCCGCCTACACCATCGAGTTCCTCGCGCGCCAACTCGACGAGGACCGCTCGTCAACCCTGCGTGAGCTGTACTACATCTCCGAGTCGTGGGACAACGAGGAGGCGCACTTCTCCGACCAGGACGAGTCCAACAAGCTCATCGAGGACTTGGAAATCGTCAGCGAGGTCAAGCGCGAGGACTTCCACATGCGCCCGGAGGAGTCCGGCGCGAAGCTCATGGGCCCCCTCAAAATCCGCGAGCAGACGAACCGCGGCGACCGCGAGATTCACTGCCAGTTGGACGTGGGACAGGGCGGCTACCAGATTCCGAACAACCCCGACACCATCGAGTTCCTCGAACACGACATCGACTTCGTCATGTGCGTCGAGACCGGCGGGATGCGCGACCGACTCGTCGAAAACGGCTTCGACGACGACTACAACGCGCTCGTCGTCCACCTCGGCGGCCAGCCGGCGCGCGCCACCCGGCGCATCACGAAGCGCCTGCACGACGAACTCGACCTGCCGGTCGTGGTCTTCACCGACGGCGACCCGTGGTCCTACCGCATCTTCGGCTCGGTCGCCTACGGCTCTATCAAATCCGCGCACCTCTCGGAGTACCTCGCCACACCCGACGCGAAGTTCGTCGGCATCCAGCCGCAGGACATCGTTGACTACGACCTCCCGACTGACCCGCTCGCGGACTCCGACATCAACGCGCTCCAGTCCGAACTGGAGGACCCGCGGTTCATGGGCGACTACTGGACCGAGCAGATAGAGCTCCAACTCGACATCGGCAAGAAGGCAGAACAGCAGGCGCTTGCCTCCCGCGGCCTCGACTTCGTGACCGACGAGTACCTGCCGACGCGCCTCGACGAGATGGGTATCATCTAACCCCGCTCACTCCCGGTCGCCGTTTTTCTGCCGCTCCGCTCCGGACCGATTGAACAGCGCCATGATAGTGAATCCACCGTAGAAGCCGAGGGTGTGAATCGCCAGCTCGGTCGCGAACTCCGCGGTGGTTTGGATGGGTTTGATGTGAAGCAACAGCGCGTCGGTCGTCAGGACGATGAGCGTGGCGGCGAGACAGATGAAGAGCCGACGAACACTGAAAAGCGGGCTCGACCGGAGGGCGTCGCGCATGGCGGTTCGACGGTCGCCCGCTGTATGAGCCTGTTGCCGCGCGGAGGGTTCGGGTTCGGGTTCGGATTCGGATTCGGGTTCGGTGGCGTCACGGCTCGCGGTTCGCGCTTACGGATACAGCCCGTCGCCGCGGAATCCGTCGAAATAGCGTCTGACCACGCCGTTCATCGTTCGCGGCTCGCTCGTGGCGAGGTTGTGGCCCGCCCCGGAGAACAGCGCGAGCGTCGCGTCCGCGACGCCGTCTTTGAGTTCTCGAATCCGCGGTTCGGGGAACAGTCGGTCTGCCTTCCCGGCGGCGACGAGCGTCGGCGCGTCGATGTCACCGAGTATCTCTCGGGAGTCGTGTTCGAGACAGGCCGTACAGGAGACGACCGCGTCGGCGGGGACGGCGGGCCGGAAGTCGACGACTCGGCCGGCCGCCTCGATGAGCGCCGGGGCGACCGTCGCTTCGAGGCCGGTCGCGGACTCCCGCTCCGTGTCCGCGACGACCTCGGCCCACCGGCTCTTGCCCGCCAGCGAGCGCCAGCGCGTCACGACGTTCTCGCCGTGGCCGCCGAGTCGCGTTCCGGCGGCGACGACCGCCAGCGAGTCCACGTAGTCGCCGTAGTCGGCAGCGAGATACTGGGCGACGAGGCCGCCCATCGAGACGCCGATAACGTCCGCCGGCCAGAGGTCCTGTTCGTCGATGACGCCCGCGTAGCCCGCGGCCATATCGCGCGTGGTCGACCCGACCGGGAGGTGTCGCGGGCGGCCGACCACCCACACGTCGCGGTCGTCGAACTCGCGGAACAGGCCGGCGAGCGCCGCCGCGGTTCCGCGGTTCGGGTCGATGCGCTGGAAGGCGTCGGAGAGGCCGGGAAGCACCACGAGCGGGTCGGCGTCGGCGTCACCGAAGCGGTAGTAGGGCCGCCGGCCGCCGAGCATGCCGTAGTCGAGGTCCATACGCGAACCGACGGCCCGGCGCGGCAAAATCGTTCGGTCCATTCGCCAGTCCGTCTGGTCGTCCGTTTGTCTGCCCGGCTGTCCGTCCCGCCGTCGCCGCCTCAGACCTGGTCGGGGTCGTCGAGGACGACCGGGATGCCGCGGTTCGCCACGTCCACGACGAAGGCGTCCGGGTCGGTTTCGAGAAGCGGAATCGTGTCGTAGTGAATCGGGAGCACGAGGTCGGGGTCGAGCGTCTCCGCGAGGTCGGCGGCCTCGCGGCGGTCCATCACGACCGAACCGCCGATGTTGGCGAGAAACAGCGACACTTCGAGATGCTTGTGGCCTTCGAGCACGTCGGAGTCGCCGGGCCAGAAGACGGTTCGGTCGGCAATCGAGATGTGGAAGCCGCAGCCGAACCCCTGCGGGTGAACCACGTCGCCGTCGCGGAGGTGCGGGCCGTCGGGGTCGTTGAACGCCGGGAGCGACCACACGTCGACCTCACCGACGGTGAGGTGGGCCTCCTCGTCCACGCGGACCGTCTCGTAGGGGAGGTCCTCGACCGGCACCACGTCGCGGTCGATAGTCGCCGCGTCGACCCCCTCGAACGCGACGACGGTCGCGTCGGCGTCTGCGACCTGCTCGATGGCGTCGGAGTCGTAGTGGTGGTTGTGCGTGACCAAAATCAGATCGCCGTCGCGGGCGTAGTAGTCGTCGAGGACGCCGTAGCGCCCGGGGTCGAAGTAGACGACGAAGCCGTCGGGCGACTCGATTCTGACGGTCGCGTAGCCGAGCCACGACACGTCGAGGCCGTCGTGTTTGATGGTCATACGCGATACCTCGAACCGCGGGGTCAAAAGCGCGGCTCTCGGGGCGAGTCGGCCGGGACGGGCGAGTGGCGGGTAGCGGGTGGCGGATTCGCGGAGTCCCGCTCAGACGAGCGTGTCGCGCAGGACGCCGAACACGACGAGGCTCCACAGGAACACGCCGGCCCCGTAGCACAGGAGGGCGAGTCGGAGCGAGGTGTCCGTCTCGACGGGCGACCACAGCCCCGCGTTCGAGACGACCCGGTTCGTCCCGCCCTTCTCGCCCGCGTGTTCGACGTTGCTGGGGCCCATCTGACTCACGGCCCCGCCGCCGAGCACGACGAGCAGCACGCCGACCCCCGTTAACGCGAGCATATACATCCCCGAGTGCGTGGCTAGATACACCGCTCCGACCGTGAGAAGACCGAGGAGGCCCGTATAGAGGAGAAACGGCTTCAGGAGGGCGTCAAGATTCATGGGGAACCACCGTCCAAAGCTGTCTGGACACGAACAATAAAGCTCTTCGGGCGCGACTCGCCTCGAACGCCGCCTACTGCGCCTCGGCCAGTCGCTCGACGCGGTCCAGCGAGTCGGCCGTCTCGGCGGTCTTGTCCTCGCGGACGGTGACGAACCGCGGGAACCGAAGCGCGTAGCCCGAGGAGTACGTCGGCGACGCCTGAATCTCCTCGTAGCCGACTTCGAAGACGACCGAGGGGCGGATGTCCACTTCCTTGCCGGACTCCCGCTCGATTTCGGGTTCGAGTAGGTCGGTCAACTCGGCCAACTCCTCGTCGGTGATGCCGGTGGCGACCTTGCCGATGGTCTCGAAGGCGTCGTCGCCCGAGTCGGCTTCGACGCGGGCCGAAAGCAGGAACGTCCCGAGGAACTCCGCGCGGCGGCCCTCGCCCCACTCCGCGCCGGTGACGACGAGGTCCAGCGTCTCCACGTCGGGCTTGCGCTTCAGCCAGTTTTTCCCGCGGTCGCCCGGCGAGTAGGGCGCGTCGGGGTTCTTCAGCATGATTCCCTCGTGGCCGGCGTCGAGGGCGTCGACCTCGGAGGCGGCAATTTCGTCCGGATCGTCGGTCAGAAGGAGGTCGGAGACGGCGGCCGAATCCCCGCCGAGGACCGCGGTCAGTCGGTCGTGGCGGGCGGACAGCGGGTCGGTGAGGAGGTCGTCGCCGCCGGCGTGCAGGCAGTCGAACGCCCGGAGTTCGACGCGGACCTCCTCGCGCATCCGACCCACGTCGTGCTTCCGGCGGAAGCGCCGGAGAATCTCCTGAAACGGGAGGGGTTCGCCGCCGTCGTCCATCGCCACGACCTCGCCGTCGAGGATGACCGACTCGTCGACCGCGTCCGCGACGAACTCGACCACCTCGGGGAGCGCGTCGGTCACGTCCTCCATGTTGCGCGAGAACAGCGAGACCTCGCCGTCGGCGTCGCGGTGGACCTGCACGCGCGCGCCGTCGAACTTGGTCTCGACCGCGGCGGTGTCCCACTCGTCGAGCGCGTCGGCGGCGGTACCGGCCTGCGCCAGCATCGCTTGCACGGGGCGGCCAACTTCGAGGCGGACCCCGTCGAGCCCGGCTTCGCCCTCGTCGCGGGCGAGTTCTGCGACCATGCCGTAGTCGTTCGACACCTGCAAGGCGCGGGCGACGGCGGCGATGGCCTCGTTTCTGCGCTCGCGGGCGGCGGCTTCAGTCTCGGAGTCGGCGTCGTCGTCGCGGATAGCGGCGGCGTCCGCGGGGGCGACCAAGAACGCCTCGGCGACGGCGTCGCGGACGGCCCCCTCGCCGACGCCGATGCGCATCTCGGAGAGGACGAGCCGTGCGAGGAAGCGCGCCTCGTCGGGGTCGGTCCGGTTGAACAGGCCGTAGAGCGTCTTGAGCTTCGTCTCCTCGCTGCCGGAGCCGGAGGCGGCCGCGAGGGCGCGGAGCTCCGAATCGACTTCGGCGACGGTCAGTCCGTCCTGTCCGCCCGAGCCGAAGGCGGCGAGGCCGCGCTGGCCGCCGAAGTCGTAGCTCGCGGCGACCGCGCCGATTTCGCCGCGGTCGGCGAGGCGGTCTTCCACGTCGTCGGCGGAGACGTTCGGGCCGGCGGCGCGGGCGATGGCCTCGTGGCAGAGCCGCGGGCCGATGTCGAGCGTGGTCGAGTCCCACGCCGGGAAGACGCGGCCTTGGACGAACCGCGCGACCGTCGGGAGGTCGTCGCCGGCGTCCGAAAAGAGGTCTGAGAGGAGCGAGACGACCGCGAGGTCCGCTGGCTCGGCTTCTATCTCGGCGGCGCGGGCGGCGAACTCGGCGAACTGCATCGTCCGTGGGTATCGCCGCGCGGGGCAAAAGCGTCTCGACAGTCGTCGGGAATGTGATTCGCTGTCGAACGTCCGGAGTGCCGGGAACTTGAAGGCGTTTGACGCCAGAACGCCGGGTATGAGCGACGACCTCGCAGAGCGCGTCGAAGACGTGCTCGCGGTCGACGCGGCCGAGTTCGAAGCGCAAGCGAAAGCCGACGCCGAGGTGCTCAAGCGCGAACTGCGCGAGGGGACCTTCGACAACCACCAGTCAATCGTCGGCTTGGAGTACGAGTTCTACGCCGTCTCCGACGGTCGTTGGTCCGCGAGCGAAGACGACGTGCACGCGCTCATGCGGGTCCCGCGCCGCCTGCTCGGCCTCATGGGCTTCGAGAAGGAACTCGGACTCCACAACGCCGAGATGACCACGAGCCCCCAGCCGCTGAACCCCCACGGACTCCGCGCGCAGGAGTCCGAGGTCCGCGCCCGACTCGACGCCGCGCTCGATTGCGCCGCCGCCGAGGGGATGCGCCTCGTCTCCGACGGGATGTGGAGCATCCCGCCGGCCGGCGAGAGCGCCCGCGAGTATCTGACCGACTCCGTCACCGACGGGGGCGTCCGCCTCGCGACGAACATGAGCAACTCCGTGCGCTACCACGCGATGGCGAACGGGCCGACCGCCCCGGCGTCGTTCACGCTCGACGCGCCGCACGTCTCGCTAAAAGCGGACACCGTGATGCCCGAGGCGCTCATCACGTCCATCCAGCCGCACTATCAGGTCCCGCACGCCGACGACCTGCCGTACCACTTCAACTACGCGCTGCGGGTCGCCGGACCGCTGCTCGCGCTCGGCGTTAACTCCCCATTTTTCCCCGCAGACCTCTACGACGAGGACGCGACGGCCGACGAAATTCTCGACGACGGGTGGGACGAAAACCGCATCGCGGTGTTCGAGTCGGTGCTCAACTCCGGCGACCACGAGAAGGTCGCCTTCCCCGGCGACCTCGACACTGTCGAAGACGCCGTCGACCGCGTCGTCGAGGACTCCACGATGGTTCCGATGTCGGTCGAGCGCGGCGACCGCTTCGACGACGACTTCGCCACGCTCCGCCGGAAACACGGCACCTACTGGCGGTGGGTCCGCCCGGTGTTCGACGGCGCGTCCCGGTCGTCGGCCAACGCCCGCATCGAGTTCCGACCCATCGCGGGCCAGCCGACCGTCCGCGATTCGGTGGCGTTCCAGGCGGCCTTCGCCGGACTCATGGAGCGGCTCCCCCGACTCGACCACCCCGTCATCGGCCTCGACTGGGAGACCGCCGAAGAGAACTTCTACACCGCGATGCGCGAGGGGCCGCACGGCGACCTACGGTGGATAGATGTCGACGGCGACGACGTGACCGACGCGGCGCTCTACGAGGACCTGCTCGTCCACGCTCGCGACGGGCTTCGGCTCGCGGGCTGTTCCGAGGAGGAGGCCAACTACTACCTCGAACCCCTGCGCAAGCGCGTCGAGACGGGCGTCACGCCGGCGGACTGGAAGCGCGCCCGCGTCCGCGACGCCCTCAACGACGGCGGCGACTTCGGGCCGGCGCTCCGCGAGATGCAACGCGAGTACGTCGAACGGCAGTCCGAATCGCTGCTCGAAGGCGCGTTCTCGGACTGGTTCTGACGACGCTCGCGGTCGTTCTCGCCGGCCGCCGACGCTCTCACGTTTTGTCGGAGAAATAACTATTACTGCGTCCCGCGAAGACCGCGTATGGTCTCCCGCCGGACGAGAGCGGTCTTCGAATTCGGTATCGCAGTTCTCACCGCGCTCTGGATGGTGTCGATGCGCCGTCTGCTCCGCTCCAGCGACGACGAGTCCCACGAGCCGACGCCGCTGTCGCCGGGCGGTATCGCCGTCGGCGGAGCGTGGGGAATCGGACAGGTGTGGGCGTACGACCGCGATTGCTGGAAGGTTCGGTCGAATCGGCGTCGCGGGCTGGTCGTCAGCCTCGTCGGTATCGCGGTCGAGCGCCGACTGCTTCCCCGCACCGAGTCGTTCACGTACAGCCTCGGCTTCGGACGGGTCCTCGGCGTGGTCGTCTACCGGGCGTGGTACGGGCTCTTGCGGCCGCTTCCGGGCGGCGACTGAGCGAGGGGTACGACGTGGGGATTTCGTCGCGGGCTCCGTTACGGCGGTTTCGTCGCGGGGCTCCCACCGCGGGAGTCCGGCCAGTCCCGCCGGTCACGAATCGCGAAAACGGAGAGAAACCGCCGACTGCGGGCGACTTATTCGAGGCCTTCGAAGTCTTGGTGGCGCTGGATGTCGACGCCGTCCTCGGTGACGACGGCGATGTTGATGCCGTTACCCGAGGCGAGGTCGCGCTCGACCGCCGAGCGGATGGCTTTCGTGGCGACTCCCTTCGCCTCCTCGATGCTGAGGCCGTCTTCGAACTCCTGTTCGAGCACACCGAGGGCGTACTGGCTGCCGGAGCCGGTGACGGTGTACTCCTCTTCGAGGATAGAGCCGGCGGGGTCGATGCTGTAAATGTGCGGGCCGGTCTCGTCGACGCCGCCGAGGATGGGCTGGACGACGTAGAACCCGCCCGAGCGGAGGAAGTTGCCGACGAGCGTCGACAGCGCCTGCATGCTCATGTCCTCGCCGCGGCGGGCCTCGTACAGGCGGACCTCGGCGCGGAGAGAGCTGATGAGCGACTGGGCGGCCGAGACGGAGCCGGCGATGGTCAGCGCGCCCGTCGGGTGAATCTCTTCGACCTTCTGGACGTCCTTCGAGGAGACCATGTAGCCCATGCTCGCGCGCATGTCGGTCGCGAGGACGACGCCCTCTTCGGTCTTGATACCGACGGTGGTCGTTCCGGTCTTCGTCTCTTTGTCACCGAGTTCGTCGGCGCGGCGGTCGGCGTTCGAGAACTCGCCGAGCTCGGGGCCGAACACGTTCGAGCGGTCGCCGTTCAGCGAGTCGAGACGGCCGGAGAACTCGTCGTGAGTCGGGGTACGCATTGTCAGCGATTGCACTTCGGCGCTGATAAATGCAACCCTTCACCTCTCCGTTGCCGGTGCCAAAGCGTCAGACGCGCGTCGGCGGCGGCCGCGCGAGGCGGTCGCTCGCGGTGAGCGGCGTCGGAAGGAGGGGGTTGCGCGAGTCGGGTTAGCGAGCCGCAGCGCGTTCGTAGGCGGTTCCGGTCGTCTCCACGAGCCGGCGAATCGGCAGGGTCACGCCCATCCGACGGGCGGCGAGCGCGACGGGGAGCAGCGCGATGCCCATCGCGACCGATAGCTGGTAGGCGGCGAACAGGACGTACTTCGTTAAGCGGGGTATCATCACCGTGTCCTCAGTCGAGGCTCGGGGGGTGCCGGTATATAAATCTTCTCTCAGCCGCCCGCCCTCTACCCCGACGCTGTCTGCCGATTAAAGCGCACTTGTCTCTACTCCAACTAGACCGACTATTCGGCGTGGGTCGCGCGTGACCCGCGGAGTACTTTTCTATAAGTTATAGCGATAATCACCGTGGCATGCGCGGGTCGTGCGCGCCCCGGTCGGGCGGCGGGAGTGTCGCGAATTCGGACGCATCGCGGATTCGGACGCGTCGCGGTCGGTGCGCGCGTCGGGCGTGTGAATCCCACGCGCCCCGACACTCGAACCACAAGACACGAAACCCCACCGGCGCGTAACGTGTGTATGAGCAACTATCTCGTCGCGATGGAGGCGGCCTGGTTGGTCCGGGACGTAGAAGACATCGACGACGCCATCGGCGTCGCGGTCAGCGAGGCCGGCAAGCGACTCAACCAAAAGGACAAGGAGTACGTCGAGGTCGAAGTCGGCGCGACGCCCTGTCCCGCCTGTGGCGAACCGTTCGACTCCGCGTTCATCGCGGCCAACACCGCGCTCGTCGGCCTGCTCCTCGAAATCAAGATTTTCAACGCGGACGGCGAGAAGCACGCCTCTCGCATCGCGAAAAGCGAGGTCGGCGGCGCGCTCCGCGACGTTCCCCTCGACGTCATCGACATCCGCGAGTTCGACTCCGACGAAGAGCAGTAACGCCGCGACTCCCGACTCCGGTGAGCGACCGGAACACTTTTTCATAACTGGGGGTTATCACTCCGGCATGGAACTCCCCACGCCGCAGGACCTCAGGGAACGGCGGAACTCCCTGGAGTTGACGCAGAGCAAACTCGCCGACATGGCCGGTGTCTCCCAGCCGCTCATCGCTCGCATCGAGGGCGGCGACGTCGACCCGCGCCTCTCGACGCTCCGGCGCATCGTCGAGGCGCTGGACGAGGCCGAGGGTCGCATCGTGCGCGCGGAAGACATCATGAACACGACCGTCCGGAGCGTCGCCCCCGACAACTCCGTCCGCGAGGCGCGCGACATCATGCTCGACGCCGGCTTTTCCCAACTTCCGGTCATCGAGAACGGCCGCCCGCTCGGCATCATCTCGAACGCCGACATCCGCCACGTCCAGGAGGACGACGTCACCGACCGCCCCGTCAACGAGGTCATGTCCGAGGGCGTCACGACCGTCGAACCCGAGACGACGCTGGACGAAATCGGCGTCTACCTCGACCACAACTCGGCCATTATCGTCGTCGAGAGCGGCGAGACGGTCGGTATCATCACCGAGGCCGACATCGCGGCCCACATCTGAGGCGCCCCCGAACCGACGGTCGGTCCCCGACAGCCCGCCGCTGCGGACTCACCGCCGCCGGACGACGAGCGGCGTTTCTCCCTTCGGCTGGGTCGTCATTTCGGGCGTGATTTCCAGTTCTCCGTCGCCGTCCCAGTCGAGGTCGAAGTCCCGGAGGACGGTTGCGAGCACGATTTTCGCCTCCGTGAGCGCGAACGCCCGCCCGAGACAGCTCCGCGGGCCGGCCCCGAAGGGGAGATAGGCGTAGGCGGGCCGGTCGGTCTCGCCGTCCCATCGCTCGGGCCGGAACGCGAGGGGGTCGTCGTACCACCGCTCGTCGCGGTGGACGCGGATGATAGAGAGGTGGATGTCCGTGCCCGCCGGGATGACCCGGTCGCCGGTCGGAAACGGTTTCGCCGTCTCTCGCGGGAGCGTGTGGACCGGTGGATAGAGCCGAATCGTCTCCTTGATGACGCGTTCGAGCACCGGAAGCTCCCGGGTCGCCTCGGCGGTCACGGGGCCGTCGCCCACGACGCGGTCGACCTCTGCGGCGGCGCGCTCGCGGGTCTCGGGGTGCGTCGCGAGCAGGTACAGCGCGTAGGTGAGCGCGAGCGCGGTCGTCTCGTGGCCGGCGAAAATCATGCCCACGAGCTGGTTCTCCAGCGACTCGACGGTCGCCGGGTAGTCGGCGTCGGTCCCGAGCGCGTCAGCGAGTCGGCGCGTGAGACTCTCGTCGTCGGCGGTTTCGACCAGCTTCCGAACCTCCTCGCGGAGGACGCGGTCGGCGCGGTCGAACCGGCGTCGACTCGGCGTCGGCACCCACGAGGGCAACACCCACGACGCGGGCGCGAAGCGGCCGTTGAGACCGTCTGCGGCCGCCCGAATCCGCTCGTCGCCGTCGCGGTCGAGTTCCCGGCCGAGGATGGTGGCGAAGATGATGTCCAAGGTGACCGCTTTCATCTCGGATTCGAGCGACAGCGTTCCCGCGTCGGGCCACGTCCGCAGGCGGCGCTCGACCTGTCGGCGCATCACGGACGCGTAGTCGTCGACCCGGTCCCAGCGGAAGAAGGGGTCTAGCTCGTCGCGCTGTCGCCGCCACTCGTCGCCTTCGGCGGCGATGACGGCGTCGCCGAAGGCGGCCTCGAACTCGCCGCCCTTGACGATTGAGTCGCGGTCGGTTACGAACGCCCGCTCGAAGTGGTCGGGGTGGGCGAGGACGTACAACTCGTCCATCCCCACTACGTCGAGTCCGACCGCGTCCTCGACGCCGTGGTCCGCGAGGAGGTCAGCGACGAAGCCGAACGGGTCGGCCGCGAAGCCGACGGTGTGGCCCACGAGCGGGAGGCCGCTCGGAGTCGGTGGCGGTGAAGTCACACCACCACTATGGCGAACGTCGGTAAAATACTGCTTCTCACCGAATAGTTCGATTCGGCGCTCGGTCCGGCCTCAGAGGTCGAGGCCGCGAATCGAGACGCCCTCGCCCGCTTCGACGCGCCCGATGACGCGGCCGTCGGTCGCCTCGACGAGCGCCTCGGCGTTCTCCTCGGGGACGGCCGCGACGAAGCCGGTGCCCATGTTGAACGTCGTGTGCATCTCCTCGTCGGAGACGCCGCCGCGTTCTTGGACGAACTCGAACACCGGCTGGGGGTCGAACGCGTCGTCGACGACGTAGCGGAACTCGCCCATGCGTTCGAGGTTGGTCCACCCGCCGCCGGTGACGTGGGCCGCGGCGTTGGTTCCGGCGGCGCGCAGGTCGTCGAGCAGGTAGGTGTAGAGCCGCGTCGGTTCGAGGAGCGCCTCGCCGACGGTGTCGTAGTTGTCGCCGTCCCACGCGTCGTCGTAGTCGCCGTCGGCCGTCGCGGCCTTGCGGGCGAGCGTGAGGCCGTTCGAGTGGATGCCCGACGACGGGAAGCCGACGAGCGCGTCGCCTTCCTCGGCCTCGCCGGGGAAGATGGCGTCTTTCTTCGCCAGTCCCGCGCAGGTGCCCGCGAGGTCGAGACCGTTGATGACCTCGGGCATGACGGCGGTTTCGCCGCCGACGAGTTCGATGTCGGCCTCCTCTGCGCCCGCGGCGAGGCCCCGTCCGACCTGCTCGGCGAACGTCTCGTCGGGGGCGTCGACCGCGAGGTAGTCCACGAACGCGACGGGCCGAACGCCGGCCGCGACGAGGTCGTTGGCGTTCATGGCGATGCAGTCGATGCCGACCGTCGAGTAGTCGTCGAGCGCCTCGGCGACGAGCAGTTTGGTGCCGACGCCGTCGGTGGCGAGTCCGAGGTAGCGGTCGCCGATGTCGAGCAGGCCGGCGTAGTCGCCCGACCCGCCGCCGACCTGTGCGACGAGCGCGGCGGTCGCGGCCTCGCTCGCTTCGATGTCGACGCCCGCGTCGGCGTAGGTCATCCCGTCGGAGTCGTCGTTCGTCATGTTCGTGTACGAGATAGGCCGAAATATAAAATCACAGGGTACGAATCATACACGTTCTCGCATAGATGAGCGTTCGCCGGCGACCCGGCCGACGACGGATAGACGATGGGCCGGCGTCGCCCCCTTCGGTTACCCACTTCCTGCCGAGCGTGCGCGCTCCGAGACACCCCCCTACGACCCTCCTAATCGCCGGGTTCCGAGCCAATGTTGTTGAATAATCAACAGCTATTGCAATATTTGCGAAAAAGCACGAAACGAGCGAATAAATATTCTCGAGCGATTTGAGACGTTTATAAAACGTTACGAAAAGAGAATGTCTTCCGTAACTCGTCCCTGAACGGTCGAAAAAGGTCCCGAATTCACGGTAACGCTCGGCCCCTTATATTATGGTCCCTGTCGTATGCAGAAGTGACGATGTCCGGAATCCCCTCCACGAACGACTCGATCGCGCTCGACTTCGCATCGACCGTCGGTCGCCTCGCGTACGCCCCCCTCGAAACCGTCGCCTTTTGGTCGGCAGTCGCGTTGCCCCTCGCGTACCTGCCCGTCCTCAGCGGCGGCCTTTCGACCGGCGAACTCCCCCTCTTCGCCGGCCTCATCGCCCTCCACGCCGTCGCGCTCGTCCTCGGGCGCGACCACGGCCAGCAGTAACCGCGGTCCCCGACGCGGACGACCAACCCGGATTCGTCTCGGTTCCCTGCCGACGCAGGCCCCTCTCACGGCGCGCGTCTGCCCCTGCCCGACCGCGAACCGCCCGCAAACCAGCCCACCTGCCCGACTCCAACCCGAACACCGACCTCAGCCCATCTCAGCCCACCCCAACTCACCCCTGTCAACCTCAGCCAACCTCTGCCCACATTCGACACAGCCCAATCCAACCCCGCGTCCCGAACTGCACTCCACGGCCGCGAGCGTCCCTGAATCTCGACCTCGACGGCAACCAGTCCCCGCTTGCACTCGTGCGGCCCCCTTCTCCCTCATTCACCCCTGAGTGCTCCGTGTATCGTCTGTGCATTCCGTGCCCTCTGAGTGCTCCGACCCTTCCGAGTACTCTCCGCCCCGCGTCGCGACCGTCGCGGTCGCTCGCGACTTCGAGAACGAGACGAACTGGAAATCGAGCGTTCGGAGGTCGTCCGAAACTCCCGTCGGCTCAGAACCCGACGAACAGGAACAGGCCGACGGTGAGGAGAATCGACAGGACGAGGACGCCGGCGAACACCGGCGTGCTCCACGACTGGACCGTCTTGCCGTCCAAGGAGCCGAAGGGAAGCATGTTGAACGCCGCGAGGAAGGCGTTGATGATGAGCCCGCGCGAGCCGACGAGCTGGATTACGTCGGAGCCGACGAGGACGCCGACGACGAGCACCGGCGCGAAGGCGACGAGGAGCAACAGGTTCGTCACCGGTCCCGCGAGGGCGATGAGGCCGTGTTCGCGCTCCGTGAGCACGCCGCGGTGGTAGACCGCGCCGGGCGCGGCGAAGATGAACCCGACGAGCGCGCTCATGATGGCGACCGCGAGCATGCCGTAGTCGGCGCGGAACTCGGCCACCTGATTGAACCTGACGGCGACGACCTTGTGGGCGACCTCGTGGAGGAGAAAGCCCACGCCGGCCGTCAGGAGACTCACGACGAGCGCGAGACCGAACGACCCGTTCGTCAGCAGTTGGATGGTGCGGTTGCCGCCGCCGGCGAAGAAGATGGCGAAGGCGAGGCCGAGCGCGACCCACGCGACGAGCAGGTCGCGGAGCTCGCGCGAGGAAAACGAGACGTTCACGTCAGGGACCTCCAGATGAGGTCGGCGCTGTTGCGCGCGCCCTCGAACATCAGGTTCGTCACGCCCGCGACGCCGCCGAGGTCGGAGGCGATGACGGGGATGACGTAGGTGACGAAGAGGAAGCTCGCGACGATGCTCCCGATGTTCGTCATGGCGACGACCATGATGAGCTTGAACAGCGGCACGTCGAACATCTGGCCGACGAGTTCGACGATGGGCGTCTCCTCGTCGTCGAGCAGTTCGTTCAGCGTGCCGATGTCACCGACGTTGACCGGCGTGTGGCGGAGTTCGACGTAGCCGGTGAACCAGCCGGGCGCGAGAAGCGGGTTGATGGAGGTCATCCACGCGACGAGGCCGCCGACGAGGGCGGAAGTCCACCGCGCCCCGGCGACCTTGGCGAGTGCGGCGGCGAACACGCCGTTGATGAGGAACCACGCGCCGAAGATGGTCAGGAGTCGTTCGTTGCCGACGCCGGCCATCGCGAGGAGGACGAAGAAGGCGACGAACACGGCGGTAACGCCGAATCCGAGCAGTTTGCCCCACGGGAAGCCGTCCTTCTCCGCGACGCCGACGAGCGACTCCATCGGCGGGAGCGTCTCGGGGTGTTCGAGGTAGTTCTCGATGCCCTCGCGGTGGCCCGCGCCGACGACGGCGACGACGTGCCGGCCGGACTGCCGGAGCGCGACGAGCTGGTGGGCGATGTAGGCGTCGCGCTCGTCGATGAGCGCCTCCGCGCCGCCGGGGCTGAACCGGCGGAACTCCTCCATCATCGCCGAAACCACGTCGCCGTCGGTCAGTTCGGCCATGTCGAACTCCTCGTGGTCGGCGTCGCCCTCGACGGGTGCGAACAGGCCGAAGGCGTTCAGGACCGCGCCGACGGTGACGCCCGCGACGACGCCCGCGAGGACGCCGATGACGAGGCTGCCGACGATGGCGGTGCCGAGGCTCCCGAGGAGTCCGGAGACGAGGCCGGTGCCGACTCCGAGGCCGAAGCCGGCGACGATACCGATTGCCGCGCCGCCGCCGAGGCCCGCGAGAATCGCGTCGTCGCCGTCGAGAGAGAACGAGGCGACGGTGTAGAGCAGGTACGCGGCAACGCCACCGAACACTGCGGCCGTGGCCGTGCGCGTCAACAGGAGGTCGGTGACGCCGACCGCGCCCCCGAACAGGCCGACGAGCGGCCCGAGGACGACGCCGACGGCGATGCCGAACACCGCACCGACCCCGCGGGCGTCGGCGACCCCGAACAGGAGGTCGCCGGCCATGCGCATCTTTTCGAGCGTACCCATCCGCTGCCAGAAGCGCTGGATGGTCACCTGGATGTCGCGGTCGACGAGCGCCACGTCGAGACCCTCTTCCTCGGCGGTCTCGACCGCCGCGAGCATGTCCGCGCCGGGCTTCACGTCGAACTTGTCTCCCATCCGCGACTGGACGTACGACAGCATCCAGTAGGCGATAAACTGGAAGACGGTGTTGCCGCGGAGCAGGTCGCGCGCTTCGATGTCGTCGGGCGTTCCGCCCTTCAGCTGTCGGTAGCGCCCCTCGTCGAGTTCGACCGCGACGACGTCGGGACGGTCTTCCCTGACGGTCTCTTCGACCTCTCTGACGCTGTCGGCCGAGACGTGGGCCGTGCCGACGACGCGGACGTGGCCCTCGCCGGGCGACGAATCGTTCATCGCCGGGTGTACCGCCCCACGGTTTTTATCCGTGTCGGCATCTCCCACGAACTATGCAGGAGTTCGACGCGCGAACCCCGACGCCCGCCCACGAGACGGCCATCGACTGCCTCCGCGCCGGCGTCGAGGCCGTGCTTCCCGACCGCGTCGTCCGCGAGTCGGTGTCGCTCGACGGCGACACGCTGACCGTCGCGGACGCCACGTACGACCTGGCCGCCTACGACCGCATCCTCGTCGTCGGCGGGGGCAAAGCCGGAAACGGCGTCGCAGACGCCCTCGAAGCCGTCCTCGGCGACCGCATCGACGACGGCGTCGTCGTGACCCCCGACCCGACGCCGAGCCCCGACGGACGCATCGAGCGACTCCCCGGCGACCACCCGGTCCCCTCCGCGCGCGGCGTCGAGAGCACCCGGCGACTCGTGGACCTCCTTTCGGACCTCGACGACCGGACGCTCGTCCTCGCGGCCATCACGGGCGGCGCGAGCGCGGTTCTCCCGGCACCCGCCGAAGACATCTCGCTGGCCGAGTTGCAGGAGACGACCGACAGACTGCTCGAAAGCGGCGCGGAGATTCACGACCTCAACGCGGTCAGAAAGCACGTCTCGACGCTGAAAGGCGGCGGCCTCGCGCGCCTCGCCGCGCCCGCGACGGTCGTCGGCCTCGTCCTCTCGGACGTGGTCGGAAACGACCTCGGCGTCATCGCCTCCGGCCCGACCGCGCCCGACGAGACGACCTACGACGACGCCCTCGACGTGCTGGACCGCTTCGACCTCGACGTGCCGACATCGGTCCGCACGCGCCTCGCCCGCGGTTCGGCGGGCGACATCCCGGAGACGCCGAAGCCCGGCGACCCGGTGTTCGACCGCGTGACGAACCACGTCCTCGCGGACACGTTCACCGCGCTCGACGCCGCCCGCGAGATGGCCGACGACCGCGGGTACGAGTCGCTCATCCTCTCCTCTCGCGTGCGCGGCGAGGCGCGCGAGGCCGCGAAGACCCACGTCGCCGTCGCGGAGGAGTCGCTGGCGACCGGGAACCCGATTACCGCGCCCGCGGTGGTCCTCTCGGGCGGCGAGTGCACCGTGACGGTCCGCGGCGACGGCGACGGCGGGCCGAACCTCGAATTCTGCCTCGCGGCCGCCGCGGAACTCCCCGACGGGACCGTCCTCGCCAGCATCGACAGCGACGGAAAAGACGGCGGGACCGAGGTGGCGGGCGCGGTCGTTGACTCCTCGTCGGTCGCCGCCGGCGACGCCCACGCCGCGCTGGCGAGAAACGACGCGCTCCCGGTGCTCCGGGAGGCCGGCGCGCTCGTCGAGTCCGGCGCGACGGGGACGAACGTCAACGACCTGCGCGTCCTCGTGGTCAGCGAGGGCGTCTGAGCGCCGGCGGTTCTTCGGCTGGCGGGACAACAGGTTTGTATCCTCCGGCGGAGTACTCCACGCCATGGCCGGTTTGTTGCCCTCCACTCCCGACACCTCCGCCGCGGACGAGTCCTCCCCGCGGGTCATCGGACTCGAAGACGACGAGGCGTCGGACCTCCTGTCGGCGCTCTCGTCGGGGACGGCCCGCCGCGTGCTCGCCGCGCTCCACGAGGAGCCGACGAACGCCGCGGAGCTCGCGGAACGCGTCGACACGTCGCTCCAGAACGTCCAGTACCACCTCCGAAAGCTCGACGACGCGGGCCTCGTCGAGGTAGTCGACACCGTCTACTCCGAGAAGGGCCGCGAGATGAAGGTGTACGCGCCCGCCGACAGGCCGCTTGTCGTCGTCGCCGCCGGCGAGGAGACGCGGACGGGCCTCGCGTCCATGCTGACGAGCCTGCTCGGCGGCGTCGCCGTGTTGGCGCTGCTGTCGGCGCTCGTCCAGTGGGTCGCCACGCGCGGGGTCGGCGTCCTCGGCGGCGGTGGCGGTGCCGCGGAGTCCGCCGACGCCGGGGCGGTCTCGACGATGGCCGCGGAGGCCGCGCCCGCGGCGGCGCAGGTCGTCCCGCCGGGGCTCGCCTTCTTCGCCGGCGGCCTCGTCATCCTGCTCGTCGTCGCGGCCGTCCAGTTCGCCCGACGGTGAGGCTCCGCGGGGGCCGACGGCGACCGGGCCGGCGATTCGCGCTGGGGTAACTATTCGTACTCCCCCCAACTACAACGTAGCATGAAACACCGTGCCGTGGTCCGCGGTATCGGGGTCGGCGTCGGCGAAGACGGTTCGAACGTGCCGGCGGTCGTCCTCGAAGCGCGCGACGAGTTCCTGCCCATCGTCATCACGTCGGACCAGGCTCAGGCCATCCAACTCGGTCTCTCCGGCGAGCAGTTCGAGCGCCCGCTGACCCACGACCTCCTGGTCGAGATGGTGACGGAGTTCGGGGGGGCAATCGACAGCATCCGCATCGACGACCTCTCGAACGGCACGTTCCTCGCCAAGGTCGACGCCGAGCGCTACCACGACGGCGAGGCGCGGTCGGTCGTCTTCGACGCGCGCCCGAGCGACGCCATCGCCCTCGCCATTCGCGTCGACTGCCCGATTCTCGTCTCCGACGAAGTGCTCGACGCCGCCGGCCAATCGCCCGAGGCGTTCGACGCCGATTTCGACGAGTGACCCGGGGCCGTCGCCGCCGCGCCCCACGATTTCAAGCCCCCTCGGCGTGACCCTGCTCGCATGAGCGAACCCACCGCGACGCTCGACGAGTCACGCACCGAGATGACCGAACTCCTCCTGCCGAACGACACCAACAACCTCGGGCGAGCCCTCGGTGGCGCGGTCCTCCACTGGATGGACATCTGCGGGGCCATCGCGGCGATGCGCTTTTCGAACCGCCAGTGCGTCACCGCGTCGATGGACCACGTCGACTTCATCAGCCCCATCGACCTCGGCGAAGTCGCCGTGATGGAGGCGTACGTGTTCAACGTCGGCCGAACCAGCGTGGACGTGAAAGTCGACGTGCACGCCGAGAACCCGAAGACCGACGAGCGACGGAAGACGACCACGTCGTTCCTGACGTTCGTCGCGCTCGACGACGACGGGAAGCCGACGCCCGTGCCCCGACTCGTCTGCGAGACCGACGAGGAAGAGGAACTCCGCGCCGAGGCGGTCGCCGCCCGCGCCGACCAGCTCGAATCCGTCATCGAGCGCATGGAGTAAGGCGGAAGTTCCCGCCGACGACAGCGCCGAACTCTTTTCCCCGGCGGCGACCGACTGGCGACCATGCTCGACGTTCCCGTCCCGGCCCCGCCGTCGCTCCCGACGGTGGACCCGAACCAGTACGACGACGCGCAGGTGGCGGCCGACGCCGACTTCAAGCGCGCCGAGTTGGAGGAGTTCCTCGAAGCCGGCGCGTGGGCCGACGCCTTCGAGGCGTGGGCCGCGGAGACGCCCGTCACCGAGGCGCAGTGGGAGGTCGTCCTCGACCTCGACCTCCTCTCCCACTTCGACTTCTTCTGGGACGACTTCGCGGACCGCGTCGGCTACCACGCTCCCGGCATCCCCGAGGACTGGAAGGAGCGCGAACTCCACCCCGAACTCACCTCGTGGGGCGAGGTGTCGTCTATCAACGCCGGCCTCACCGAACTCGGACAGGACGTGTGCGACGTGCTCAAAGACGACTACATCGACTGGGAGTCCGAGTACGAAGCGCCCGACGACCTGCCGGACTTCTGAGGCCGTCGCCTCCGAATCTCGACCGTCGTTCACGCCGAGTCCCGACTCCCCACGAGTTACGCCGCGCGATACGCTCCACGAGTAGGATTCAAAAATAGAAAATACATTCTATAATCCGTGTATTTCTCGGGGAAATGACTTATTTCTGGAAACATTGTGGCCGAATTTGGGAAAACGGTGATATTCCAATCGCCGCTCTCATCTCTCGTCGCTATGACGAACATGAAACGCCGCGACGTACTCCGTGGATTCGGTGGCGTCGCCATCGCGGGCGGACTCGCAGGTTGTATGGGCGGCGATGGGGCCGACGATGAGACGGAGACGGAGACGACCACGACGGCGACGCCGACACCCACGCCCACGCCGGAACCCGAGACGGCGATGCTCCGCGTGGCGCACCTCTCACCGGACGCGCCGAACGTCGACGTGTACGTCGACGGTTCGGCCGCGCTCTCTGACGTGCCGTTCGGCGCGGTCAGCGACTACCTCTCGGTTCCCGTCGGGACTCGGACGGTGAAGGTGACCGCCGCCGGCGACGAGTCCACAGTCGCCTTCGAGGGCGACCTCGACGTCGCCGAGGCGACCTACACCGTCGCCGCAGTCGGCGAACTCACCGAGGAGACGTTCGAACCGCTCGTCCTCGAAGACGACGTGTCGCTCCCGGCCGACGATACGGCCCGGGTCCGCGTAGTCCACGCCTCGCCCGACGCGCCCGCGGTCGACGTGACCGCCGGCGACACGGTGCTCTTCGACGGCGTCTCGTTCACCCAGTCCGGTAGCGTCGAAGTGCCGGCCGACACCTACGCGCTTCAGGTCCGGGGCGACACGGAGTCGAACGACGGCGACGCGGTCGCGGAGTTCGACGTGGAACTCGTCGGCGGCACCGTCTACACGGTGTTCGCGGCGGGCTACTTGACGCCCGACGACGAGCCGACCGACGAGGCGTTCCGGCCCGTCGCGGTCGTCGACGCCGGGTCCGGCGGCGGCGGACTCGTCCAGCGCGACGTGTCCCTCCGCGCCGCGCACCTCTCGCCGGACGCGCCCAACGTCGACGTGCTCGTCGACGGCGCGGTCGCGCTCTCGGACGTGCCGTTCGGCGCGGTCAGCGACTACCTCGCGCTGACCGCCGGGTCGCACCAGGTGACGATTCGCGCGACCGACGCGCCCGACACGGTCGTCTTCGACGAAACGCTCGACCTCGCGGCCGGTGCGTACACCGCCGCGGCGCTCGGCGAACTCGACTCGGCGGCCGAAAACGGCTTCGCCGTCTCCCTCCTCGAAGACGACCGCTCGGCCCCCGCCGACGACACGGCCCGCGTCCGCGTGGTCCACGCCTCGCCGGACGCCCCCGCGGTCGACGTGACCGTCGCGGACTCGGGTGATGCCCTCGTGGACGGCGCGGCCTTCGGCGACGCCGCGACCGTCGAAGTCCCCGCGGGCGAGTACACGCTCCAGATTCGGGGCGACACGGAGTCGAACGACGGCGACGTGGTCGCCGAGTTCGACATCTCGGTTGAGGGCGGTCGCGCCTACACCGCAATCGCGCTCGGCTACCTGACGCCCGACGACGAACCGGCCGACGCCGGCTTCGACCTCAGCGTCGTCGCGGACAACTGACTCGGAGCGGGTCGCCCGCTCGCCCGGCGGTCGCTCTCGCTCAGCCCCTCGCTTCCCTTCCGAGCGACTCCTCACCCGAACGAATGACGCCGATACGAATCCAACGACGTGAACCGTCCCGCGGCCAGCGGCGGCCATGAGCGTCTGGGTCGCCGCCGCGCGACTCTCGCTCGGCGCGAGCGTCGTGTTCCTCGTCGTCATGCTCGCCGTCTGGGGTCGCAACTACCTGCTGTTCCGGTCGAAGCACGCGCTCGGTCTCGTCGTCTTCGGCGTCTTTCTCCTCGCACAGAGCCTCTTTGCGCTCTACTACTATCTGGTCGACCCGACGCTGTCGGTCTGGTTCGCTACGGCCGTCCCCGCCGCGGCGTGGCGGGTATTGATGGGCGTCCACGTCCTCCAAGCGGTCGCGCTGGCGGTCCTCCTGTGGGTCACGTGGGATTAAACGTTAACCCGGAGGCCCCCGAGCCTGCTTGTATGCACCGCCGAGCCCTCCTTTCGAGCGCGGCCGCCGTCTCGCTGGCCGGCCTCTCGGGCTGTCTCGCTGACGCCCGACGAACCACCAGCGGTCGAATCCGCGCCGACACCGGCCACTCGAAACTCCACCCGGCAGACGAGCGGTACGTGACCGGGTCGTTCCCCGACGACGCCGATTTCCGCGGGTGGCTCTTTTCGGACCCGCCGGCCGACCAGCGGGACGTGTTCACCGACCGCGCGATGCAGGGGCAGTACTCCAACGACCTGCTGGGAGCCGACGGCGACTCGTTCGTCCTCCTGTTCGAGGTCCGGATGCCCCGCGAGGACGCCGCGTTCTACAACACCGCGCTTTCGCCGTCGTGGACCGGGCGGCGCGACGCCGACATCCCGATTCGGCGGTCGCCGCCGGCCGACCCCGAGGTGTTCGAGGTGGACGCCGACACGCTCGTCTGCACCCACCTCTCGACGTTCGACGTTGCGAGGGGGGCGGCCCCGACGAACGCCACGCTCCGGGTGTTCGCGCGCGACGACGAGTCCGGTACGACCCACGGGTCCGACCCCGAACGGACTGTGGCAACCCACCGCGTCGGTCGCTGGGCGGACCGATAGCGTCGCCGTCGCGGTCGGCGTCGCCGTCGCAGTCGGGGTCGCCGGCGTCGCAGTCGGCCGCGGAGTGAGCGTGATACTCCTCGCGGGACTGCTTTCGGATACCGTGCGACGACGCCGAACTATCTCCCGCCCGCCCGCGGTCGTCCAGTTCCGACGCTCGGTCGTCGCCCCGTCGCCCAGTATTGCGGGGCAGTAGCCTCGCACAGCTCTCATCCTCGACTCCCGTCCGTACCGACTTCCGAGCGACAGCGGTCTCTCGTCCGGTGTGACACGACCACCGGAACCCCGCATGGAACGACACACGACTCACACCCGACAGGCGTCTCGACAGCGACCAACAGGCCATCGACAGCGACCAGCAACCCGGCGACCGCGCCCGCGAGCGCGGACGGTCGTCACCCGACGGCGAGGGGTCTCCGTGTCTGAGTCGGACCCGGCGGAACGGCCGACCGACGCGGACCAGACCCGCCGTTTTGATATATATCCGCGAGAAGGACGGGGTATGGAAGACATCGCAGACCAGTACACGCCGTCGGACGTAGAGTCCGTCGTCGGCGAGTACTGGGACGAGAACGACGCCTACGAGGCGACGAAGGAGGCACACGCCGACGACCCGTCGTTCTTCTTCGTCGACGGCCCGCCGTACACCTCCGGCCAGATGCACCTCGGCACGGCGTGGAACAAGACGCTGAAAGACGCCGTCATCCGGCACAAGCGCATGACGGGGCATCAGGTCACGGACCGCCCCGGCTACGACATGCACGGCCTCCCCATCGAGGTCAAAGTCGAGGAGGAACTCGGCTTCACCTCGAAACGCGACATCGAGGAGTTCGGCATGGAGCAGTTCATCCAGAAGTGCAAGGAGTTCGCCGTCCGCAACCGCGAGGCGATGGACGAGGACTTCCAGTCCATCGGCGCGTGGATGGACTGGGACAACCCCTACCAGACGCTGTCGCCCGAGTACATGGAGTCCGCGTGGTGGGCCTTCTCGAAGGTCGCCGAAAACGGACTCGTCGAACAGGGCAAGCGCAGCGTCAACTACTGCCCGCGCTGTCAGACCGCCATCGCGGCCAACGAGGTCGAGTACGACGAAATCACGTCGCCCTCTATCTACGTCAAGTTCCCGCTGAAGGGCCGCGAGGGCAACCTCGTCATCTGGACGACGACGCCGTGGACCATCCCCGCGAACACGTTCGTCGCCGTCGACGGCGAGATGACGTACCAGGAGGTCCGCGCCGAGAAAGACGGCGAGAGCGAAGTGCTGTATCTTGCCGAGCCCTGCGTCGAGGAGGTCCTGAAGAAGGGGCGCTACGAGGACTACGAGGTGCTCTCGGAGGTCACGGGCGAGGAGATGGTCGGCTGGGAGTACGACCACCCGCTCGACGGCGTCGTCGCCGAGTACGCCGACTTCGAGGGCGCTGGACAGGTGTACACCGCCGACTACGTCGAAGCCGACCGCACGGGACTCGTCCACTCCGCGCCCGGTCACGGTCAAGAGGACTTCGCCCGCGGGCAGGAACTCGGTTTGGACGTGTTCGTCCCCGTCGACGACAAAGGCGAGTTCACCGAGCAGGGCGGCGACTACGCGGGCACCTTCGTCCGCGACGCCAACCCGGAGGTCATCGAGGACCTCGACGAACTCGGCCACCTGCTTCACGCCGGCGAGCACGACCACCGATACGGTCACTGTTGGCGCTGTGACACGGACATCATCTTCCTCGCCACCGACCAGTGGTTCATCACGGTCACGGACGTGAAAGACCAGCTTCTCGACAACATCGAGGAGTCCGAGTGGCATCCCCAGTGGGCCCGCGACAACCGCTTCCGCGACTTCGTGAGCGACGCGCCCGACTGGAACGTCTCCCGGCAGCGCTACTGGGGCATCCCGCTTCCCATCTGGGTCCCGCAGGACGCCGACGCCGAGGGCGCACAGGAGATGATTGTCGTCGGCACGCGCGAGGAACTGGCCGAGCGCGCCGACCAGGATATCGACCCCGAGACGGTCGACCTCCACCGGCCCTCGGTCGACCCCATCACCATCACCGAAGACGGCGTCACCTACGAGCGCGTCCCCGACGTGTTCGACGTGTGGATCGACTCCTCGGTCGCCACGTGGGGCACGCTCGACTTCCCCGGCGAGACGGACGCCTACGACGAACTGTGGCCCGCCGACCTCATCATCGAGGCGCACGACCAGACCCGCGGCTGGTTCTGGTCGCAGCTCGGTATGGGCACCGCCGCGACCGGCGAATCGCCGTACAAGGAGGTCATCATGCACGGCTTCGCCAACGACAAGGACGGCCGCAAGATGTCGAAGTCCGTCGGCAACATCGTCACGCCCGAGGAGGCCATCGACCGCGCCGGCCGCGACCCGCTTCGCGCCTACCTCCTCAGCCACGACCAGCAGGGCGTCGACCTCTCGTTCGAGTGGGATGGCCTCGCGGACACCCAGTCGACGCTCAACATCTTCTGGAACGTCTTCCGCTTCCCGCTTCCGTACATGGACCTCGACGGCTACGACCCCGCCGAGGCCGACCTCTCGGAGGGCGAACTCACCGTCGTCGACGAGTGGGTGCTCTCGCGGCTCCAGACCGTCGAGGCCGAGATGGCCGACGCGTGGGACGACTACGAGGTCTCCACCGCGCTCAACACGCTCCTCGACTTCATCACGAAAGACGTGTCGCGCTTCTACGTGAAGGCCATCCGCGAGCGCATGTGGGACGAGGAAGACTCGGCGTCGAAGCTCGGCGCGTACGCCACGCTCTCGACGGTGCTCTCGGAGTCCATCCGACTCATCGCGCCCTACGCGCCCTACATGGCCGAGCGGATGTACCAGCGGCTCGACGGCTCGGAGACGACCGTCCACATGCTGTCGTACCCCGAGGCCGACGAGGAGCTGCGAAACGAGGAACTGGAGGCCAACATGGCCGTCCTCCGCGACGTGGAGGAGGCCGCGGCGCACGCCCGCCAACTCGGCGGCCGCAAGCTCCGCTGGCCCGTCTCGCGAATCGTCGTCGAGTCCGACGAGGACAGCGTCGCTGAGGCGGTCAACGCCCTTTCGGACCTCCTCGCGGAGCGCGTGAACACCCGCGACGTGCAGGTCGTCGAGGTCTTCGACGAACTCGTCGAGACGGCCGAGCCGCAGATGAGCGTCATCGGGCCGGAGTTCGGCGCTGAGGCCCAGCAGATAATGGAGGCCGTCGAAGGGCTCTCGCGCGCCGCGGTCGAATCGGGCGTCGAGGTTGACGGCGAGACCTACGACCTCACCGACGAGATGGTCTCGTACCGCGCGGAACCGCCGGAACACGTCAGCGGTGCCGACTTCGAGGGCGGCACGGTGTACGTCGACACCGAACTCACCGACGACATCGAGTCCGAGGGCTACGCCCGCGACGTCATCCGCCGGATTCAGGAGATGCGCAAACAGCTCGACCTCGACGTCGAGGCCGAAATCGACGTGTCGCTCGCGGTCGACGACGAGCGCGTCGCCGGCTTCGTCGCGGAGAACAGCGACCTCATCGCCGAGGAGGTCCGCGCCCGCGAGTTCGACCTCGGAAGCGCCGAGGGCGAGACGGTCGAGACGTGGGATGTCGAGGACGTGTCGGTGACTATCGCGGTCACGCAACTCGACTGAGGCGGTCGCGCGCTTCCGTCTCTCCCCGGTCGCCGCCGGCGTTCGGTCGCCGCCGCGGCCCGCGAAATGGTGGGTGCTTACCACCGATTTTTCGCAGACGGCGACCGCCTCGACTTCCGACTGACCAACACTTTTGGCCTCATCGAACGTGAGGGACGGTGAGTCATGAAGAAACTCATCAACGAACCCGGAGCGGTCGTAGACGAGATGCTCGACGGGATGGTCGCGGCGCACCCCGAACTGCGCCGGCTCGACGGCACGAACGTTCTCGTCCGCGACGACGCGCCGGTCGAGGGGAAGGTCGCGGTCGTCTCCGGCGGCGGGTCGGGCCACGAGCCGACGCACGCGGGCTATCTCGGCGAAGGAATGCTCGACGGCGCGGCGGCCGGTGAGGTCTTTACCTCCCCGACGGCCGACCAGTTGAACGAGATGATTCAGGCGACGGACGCGGGCGAGGGCGTCCTCTGCGTCGTCAAGAACTACGAGGGCGACGTGATGAACTTCGATACCGCGGCCGAGATGGCCGGCATGGAGGGCGTCGACGTCGAGCAGGTCGTCGTCAACGACGACGTGGCCGTCGAGGACTCGCTGTACACCTCGGGTCGCCGCGGCGTCGCGGGCACCATCTTCGTCCACAAGTGCGCCGGTGCGAAGGCCGCCGCGGGGGGCGACCTCAGCGAGGTCAAAGCGGTCGCGGAGAAGGTCGTCGACAACGTGCGGACGATGGGGATGGCGCTCACCTCCTGTGTCACGCCGGAGAAGGGCGAGCCGACGTTCGACCTCGGCGAGGACGAAATCGAACTCGGCATCGGCATCCACGGCGAGCCGGGCACCGAGCGCGCCGACGTCATGAGCGCCGACGAGATTACCGAACACCTGACCGAGAACGTCCTCGACGACCTCGACCTCGACGACGGCGAGGAAGTCGTGACGATGGTCAACGGCATGGGCGGCACGCCGCTGTCGGAGCTGTACATCGTCAACCGCAAGCTCCAGTCCATCCTCGACGACCGCGGCGTCGAGACGTGGGACGCGTGGGTCGGCGACTACATGACCTCGCTCGACATGATGGGCTGTTCGGTCTCCGTGCTCCGCGTCGACGACGAACTCAAGGAACTGCTCGGCGCGCCCGCGGAGACGCCCGGACTGACGGTCACCGAGTAAGCGACACGCGCCGCGTCGTCGGTCGCCGCGAGGTAGCGACGGCGACCCCCGACACGTCTCCGATTTTTCGCGGCAGAACAGTCCCGCGGGACAAGGGATTAACCCCCCGGCCGACGAAGGTCAGCCATGGCTGACGCAGAGACACAACGCGAAGCGGTGCTGGACGCGCTCGACAACGTCGCCGAGCGCCTCGCCGAGGAGAAGGAGTATCTCACGGACCTCGACTCCGCCATCGGCGACGCCGACCACGGCGCGAACATGGAACGCGGCTTCGGCAAGGCCGCCGACAAGCGCGAGGAGTTCGTCGAGATGGAGCCGAACGAGGTCGTCAAAAACGTCGGGACGACGCTCATCTCGAACGTCGGCGGGGCCTCCGGCCCCCTCTACGGCGGCTCTATCATGTTCGCTAGCCAAGAGCTCGAAGACGGCATCACCGCCGAGTCGTCGGTGGCGTTCGCGGAGGCGTACCTCGACAAGGTCAAGGACCGCGGCGGCGCGCAGGTCGGCGCGAAGACGATGGTCGACGCGCTCGTGCCCGCCGTCCACACCTACAAGAAGTCTATCGAGCAGGACGACCTCCCGCCGCTGGAAGCCCTCGCCAAGGCCGTCGACGCGGCCGAGCGCGGCGTCGCCTTCACGGTCCCCATCAAGGCGATGAAGGGCCGCGCGTCGTTCCTCGACTGGCGCTCGGTCGGCCATCAGGACCCCGGCGCGACGAGCACGCTGTTCATCCTCGAAGAACTCCTCGAAACGGCCGAGGAGTACCTCGACGGCGAGGTCGACCGCGACGCGCGGGCCGACGACGCCGTCGGGAGGGGCGAATGATTGGCCTCGTCGTCGTCTCGCACAGCGCGAAGGCGGCCGAGGGAATCGCGGAGGTCGCGGCGCAGATGGGCGGCGGCAACGCCCGCATTGTCCCCGCCGGCGGCGACGAAGACGGCATCGGAACCTCGCCGGACCGCATCCGCGAGGGCATCGAGGAGGCGGACGACGGCGACGGCGTCGTCGTCCTCGTGGACCTCGGAAGCGCCGTGATGAACGCGGAACTCGCCATCGAGATGGCGATGGACTCCGAGGCGGTCATCGCGGACGCGCCGGTGCTGGAGGGGACACTCAACGCGGCCGTTGAGACGACGAGCAAGAAGGCGACGCTCGACTCGGTCGTCGAGCGCGCCGAGGACGCCCGCGACTATCGGAAGCTGAACTGACCCGACCGGGACGACCCAGGCGTCCGGGCCATCGACCGACCGGAAAAGAGACCGCCGCGGGAGCGGCGGG
>Ga0207754_100078_pt1 | contig 85251 bp, 115 predicted proteins | sample A23E1SouthBayCA_FD_187728 | JGI IMG/M metagenome (GOLD analysis project Ga0207754, IMG submission 187728) | Aerobic enrichment media microbial communities from Eden Landing Ponds, California, USA - A23 E1 (SPAdes) | ecosystem: Environmental > Aquatic > Marine > Unclassified | place: Emeryville...
GACGACGTTGTGGTCACCGCCGTTGCCGGTCCACTCCCAGGTGATCGTGGTGCCGGGATCGACCCAGACGGCGGCCGGGTTGAACGCGTAGCCGTCACTGCCGGCCCCGACTTCGATCGTGGCCGCGTCCTGCCCACGCAGGTCAGTCGTCGAGCCGTTGAACCCGTTCGCTCCCTCTAGATAGCCGCCGTAATCCGGCTGGACGCTCGCCTGCGCGGCCGCCGAGCCGCTCGCCGCGAGTGCGCCAGCACCGCTGGCGGTACCGCCAGCTGCTGCCCTGAGAAAGTCACGTCGGGACGTCTCGGAGTTCGTCATGACAGTCGCTTTCCGGTGGCGACTACTGAAGATAGCGAAACCAGCGGTTATTGCTTGGTCTACTTGTCGCGCTCGATGACGAACCGCGTGAATGCCGCCAGTCGCTCGGCAATCGCGGGATCAAGCTGTTCGTCCGGAAGGCGCTCTCTGGCCTGTCGGGCCATCGCTTCGGCACGCTCGCGTGCGTAGTCGATGCTACCCGCGGACTGGTATATCTCGATTGCCTCCATGATCTCCTCGTCCGTGTTAGTATCCGCCCAGAGGATCTCTTCGAGGCGGGCAGTGTCACTCGCCGAGGCGTGTTCTGCCGCATGGATCGCCATCAGCGTCTTTTTGCCCTCTCGGATGTCGTTACCGAACTCCTTGCCGAACTCGCCTGCCTGATCGAGCGTGTGTTCGATGTCGAGAATGTCGTCGCCGATCTGGAACGCGATGCTCATCTGTTCGGCGTACTCGGCGACACGTTGCTCGACCTCGTTCGTTTGCCCAGTAATGATAGCAGGCAATCTGGCGACGATCCGACCGATGCAGCCAGTCTTGCACGCACCCATCTCACAGTATTCCGCTTCGGTGGCCTGTATCTCTTTTTCGTTGTGCCACCAGATATCCATTCCCTGGCCGAGATGGGTCCGATTGAGTTCGTACATCAACATCTCGTATATCTCCAGGCGAGTTTCCGCGTCGAGATCGCCACCGTTTCGGGTGATGATCTTCAACGGCAAGAAGTACATCGCGTTACCTGCATTCAACGCGATGTCCGTCCCATACTCGAGATGCAAGGCTGGTCCCCCACGGCGCTTGCTTGCTCCGTCTTCGACATCGTCGACGATGATCGTCCCGTTGTGGAGGATCTCGGGAATGATCGCGTACTGAAGGTAGTCCGTCGGGTCGGCACCGAATCCCTCGAACAGCTGGGCCGCCAGTACGGCTCGCCATCGCTTTCCCCCACGATCCAGAAGCTCCCAGATTGGATCGGACAGCGCCTGTTGAATCGCATCCGGGTCGTATGCGTACGTCGGCGCTCCGAAAAAGTCCGCCAGATACTGCTCGTCGATCTCGCGCGGCAATACCTCGGCGATCGCATCGTCGATGACTGGCTGCCAGTCAGCAAGCACGTCCCGCATACCACCCCTCTCGCTCCGGTAGCACTAAAAATCTGGCTCCTCTCGTGTGTTTTCCGGCTGCGGGTCAGGCACCGAATTATATATAGCGATATGCGATTTATACGTTCGATGGCGAACGCAGCATCAGAACAGTTCACATGTGGTCTGTGGTAACATGATTGTACATCATCTCACTGTCTCGGATAGTTGAGGCGGCTGAATGACAGGTCATATAGGGTCTGTGGTCTTCGAGCCACGACCGGCGCCGAAGTGACTGAGACGGCCAGCACACTGGGCACTGCTCAAGTGGTCTTACGGTGTGGCCCCTGGGTCCTGATACCTGCCCGGAGTGATATTGGTGGCGTTTACGGAGCTGACGACACAGTTTTGCCGAGATCAGCTAGCTTCGACTGCGGTGGGATCGAAGCCATCTGTCGCCGCCGGATGACTGACTGCTGAAAAAGCCATACCAGCCCGAGTGAGGCTCCGATTGCTGGCAGTAGATAACTCACTGACAACCTCACTGAGAAATTTTCCCGCGACTGAATGCGCAGGTATTCCACAGCCCCGCACCGCTGGATTGGGATATTACGATTTGCGGTTAGCAACCTGCTCTCGTGGGGCGAAATACCCCGCACTACGATCGAACAGGTGAACCGCTGGCTGTGCCAACCAGCCGTTATCCCGATCATCGACATCCGTGGCGAGGCTCGGGAGTACCTTTTGCTGAATTGTTTTCGCGCCCTTCACGTCCGCGTTCGCAGCCGTCTCACACTTCTCACACACGTACAGTCCACGTTCAACGCGCTGATTGTCGTCAGTGTGGCTGCACACCGAACACGACTTCGACGTATCGCATTCCGACACCAACTCCACGTCGATACCCTCAACTCCTGCCTTGTAGTCGAGTGGCGTCGTGAAGCGGTCAAACGCCCATCCGTGTCGATCGAGATCATCGGGGTCGCCCCAGAGGTTCGCCGCTCCCGTCATCTTCCCGGATGCCGCCAAGGTCGCCAGCGACACGCATCCCGACACCGCGTTCGACACATCCCTCAACGATTGCTTTCGAGATACTGTGGGCATCGGACGGGAGACCATCGGTTGATTGCTGACACCGCGAGTGGTCTACTCGATTGTATGGCCGGTGGCTTGCATGGGTATTTGCAGCCAGTCGTGTCGAATTCGTTCAACCGCTACAGTCGGTAGTAACACGACCTGGACGCTACTGTTCAGCCGCGAAAGTGATGGTTAATTTATGCGGCTTTCTCCGCCGATAACCCCTGGGGTTGGAGGTGGAGAACGTCGGTTTACAGGATCGGCGATGACGGGAGGTCAGATCGCGCTCTCAATTTTTATATGGTATTGTAGTACTATACAATCTCTTTTCCGGAGTCGAGATGACTAGTTGTCATTTTTGACGCTATATAGGGGGCTATAAAACAGGATAAGGGCATTTATCCCCGAGACTGGGACAAATTGATATGCCAGGGGGTCCACGACACGCCCATGTCGGACGAACAGGTCGATACGTCGCGGACTGTCGTCAAAACGTACGTTCCCGCATATCAAAAAGACGAATGGCACGAACACGCTGACGAGCTCGACATGAGCCAAAGCGAGTTCGTCCGTACGATGGTGCAGGCAGGTCGGCGCGGCTTTCCGGAGCAACCGACTCCGGACGAAAGCAAGGAGACATCGACCGAGGAAACGACAACGAGCGACGGAACGGATACCTCTGACGGGCTCGAACAGCGCGTCGAATCCGTGCTCACGGCGGGCGAGTATTACAGCTGGGACGAACTGCTGGCGGCGATTACCGACAACATCGAGGAACGCCTCGATGAGACACTGGCTGACCTGCAAGAGGAGAACGTCGTCCGCTACAGTGGGCGAAACGGTGGCTACACTCTCGTCACATGAGCCGGACAGACGATCCGGAGGAGGACCCGATCGCGTACTTCCTGCAGGACATCGCGTATCAGGGCAAAAGCGAGCGTACACAGGCCGCTTACGAGCGCGTGCTACGGGATTTTGCGCGGTTCCTGGACGATGAGGGTGACAACCATGCGACGGCCGTAGCGACACTCGCTGCGGCCACACACCGCGACTGTATGGCTTATATTCACAGCCTCCGCGGGACAGTCGCCGAGAGTACGGTGGCGACATATGCGTCCTATCTGCACCGTTTTTACGGCTATATGACGCAAGTCGGGACGTTCGATTCGAATCCGATGGCACTCGTCGTCGAAGAGATCGACGAGTCGATCGACACGGACCCACAGCGACGTGAGATATCGCTGATGGAAATGCGGTCGTTTCTTGATCAATTGACCCATCCGCTCGATCGGGCGATCGTCGTGACATTACTCAAGACCGGGATTCGTGCCGGAGAACTCTGCAATTTGGACCAGCGCGATCTCAATCTCACGGACGATCCTCGCAATGGCGTGACTGTACGCCCGCAACTGGAGGGGCGGCCCGACTCACTGTACGTGTCAGCGACACCGACACGGGGATCACAGACGAACGGAGAACACCGGCGAGCGTCGAACAAGCGCCAGCGCGACACTGTCATCCCAGTTGATTCCGAGTTGCGGAATGTCCTTACACGGTGGCTTGCTGTTCGACCCGACTCTATCTCCAATGCAAATCCGCTTTTCACGGGTACGGCAGACAACTGGGGGCGGCGAATCACGACCGATATGGTCCATCATACGGTGACGAGCCACGCCAGCGATGCCGGCTGGTATCACGACGGTGCCGGTGCAGCGGATAACGTCACGCCACATTATTTCCGCCACTTTTTCACGACCCATCTACGCGATCGAACCGGTGATCGTGGAATCGTCAAGTATCTCCGTGGTGACGTTGCACAGGACATCATCGACACGTACACTCACGACTGGGGATCCCGCGTTCGAGACGTATACGAACAACACATCTATCAGCTGCTGTGACGGACTCCCGCATACGCTATCGCTTCCAATAGGTTCGCAATTCGGCCAGATATCTACCCAAGTAGGTATACAGAGGGTCATATTCTCGTTCTATCTCAAACTCATAAACTGCATCTAGCTATATCGAATATCGTCTCCCGTTCTCCTACCAAAGCATGGTCGGAGCCAGGATTGCACACAGCGATTGCCACGCGTATGACTCTGCTGTGTGTTATAGGCGAAAGTAACTCCGAGTCTTTCGGACAGTTGTCCGGGGATAGGAGTACCGGCTGGTTGGCACAGCCCGGAGTCTACCTGTATGACCTCTCCTGTGGATTCCAACCGCAGGCCGAGGTAGTAGACTCTAAGCCGTAATATCCCAACTTCGGGATCCTCCGCCTTCAGGTGGTAGTGGATGTTAATCCCAGGGAGAGTGGCGGGTCGTTATCGTGGGTGGAGTAGCCTTGCCACCCAGTGTTTCGATGAGTTCGGCCAGCGGTTCGGGGCTGCCGACGAACAACGGCGTCCGCTGGTGGAGGCGCTCAGGATCCGTTTCGAGTACGGAACCGCTTCCCTGATACGATAGGCCGTTCGCCTGCTCGATAATATATGCGATCGGGTTCGCCTCGAACTGCAGTCGGAGCTTGCCGGACGGGCGCGTCTCCAGACTCGGATAGGCGAACACACCGCCGTGACTCAGGACCTGATTGACGTCAGCGACGAGTGCGCCACCATAGCGTCGTTTCAGCCGCCGCTGGACCGACATGGCGTATCGACGAAACGCACTCGGCCACTCGGGAACGGGGCCACCGAACCCGTAGACAGTACCTGTCTCTGGAAGTGATACCGACGGCGTCAACACCTCGCGCTGACCGTCAGAACAAAGATATTCGGTGACACCGTCGTCGGTGGCGACCATTGCTGTCGTCGTCGGTCCGTACAGGACGTACATCGCGCCGACGAGGTCGTGGCCACTGGCTGGCAGATCCCCATCGTAGATACCGACGATCGTTCCGACACCGTTGTTCGACCCCAGATTGCTTGAGCCGTCAAGCGGATCGACGGCGATTGACAGACCGGTGCCGACCTGTATCGGATCGGCTCGTTCCTCACTAGCGTAGGTCCCGATACAGTCGAGCCCGCCCAGTCTCGATTCGAGTAGCTCGTCGGCGTAGACGTCCGCAGCGAGCATTTCCTCCCCACTCGGATTGTAGTCGCCCTCGTAACTACGATGTGTCTCGAAAGCTGTGCGTAGCTTCGGCACGATGTCCGCGATCGTGTCGACAATAGTGGTAATACAGGCCGATTCGTCCGCCGTCTCGGGATCGTTCGACCGAGGGCCAGGTGCGGCCATCTCGTGTTAGTGTCCCTACGCAACACATAATATTCTTCTGTCTAATGCGTTTAATCTTGATCCTATCTTATACAGCCCTAGAGGCGATTGCATTGTGGTTATACTATTATCACCGAGGAAGGATTACGTCACAGTTCGCCCAAATGTGCGTCGAACGAATGTGTCCAGTAACTGCTCGAGACCGGTACGGATAATCGAGGAGAAAGCCTCAGCGCCTCAGCGCGGGGAGAAGGTCAATGCTCTCGCGGAGTATCGCCTTCGCCGGAACGCATCGAGACTGGAAGTTCGCCGCTCGTCTCGTCGAAGACCATGTGCGAGTGGGGATACGCGATTTCGACGTCAGCGCCTTCGAGTCGCTCCCAGATCTCGGACAAGACGTTCGACTTGATAGCTGCGAGCTTGTATGGCTCTTCGACCCAGTATCGGAGAGTCAGATGCACCCCGTGATCGCCGTATTCAGCCACATGACACGTCGGATTCGCAGGGTATCCGCTCGGTCCGATACGGATACTCGGACCACCTCGAATGACGCCGTCGACCGACCGTGCGGCGTTCTCGATCAACTCTCGCGCCTGCTCGAGATCACCCTCGTATGTGACGACGATATCGAGTGACTGGCGTGTTCGCATGTCCTCAGCGGAGTAGTTGATCACGTCCCGGTCTCGCATCGTTCCGTTCGGGACGACGACGAAGGTGTTCTCGAGGGTGAACACCTTGGTGTACCGGAGCGTGATGTCCTCGACAAACCCGCGCTGGCCCGTGTCAGCAATCTCGATCATATCGCCGATCTCGTAGGGCTGGTCGGCCAGCAGAAAGATGCCGCTGATGAAGCTCCCCACGATCGGTGCGAGTACGACACCGAGTACGGCAGTGAACACGGTCACCGTCAGCGCGATCTGGCTGAGCCGGAACCCGTAGATACGCAGCACGGAGAACAACGCGATCAGATAGATTGCCACGGTGCCGCCACGGACCGTCACGCGAGCGAGACTCGGGCGCTCGAAGCGTGTGGAGATACGCGGGCCGAACAGTCGGACAAACAACTGGGCGAGGGCGTACGCTACACCGAACACGGCAACGACCTGCAGTAGCTCACCTACGCCGGCAGCGACGTAGTCTCTGAGTATCCGGCTCCAATTACGGAATACTGACCCGACAAGCAGGTGGACAAGTACGGACATCAGTTCGGACGCCACGCTTACTCGTATTGGCGGATTCCGTCGTCGGTGACGATCGAATCAAGCAGTTCGACAGGGGTCGCGTCGTAGTTCGGGTTCTCGATGGTGAACCCTTCAGCGGGTTCGCGCATGACTTCACTGACTGGGCGGAACTCGTTTTCGAACTGGAAGCCGCCCTCGGGTATCTTCGCGCTCGCGCCTACTGCCGTGACCGGAACACCCACGTCCGCCGCCGTCGCCGCGATCGGATACGTGCCAATACGATTGTGCAGGTGTCCGTCGACGACGCTGTCCATCCCGACGAGTACCCGGTCACAGTTCGACAGAAAGTGGCCGCTGGCGTTGTCGACGATCAGATGCGGGTCGACACCGTCGAACTCCGCGAGCGCCCGTGCAGTCTTGCGACCGAGGTACCGCGGTCGCCCCTCCGTGATGTAGACAGTCAGCTCGTATCCCTCTTCGAGGGCCAACTCGATCGTGCGAAGGACCGTCGTCGAGTAATCGTGTGTGAGCAACGTCGCTCCATCGTCGATGAGTTCGACGGCCCGTTCGGCCGCCTGCTCTTTCGCGGATTCGACCGTCTCGATCACCTCGTCGATGACCTGTTCGGTGAGTTGTTGTGCCTCCTCGACTGTGTCGGCGTCGGCGTCGGAGACCGTCGTGACGATCTGTCGCTGGGTCTTGTACAGCGAGGCGTGAGAGGGTTTGGCCCGGCGAAGCGCACTGCTGTTGCGGTCGAGCGCACGGACGTACTCCTCGACTGTCGGGAAATCGCCGTCAGTCAGCGACCGAAGCGCGGCAGCCGCCTTGACCGCCACGATCGAGGAGCTATGCGTCTGCATCTCCTCGATCTCTTCGATGGTCTGGTCGATCATACCCCCACAATCGGCGCTTCCATCCAAAGGCTTTCTGATACTGACGGGGATATCGTCCCCCGATCACCGAAGGTCGGAGAGCAACGTTTCGATGGCGTCTGTCGCGCTGTGACGAACGTGCGAGCCGTGTGAGACGAGGATCGTCTCGACGTTCAGTTCCTGTAGCCGGCGAACGCTCTCGCGGGCCCGAGTGTCGTCGTGATTGAATCGTGACTCGATAACCGCAAGCGGCCCGCTCCAGTCGTCGTCCGCTGCGAACTGTGAATCGCTCCCGACGACCGTATCGCCGGCGAACAACACGTCACCGGACATATACGCCATATTCCCCGGCGTGTGACCCGGTGTCTCGATCGACTCGATCCCCCAGTGGGTGTCGCCGTCGTGCAGGGGTACATCGACGTCGATCCCCGGGAGTGCAGCGCGATCACGTGCCGGGGCAGCGACGGTCACGCCGAGCTCGTCAACGAGCGCCGGAACCGCGCCGTAGTGATCGACGTGCGCGTGCTCGATGATGACGGCCTCGACGTCGTGTTCACGGGCGAACGCGACGACCGCCGAATCGATCGATTCGTCGCCACCGCCGACCAGAACCGTCGTCTCGGCAGGCCAAGCGACGTGGACAGACAGCGGCTCTTCGTAATTGCCGTAAGACCAATCGATGGCGCGGGTCCGAACCCGGGGTGTGATCTCCATACGTCACGGTCACGGCCCGCTTGTAAGGTCGTTTCGTCGGAGCGGTTTTACCGACGCTGACCGAACCGGGGGTATGGACGATCGAATCCACGAGCACGCGGAGACGCTGGTCGACTGGAGCGCACGCATCGAATCCGGTGACGACGTCGTACTGGCCGTCGATGACGGCGCTCACGATCTCGCAGTCGCGACCGCCCGAGTGTTGGGTGAACGAGACGCAAATCTCATATCGCTATATCAATCCGGCGAGATCTCACGGGCATATCTCCAGGGGCACGGTGGCGAATTCGACCGCGACCCGGAGTACCAGCTCGAGCTATACGAAAACGCGGACAGCGTGCTGTATCTCGGCGGCGGTCGCAATACGGCTGCGACGGCGGACGTGCCGGGCGATCGACAGAACGCGTACAGCCGCGCTCGGCAGGCGATTCGTGAGGCGCGGATGGACACCGACTGGGTCTCGACGGTCCACCCCACTCGGTCGCTGGCCCAGCAGGCCGGCATGAGTCACCCCGCATACGAGGAGTTCGTGTACGACGCGGTTCTCCGAGACTGGGAGGAGCTGGCCGAGGAGATGGATACGCTAAAGGAGATTCTGGACGACGGAAGCGAAGCCAGGATCGTCGGCGAGGACACCGATCTGACGATGTCGATCGAGGGTCGAACCGCGGTCAACAGCGCGGCGTCGGTCGCGTACGACTCACACAATCTCCCCAGCGGCGAGGTCTTTACCGCGCCGGCGTCCCCCGAAGGGTACGTGACGTTCGACGTTCCGATGACGGTTCGGGGCAAACGCGTCCGGGACGTTCGCCTGGAGTTCGAAGATGGGGTCGTCGTCGATTACACCGCGTCGATGAACGAAGACGTCATCGGGGAGATACTGGATACCGACGACGGCGCGAAGCGACTGGGCGAACTCGGGATCGGGATGAACCGCGGGATCGATCGACCGACTGACTCGATCCTCTTCGACGAGAAGATGGCCGAGACCATCCACCTCGCCGTGGGTCGGGCCTACGACGCCTGTCTTCCGGACGGTGAGGAGGGCAACGAGAGCGCCGTCCACGTCGATCTGATCACGAACATGGACGACGGGTCGCGCTTGCTGGTCGACGGCGAGGTGATCCAGCGGGACGGCCGCTTCCGCTGGGAAGACGGATTCCAGTCGTAGTGCCCAGTAGCTATAGGTGCAGCCCGGCCGTAGCGCCGCCCGTATGGAGTATACGACACTCGGATCCACGGGCACGCGCGTCTCACAGCTGTGTTTCGGTACCTGGCGGTTCGGACGGGAAACCGGCGGTGTCGTCGAGACCGACCGCGAGCAGGCCCACGAACTGCTCGATGCAGCCTGGGACCACGGCATCAATTTCATCGACACGGCCAACGTCTACGGGACGCCCAACGGCACCAGCGAGGAGTACATCGGCGAGTGGCTGGCAAGCCACGACCGCGAAGACGTCGTCATCGCCTCGAAGGTGTACTTTCCCTTCGACGGCTGGGGTGAACCCGGTCCGAACGACCGCGGACTGGGGCGCAAGCACATCCGTGCTCAGATCGAGGGGACGCTGGAGCGTCTCGGCACCGACTACCTCGACCTGTACTACATCCACCGCTGGGACGAGGACACTCCGATCGAGGAGACGATGCGGACGCTCGATGACCTCGTTCGCGAGGGGAAAGTCAACTATCTGGGTGCCTCGACGATGGCCTCCTGGCAGTTGACCAAGGCACTCTGGAAGAGCGATGTCGAGGACCTGGCCAGCTTCGACGTGGCCCAGCCGCTCTTCCACGCGGGATATCGCGACGACGTGAAAGACTACCTAGACGTCTGTGCCGACCAGGATATCGCGGTCTGTCCCTATTCGCCGCTGGCCGGCGGGTTCCTGACCGGCAAATACGAGCGCACCAGCGACGACGATCCGACGGCCTTCGAAGGGCCGGACGGGGCACGCGGCAGCCTCGACGACCGCTTCGACGATTACTACCTGTCCGAGCGGGGCTGGCACGTGCTGGACGAGATCCGCGCGATCGCCGACGAACTGGACGCCACACCCGCCCAGGTGGCGCTGCGCTGGCTGATCGAGCAGCCGGACTTCACGACGATCCCCATCGTCGGCGCGCGTACGACTGCACAGTTAGACGAGAACGTCAGCGCGGTCGACATCTCACTGTCCGACGGGCAGTTCAACCGCATCGTCGACGCCCGCTACGCGGAAGACGGCGAGCGCTGGGGCCACAGATAGGTCAGGCATACGCCTCGAACTCCATACCCCGAAGTAGAAAGTAGACTGTCCCGACGATGCCGACGGCTGAGGCCGCGGCGAACGCGAGCGTCGGACTGCCGTCGTAAAGGGCGCTCCCGGGGAGCCACGCCGGGATCCCGGCCCACAGGAACGCGCCCAGCGCTGCGCTCGGGATGACGATCGTGTTCCGGAGGAGGTAGTACGTCCCCGTCACGCGTCCGCCCGCGTCCCGCTCAGCGGGGCCGACGATCAACGCCTTGTGCGAGGGAAGCCCGGCGAATCGGAGTCCGGAGAACGCAAACAGCAGTATCATAGACAGCGGCGTCCCGGGCGCGTTGATCAATACGACCGGGAAGATCGCATAGACGGCAAATCCGAGCGCAACGATCGGCTTGAGACCGACCCGCTCGGCGAGTTTCGCGGCGGGCATCATCACGAGCAGGGCGACCGCCATCTCGACGCCCAGCAGGTAACCGAAGAAGGCCTGGGGCGAAAGGTCGACTGCTACCGTCCCGATGGTGGGCAACGATACCGAGGTTTCCAGCCCGACCTCGAAAAACCGCGTGACGACGATAATGAAGTAGACATAGACCATTCCGTTGGCGAACCGGACCAGCGTATCGCCGATCAGCAGCGGGCCCAGCGGATCGGGCATGTTTCGGAGGTCCTGACGAATCTGGGCGAGCCCCTCGAAGGAGTCGCCGATCGTGTCGCTGGCGTCGTAGAGGACGTGCTGGACGATCGTCCCGAGGATCCCGGCAACGACTCCGACCGCGAGTACGTATCGGAAGCTCACCGTGAAATCCGGATGGAGACTGATCAGCAACCCGGCGAGGACCGGACCGAGGAAGAAGGCCGACCGCCGGAAAATTTCCGTCGAGGCGAACCCCGCAGCTAGCCGCGAGGGCTCGGTCGCCTGCTTGACGACGGCGAACGTCGCCCCGAGCCCGAAGGATTTCCAGGCCTGCGCGAACAGCAGTCCGACGAAGATCCACACCCACGGCTGGATCATCACGCCGGCGATACCGATCGTTCCGAGACCCGGCGCGAGCAGCCACAGCAGAAAGCCAGCCGTCGAGAGCGCGCCGAACAGCGTCAGCGCGTACCGTGAGCCGATCCGGTCGGACAGTGCGCCACCGGGATACGGGTAGACGGCCGCGATGACGTTGCCGAACGTTCCGAAGACGCCGACGAGAAACTCCGAGCCCCCCAGTGCGATGATGTAGTCCGGGAGGAACCGATTGGTCATCTGGAAGGCCAGACTGAACGCGAACATCGCCAGCGATAGCACCAGCACGTCTCGGCGGAGGGCGAAAAACCCCCTGAGCGTCTCAATGGCACTCGATTCCTCGGCTTCGACGGTCGTGTCTTCGCCAGTCATCGGTGTCTGTTCGTCCTCGTGTTATGGCCGATCGGTCCCATGGCACATATATACGGTTCTTCTGCGGTCATTAGGTGGAGCTGGACACGAATATAAACAGCCAGGCGACGAGATTGAGTGTACTGACAGCGGCTGTGATCCAGCCGACCCACGCGGGCCAGCGGCTCGATGTCGGCTTTCGGATCGCCAGATATCCCAAAGCGATCGCGATCGGTGCGAACAGGGCCGCGGAGACGAACGATCCGACAATTCCGACCCCCGCGGCGAGGACTGCCATAACCTCCGCGCTGAGCGCACTTGAGTTCGTTTGCGGCCCATCCGCGAATCGGTCACCGCTCATGATCCGTTCTCCGAGGCGCGCTCGGAAATAGCTGCGGCTCTGTGCCGCTTACGGGCCGAAACAAATCGACGGGATCCCCAGCTACCCAAAGCATTCTTCGGACGAACCACAAATGACTGGTTTTGGTAGAATGCCCGGAGAGGCCCGCAAATCACGGAAAATCGGAGATTTTCCTGCTCTCGACTCACTGGCGCTCGGCGAGACCCTCATAGGGTTCTCCGACCTCTCCCGGCATTTTCGGAGTTGTCACTCGACGGAGCGAGTGATGGAAATGAAAATGCCCGGGGAGGGATCTATACCCGACCTTTACATGCCCATCTCCCGAGTTAGTGGCCATATGACCGACGACCCGTCGAGTGCCGTCGCGACGATGCGCCAGCGTCTCGAGGACGGGGTCTACGACATCAGCGAGGCCGACCAGCAGCTGCTGTTGGACCTCGATCGGGAGATCCGGCTGCTCGGGCCCAGCGAGTACTCCGATCACCAGCACGAGTTCCTGCTCAGGCGGGGAACGAAGATCGCCAAGGAGGTCGGCGGGCTGGCCGACGCCGTTGAGGACCGCGAAGCCGCCGAGACGATCGTCTCCTGGATCAACACCGAACAGACCGGCAGCCCCGAGACCAACAAGGACTATCGCGTCGCCCTGCGGAACATCGGGAAGCTCGTCACCGACGGCGAGGGGATGCCCGATAGCGTCGCCTGGATCCCGGGCGGCTATCCCAGCAACTACGACCCCGCGCCGGATCCGACCGAGATGCTCACCTGGGACGAGGACGTCCGGCCGATGATCGACGCCGCGCTCAACTCTCGCGACCGCGCGCTCGTCGCGCTCGCCTGGGACGCCGGGCCCCGCGCTGGGGAACTCTTCGACCTGACGGTCGGCGACATCACCGACCACGACTATGGCCTGCAGCTCACCCTCGAGGGCAAGACTGGCCGACGCTCGCCGATCCTGATCCCCAGCGTGACGTGGGTCCGCAAGTGGCTCGCCGACCACCCCAGCGGTGCCGATGGCGACCCGCTCTGGAGTAAACTCACGACGCCCGAGTCGATCTCGAACAACCGCATCCGCGATGCACTCAAGGAGATCGCCGATCGGGCCGGCGTCGACAAGCCCGTCACGCCGACGAACTTCCGAAAGTCCTCGGCCAGCTACCTCGCCAGCCAAGGCGTCTCGCAGGCCCACCTCGAGGAACATCACGGCTGGACGCGGGGCTCGGAGGTCGCCGCGCGGTACATCGCTGTCTTCAACGATGCCAACGAGCGAGAGATCGCCCGTGCGCATGGCCTGGACATCGAGGCCGACGAACCCGAACCGACGGGCCCGATCGTCTGTCCGCGCTGCGAGCAGAAGACGCCCCGTGACGAGGAGGCCTGTGTCTGGTGTGGCCAGGTCCTCTCCCAGGAGGCAGCCGAAGCCGCCGAGACCCAGCGGCAGGACGCCATGCAGGACATCCGCGAGGCCAATGACGAGCTCGCCGACGCGATCATGACGGTCGAGGCTGCGCTTGGTGACGACGTCTCGCTGCGGATCGAGGGTGTCGACGAGTAACTCAGACATCGTACCCTGCCTCCCGAAGTGACTCGAGGAAGTTCTGGGCGTACTCGCTGTACCGTGCGTCTGAGTCGGCGATCTGCTCGAGCTCCTCGCGAAGGTCGTACAGCTCGTCGAGTTTCTCTGCACGCTTCTCGTCTGGACTCTTCGACTGTGCCTGGCTCATAAACCGATCACCGCGATAGTAATCGCGAGGACTGCGACCGCGAGCAGCCAGCCCGCGGTGTGTCTGTACGCGCTCATTGCTCTCCTCCTGGCCGATCGTCGACTGGCGCGTCCAGCCAGACTGGACCGACCGCGGCGTAGACCCTCGTTTGCAACCAGCTTTCGGCATCCTCGCCGGCGACATCCAGCACGGTTCGGATGACATCCTGGTCGCGAGCGAAGACGACGCCCTGGCGCCCGTGCACGCGGAGTTCGTCGTGGGGGCCCGTGGACGTCTCGGGGAGTGGTATGGCCTCGTGCCAGGCGGCTTCGGGGCTTTTCGACCAGGTGGCTGTTCGGCGGTCCCACTGGTCTGCGGCGTGGTCGGTGATTGTTGGCGTCTCCTCGTGGAATGGTGACTCTGGCGGTAGCGTGCCGGCGGCCATCAGTCCTCACCTCCGACCTGCTCCGTCAGATGGGAGATCGCCAGCTCGACGTCGGTCGTGCAGGCGGTCACGTGGTGGCGATACCACGGTGACAGTTCGTCGACGGGCGTGTCGTCGCGGACCCACAGCGCGACCGGATAGTCGCGCTCGCGGGCCCACATGACTTCCATCGGCGTGCCGACCGACTTGACGTCAGTGTAGCCGACCAGGACGGCGTCACTTACTCGCAGGAGGTCTTTGTCACTCCCGACGAGGACGTCGACGCTAACCTCGCCCTCGAAGGGCGTCTCGGTGCTGGTGATCGTCAGCTCCTCGACGGGGACGTTGTACTTGCTCAGCGGGTCTTTGAATTGGACGTCGGGGAACTGATCTTGAACCCACTCGCGCCACTCGCGACCGCCGTCGTCGTAGGCGGCGACCGGGCCGGATAAATATACGATAGGTTTCATGTCGAACCACTCTCCTTATTGCGCCCATACAGGTCGCGATGGATCCACACATGCTCACCGCGAGATACGGATGTTAGATTACTCGGACGATTGTCCCACGGGATCTCATTTTGGTGGTGAATGACGAGTCCTGAATCTCCGAATACTTCTTGTGGCGTTGCGATTCCGTGCGCAATCGCCACGAGTTGGTGAATAGAGACTGTGTAGCGGGTCCCGTTATATCTGGCCCGCATCCGTTCGTGTCCAGTCTGCTTGTGTTCCAGTTTGGGGGGCTCTTTCCTCCGGTAGTAGTTCTTATCGCGGCGACTGATACCGTAGTTGTCCATATACCGAAGGATGGTGGGCTTCGTACAACCAGCAATCTCAGCCATCTCGTCAGTAGTGCACTCCTCTTTAATGTACTTCTCCCGAAGCCACTCTTCGTCCTGATACAACTCACTCATCGATCTCGACCTCCACGTCCTCGTCGTTGATCGCACAGTAACGCGCGACCTCGCCGTAGCCCATCGTGTCGTCGAAGTGGTCGGCGGTCAGCCGCCCGGCCTGCATCCGCGACTGCTTGACGTGCTGCATCATGATCGCGGCTTCCCAGGGCGTGATCGGCTCCTCGAGCTTGAAGCGCAGGAACGCCGACCACAGTTCGGCGATCTGGCGGTGGTTGTCCAGCGGATCGCCGTGGGTGTCGTTGCGATCCTGGGTGACGAGGCCGTGGACGCGATCGAGCCCGTCGCCGAGCTCGTAGTCGTCACTCATCGTCACCACCCCCTAACCTCGCCTGGACGCCGCTATCGACGCGATGGGTGAATGGCAGGATCTCCTCGGCGAGGAACTTGAGAAAGACACTGTGGGTCCACGGCGAGTAGATCGCGATGTACCCCGACTCGTAGACGACGCCACGCGCGACCGTGTGCTGCCACGCCCGCTCGAAGCCGAGCCCGACCGTCGCGTCCTGGGGCCGAGTGGCGGCGTCGTGATAGGCCAGCTGGGCGCGGTCGTCGCCCTCGCTGTTGCCGACGTACCACGTGTCGAACTCCTCGCCCCAGTCGACGACGAGGTCCTGTAGTGCGACCTCGACGCGGGTCGGCCGACGGTCGAGTCGAGCAGCGAAGAAATCGAGCGGGAACGTCAGCGCGTCCGCACCAGCGAGACTCTCAACGACGAGCACGCCGCGGCCTGTGACGTCGCCGACCCAGTCAGTGATGTGCTCTTTGCGGCCCTCAAACTCCTCAGTGATGATCGTCACATCGCCGTCGTCCTGGATGACCGAGATGTCCTGGTCAGTCGTCGGGACGGTCCCGACCGCGGTGCCAGCCTGGGCGATCGCGTCGCCGTCGAGATCGCGTTGCGTCTTCTCGACCTGCAGTGCTGGTCGGCCGCCAGCGGTGGCGGTATCTGACAGCGGCTCCTCAGCAGGAGTATCGAGGAGTGCGATCGTGCCGGCGATCATCCGTCTACCCCTCCGTGCTCGCCGATCGCGGCCAGCTTCCCCGCGAGTCCACGTCGCGGGCCCCGGCGCTCGACCTCACGATACGCTGGCTCGTCGAAGTGCGCGCCGCAGTCGGGATCCTTGCACCGGTAGGCCGTGTCGTACTCCCGCTGCACGCCGTAGTCGCGATCGGTTTTGGGCGTGATCGACGCCGAGCCACACTCCGGACAGACCTTGCGCTCGCTCATGCTGACTCCTCCTCGTTGTGGCGGGCGGCAGCCTCGGCGACTGAGGTGACGTCCTCGCTGCGCAGCGTGTGCGTGATCGAACTCCACTCACTGTCGTTGCTCGCGTGGGTCTCCTCGAGGACACACCACGAGCAGGGATAGCGCCCCATCGCCCACGCCTGCTCGCGCGTCACCTCGACGACTAACTCGGAGTCCTGCAGGTGCTTGCACTCTCGATCGGCGTGATAACCCTTGTTGTTGGTTGTGCGCGCCCGAGCGTAGTAGACCGCGTCCCCGGGATCGCCGTCGTCGCGCTCCTGGAGCTGGAGTCGCTCCTCGCGAGTGCGACCGCCGCTCATGCGTCCACCTCCAGATACGTCGCGACGGTCTCCTGGACCTCGCCGGCCGGCAGGGGTGCGTCGGCGTCGAAGCGCTCGGCCAGGTCCAGCTGTGCGAGCAAGCGCTCGAAGGCGTCCAGGGACAGTCCGAGTTGAGCTTTCGCGCGGTGCTTGGTCGGCTGCTGCAGCGCGTCGACGACGTCGTTGGCGTCGAGCGTGCGCGTCTTGGTCCGGTCCTCGACCTCGATCGTCGGGTGGGTCTGCGGGATCTCGTCGCCACTCTCGTCGGGCTCGGGCTCGTCGTCACGCTCCTCGAGCTCGCTGTCGTCGCTGTCTGCGTTGTCACTGGCTGACTCGTCGCCCTCGGTGGCCAGCGAGTACAGCGTCTGTCGGCCGTCGTCGGGGTTCGGCCGCGTCTCGATGAGTCCCTGCTCCTCGAGGGCGTTCAGGCGCTTGTAGACCCCGCCGTCCTGGCCCGTGACCGTCTTGAGATCGGCCGCGGCCTGCTCGCCGTGCGCGGCCAGCGCGTCGACGACCTCCTGCTGGAGATCGGTCAGGTTCGCATCGACCGTCGCGCTCTCGGGCGTCTTGGACAGTTCGGACGGTTCGGATTCGTCTTCGAGGTCCTGTGCGGTAACGCTGGCCTCGGGGACAGCCGATGTGTCCTGATCGTCCTGGCCACCAGTCGCATCGGCGACCGCGTCCACGATCTCCTCGTCAACGTCGGGCGCGACGGTGCGCTCGCCGGACTCGACGGCCGTCGCGACGTCCGCGTCGGTGGCGTCCGGACTGGACTCAGCGGCCTCGATACCCCCGAGTTTCGTGTGGAAGTACTCACGGGCGAGGGTGGCCGTGTACTCGTCGACGACTTCGATCTGGACATGTGGTCCAGTGATCTCGATGTGCGGGACGTCGTCGGCGCTCATGCGTCTCCCTCCTGGTAGGCGCGGACAGCCTCGAGCCGCTCCTGGGCCTGCTTGAGCGTGTGCTCGATTTCGTCGAGATCAGCATCACCGACGATCGCCTGCTCGACGGCCGAGTCGACCTGCTCTTTGAGCTCCTCAGCGCTCATTCGCCATCACCGTCCTCAAGGTCGACACTGTCGCCGTGGAGTTTCTCGTTGAGCTTGATCTGCTCGCACATCGAGCAGTACGTGCCCTGGCAAGACGCACCGCAGTTCTGACAGGTCGTCATCAGGCCACCTCCTGGACGTCGACGACAGTATCGGTCGTCAGCCACGCGTCGCCGTGGACGGTCTGCAATCGGTCGGCGCGCTGCTCGACGCTGTCGGCGGGCACGAACACGCGGTGGCCGGCCAGCGTCTCGAAGCTGAGCAGGTCGATCGGGCGGGTGCGCCCACGCTCGCGACGGCGGTTGCGCTCGGCGCGATCGGCGACGTCACGCATCGGCATCACCCCAGGCGATCTCGACTGGGACGCGCGCCAGCCGCGTCTCGGGCATCGCGTACGTGTCCGAAAACCGATGCAGGTCCTCGAGCCCGCCGATGTAGACGACGTCGAAGACCGCGTCGTCGGGCGTCACGCCCAGGTAGGGATGGACCTTGTAGTTGACGAGGTCCATCCCTACCTGCTCGTAGTACTCGACACAGTCCTCGGCAACACGACCGATGACGTAGACCGGCTGGCGCTTGACCAGGTCGATCGCGACGTCGCCGGCTGCGAGTGCATCGTGGGCCTGCCCCTCGCGGTCGGCGATCCCCTGCTGGATCGCCCGGCGGGCGTCCTGCAGGCCGTCGTCGTAGTCGTGATCGACGGCACCCTCACTCATCGTCATCACCGTCCTCATCGCTGAGCATGTCGTCAACTCGGATGGCCTCGTCAGGATCGAGATCGGCGACCGCGTCGTAGTACAGTGAGTCGCCGGGCTCGACGATATCGTCCTCGAGTGGCGTCCCCTCGATGCTCGAGCGCGAGAGCATCCGGATCTCGTCGTAGGTCTGGCCAGCGCTGACCAGTTCGTCGTGGTTCTCGATCTCGCCGTCCTCGTTGATCTCCAGGTCGGCGTCGTCCTCGTAGGCAACCAGCAGGACGGGGACGTGCTCCTCGCCGCCGTCGGTGACGAGTTCGCCATCTCGGTCGTCGAACGCATCGACGAGGGCCCGATTGTTGATCGACTCAGTGGTGAACGTCGCATAGCCACCAAGGCCCTCGAGCACATACTCGCCGTTCTCGTACTGGCTGACACTGACGATGTCGCCGAGATCGACTTCGCCACCCATGGCAACATCGACGGGCGTCGGCGGCTCGGCCGACCACTCGCGCCACTCGTCGCGATCGATCGCTGGCGTGATATCCCAGACCAGCACGCGCTCGTACGTCGCCTCGACCTCGTTGCCGTCTTCAGTCCGGAACGCTTCGGTGGTCTCAAAACTCTGCTCGTGGGGGACGAATAACCAGTCAGGCGCATCCGCGTGTCCGCTGATCTTCTTCAGGACCGTCGCCCGCTGGATCGTCACTTCACCGCCGTCGGTGACAAGCTGGCCAGTACCGCACTGGGTACAGTACACGCCAGTCCCGGGCTCGATCTCCTCGGGGAGGGCCGCGCCACACTCCGAGCATCGGGATCGGCCGCCATCAGCAATTAGTTCCGCGTCGGTACTCCCGTCAGTGCCCCTATACTCTTTAGGGCGGGTTCCATAGTCTGTCATGGCATCAGTCTCCAATTCGGATGGATGCCACGTCTCGGGTGGTGGTGCACCCGGGACACCTTCTGACAGGCGTCCGCGTGGCTTCCACTCTGAAGTATAGAGTAGGTGCTACTTAATACTACCGCTGGTATTCGGCTTTCGGGAGCCTACCGTTGGGTTATTAGTCATCGGCTACCAATGGTATCATTATGGTGGTCGCTAAACGGGCAGATAGCTTGAAACTCACCCAGACTGATTGGGAGATTCTGGGCGCGCTGCGGGACGGTCGGAACGTCGCCGCGAACCTCGCCCTGGATCTCGGCCGGCACCGCAAGACGATCAACAAGAAGTTGTCGTACTTGCTGGACTACGGCCTGGTCGCGAAGATCGGGCCCCACGAGCAGTCTGGACTCTACGAGATTACTGAGAAGGGCGAGCTCGCGTTTGAGCATCGCGAGAAGTACCACGACGACAGCGTCGACTTTGAGGCGTTCCTCGACGAGCGGCTTGCGGACTGACTGTTTATACCCCCGTAGCTGTTTGCGACTGGGTTTATATACGCTCGCTCGATACCTCCCCAACGGGTGGCTCCCGACCCCAGTTGAGTGCCACCCACGGTCAGCCAGTCGTGACTCGAGGCCACAGCGTCTCGTCCCATCACCCCCCGTCCCACCGATCACGCTTTTCATACGCCACCACCGCCGAGATCCGCGAGCCGCGCCCGCACCCAGGCCGGCGGCTCAGTCTCGAGTTCTTGTCCGTCTCGAAACCCAGTCGCCAGCGCGAGCTCGCCATCGCGGCGGACGTCGACGTACCAGCGCTCGGGGCCGCGCTCGAGACAGTACCGCTCGCCGTAGCCGGCGTGTCCGAGCGGCGTGATTTCGGTCTCAGTCCCGGACATGGTTACACCAACGCCAGGCGCGCGACGACATCGTCCAGCCACTCTGGTTCGTCGAGATCGGCGAGTTGGCCGTCCCGCCAGGTCGTGACGAGCTCCGTCTCGCCGGAGCGCGATACGTCGACGCGGTAGCGGTCGCGAGCGGTTTCGAAGTCGAAGCGAGCGCCGCCGTTCGCGAGCGCGTCGATGTGCGTGGCTTCGATCTCTGTCCCACGGATGGTCAGGGTGTCCGAGTCAGGCATACACGGCCGACTGACGAGAGACAGGGGCTAAAAAGGGGGCTGTATTTCCGCACGTTCGCTGATATGTTTCGATGATTTCTTTTTCCCAATACAGTTTTCCCGAAGCCGGTACACGGCTCACAGATATGGTCGCGGGACAGGAGCGACTGAGTGCGTGGTTGACGGCCCCATCTATCGTAAAGCGCTCCGTTGCGATGGTGGTTAAAATTGGACTTGAGACACTCACGTTCTTTTTTGCAACAGGTATTATTGTACTTCCACTCTGGATAATCTCGCTTCCAGCGGGGAGTCCTGTCCCGATTGAGACGACGATCGCGGCCTGGGGTGCGTTTATCGCGATGTCCTTTCGGAATGGGTACTGTTTTTTAACGACAGGGCCAGGGACCGACTCCTCAGGACAATCCCGGGGGTCGCAGCAGTGACTGAAAGTCCAGCCGTGCGATCAACGGCGATTGGAAGGCTTCGGCCAGCGCGCCGCGCTTTCCGACAGCCCGGCTCCCAAGTTCGACGACAAGCGACGATGGGCTGGCCCACCACCGCCACTGAAGCAACGCCCGATCGATAGCTGGCGCGATCGCAGCTGCGACAACGGCGCCAGATAGTGATACAGGGGCGAGTACCACACCTGCCACCGTTCCGAGAGCGAGGCTCAAATTCACGTACCCAGCGAACGCAAGCAGGGACCGATTTCGCTCTCGTTCCTCTTCGACCGGCGACAGAAGCCCCGCACGAGCGACCTCTGCGCCGATATCGACAGACAACCCGAGTAATGCGACGGTAGCGAATCCAGCAACTGTGGCTGAGAGTAGTGCGTAAAACAAAGCGAACAGGGGGAGTGTCATGCTGATGAGCAACACAGCAGCGTCGGTCGTGCGAACGACCATCAACACAGCCATCACGGCTGACCGTCGCTTCAGCCCAAGCTGTTCCGTCGCCATAGTTGTAGTATGTGGCCCCTCCCGAAAAGGTCTATTGGCAGTCTAATGGGACGACGCTACCAGAGACAGTGTCAGAGTACAGTTCGCGATCAACGACACGGTACTCCCGATGCGGCCCCTGTCCTTCAGCCGCGACGAGATCGTACGCGATCAGCTTGTCGAGCTTGTTCCGCCGAGCGCGCTCCGAGAGTGGCGTCCGATCCACCCCCGACAGCGCCCGCTCAGCGACCTGTTCGTAGCGCTCGTGCAACGCACCCGCACCGAGCGGGCCCCACTGCCGGATGAGTTCGTAGATGACGTGGTGGTGGATCGGCAGCGACTGCAGATTGCGCTCGCGAATCCACCGCCGCGCCCGCTCGTAGGCATCGTCGACGTCTGGCTCGCGAATCGTCGAGTGGCCGCGCTCGCCGGCCAGCTCGGCCGCGGCCCGTAGCGACTGGATGCCTTCGCGAGCGACGCCAGCCACTTCATCGGCGATCTGTTCCAGGTGCTCACGCGATACACTCGAGGGCGGCAGCCCCAGATGCGCCCGCGCCTCGAGGATATCCGCGAGCTCGTCGACACCGTATCGATCGAGTCCCAACTCGTGGCCCCCGAGCCGCCGGCGGACGCGATCGTCGACGCGGGCCAGCCAGTCGTCAGGACCGTGCGTGATTACCACGACCGACAGCAGCGGGACGTCCACCAGGCGGGGGAGTGCGTCGGTCGCGGGCAGGCCATCAGCCTCGTCGAGGACGACCACGACGGGTGCGTCGACGCGCTCGCGCAGCTGTAGATCGAGATCCTCGAGCGGTTCGTTCCCGACGGGGTCCGCGCCGGGGAGATCTGCGAGAACACCGCGCAGGATATCGCCGGTCGTCAGCCCGAGACAGCGGACGTGGGCGGTGTGGACGTCCAGGCGCTGGAGGGTGTGGCGGGCCAGCGCTGTCTTGCCGACGCCACTGGGCCCATGGAGGAGGACGTCGTCGGCGCGATCGCCGTGGCGGACCGGCGCCCAGGCACGGGTCAGCGTCTCGACGGCGCCCTCGCGGTGGAGGAGGTGGCGCGGGAGGTGCTCGTCGTCGAAGACGTCCGGCCGCGTGATCATGCCGGTGGTTGACGGTGACTGGGTACATAAAAGGGGGCTGTATTTCCGGAAGGGTTGCCCGTAGCTATTTTTGCACGCGCTCGCAAGTCGATTGTATGACTGATGAGCGACCACAGTACTGCCCGCGGTGCGGTGCTGAGGCGCCCGCGCACGGCCAGTACTGTGCCGAGTGTGGCGCGGATCTGCTCGCCGAGCTCGAAGACGAGCCGCAGGCGACGGACGAGTCGGCAGGGTACACGCTGTTGAGCCGTCGCGACCTCCTACTCAGTGGCGGGCTTCTCACAGTCGGTGGCCTCGGTGGCTGGTGGCTGCTCCAGGACAACAGCCAGTCCGAGCACAGGATCTATGGTGAGGGGTGGGACGTCGAGCGGACCGAGGGGACACGATCAGTCGAGATCGACGGCTCAGTGACGATCCCCGAAGGGCGGTACGCAGTCCGGCAGTTCCGGCCACAGGTTGCTGCGGAGTTGACGGTCTCGTTTGAGGTGACGCGTGGCGATGCAATAGATATGTTCGTCGTCGATGACGGTGAGTACGATCGCTACCGAGATCGCGATCGTGACTTCCAGCTGTACGGACGAGCGCAAAACACGGTTGCAGACTCGGTGTCGGTCGAGCTTGGGGCGGGTGAATATCGGGTTATCTTCGACAATACGGCCGTATACGGGGCGAGGCCATCAGGCGAGGTCGTCGCTGATGTGACGATCACTGCGAGTCTATAAGCAGATTGGCGAGTCGGTGCCGTCAGGCGCGGGACTCATCTAACTGTTCGTGGACGGCGTCGGCCAGTTCGTCAGCGAGCTCGCGGGCGCGCTCGTCGTCGGTGTCTGTGACCTCAATCTCGACATCGACGTCGGCGACACCGCGGTGCTGGCGCTGGATCCGGCGCGTGAGTTCGGTCTCGTCAAGCATCGCCGATCGCCTCCCGGGCCCGCTCGAGGGCGTCTTTCAGCGCGTCGCCGTTGCCCCGCTCGGCCGCGGCTTCGACGTCGTCCAGCGCACGCCGGAGCATATCGAGATCGACGCGCTCGCGGTCGTGTGTGTACTCGTCGTCCATTTCTGGGACGTGGTCGTACAGCCCGCGCGTCACCTGCTCGACGACACCGGCTTTCTTCAGCCCCGTGAGCGCCCGCGAGACGTACTCTTTGCGCATATCTGTCTCTTGCCGTATGAGGTACGGAGTCGCCCGCCCGTGCTCGCGGAGGACGTCGAGTACTTGCTGTTCGCGATCGTCCGGCTGGTAGTCCATATCGGGGATACTCATATCTCACCCATATGTGTTCATACTCGTCCGATCACTAAGTAACTAACGCCGTGTGTAACTCCGTTACACTTATGAGGATAGAGGTGTTACTATGAAGTAGAGCACGAGTCCGTGAGAAGCGGCCCGGTGTACCAGCACCGGACCACAGTGCTCTCAGGAGAGAGCAACAATGGCTACGAACGCCCGACAGAAAAAGCGTACTGACTCCGTGCCCGCGAGCGCGGCCCTAATCGGCATCGACGCCGACGGCGCACGGCACTACTGCACGTCCCCGATCTATGAGACGGTGACGATCTACGTCAAAGAGCAGTCCGGCGAGATCGACACCTGGGATCTCGAAGAGACGCCCTACGACACCGTCGGCGGTCCCGACGCCGACCAGCCCGGCTGGTACGATCACGTCGCCGCCAAGCGCGGCTGGGAGATGCTCGCCGACGAGATCGTCGCCCGACAGCTGCAGACGCTCGCCGGAGGTGCGCACTAATGGCGATCGCCGACACGGCCTCGAGTACCGACGACGTTGAACTCGACGCTCGGGCGCTGACCGAGTATATGAGCGTTCTCGCGGACATCGGCCGCGTCCGCCACGCCGACGATCTCTACCTGGTCGTCTCGGCCAGCGGCAGCGAGTACCTCGTCGACATGCGCCTGCCGGCCTGTGAGTGTGCCGACCACCAGTACCGCGATCGCAAGTGCAAGCACATCCGCAGATGTGAGTTCGCGACCGGTGAGCGCGCGGTGCCGGAGTGGGCCGACGACGAGGCCGTCGACGAGCAGCTGGGCGAACACATCGATAACGGAGGGTCGATCTGATGGCGACCGAGGAACCCATGCGCCGGACGCCCGGCGTCAGTTACGAGCCCGAGGATGGCGCGGACGTCCTGGATTTCGTCGCCGACTACGGCTACGACGCGATCGACGCCGGCGTCGACGCGGACGCTGTCGTCACCGCCCTCGAAGAGGCCGCCGACGAGATCCGGCGCGCGGAGGTGGATCGATGAGCCTCGACGACCAGCTCCAGCAGATCCCCGACGTCAGCGTCGAGGCCGAGCTCATCGACGGCAAACTCTCGATGACGACGGCAACCGACGCGACGCTGCGGATCAAGGCGCCCGACCACCAGCCACTCTCGGCGGTCGAGCCCCACCTGGAGTTGTACGTCGCGACCGCGGACACGCGGATCTCCCTTGAGCTGGACGCGGCCGAACTGGACGCGCTGGCCGATGCGATCGAGCGCGCCCAGGGAGGTGGCGAGTGATGGCCGTCCGCTCCGCCGAGGATCTCCAGGCGCTCACGTCCAGTCTTGAGGCGCTGCCGGTCGTCGCCGGCGTCGACGTCGCGATCACCGGGCCGACCGACCCACACGTCCACCTGACGCTCGTCGCTGGCATCGATCGCGTCCCGCCCGCCGTCCTGCGCGTGCTCGCCCGCCACGACGCGGGGATCGGGATGGTCAAACCCCAGGGGCCACGGCCAGACCAGCAGCTGCTCGTCGAGGTGATGGCATGAAGAAAGTCGAAGCAACGGTCTCGGTCCCGAAGACGCGCCGGGAACTGGCCGTCGGCTATGATCGACGCGACGGCGCACCGTACGCGACGGTCCGCAAAGAATGAGTCTCGACCGAAGCCACGACTCCGATCGCGGCCACGACCGCCAGCAACCCCAGCCCGGCCACGCCACGCCCTGGGAGCCCGAGGTCCACTACCGGATCGTCCACAGCGAGACGGGCCCGAGCGACGACGGCTACTGGCAGGGCGAACCCAAATACCTCGAGTGCGAGGCCTGCGGCGCTCGCGTCCAGCTGACCGAGACGCCCAGCGCGGGCGTCGACGAGCTCCCACATGCGCCGGGCTGTTCGCAGCGATGGGCAAAAAGTGAGTGGTGGCGTGCGCACTTCGACTGATTTTACCACTCAACGAGAATCTCCCACCACTCTCCAGTCTGGTCATACCGGCCACCCTTGACACGATCGCCATCTGGGCCTCTGAGGACAAAATCCCCTTCAGGGTCGAATCCGACTTGATAGAAGTCATTGTTTGCCCAGTCCTTGATCGCAAACCGAACGAGTGCCGTGCGGTTGGCCCCATCTTCCGTGTAGATCCAGCCACGGAACGGGTCGCCACGTTGCGGGTAGTAGTCAAGTCCAGATTGACTATAGATACCGTAAAATTCGGTGGTTTCAGGATCAACGTACACCGAGTACGCGCCGTCTTTTGCCCGAGTTGTGGTAGCTACATACTCAGTCGTGTCGCCTTGATACGCAGAGAGATCGCCCTCCTCCCACGAATCAATGATCGTTCCGTCTGTATCTCGCCGCCAATGGTCCCAGTAGTTCGCACCCCCTTCATAACCACTATGCACACCGAACCCGCCGGTATCGTATGTACTATCCTCTAAACTGATTGATTCGAGTATATTACCTGCCTCATCATATAGCGTCGCAGTAATGACTTTGCCGCCAATCCCGACGCCTGACTCGAACACAAAATCGCTCCGCCCGCTGTCTGTTACTGGCGCCCCACTCGCAAAAACAAAGCTGTGTTCGCCGTGTGCTTCGGTGGTGGTCTTTCGGCCCCGCTCAAATAGAAAGTCACTTTGTGCCATACTCAGAACGTCGGGATGTCGTCTGGGACGGGCCCGTTCTCGCGCGTCACGTCCCACGCACACGGACTAGGGGTGTCCTCGTTATGGTCGCAGGCGTGGTAGCCGATCCGGTACCACAGCCCGCCCTGGAACGATTGTAATCTGGCTTCGAGATCGTCGAGCAGCGTACTGACCGCCTCCTCTTGGATAAATCGATAGTCGCCACGGACGTAGGTCGTGCCAGTGCCGTCGATGCCGGCCGTCGTCTCGGCCAGTGAGTGTTCGACTGGATCACCAGCCCATTCGGTGTAGTTCTGGACCCAGTTGTCGACGGCACTTTCGGCGTTGCCCTTCGGCGGTTCGATCATCACGCGAACCATATGGACTGTCATTGTTGTGGTATGATAGATGCGGACACCGAGTCTCACACCTTTCTCAAGTCGTCGAAATACGCCGTTTCCGATTGGTCAAAGCGGGAATTTCTATGCCATCCGATCTCGCCGTCAGAGAACGTTGTGTCAGTTGTAGACGTTTGTGCGAGTTCAGAGCCAGATGAATCGAACAAGGTGAATGTAATATCACCAGATGTTGACCATTCAGTCTGTCCCTCCAACCACTCTCCAGAGGGTACAGTAACATCTACTTCGGTAATATTCGTGATTTCACCTGACACTACTTTCCTGATGGCAATTTTATCCGTGTAAGTGCCTGTGTGATTTGTATAGTAATTGTTTGTATCTTGGGCACCGAATATAAGCCCGTTTCTTGTGCCCCCTCCCCCCGGAATATAGACGTTCCAACGGACTGTCTCGCCTTGGTCAAATTGCCCATAGGTGTCTGTACCTACAATCACGTATTTATTAGTATCGTCAGGGGTTCCAAGAGCGTATGATCCTTCTTTAACAGTCGTCTTCTGTCGTGAAAAGGCCGACACATTCCCAGTATATCGGTCACTAAGTGTGAGATTTTGGTCTTCATACAGCGATTCCTCGAAATGGTCGATTACGCTGTCGGGTATTGCAGCCCCCTCCGACAGCGACACGGTTGCGATGTCGCCGATTGGCTCGAGCGTCACGCGCCAGTCACCCCCTCGACAAGTGCCATAATCGTCACGCTCGCCTCTGACTGGTTATCTACCAACACAGCAATCGTCTGCGCACCCCCACTGGAATTGGTGTAGGATCCAAGCGGAGACCCGGTCTCACTGTCGAAGATCGTGCTGCCGTCGCCCGAGAGGAGTGTTGCCTGGCTGGTAAACCCACCACTGTTATCCAGCGTGACGAGCTCCAGATCCACGCCGGACGCGACCGCCGAGCCGTCTGCGTTCGTCAGGGCGGCCTTGTAGATCTCGACTGTCTCCCCGTCTGCGAGACTGTCGATGACGAGGATCCCCTGATTCGTATCCGAGACGCTCCCAGATTCGCGACCCTCAAACACCGCCTGATGCTCGTAGGCCAGCTCGACCTCGCCAGTGCCGGGACTGGTGGCCCCGAGCCCTGCTTGTGCGTCCAGCGTCTCGACGGGATCTTCGACGACGCTGCCGTCGTCCTGGACGACCAGCGCGGCACCGCCGCCACCGCCGCCCGCAGTGTACCACTGCGTATCGTCGGCGGCCAGGACGGTCGCGCCGTAGTTCGTCTCGACGGTTTCGGTCGTGCCGCCGTCGATTCCCTCGCCACTCTCAGTGTCGACAGTGATGGGGTTCGTTTCCGCAGCGCCGCCGACATCGACGATCGTCACGACATTCATCGACTCCCCATTAGCAGCGAGATCGGCACTGGCCAGGGTGATCGTCACGGCACCACTCGAGGTGTCGACCAGCACGACCTCCTCGCCGCTGGTCGTGGTGTTGCTCGTGACTGGACCAGTCAGAGTACGTTCGTCGTCGACGTGCTCTCGCGGGACGACGCCCGCCGACTGGTCGTAGATCGTCTGTCCGCTGTCCGCATCCAGCAGATCGTTCCCCGCGAGGTGTGGGGCGACATCCGCCCCGATCAGGAGTGGATAGTTCTGTGCCTGCGCGGCCTCCTGGAGCTCGTCGAGCGCGGCGTCGACGGTGGCCACGCCGTACGTGCCGGTCGTATCGTCGTAGTGAGTCTGCTCGGCTTCGTTGCTAAACTGCGCCCGCCAGTCGAGGATCTCCGAGTCGCTGACGTCAGTCGCGCCGCTGGGGACGTAGACGATCGCGAGCAGCAACTCGTCGCCAGAGATGTCTGGCGGTGTGGGGTACTGCTCGGCTGTTCCCTCGCGGACGGCGCTCGAGCCCGTGTCAGCGTCGAAGACGACCGTGTCCCAGCGGTCGTAGTCAGCGTCGCCACCCGACAAGACGTGCGTCTCGGCGGCCGACAGTGCGACCTCGCTGGCGTCGTAGTAGGCGGTGCCGGCCGCGACCTGGATCTCCAGGTCGGTCGCGGTCGCGGTGACCTCAAGGTCGCCGGCGTTGACGACGCCGTTGCCGGCGAGCCCTTCGGCGACGGCGCGGAGCTGTACCTCAAACAGTGGCTGGCCCTGGGGCCAGTCGAGTTGTGGTGCTGTTGGCATAGGTATCTGTTAAAACTGTAGCGGCGACCGCGGTCGCAGGCGGACTCGATCGTCTTTGGTCTCGGCGCCGAACACGACCCGCCAGACGAGGTCGCCGTCTTGGTCGATCGCCCCGAGTTCGACGATCTCGTGGGGCTGGGTGTCGGGCTCGCTGCGAGTGACGAGCGTCCAGGGGGCGACCGATGAGCGCTGGACATCCGCCGCAGCCGTCTTGGTGACGACCGCGTTCCCCAGCGCCGTGTCGCCAGTACCCGGTGCCGTGTCGTCGGTCCCGAGCGCGATCTCGTTGATCCCGACCGCCTCGGCCGGCGTCGCCAGCGCGTGAGCGATCGTCGCCATCGTCGTGACCGCGGCCTGACCGCTGGCGGTGTGGCTGTAAGTCAGCTCGAGTTCGGCCCGGAGCTCCGACCGATCGTCAAGCGTGACGTCGGCGGTCGTCAGCCGGGCCAGCAAGTCGGCCTCGTCGTCGTAGACGCCCAACTCCCGGATTGTCTCGCGGACGTCGCTGAAGCGCCACTCGGCGGTCGCTGTCAGCGTCTGGCTATCGGGCGTGCCGTGCCAGGCGTGGACCGGCGGCTCCGGCGTGCGCAGCCCCGTGTCGGCCCCTGAGGCAGCCGTGTCGTCACTCCCGACCGCCGCCGTGTCGATCCCGCGCCGCGCGCCGGCCAGCGCCGCGGCCAGGGCGGCCCGCCCGTCGTCGACGAACGAGCCATCGGCCGTCGAGGCGATCTCGGTCCACGCGCCACGATCGTCGCCGCTGATCCCGCGGCCGCTGCCGTGCTCGGGCTCGGGGTGGCCGGAGATGAGACTCTGGCCCAGTGGGCGCTCATACAACGTGGCCGCAACGTCGACCGAGATCTGGCCAGCGGGCGCGCCGAGGCCGATCGTCTGCTGGGGTGCGACCTCGCGCTGATAGCTCTCGAGGCGGGTCGTCTGGCGGCGGTTCTGTGAGATCTCTTGCTCGATGCCCACGATTGATCACCCAAAGATACCGCTGGCGGTCACGACCACCGTGGCCGTCCCCGAATCGCCGATCTGCAGGACGTACTCGCCGAGGCCGAGCAAGTCAGCCGCGAACGTAAACGCGACCGTCGTCGTCTGGCCGGCCGGGATATCGACGGTCTTGGCCCGACTCCCAGCACCGTTGACGAGCAACGGGACAGTCAGCCCGACGACATCGGCACTCGTGTTGGTGTTCTCGAGCGTCGCGCTGACAGTGATGGTGCCACTGGTACTCGTCGAGAGCGAGCCACTCGGCGTGTCGACGGTGAGATCGGAGTAAGTCACGTCCCCAGCAGTCGCTTCCGACGCGTCCGCCGTCTCGAGCTGGCTGAAGTGGACCTCAGTCCCGCGGATCGACACCGCCCCCGCCGGCGCATCGACGCCGTTGATCGTCTCGCCAGCCGTCTCGAAGATCTTGAGGCCAGCCGACTGGTCGCCGACGTCGTCGGCCTGCTCGACCGTGCTGAGTAGGTCCGAGAGTGGGGTTCGCGAGGAGAGGATGGCCGTCCGGAACGCCCCAAACGAGTCGTAGACGCGCTGGACCTTCCCGACGACCGTCGAGGCCCGCTCCTGGCTGAGTCCCTGGTCGAGGAGGTACTGCTCGAGGTCGTCGTAGCTGTCGATCGTCGCGACCTGGTCTTTGACCGCGGTATCCAGCGTCGACCCGTAGGCCGTCTTGAGATCCGCGACGGCGTCACTGGCGGTCGTGCTATCGAGGCCGTTGTCGGTCAGGTATGTCTCGACCTCGGTCCACGACCCACTGGCGAGAATCTGCCGGTCGAACGCACTGACCGTCGCGAAGACCGACCGGAGTGCGTCGACGGTCGCCGCCGCCGAGTCACTGGCGACACCGTTGTCGACGAGCGTCTGCTCCAGCCCGTCCCAGTCGGTCGTCGCGCCGACGTCGGCCGCCAGCGCTGTATCCGGATCAAACGCCAACTTGAGCAGTTGGATGTGGCGGTCAGCATCGACGGCCGCCGCGCCGTTGTCCAGCAAGAACGACCGATAGTCGTCGTAGGTCGGCTGGGCGAGCGCGCCACTCGAGTCGTCGCCACGGAAGGTGTCGAAGTCGGCGAAGAGCCCCCCGAGGAACGCGACCGTCTCGGTGACGTCGTCGCTGGCGATCTCGGCGATGTCGCTACTCCAGGCGGTCAGGTTGTCCTCGTAGTCCGCGAAGCCGGCCTGCGAGCGCAGGAAGTCCCGATAGCCGTCATAGCCCGACAGCGCGGCCCGCAGGCTATCGATCTCGTCCTGGAGGACAGACTCGCGCGAGGTCTGCTCGCGCAGCCCGGCCCATACTTCGACGGTCTTGGGATCGAGGTCAGTCGGCATGGTCAGAGTGAAGTGGCGGTGATCGTGACGGTCGTGCGCGGGCCCTGTGTCGTGACATCGGCGACCGAGACCGTCCCCGAGAGGTTGATCGCCGGCCAGTCAACCGGGAGCTGGTCTTCGGCCTGGAGGTCAGCGTACGAGTTGTCAAGAATCTCGAAGCTGACCGTGGCGTCATCCCGGGCGTGATCGGCGAGATAGCCCTCAGCGCGGGCGGCGGCCTCGTCTTCGCTCTGGATCGACTTGTCGACGAGGACTTCCGGGCGGGGGTTGGGGCCGTAGAAGGCGATCGAGCCCTGGTCTTTGCGGGTGACTTCGATGTCGTCGGCGCCCTGGACTGTGACGATGTTGCGGATGCTCTCGTAGTCGCGTTCGTCGTCAATCGAGACGACTGGCGTCGTCGACGGGCTGATCTCGAGCGGTGGCGCGCCGTTGTCGGGCTCGTAGTGGAGGACATTGCCGTCGGCCCAGACCTCGTACTGGTCTTCGATGGCGAGATCCTGGATGAACCGGCCGGCGCTGACGTCCACGCGGCGGGTGATCCGCCGGTCAGTCTGCTGGACGCCCTCGGTCGAGAGGGCGGTCGGCCGATCGGAGCGGCGGAACGGCTTGGTGTGGGCGTTATCGATCAGGATCGCCGTGTTGTTCGCGAGCTGGGCGCGGGGGAGAAACCGATACTGCAGCGCGCCCGTTGCATCGAGTTGCCCCGCGTCGGGATCGGCGTCTTCGGCGCGGAGTGTGAGGTCCTCGAAGCCGCTGGTCGGCGTCTCGGGCGTCCAGACGTAGGTCGTGCCGTCCGGCGTGACGAGTTCGACCTCGGTGTCCCAGCCGGCACCGCGGTCGTTGACGAGCACGCGAGTCGAGAGCTCGAAGATACCGTCCTCGATGGCGGCCGCGGTGACGTCGTGATACGTGGCCGTCAGCGCGGTCGTATGCCCCTGACGCGCGCCGACGACGACGAGGTCCGTGCCCCAGTTGTACAATCCGGCTCGGGTGCCGTTGTAGAGCTGAAAGACCGGGGCGTTGGACGTCCACTCAGTCAGATTGTCGCCAGTGTGGATCTCGGTCTTGTCCAGCGCCTGGGCCTGGGTCGTCGCCGCGAGTTCGACGGCTCGCGAGGAGCGGACGTCGTAGAAGACCTGGTGGAGATCGCGATGCTTGAGCTCAAGGCGCGTTTCCAGCGCGTCGATCAGCAGGCGCTGGCTTGACTCGCCGGTGCGGATGGCCGTGACGTACCCACGCCACGTCTCGTCGCCGCGGTCGATCGCGACGTTGTTGCCGGCGCTGACCTGGTCGCGGACATCGGCCAGCGTCGTGATCGTTGCCCGCCCGAGCGCGTCCGACGAGCGATGGGAGCGCTCGACGTCGACGACGGCGCCGATCGGCTGCCCGGCAATAGTGACAGTTGTCATGATCAGGGAAACAGACTGTCGAAGCGACGCTGTTGGATGTTACTGATGTCATCAGGGAGCTGGCGCATCAGTTCGCGACGAATCTCCTCGACCGTGCGCTGGGTGATCTGCTCGCGGGTTGCGTCTTCGACCGAGACGTCGACAGTCTCGATCGTCGCGTCCACGGTGGTCGATGAGTTGTTGCCACCACCGCTTTGCGTCGAGGACTCGATCGCGTCGACCTGTTGCATCATCTCCTGCCACTCCGCGTCACTCATATCGGTTCCGTAGACGTTGCCGACATCGTAGTCAGCATACGGGTTGAGGTTGCTACTCCCCTCATCGAAGTTGACCGGCATGAACGGGCTCGTGACGTCCGGCTCGATCCCAGGCGTGTCGGTGCCTGTCGGCAGGGTCTCTGTGTTGCCGGTAAGGTAGTCGTTGACCGTGGCGTTCTCCCCATACTTGCCCGTCATCGTCGCTGTTGCGATCGGGATGCCGAACGTCGCGAGAGCCGCAGCCGCCGGCCCGAGTCCAGCAACGCTCATCGAGCCGGCAGTGGCTGCGCCGAAGCCCGAGCTGGCCCCGCTACTGAGGATCGCACTCACGATCCCGGAGTTGGCGACGGCCGCACCAGCGCCAGTGATGGCAGCGGGGGCGGCCACTGCTGGGTCCGTGACGATATCAGTGACATCGTCGAAGAATCCGCTGCCGTTGCCGGACGGGTCCGACGATGGGTCGGTGGATGGGTCGGTTGTCGGGTCTGTCGACGGATCAGACGAGCCGGACCCGCCTTCGACGAGGTGGTCAAGTATTTGCTGGGCCGTCAGCGTGACCGAGTTCGCAATGAGCGCGCCGAGGAGCGCGGTAGCACCGACTTCGACTGGGTTGCTTATTAGATCAGAGACCGCGATCGACGCTCTCTCGGCGATCAGGTGTCCTGCCTCGACAGTTAACCGCGAGAGGATTAGTGCCGACGCAGAAACCGTTGCACCGGCCGCGATGATATCGCCTACGCCCACCTGGACCGGGTCGATGATATCACCAGGGTCGAGGTCGGGGAGAGAGTCCGAGATGAGTCGGCCCCAGTTGACCTGTGATAGGCCGAGTGCAACACCACCGAGACCGAGCAGGCCAGCAAGACCACCTCTGAGCAGGTTACGCAGATTTAGCCCATCGCCGCCGCCCGACCCACCCTCAGTATTTTCGACGAGTTCGCGGAGTAGGTCGTTGCGGGTCTCATTGAGGCCGAGGTTATCCTCGAAGTGAGCGTTTGTCTGTTGCTGTTCAGTGAGGAGCTCAGTGATACCGCCCCGGCCGCTTGAAACGCCACCGTCTGAACGGAGCTGGTTCGATGCTGTTGCGTTGACATTGGTCGCGCCGAGTTCGTCTTCGATCTGCTGTTTGGCAGCCCGGAGCGACGAGTCAGAGACCCGTACCTCAAGCTCGGCGGATGTGCTGAATTCGCTCATGGATGTGGTGAAGTTGTATATCAGTCAGACCGAAGCCAAGAATACCCCGTTGCCTATGAAGAACGTCGTGACAGCTATCACGGCAACTGCAGGACTGGATAATTGAATGTTGAGTCCTCGTTCAATCCATCGACGGCTGATTGGAAGGGAGAGGGATGCTGAGGTCAAGTAAAATAGCGATGCAAACAGTGTGCCGAAAACGAGCGCGCCTATAAATGAGAGAGCGGCCCAACCTCCAAACAAATAGGCCACTATTAGACGGAGCGTGATCGTCCTTGGTTGTGGCGACTGTGACTCTGTATCTGCAACGGAGTGGGTCTTATTTTCCGAGGGAGTTCCGTGAACTTGTTTGCGATAATCGAACCCCCCACAGTTTCGGCACGGGGTTTCGTTCCGTTGCGACGGTTCTCCACAGTTCTCGCATACCCACGTGATTGATTCAATGCGACCGATTTCATACTCGTCGTCCTCCAATCTGGCGAATGTTTCGCCCGCACAGTTTGGACAGGGTGCGTCGTCGGTCTCGACGCGAGCGCCACACGAGGCGCAGATCCACTGCTCACCCTCGGTGCTCATACTCAGAATGTTGTCGGTCTGTGACAAGAGTATTTCCCCAGTCAGTCCGGCATCGCGCCAAGCGACGACCGCACTTCGAGGATGTCGTGGATCGCCAGCCAGTCGGCGATGTCCTGCCAGGGCAACTCGTCGAAGACGCGGGGATCGCCCCCACGATCGATGTACATCGCCCGGGCGTACCGATAGACTACTCGTCGGTCGACGTCGTCGCCCGCTTGGCCGCGAGCATATCGCCGAAGCGCGGCTCGTCGTTTCCCTCGTCGCTGACTCCGGTGAGTGCGTTGACCTGGGCTTCGGCCCACTTGAGATACGGCAGTGGCAGCGAGGCCACCGCCGCGATTCGGTCGGGCTCGGCCATCCCGTCATCGAGATACGGTGCCTCGACAGTCCCGGCCTCGACGAGATAGACGCGTGTCCCGCCGGCCCCGACGTCGTCGTCAGTGACCGTGTCCTCGACGCGCCCGAACTCCCCGCCAGTCAGGCCGCCGAGCGTGACTGTCTCGGCGTCCCGATCCCAGGCCGGGACTGCGTCGTCGGTGTGGGCGGTCTGCGCCCAGCGGACGCCCTCGAGTTGAGCGTCCAACTGCTGGCCCTCGGCGACCAGTTCCTGTTTGCGCGGGTCGTCGTCGGCGAGCTGGACGATCTCGTCGGCGAGCTCATCGAGGCGGGTTTCGAGCCGGTCGGCCTCTGCGTCGAGATCGTAGGTGTCAGTGCGCAGCGGCATTATGCGACACTCACCCCACCATTGACGTGCATCGTGTAGCTCTCGGTCGTGTCGTCAGTCTCAACGACCTGGTTCCAGGCCACGTTATCAGGCTTGAGCTGTGGCAGTGAGTACGTCGAGACCGTCGTGCCGTTGGCCGCGACGTCCACCGAGCCCGAGACCGAGTCCATCGACGCTTGCGTCGTGGTCGCACTTGAGGAGCCGTACGCCAGCTCCGTCGTCGACGGGCCAGTGATGATCGCCTCGACGTCCAGCGTCGTCTCGGGCGCCGCGATGACGGCATCGACCGGTGTGTGACTGGGGCCGCGCTGGAAGCGGGCGATGTTGTCGATCGTCAGCGTCGCCGACTGGAGCTTCGGGATGGACCCGGCATCGATCGTCAGCCCGAACTCGTGGAACGGCGCGGACGTGTCGTTGCTGACGCGAGTCACCTCCGTCGTCGGGATCGTGACGTCGGTCTCCTCATCTGCATAGGCCAGCGCCAGCGAGTAGGTGACCATCCCGCCCTGCTCGTAGGTGAGTTCGTAGCTGAGTGGGATACACCCCGAGAGTTTGCGGTTGACCGTCCCGTCGAGGTAGTCGACGCCGGCGAAGATCGCAGCCGTGTTGGGTCGGCCGTGGACGAATCCACTACCGCCGTCGTTGAAGACGATCTGCTCGACCTCAGCGTGGACGTCGCTGGAGACGGTCGCCGAGATCGAGACCGCACCCTCCAGGTTCTGGGCGATGGACTCGACGCTCTCGACGGCGCCGGCCTCGCGCATCCGCTGGAGTTGCCGCTTCAGGTTGAGTTCGTCAAGCGATTCGTTGCGGCCGGGCGCGTACAGCTCTGGATCGCCGCTGGAGTCGCTGTCAACCAGCGAGCCCATAAACGTCTCCTCGTGGGCAAACAGCAGCTCCGCCGAGCCAGCGCCCGTCATACGATACCTCCGTCAGTGTCTGTGGGTGTCATGTGTGTTAGGCCTCGTTGAGTCGGATCTCGTAGGTCCAGACGCGGTCGTCGGTCGGCGTCTGCTGGTCAACCCGCGACTCGCCGCCGAGTACGTACGTCCCGTTGTACGGCGCGGCGACGTCGGTGCCACTATCGTCGACAGCCTGCAGCTCGATCTCGGAGATCGTCGGGTCATCAAGGATCGTCCGCAGCCGATCGGCCAGCGTCGACGCCTCAGTCCCGAGCCAGACGCCCCGGAGCGTGACCGACGCCGCAGCGACGCCGTCGGGGACGGCTGTCGGACTGACGCCGACTGCCATCGGTGGGGCTTCGGCCTCGTTTTGCTGGCCGCGTGGGATGCGGGTCAGCGTCTCCTCATACAGCCGGACGAGCGGCGTGCTCGCGTCGGCTGGCGTCAGGTCGTAGTTCGGCATCTATGGTGCCTCGTGGACCGCTTGGTTGATGTCCAGCGTCTCAATCCAGGTGATTGAACCAGTGAACGACGACGACTCTTCGCGCGTGTCGAAGGGGAGATCAACCTCGGCGGGCGTGACTGCCAGTGGCTCGAGATCGCCAGCCGTCGAGTACTCCCCATACGAGAGTGTGACCGTCGCGCCCGAGGAGAACGGGACCGACGCGAGTGCATCGCCGAAGTGTTGCATCTTGGCGACGGGGTGGCGATCAGCCGCGAGCCCGCCCCATTGGGACGTGTCGCCGGTCCAGCTCTCAAACCGGACCTGAAACGTCCGCGTCCCGGACCCGACGCCGATGCGGGGCTTGGCATACGTCGACTGACCGAGTTGGCCGCTGGCGACCGCGCCGATCGCACCGAGTCCGTCGAGCACGTACTGCGTCTGCTGTTGCTCCTCAAAGCGGACGTTGCCCCGCGCCTCGTAGACCGAGCCGTCGGGCAGCTCCATTTTGACGGCGCTCTGTGACAGACTCATGACAACTCCTCAAAGCCGTCGAAGACGATATCCAGGTCATATCGGTAGTAGTCCGCCCAGTTGTCAGACTGGCTCGCCTCGTTGGTGATCGTCAGGTGTGTGAACGAGACGTCCACGCGGCCAGCGTCGGGGAAGCGCCGCCCGTCGTAGATCGCCGAGCGGATCTGCTCGACGAGCGAGCCGTCAGCGCCCTCGAAGACGACGCCGTCGGTGCCGGCGGGGTCGATATGCCCCCACTCGGAGTGATGCGCGCCCTCGATGCGGATGCCGACGACCGTCTCGAGGTCCAGATCGTACTCGGTCCCGATCGGCGTGCCCGAGCGATCGGCCAGCGACGCGCCGACAAAGTTAGCCTCCTGGAGGTCGCCCGTCCGGTCGCGGATCGGTGAGGACATATCGACCGTCTGTGCCCCCTCGTAAACCTGGGCGTTGTCGCGATCGACGCGCCGGAGTGGGTGGTCGGCCGGCTGGGCGTCGACGACCGACGCCAGCTGATCAAGCACCCACGCGACTGGTGTCGCGGTCACTGTAGTTGCCTCCGGAGCATATTCAGCGCGTCACGCACGGCCCGCGTCTCTTTGACGCCGGCTACTTCGACCTCGGGTAGAAACACGCGGTAGCCGTCACCCTCGGCGTCGAACTCCTCGCGGACCCAGTCGGGCGGGTCGTGCCGTTCCTCCCAGACGAAACTCAGGATGGGATCGCCTTCGATCGTGTGCTCAGAGGTGCCGAACTCCAGGTAGGGCATCGCCTCGTGAGACCACCCGAAACGGACGGTGATCGAGCCATCCGAGCGCTGGACCTCGACGGGCTCGAGGCTCTGCTTGATCGGCTCGACGTTGTAGTCGAACTCGCGGGCGTACCTGTCGAGGCGGCCGTGGACGAACGAGATCGCCTGCGCGATGAGGTTGTCGCGCTGGCCGACCAGCTGGTGTTCGACGTCGTCCAGGACGGCCTCGCGGAGGTCGTCCTCGAAACTGGCCTCAAGCGAAATCACTGATAGACCTCCAGCAGTTCCTCAGCCTTGCGCTCGAACTGCTCGGCGAGCGACTCGACGTTGTAGACCTGCGCGCTCTCGGGGATCTGGATCGCGGCATCCTCGACGAAATCCGAGGCAGCCCGGAACGCCACTGCACGCCGGACGGTCTGGGGGATACCCTCGTGGCCATACGAGAACTCCAGATAGACCGCGTTGGCGAAGCTGTCCAGGACGTACTCATCGTCCTCGTCTTCTACGAGGAGGTTCGTCGTGTCGAGATACAACCGCGAGACGCCACCGTTGTTGACTCGCAGGTAGTAGTCCTCGCCCGATGGTGGCCACGACCCCTCGGAGTAGTCGCTACTGGCAGCCCAGTCCTCGAAGGTCCCGTCTTCGGTGCGGACGTGCAACGCCTGGATGCTCTCGGCGTCGCGACGGGCGAGCTCGATCGCCGCGTAGCCACCCTGTGACGTCTTCGGGACCGGCCCATCCTCCTCAACGATGAACGCCGACGGGGTCGGGATGTCGTACTCGTCGTCGCGACTCTTCGGCGACGTCGGGATCGTGATCTCGGTAGCCTCGTCGATCCCCGACGGTGCGTACCAGTGGCGCTTGAGCGTCTTCTCGAGCCACTCGGTCTGGGCCGTGATCGCGTCGACAGCGATCTGCTGGTCCTGGCCGATATCGCCCGGTAGTGACGCCTCTCGCAGGGCGCGTCGGAGGTCTTCGAGCGTGCAGTAGCCTTCAGGCATAAGCGATCACCATCAACTCGCCATCAGCGTGATCGTCGCCGAGTCTCCAGCGGTGGCGGTCCCGTTCGTGCACCTGATCCGAAGCTCGACAGCCCCGGTCTCGAGGACGTCGTCGTAGTCAGCACTCCCGCTGTAGCCCGAGCGGACGCCCTGGATCCAGGTGCCACCGTTTGTCCGGACGTCGATCGCGTAGTCCGCTGTCGCGTCACCGCGGATATGGACGTCGACGATGTTGTTGTCGAGCAGGCGGAGTGCGACCGTGTTGCCACTGGCCTCGATGTCGATTGTCTCTTCAGTAGTAGGCATATGTTAGCCCTCCAGCTCGTCGAGTCGTGCTTCGAGCGCGTCGATCGCGGTGGTCCGGTTCGGTCCTTTGCGCTCGTCCTCGAGGATGTATCGGATAGCGTCCGCGGATTCGATGGTGGCGATCGCGTCTTCGATCTCGGCGACGGTCGCATCTTCGGCGAGGACTGGGACGTCAGGCGGCCCGTCCTCCTCGCGGACGTCATCCTCGCCGCCGATCACCTCGAAGTCGTCGACGTCGGCAAGGTACGCGGCCAGCTCGGCGTCGACCGCCTGCTCGTCGCCCGGCTCGAAGTGGTGGCCGCCGACGCGATACGCCCCGCCGTCAGCTGTATAGCGGGCCGTTGGCATAGTCAGGCGCTCCCAGTGCCGACGACGACCCAGCCGCTGGCCGTGCCATCGACGTTCTTGACGGTGGCTGTGGCGCCCTGGGTCGTGAGGTTCGACGGCCCGGTCCCGACGAAGTCCGCATCAGCGAACGACAGCGTCGGCGTGTTCGCACCGCCATCGTGGACGATCGTGACCTCCTGGCCCTCCGCGGCAGCCTCATCAAGGACCACGGTGTTGGTCCCGTCGGCGGTGACGATGTGGACGCGTGTGTTCTCAGCGACTGTCGTGTCCGCGTCGGTTGCCGGGCTGTCGGTCGCGACGTACGGCGAGTCGCCCTCGAAGTGCTCCCGGACGCGGTTGTTAGTGGTAGACATTAGTCACCACCTCAGGCCGTCGGCAGGTTGTTGATCAGGACGGCACCTTCCTCGTCCTCGACGGAGAAGTCGTCGCGGGTCCGCATGAAGTACCGCGCGAAGAGGTCGTTCTCGGCGGTCTTGTCGGTCGCGTCCAGGACCTCGACTTCGGTCTCGCGCCAGACGCCGTAGATGAGGTTCTCGGGGTAGGTGAACAGCGCCGTGTCCTCGGGCCAGGCGGCGAAGCCGTAGACGTCGTAGTTGAACGGCGAGATGTCGTCGTCGCTGAACAGCACGGCCGCGCCGAGCGGATCCTCCCGCTGGGTGAGGTCGAACTCGTAGTCCTCGATGTGCGACAGGTTCATCATGTAGACCGGCTCCTGGACCTGGTCGCTGCGCTTGTACTTGTTCGGCAGCGCGGCCCGGCTCTCGTGCCAGAGACTGGTGTCGATCGCCCCACCCTGGTGGTCGTAGGTGTTGGTGTCGGTCCGGTTGCTGAGGATCTTCAGCCAGCCGTCGTTCTGCTGGACGAACGCGTCGGCGTCGGCCTCGTCGCCGTTGATCGCCAGGTCCTGGGTGTCGACCGCCCACTGCTGGGCCATCTTGTCCAGGACGATCTCGTCGACCTGGCCGATGGTGTCCTCGACGGCCTCGCGCTGGAGGTCCCACGACAGGAGGCCCTTGGTGGCGTCCATCTCGATGCCGTCGGTGTTGACCGACCCGGTGGGACTGTCGCCCTCGGTCTCGGTGCCGCCGCGGCGCATCCGCTCGCCGACGCCGATGCGGGCGAGCTCCATCTTCGGCCGCGGGAGGATCTCCGTGCGGACCATATCCAGTAGCGTCGCCGTGTCCTGGACGCGCTGGTACCAGTCCTCGAAGAGATCCCGCGGCATCACGCCGCCGGAGAGGTCAGTCGTGTCGAACTTCTCGAGCGATTCCTCGTTGTCCTTGCGGACGCCGGTCATACCGCCGTAGTTAGTACTCATCGGCCACCTCGCTTGCTCTCAGGGATGAAGAACTTCTGGCGCTCGTCCAGATTCTCGTCGGAGCCGTTCTTTTCGGCGCCGCCCAGCTGCTGGGACTCTGTCGCGCCGGTCTGCTTGGAGATCTGGTCGACGCGCTCCTCGAGCGCTTTGGCCCACTCGGGCTTGTCGTCGTCTGTGGTCTTCTCCTCGATCTCGTCGACGCGCTGGGCGAGGTCCTTCGCCCACTCGGGGGCGTCGGCCATCGGATCGTCAGCGTCGCCATCGCCGTCGGCGTTTTCGAGGGAGTCGATACGGTCGTCCAGGGCCTTTGCCCACTCGGGAGCGTCGGCCATCGGGTCGTCGTTGCTCATAGTAGAGTTATCCGCGGTCTCGCCCGCGGGGGCGTTGTTTGCGATCGGGTCGGTGACTTCGCCGCCGCCCATGTCCTCGTCGTCCTCATCGCCGTCCTCGTCGTCAGGCCACTCGCGAGCGGTGTGCTCGTCAAGCGAGAACGACGTGTCCTCACGATCGGTGAAGCGCTTGGGGAGGTCGTCGACGCCGGCGTCGTGCAAGACGTCCAGACTCGCGTCGATCGTCGCGTAGAGTGACTCGCGATTCTGTCTCGAGAGGGTACGCCCCTCTTTGTCGCTGTCACTGTCCGGGGCCTCGGGCGACGTGCTCGCGTCACGGCCGTCATCGGACCCCGTCAACGCCGAGAGGAACGCCTTGCCAGCCCGAGCGAACAGCGACTGCTTGCCCGGCTCGGACGAGCCCTCGGCCTCGACGGCCGCGTTGAGGACGTCCCAGAGGCGCTCGGCGTCGGCCTCGCTGTGGCCGCGCTCCATCGCCTCGTCGATAAACGCGTCCTGGTTGCCGACGTGGTCGGCCAGCCGCTTGTCCAGCCCCTTCGCCTCAAGGATCTGGGCATCGGGGACGGCGGGGATGTCCACCGTCGACACCTCACGGACGAGCCCGTCGGTCAACTCCCAGACGAGTTCGCCCTCGGGGAGCTCCGACGTATCGACGTTCTCGATCTCGTCCTGCTCGTAGGGCCCGTCCCAGTCAACCTGGATCGCGCCGATCGAGTAGCCCTCGAGGATACTGTCGTCGACGAGGCTCGCGAGGTCGGCGTTGGTGATGCCCCAGCGCTGGACCCACGCGCCGGCGTCGACGGTCTGCCCGCCGATCTCCTCGGCCTCCTCGAGCACCTCGTTGCGCTCGAGGTCCATCCAGCCGTCGGGCCAGACGGCGTGCATGATGCCGCCTTGCGCCTGGCCAGCGTCGATGAACGTCTCGAACTGGTCGGCGAACTCGCGGATCGTCGCTTCCCGCGCGAAGTCGTTCTGGAGGTCGGCCTTGTCCGGCACCATCACGATGCCGCTGGCTTCCAGCGCGTACTCGTCGCTGTCTTTGGTCTCCGCAAACGCGACGTCCTTGCGGAACTGCTGGCTCCCCGCTTTCGTCACCGGCGGCATAGCTCAGTCCTCCGCATCGTCGTCGGCGGCGTCCGCGTCGGCGTCCTTCGTTTTGTCGAGGGTCTTGGCCCTGCGGGTATCAAGGACGCCGCGCTTGTCGCCGCGCTTTTTGTTGCTGTTGCTCATTGTGTAGAACAGTTCTCCCGACAGGGCCTCGAATGGGGACCGGGATCCCCCATCGTCATCAGCAGGGTCGTCAGTCGTCTATCTCAACGTGAGAGTCATATCCCGCCTGGGATGTCGTCAGGGGCGTCGTCCGGATCGGGCGCCGGGCCCTCGGGGAGTCTGTCGTGGAAATTACTTATCTCAACGTATGGATATTCGAGGCGGACGTTTGCGTAGTGGTACGAGCCAGCCGACCCGGCGGCCGTCAGCGCCGCCCACTCCGACTGTGGGACGTCGACGTAGGCGTACAGCGACGACGGGCCCTCATCACGCAGGAACGACAGATACAGCTCCTGTTCCTCGATGTCGTACAGTCCCTCATCGAGGTTGCTCGAGGAGAACTGCACTGTCTCGATCGCCTGCTTGCTCGTCAACTCGGGCTCGACGTCAGCCCAGTCCCGCGTCCCGATCTGATTCTCTGGTGGCGGGGCGTCCTCGGGCCGATCCTCGTCGTCAGGGACGACGTCGCCAGTACTGTCGAGATTCGCGACGAGCGTGTCACCGTCGACCGGGTGCTCGTCGGGGAGCGGACCCCACCCAGCAGCCTCGCGGGCCTCGTCGATCGTGACGCCACCGCGCACCGCCGAGACGCGCTGGCGAGCGACCCGGGCATCTTCGCCGGGCTGGTCGGCCCCGCGCAGCTCGAAGTTGATCGTCCAGTCGTCGACGTCGAGCGCGGTCTGGTGGAGGATCTTGTAGAGGCGAGCTTCGAACTTCGCCTGCTCGGGCTCGATGACGTTCTTCGCGAACTCGCGGGTCTGCGCTTCCGAATTTGAGCGGTTCGACGTCGACGTGACGTTGATGAGGATCGGCGGGACGTTGTGAACCTTCGCGATCTCGTGCTCGTTGCGCTCGCGGAAGGCCTGGAACTCCATGTCGTGCTGGTCGGTCGCCCCCAGGGGTTCGAACTCGATGTCGACGTCGCGACCATCTTCGGTCGTCAGTTGATTCTGCTGATCGAACGCTTCGACCTCGAGGATCGCCGTCCGGTGGGACTCGCCCTTGAGGTTCTCCTGGAGCTCGCGCAGATCGTCCTTGCTGTCTTCGGTGAGCGTGCCGCCTGTCACCTTGATCGCGTAGTGGGGGATGCCCAGGTTCTCGAAGATGTCGTGGTTCCATTCCTTGGCGCTCTGGTCGGCGGCCATCGTCTGCATGGCGGCGACCCAGTCCGGGATCCCGTAGTAGAGACTCAACGGGCTGGGGTTCGGAATGAAGATGAGCTCGTTCGCCGGGCCGTTCTCGAGTGCGTCGACGCTGTCGGCGACCTCACCACTCTCCTTGTCGACGAACGTCGGGTCGTCGCCGTAGCGATCGCCGGCCTCGCCGAAGTACCGCCGGCGACCCTGGCGGATCTGGACGTAGCCATGACCACTGATGACGCGGTCGTCCTCGGTCTCGGTCTTGCGGACCCGCACCGTGTTCGCGGGGACGTGCGCCAGCCCGATCGGCGTGCCATCACCCTCGACGAGGATCTCCAGGGCGGCCCAGCCGATCCCCCAGTAGTCCTGCCGTGAGAGTTCGAGTACCTCTTCGGGTGTCGCGGCGGCCGTGCCTTCGGGGCCGACCTGCCAGCGCGAGTCAGAGCCACGCCAGAAGTCCTCGACGGTCTGGTAGGCCTCGCCGTCGGGATCGGGGTCGGTGGCCTGCGGATGCTGGACGATGTCGAACCCGTAGCCCACCTCGTAGCGGGCCTTGGTGCGGATGCAGGCCTGGTGGGTCTCGTTGAGCTCCTGGAACGCCGCGAGCGTGTCGGGGTTGTACGGCGGGACGATCCCGCGGCCGATATCCGTCGCGATGCGGCGCTCGTCCAGCTGGGTCGTCTCTGCAGCCTTCTCGAGGGCGCCCGAGTTGCCGGGCGTCGTTACTGACAGCGAGACCGTTGCCTCGGCGTCGTCGGTAGTGTCGTCAGTCATAGATAACTCACTCCTGAACTGTCGCTGTCGTCACTGTCGAGGTCGACCGGCGTGTGCGTGAACAGCGCGTACCGCAGCGCGTCCAGCGCGTGGTCAGTCGCCGCAGCTTTGCCGACGTGCTCCTCTTTGTACGAGAGGAACTCCTGGATCAGATCGGTGCAGCGATCGGTGACAAGTAAGCCAGGACGTCCTTCGCCGTCGGTCGCGAGTCGCGATCGGACGTGGTCGATCCCGCCATCAAGACTCTTCTCAGCTTTGACCGCCGGCCAGCCAGCCTTGCGGAACTGCTGGATGTGTGCCGGTTCGTGCTCGGCGTAGACACGGCCCTTCGGGCGGCCTGCAACCCACGCCTGACGCTCCTCGAGGACGTCGTCGGGGTCGACCACCTCTGCCAGCTGAGACTCGGACTCGTAGAAGTGGCCCCAGACGACGTACTGGTCGGCGTGTGTCCGACGGATATCCAGGAGGACGCGTGGGTCATTCCAACCAGCGTCGTAGCCGTAGATGGCGTGGTCTTCGACGAGTCGGTCGGTGATCGCGTCGGCCTCGACGACGTGCGTCTGTCGCGAGAAGTCGTCGTAGACTAAGCCCTCCGCAGCGGCGAAGCCACCGTGGAGCCCTTGCTCTTCGCGAGCGGTGCCCTGGAACTGGTTTTTGATCTTCTCGAGCCCGTCCTCTGGGAGGAGTGTGTTGTGCTCGGTTGAGGCGACGATGACTTTCATGCTGTCCGCCCACGGCAGCGGCTCGTCGTCTTTGGTGACCTGGCGCTCGGTGACGTCGTAGAACTGGTTGTAGCCGTTGCCCGTCGACGTCCAGAGCGTCGTGTTCGGACCCGCCGCAGTTCGCTGCCGGGTGACGAGCATCTCGTGGAGCTTGTAGAGATCGGTGTTGTCGTAGTGCGCGACCTCGTCACACCAGATCCGGTGGAACTCACCGCCAGCGTAGCGGTTCCACTTGTCCGCGCTCCCCAGACGGACCTTGTGGCCGGTGATGTACGTGACGCGGTTCTCGTTGGCGTTGTAGCCAGCGATGATCGGTGAGTTCTCCGGGTCGCCCTCGGCGTCGTCGGGGACGGTGTTCTCGCCGGGGAGCGTCTCCCAGTAGACTTTGAACGTAGTCCCGCGCCCCTTCTGGAAGTCCTGTGCCATGACCAGACTCTCGCCGTGATCGAGCTGAAGGGCGCCGCGGTGGATCCACTGGGCCCCTGTGATGGACTTGCCACCACCGTAGCCCGTCCGGAAGACGACGAGGTCGTGCTCGCCGGCCTCAAGAGTATCGCGGACCTGGGCCTGGTAGTCCGTCCACTGCCAGTCGACCGAGATCGTGTCGGTGCTCATACGTTAGTCCTCCGTCGAGTGTGGAGTCTCGACGACGGTCTCGTTGAGCTCGATCTCGACCGGCCCACCACCCTGACCAGTCACCTCGCGCTGCTCAGTTTTCTTGTAGTCGAAGCTCGACGCCAACAGGAACTTCGCCATCGAGGAGTCGACGTCGGGATCGCGAAGCCCGCCCTCGATGAGTGTCCGCTCGCCAGTGTTCCGCGCGCGTGCGAAGGCTGAACGGAAATCTGGATGGGCGTCGAGATAGCGATTGAGTTCGGTATGTGAAACGCCAGCAGCACGGGCACAGCCGGACTTCGAGACGCCATCGCGAGCTGCCTCGAGGATGTCGTCGTGGTCGGACTCGTCGATCGAGAAGCCTCGGCCTTGTGGGTTCTCCTCGTCGCTGTCGGGGTTGTGGCTTGGGATCCAGCAGCGACCGTTCTCACCCGCAGGGTTCTGGCACGGCTGGTCGCCGGTCGTGTCGGCGCCACAGATCTCGTCAGTCATCGATGACCCTCCACGTCGACGCGACCAGCCCGCGCTGCGGCCCGGCGCTCGTAGCGCTCGCGAGCCGCGCGGAGTTGGCTGGCCGTCGGTGTCTCCTGTTGCAGGGCCTGTCGCCGGCAGCGCTCCTCAAGGAGCCACTCGTGGCGCTCTTGGTCGGTCATCGACTGCCACTCGGCAGGCAGGTCGTAGTCGTGTCTCATAGTCCCACCAACGCAGCGCCAAACAGCGCCGTCAGTGTATAGGGGACAAGCCAGTACCAGGCGTTACGCTGCAGGACCGAAGCCACGAACGTCTCACCGACCGGGACGTCGGTGACAGCGACCGAGAGTAGCAGCGCCGTCCCGAACGCAGCGACAAGTGCAACGATCCCGCCGGCGGCGAAGCCGGCCCCGGCAAGCAACCCGCTGAGCCCCATCAACATCCCGTGGGCCTCATCATACGTGAGATCGGACACCACCCGCCGAAGCGGGGTCGGGATCCACGCGGGCGGATCGGGCCAGACGTAGTCATCACGACTGAGTCCCATCCGTTATCCCCCGCGAATCTTCTTGAGTGCGGTGACAGTCTCGTCGCCGAAGGCCCAGACGGAGGCCAGGCCAGCGTCGATCGAGAGTGCCATCCAGATGCGGTCAGAGAGCGACGCGCCGACGTGGAGATCGTACAGCACGGCGAGACAGAGCGTCCCGATCAGGATGCCAGCCAGGACGTCGTTGGTGTAGCGCCAGCGCAGCGCCGTCGAGGTCGTGTCTCCGTCGTCATCCTCAGTCACTGTCATCACCCTCGGAGTACTGTGCCTGGTCCTGTGCTTCGGCGATCGCCTGCAGTAAGCTGACGTAGTCCAGTACTTCGATGCCGTTGTACGCCGCGAGCGTCAGCAGCCCGAGCGTGCCGAACAGATGTGGGTCGCCGCCGTAGTACAGCGCGAGCGAGGCGATCGTGATGATCCCGAGGTTGACGATGATCGACCGCAGGATCTTCAGCGATTTGAGCATCTTGAGGTCACCGCCCTCGCCCTCGACCACGAGCCAGTCCTCGACGAGACGGTCGCTCGTGTACCACGGGCGTCGACGTGGCTGTGTCGTACTCATGGGTCATTCATGGGGGGTTTCGTGCGTGTGTAGCCGACAACGAGTCCATACAGGAACGCGTCCCACTCGGTGTATGTCGAAAGTGGCCCGTCGTAGGGCAGTGCGTCTTCGGTGCTCATGGTACTGAAAGTGGTAGGTGGGGGTGGAAGCCACGGGAGTCGGATGGATACCGTAACAGACCCTCGCTGCAGTCACGCAGGTCATCGGGAGTAAGTTAGTCCACGACGGCGCGGTACAGCCACGGCGAGTCGATCTCTTCGACGAGGACGTACGCGTGGTGGACGGCGATCGGGAGTGATTTCATCGGTCAGCTATGTTGACGTACTCGGCAGGGTCGAAGTGACGCGGGTCGATTGGGTAGACGCCTGTGACGCCGTCGTCGGAGACGCCGTGGCAGGTGGCGATGTCGGGCTCGTTGAGCCCATCGACCTCGCCGAGCTTACGTGGGTACTCTCCGACTGGAAGCGGGGACGCCGTCACGAAGATCGGCGGGCCGTTCCACGGGATACGGCCACTGACGTGATAGTGCCCCATCCAGATCATATCGACCGCCTGGCCGAAGTTCAGCGAGTCGATGACCGTCGAGAGCCATTCCTTCTTGCGAGCGGACGTCGTCGCCTGCGGTTTGCGGTCCTGGCCGTGGCGGAGCTGGCCGTGGATTGCGCCGTCGCGGAGCCAGAACGGTGTCGGTGAGCCAGCCCGCCCGATCTTGAACCCGACATTGTCGAGTACGCCGGCCTCCGCTAGCGCCCCGACCGTGTTGCGGATGGACTTGTACAACAGGAGATCGGCGTTGGCCTGCTTGCTTGAGCCGTTCGCGCGGATGTCGCCGTGGTTGCCGGCTTGCCCGACGACGACCACCTGATCGAAGTGCTCGGCGAAGGTCTTGATCTGGCGGAGGAGTGGGTCGTGCAACGTATCCATCTGCTCGTCAAGCCAGGCGTCGAGATTTTCGTGCTGGCCCTCGTAGATCCCTTCATTGGTGACGAAGTCGCCACCCCAGAGCAAATAGGCCGTGTCGTACGTGCTCCCGTGTTTCTGTGACAGGGCCAGCGACCGCTCGGTGATGTGATCGATGATCGGTGGGAGATCCTCAGTCTCGTGGACGATGCTATCGTCGTACCCACGGACGAGATCGCCGGCATGGAGATCCGTCAGATGCGTTACCCAATCCTCGTTTCCAGCCGCAGCCGACAGGGACACTGTCGGTGTGTCGAGTTTCTTCCACTGCCGCTCAAGTGCCGAGTGGCGGACTTCCCACCACCGGTTTGCCTTTCTCGTGCGCGTGCCCTTGTGCTCGGATGACCGTAGCACATGATCTCCGTCGAGCTCGAACAGGTCCGCGTCAGCATCGTGGTAGATCGACCAGCCCTTTTCGGCGAGCGTGTCGATCCGTGATTCGACGACGTGTCGTGGCTCTTGGAGCTCGTCGACGAGGTCGTCAGGAGCAACACCAGTCTGCAGTTGGCGGACGATATACTCTTCGCGCTCGGAGAGGTTGTCCGGCGACGGGTTGGCGGCAGTGTCAGTGGCTTGGTCGTCCGCGGGCCCGTCGTAGACCCACTCGCCGTTGGCCTTCTCGACGCTGTGACCGTCGAGATCGTTGATTCGTTCCTTGCGGGCGTGCGCCGTCGACAGTGCGATGTCGACCGCGTCGGCCAGCTCGCGCATCGATCCCGCCGGGAGCGCGTCGATAACGGCCTGTTCGCGCTCGGAGAGTGTGCCTGTCATTCGATGATCACATCGGCGTCGTCGATGATCGCGCGGTGCATCTGTCGCGTCGCATCAACCTGGCCGATGTGGTAGCCGGCCTCCAGCGGTGTTTCTGTCGGGGCGCGGCCGTCCGGGTGGACGTCGTCGAGGATCGCATCGAGTTCGGCGACGGTCAGCCGGAGTTCGGCGTCCTGAGGTGGCATCTCTGTCATACGTGTGAGGGGCTCACGAGGGGTTAGTCGACGAGTGCGGTGCCGTAGGCGCGGATCCGATCGTCGATCGTCAGCTCGACGCGGGGCCCAGAGACATCGGCGATCGTCCGAACGGCCGTCACCTCGCCCTTGATGTGGCCCAGCTGGGTTGCGACGGTGACCGTCTCGCCGATTGCGGGCTGGTCGGTGATGGGGAGACACATGGTTAGTAGGCATCGCGGACGGCCAGCGCGGTCGCGACGCGCCAGATGTCGTCCGTGCGGCGGTGGTACTCTGGTTTCGATCGGGTGTGATGGATGACCCGACGGAGTGTATCTGTATCGACAGCCAGGCCGTGCTCTTCGAGCCGGTCGATAAGTGCGGGGATGCGGGCGAGCATCTGCCGTTTGCTCGGTGTTTCCTCTTGGCCCGATCCGGATGGGCGGCCACACTTCCCGCAGTAGGTTCGGGTGTGATAGTCGCGGATCGCGCCGTAGGCGTCTTTGTCTTCGACGTCGTGGCCAAGCACCCCCGCACCGGCCCGGATGAGGGTCTCGGTCGGGTGGTTGCCGGTACCGAGGCCGTCGTGAGTCTGCTCGGCGTCGTGCTCAGTCCGGTCACGGATTTGCTCGTGGCAAACGGAACAGGCCTCGGGATTCTGGTGGATGACGATGTCGTACAGATCGGTCAGGTCACGGGCGACGTTGTGGGGATCACTGGACATACGTGAGGCTATAGACCGAGTCACGCGCGTCATCAGTGACCTCGACGCGTGAGTGAGTGGCTGTCGACGCGGTACTTGTCACATACTAGTCGCTCTGGGGATGTAATGGCAGGCGGTAGTGACACATACGGTCACTACTCAGCTAAGTAGTACTCGCGGCGGCGCGCGTCGGCGGGATCCGGGCGGTGGGCGACGTGGTCGGTGAGCTCGAGCTCGTACAGCGCCGAGCGGACGGTGCGTTTGCTGGTCTGGCAGCGCTCGACGAGGTCGTCCTGAGAGAGGGGGCCGTCGGCCTGGGCGAGTTGCAGCCAGACGAGTTTGACTGACGGGGGCGCTTCGCGGAGGTCCGCGGGGACGGTCACGCCGTTAGTCACTGCGCCACCTCCGCTGACAAAGACCACACTGCCAGTCATAGGCCCCGCGGTCGGCCTGGACATAGAGATCTGTGCCGCAGTTCGGACAGGGCGGCTCGGCGGTTCGTGGGTCGACGGTATGATCAGTCATCGAGATCTGATCCCTCCAGGATCTCTGCGGCTGTTGTCCGTTCATCGGCCACCGTCGCGTCCTCGGCGATGCACGGTAAGCAGCGATCGCGCCACCAGCCCGCTGCGTTCTTATCGCGTGGGTCGACGAGTTCGTCGCCGCAGTCATCGCAGGTCGGGCTCATCGCGACCACCCGCTTGAGCGCTGGTAGTCGTGGGGGATCGCTTTGCAGTCCGGGCAGTACGGGCGGCCGTGTGGCGTGCGACGCCAGCCATCCGGGCCCGCCATCGCTCGCCAGCCACAGTACTCACAGCGGTCAGGGAGTTCGTCGTCACTCATCGCGATCGCCTCCCGAGTGGTCAGTGGCCGTGTGTACTGAGCGAGGCTTGTGGAACACGAACCAGCGCGTTTCGACCTGTTTCGACTGCTTCGTCCGCGTCCCGAACATGGGCGGCTCCGGTGCCAGTTCGAGAACATCCTCGAAGTCCGCGGCCTCGTCGGCGAACTTGAAGACGAGCGTCCCGCCGGGTCGAAGTACTCTGAAGAGCTCGAGGAAGCCCCGGCGAAGGTCATCCTGCCACGTCTCGGCGTGAAGCGCGCCGTACTTCTTTGTAACGTGGCCCTTCAGGTCAGCCATGCCGTTCTCGCGGATCGTATGGGGCGGGTCGAAGACAGCGAGATCGAAGGTCTCGTCGCTGTACGGGAGATCGCGGAAGTCTTCGACTTCGTCAGGCTGGACCTGATAGTAGCGGTTGGGCTGGCCGCAGAAGCCCGGATCGCGCTCTCGCTTGTCGATGAAGAGCGTTCTCTCGTTGTCTTTCTGTCCGTCGCACCAGATCCCTCGGCCGCCAGTGGTTGCGTCGAGGATCTCCTCAGGGGGCGAGCGATCAGTACCGCCTGCAGACTGTTCACTCATCACCACGCACCTCCTGGATCGTCTCGGCCACGTCAGCGATCGTCGCGGGATCGTACTCGTGTGCGTTCATATGCGCGACGACGCGCTGGAGGTCGTCTTCAACAGTCAGAGTGTAGCGGATCCGCCCTTCGGTATCCGTCCAAGTCACGACATCACCGTTCTGTTTGGCTGCCCGGAGCGTCGACTCGATCCCCTCGCGGTCGAACTCCCCGTATTGCCCGCCGATGTGGGTCATGATCTGGTTGGCGGTGACGCCAGGCAGCTGCTTCGGCGAGGAGTTCGCGGCGATCGTGTGCAGGACGCGATGATACCGGCGCTTCGAGTCGCGCTCAGGACCAGTCATCGCTCACCTCCTCGGCGGGCAGCCAGCTCCAGCGTGGGACGCGCGTCTCGGGATTGAGCCCGCGGATCTTGACGACAGCACCGGCCTCGACGAGCTGCCGGAGTCGATCAGCAGTCGCCTTCGGCTCGATCGGGAGATACTGTGCCACCTGGGCCGGCCTGACACCGCCGTTGGCGAGATCGTGCTGGTCAGTCTCGACAGCGGTCCGGAGGGCATCGAGGACGTCCGCGTCGGATGGAGAGGGAGTTTGTGTCGTTGGCATGTTGGGTTGGATCGTCACCAAACCGTTTGTTGGTGGATTTGGACCGGCCAAAGACCGCCGCCATCTGGCGATGACGGCGATGAGTCGGTCCAGACGTCTCTACTGCGATTATACTTACACAACTTCACTTGCGCTAATGTAGAGAGAGGGCAACGGTGGTGGAATCCAGTTCGAGGGGTGATCGCCGTTCATGGCTGTGCCCCTCCACTCTGACCAACAAACCGTTTGGCGAGGTCATCCCGTCCCAAATCGTGTTCGACGGCCCGGGCGAGTGCCTGGGTCACGTCGCTTGAGCGGATCGAGAGGGCTTGGTGGCCGTCTTTCGTGGTTTCGTAGAACTGCGGCCACTCCTCGCAGAGCTGTCCCCAGGCGTTCTTGATGACCTGCCACTTGAGGTCGACGCCATCAGCTTTGGCGACGTCGGCGACCTTCGAGGTCGTGATGGGGAGCTCGGGACTGCTGCCTTTCGCCGCTCGCTGGACGAGTAGATTCCGGGAGATCGCCTTCGCGTGCTCGGTCTTCGAGCGGCTGTCGGGATTGTGCCCGCGACTCGCGACGGACATCGCCTGCTCGGCCGTCGCTTCGACGCTGTCCAAGCGCTCCCGCAGCTGGGCGTTCTCCTCGCGGAGTTGCTCGTTCGTGTCCGCGAGCCGGTCGAGTTTCGTGCTCGTCGCCTCTTTCCAGCGGGACATCGCATCGAGGCGGGCCTGCTGGTCGTCGACCTTGTCGGCCAGGTTGACGATCGTCTCGACGAGCTCGTCGCGATCCATCGCCTCGAGTTCGGTACGGGAGAGACTCATCGCCCGACCACCTCCAGCCGATCCCAGGCGACGTTGAGGATCCCGTCATCGGTCAGGACGTCTGCCCGCTCGGGCTCGTTGTCTCGAAGCCAGATCGAGGCCAGTGAGCCTTCACGATCGGCCGCTTCGACGGCCATCCCGATCGTCGCGTGCTCGGCGTCGACGGTCCAGTCGCCAGGGAGGCTCGTCGGCGGCTCATACTCGACGACACTCTCGGGCTCAGACATCGCCGAGCACCTCCTGAACCTGCTCGGGCTCGGCGACGCTGATACCGGTCTGGTTCGTCGTCCCGCACTCGCCACACTGTGTCCGGGCGTCAGAACCCCCATCGCCAGCGGCGACCGGCGCACGCACGACGTACGATCGCCCGCAGCTCCGACATGTCTCGACGATCCAGTAATTGATCGTGGTGTGCTTGGCGCTGTTCTCAAGCATCGATCGACACCTCCACGAACTGGTCGAGCGAGCGCTCGCGACGACAGCCGGGACACTCGACGCGGACCTGACCACGGGCCCGATCACTGGCGATCGCGGTCCCGCAGGCCGGACACTCGAGGCGCGGGGCGAGTGTCACGCACCGACACCTCCCGTATTCTCGACAGAAGTAGCACCCGCTACGTATGGCGGTCGCTCGCGGGCATGTAAAGTTTTAGAGGAGTGCCCGGGGAGGGCTCCGAACCCTCGATCTCCGCATGACCCAGGTCCGAGGCTCGACAGCGCCTCGACGGGCATGCCGGGATGGGTGCCGCGTTCAGAGTGAAACCCTATGAGTGCGGCGCTATGTCCAGCTAAGCCACCCGGGCGCACCAGGTGATAGCGGGGTGGTACTCTTTAAGCTTCTCATCTGTTTCGCCCGAGGGCTGCGGGGCCAGTTGCCACACCCCGCGGATTTATGGCTCGGGAAGGTCACACACGCGGTATGGAACTGCCGGAGCTAATCACGGAACACCTCGGCGAGGAGGACGTACGGGCCGGGCTCGCGCTGGGTGACGACGACCTGCTCTGTCTGACGCCGACCCGGACGTTACTGTATCGTGCTGACGGTCTGCTCAGCGACGAGCGCGTCGCCGAATATCCCCACGAGGTCGAACAGCTTGCGCTGTCGGAAGGACGCCGGAAGACGAAGTTCCACTTCGAGTACGTCGAGGATGAGCGATCGCTGACAGTCCCGGCCGGTGCGACGCGTGACGCACTTGCCCTCGTGCTCGAAGGCATTCTCAGCGCCGAACGCATCCTCGATCCAGACGAAAGCGTCGTCGAAGCGTTTCGGTTCAGCGAACTCACGCTCGTGGTCGCCGACCGACGCATCGTCAAGTACGTCGGCAACACCGTCTGGGAGGGAGAGTACGAGGCGTTCGCCTACGAGCATCTCACCGGCGTTGACTTCGAACAGGCTCGCGTCGCGACCGAAGTCGTCCTGCACGTCGATGGCCACCCTGAACGGATCAAGACGCCGAACGACGACGCCCGACTTGTCGAACGCGCTCTCGAACGCGCGCTGACTGACTTCTTCGACGTCACCTCGTTGTCCGAGCTACAGGCACAGTTCCGATCGAACGCGGACGATTCGGATAAAACGGGCGATGCAGGTACCAGCCAGTCGGATGAGACGTTCCTGGACGACGAGATCCGCCCACTCGGTGGCCAGCCCGAGTCGGACGCCGAGACCGAGAGTATCGACCCGGACCAAGATCTGACGCCCGAAGCGGTCGGTGATAGCGACGCGACCGATGTAGCTCCCCCGTCCGACACGGAGACGGCTTCGATCGCCGACGCCGAAGCGGACTCGACGGACGATTCACCGTCGGAGGAACGCTCGCCGGACCCAGAAACGACCAGAGGTAGCACGGCGGACGGGGTCGAGGCGACCAACCAGCCGAGCCAGTCGACAGCAGATGCGACCGGGGATGATCTGGAGCGCATCGACGAACAACTCGAGGAGTTGACGACCGCGGTCAACAAACAGAACGAGTTGCTTCGCAAACACCACGCCGCGATCAAACAACTGGTCGAAGAGTTGCAGTCAGATAGCTAGCGTCACTCGATGTGGCCTTCCTGCCGGAGTTGCTGGGCGTCCTGTTCGTCGTACCGCCACTCGACGTTCGCCTTCTCGTCCTGCCAGTCCCACGGTTCCGCGATGACGACGTCGCCCTCGTTGATCCAGGTCCGGTACTTCATCCGCCCGGGGATTCGCCCCATTCGCGTTTCGCCGTCCTGACACTGGAGGCGAACGTGGTTGCCGCCTTCGTGTCGTGTCACGACAGCAAATACTTCATCGCTCGAGGGCATCCGCAGGTTGTTGCGCTGTGAGTCGTTGCTCATACACTGTGTAGCCCCCCGGCACGGTTAAGTGATTGGAGATTCGTGGTAGCACGACCCACAAGCACGGTTACCATTCTCACGACACTGCACCACGTGGATCTGCGGTCTATCTATCGGTTCGGCGTATGTTCTACTGTAGCGACAAGTAAGCCCTGCTCATTCGTCTGGATCGAACGGGTTGTATTCGCCGTTGATGTCCCACTCGTGGAGACACTGGGGATTGCCGACGCGTTTCTCGTCGTCTTCCCCGGAGATCGTCCAGTTCATCTGCTCGTCGTCCCAGACATCCACACGGCCACACCGTTCACATTCCCGCCTGGTCGGTGGTACGATCGTCGCCATAGGTACCCTATGGCAAGGCATCCTCTTCAGATTGCCGGCTGAGCCTCGTGCTGCACGTACTTCAACTGGTGTCCTGTTTGAGTGCTCCGAGAGCCTACGTGAGTTCAGTATCTCCGAAATTTCCCGATATCAACCCATATAAACGCGCTCGTCCCTGCTAGCTCGATATGGGATTTCACACGTTCGATAGCAGTCAGGCCGACGGGCTCGAAGACCAGTCCCGATTCAAATACGTCTCAGTCGACGAACTGCTTGCGCTATTTCGACCGGACGACGACGCAGTCGTCGCCGATCTCGGCAGCGGGACCGGGTTCTACACCGACGAGGTGGCCCCGTACGTCGAGAATGTCTATGCGGTCGACATCCAGGAAGCGATGCACGAACACTACCGGGAGAAAGGATTGCCCGCGAACGTCGAACAGGTGACCGCGGAGGTCGCTGACCTTCCGTTCGAAGACGATGCCCTGGATGGCGTCTTTTCGACAATGACGTACCACGAGTTCGCAAGCGAGGCGTCACTTGCTGAACTGGCACGCGTCTGCCGACCTGGTGCCCGCGTCGGGATCGCTGACTGGAGCAGTGCTGGCACGGGCGAACGCGGCCCGCCACTCGGCGAACGGTTCGACGCCGACGAGGCAGCGACTGCTCTTGAGTCAGCTGGCTTCGAGACCGACCGTGCAGACGACCGTCGGGAAACGTTCGTCGTTTCTTCTCGGCTTGAATAACGTATTATTCCTAATATTTTGCCGTAATCTGGGCAAGTGTTTCCACAAAACGGTTATATCTCCATGTGAGTCAGCCACACGCGTGTTGAAAGAAGACCCGTACACTCCGACCGAATCGCGATACGAATGCTGCAGTTGTGGCAAGCGCATCACGACGACGGACAGCCATCTCCGGTGTCCGTCCTGCGGGGCGGCGATGCGGAACATCGCAGTCCCGCGAGAGTGATACTGCGGGTCGCCGTAGCCGCCGACTCCGACAACCGTAAGAGAGTCAGACCCACTACTATGGGTCGATGAGTGATTACGGTACCTCGGGAGTGGGTTCGGAGGAGTCCGGACCCACTGGCTCACTGTCATCGGACAGTGAGACTGGCGCCCGCCGGCCTGAGCCGTCCGACGGGGACGGAAGCGTCGAACTCGTCGGGACGGCCCACGTCTCCTCGGCGAGCGTCGAGGAGGTCGAGGAGACGATCGCCGACAGACAGCCGGACATCGTCGCGGTCGAACTCGACGAGGGCCGCTACCGACAGATGAAAGGCGGGACGCCCGACGATCTCGACGCCAGCGACCTCTTGCACGGCAACACCGTCTTCCAGTTTCTGGCGTACTGGATGCTGTCGTACGTTCAGACCCGGTTAGGCGAGCGCTTCGACATCGAACCCGGGGCGGATATGATGGCCGCCGTCGAGACCGCCGAAGCACACGACATCGGCGTCGCCCTGGTCGATCGGGACATCCAGACGACGATCCAGCGCTTCTGGCAGCGCCTCTCGACGAGGGAGAAGGCGACGATGTTCGGCGGGCTGCTGGCCGGTATGGTCGGAACCCTCCAGGCCGGACTCGGCATCGGCCTGTTCCTGGGAACGTTCCTCGCGCTCGGGGCTGAGCTCGTCGCCGGACCGCTCTTGCTCTCCCCCGGTCTCGCGGACGCGGTCCCGTTCGTCGGCGGGTCGTTACTCACGCTGGCTGATGGGGCATTACTCGCGGGAGCGGTCGCGCTGGTAGTCGGTCTGCCGATCGCCGCGCTACTCGCGTACGCGCTCGATACGGACACCGAGTACGAGGAGTTCGACATCGAGGAGTTGACCGACACGGACGTCGTCTCGGCGATGATGGAGGAATTCCGCCAGTTCTCGCCGGGCGGTGCGGAGGCGCTGATCGACGAGCGCGACGCCTTTATCGCCCATCGGTTGGTCGCACTCCGGGAGGCGGGCTACGACGTGGTCGCCGTCGTCGGTGCCGGTCACCGCGCGGGCATCCAGTCGTATCTCGACGATCCCGGGCGGCTCCCGCCGATGGAGTCGATCACTGGGACGCTCAAACAGAAACGTTTCTCGCTGTACAAGGCCTTCGGCTACCTCTTTACTGTCGGGTTCGCCGTCTTCTTCGGACTCCTGTTGCTCGGCGGCGCCAAAGAGGGGTGGGTGATCCGGCTGTTCGTCGCCTGGTTCCTCGTCAACGGCATCGCCGCGTTGAGTCTGGCGAAGCTCGCAGGTGCCCACTGGCCCTCAGCGCTTGTCGGGGGCGGCATCGCCTGGCTGACAAGCGTCAACCCGCTGCTCGCGCCGGGCTGGTTCGCCGGCTACGTCGAGTTGCGATACATCGACGTCAACATCGGTGATATCTCCACGCTGAACGAGATCGTCAGCGACGAGGACGCCACGATCGGCGAACTGTACGATCGGTTGACCGACGTGCCGCTCTTCCGGCTGATTGCGATCGTCGCGATGACCAACGTCGGGAGCATGATCGCCAGCTACGGCTTCGTGTTCGTCGTGCTCCCGTACATGTCCGCGGAAGTCGGCGGGATCGCCGGGATCGTCGACCTCATGTTGGACGGGGTCGAGAACGGTGCCCGGATCGTGCTGGACGTGATCTCCTGATGGACATTCGATTTAGCGACCGCGAGATTCGCGATCTCGCCGTTGCCTGGGTCGCCCTCGGCGTGGCGTTCACCGCCTTCTATTTCAACGGCGTCCTTCGGTCGCTGCTCGGTGGGGCGCCGTCCGCAGACGTGCTCTCGGTCCTGGGTATCGGGTTCGTCCTCAGCATGCTCACCGCCGGAATCGGGTTCCTGCTGCACGAACTCGCCCACAAGGTCGTCGCGGTCCGTTACGGCCAGCTGGCGGAGTTCCGAGCCGACTACAGCATGCTCTTTCTGGCTGTGATGGCCGGTTTCGCAGGCTTTCTGTTTGCCGCGCCGGGCGCAGTCTATCACCGTGGCCGGATCACGGCCCGCGAACAGGGACTGATCGCGCTGGCCGGCCCGGCGGTCAACGTCGCGCTGGTCGCCGTCTTCGCCGGCGTCTGGATCGGCGGTGAGGCCGCCGGAGTCGGCCTGCTGGGCACGATCGGCTATCTCGGCGTGATCATCAACGCCCTGCTGGCCGGGTTCAATATGCTGCCGTTCGGGCCGCTTGACGGCAAGAAGGTCATGCGCTGGAGCCGGCCGGTCTGGATCGCGAGCGCGGTTCCGACGATCGGCGGTGCGATCGCGTTCTTCTTCCTGTGACCGGTACGCTGCGTTGGGAAGTGTCTTGTAAGAGCCACACCATCGACGTGGCATGCCGGTCGTTCGCCGTGTTCCCGAATCCGATTTCGATCGCTACCGACGACTCATCGAATACGCGTTCAATCCTGAAGACGGTCCAGGGCTAGACGATCAGCTACCCGACCGGATCGCGGATCGGTACGGGCTCTACGAGAACGACCGACTCCTCGCGACGGGCGCGCTGTACGAACTCAACGTTCGCCTTCGAGGGACGCGGACGACGATCGGCGGGATCGCCGCCGTCTCGTCGCCGCCGGAGCACCGCCGCTCTGGTAACGTCAAGCGGCTCCTCGCGGGGTTGCTTTCGGAATCGCGCGATCGCGGGTACGGACTCGCGGCGCTGTGGCCGTTCGAACACGCCTTCTACCGGCAGTTCGGGTGGGCGATCGCAGATCGCTACACTACCTACGAACTCCCGCCTGAGCAACTCGCGGCCGCGGGGACGACCGCCCGCGGCACCTACGAACGCGTCGGTCCCGACGACTGGGAACGGCTCGAACGCGTCCAGCGCGCGCACGGCGAGGGCACGACGCTGTCGATGGAGCGGAGCGAACAGTGGTGGCGCGACCGCACCTTCGGCGACGATCCGCCGTGGGCCTACGCCTGGCGAGACGGCAGCGACCTTCGCGGGTACGTCACGTACGCGTTGGAATCGGCAGGCGGAAACGACGTGCTCCGTGCCGAGGACTTCTCGGCGGCCGATCGGGACGCGCGGGATCACCTGCTCGGCCTGCTCGGAACCCACGACTCACAGGTCGATCGGGTCGAACTCACGCTCGCCGAGGAGGCCGCGTTGCTGGACAGGGTCACGGATCCGGACGCCGTCTCGTGCTCGATCCACGCCGGGCCGATGATCCGGGTCACGGACCCGGCACTCGCGCTGGAGTCGTGTCCCTATCCCGACGGGATCACCGCTCGCGTCGTCTTCGAGGTCACTGATCCGATGGACGACGATCGACTCCCGGATTCGGACGACGTGCACTCGCGGATCGAGCTGTCTGTCGAGGGTGGCGCGGGGACGTGCGAACCGACCCAAGCCGACCCGGACGCGACCGTCGACGCGGGGACGCTCGCGCAGTTACTCGTCGGTTATCGCCCGGTTGCAGACGTGCGTGGGCGTGGACTGGATTGCGAGGGAGAGACAGCCGCGACGCTTGAAGCGCTGTGGCCGAAAGAAGACGTGCAGTTGCGGGAGTTCTTCTAGGTCCCTACTCGGGGAACATCGAGTTGCCGGCCGAGCCCGACAGTTCCGCGAGGTCGGCGTGGACCTCTTCGATGCGCTCGCGGACGAGTCGACCGCCGACGCGCGGGTCGAAGTGGTCCTTGTTGGGCGACCACTCAGTGTCGTTGTAGAAGCTGTCGCGCTGGTCCTCGACGCCCTCCGGCGGGACGATCTCGTCTTTGTGATCGAGGTAGTGGTCGAACAGCGTCCGCGTGTACTCGTACTGGTAGCGGGTGTCCTTGTTCATCTTGCAGATGCCCCGTCCCATCATGTCCTCGACCTGGTCCGGCTGGAGCCCGGAGGTGCCATGCAGCACGAGCGGGATCTCCAGGCCGTGATCGGCCAGCGTCTCGCTGATCTCGCTGGCGAGGTCCGGGCGCAGTTCCAGATCCTTGCCCTTGGCGACGCCGTGCTGGGTGCCGACAGAGATCGCCAGCAGGTCCGCGCCGGTGCGCTCGACGAACTCGACGGCGTCCTCGGGGTCCGTGTAGAAGGCCTCCTCGGCGACGATCTCGTCCTCGACGCCCTTGATCTGGCCGAGTTCCGCCTCGACGAGGATGTCGGCGTCCTTCTCTTCGATCATGTCGACGACCTGCTTGGACTGGCGGATGTTCTCCTCGAAGTCCTCGTGGGAGGCGTCGATCATGATCGAGGAGGGGATGTCGCTCTCGATCTGCATCTCGATGAAGTCCATGTCCGTCTGGTGGTCCATGTTGAGGAACACACCGATGTCGTACTGCTCGGCCATGGTCTCGATGTAGTTGCCCATCGCCCGGAGTCCGGCTTCGGCATCGCCGTTGCCCGCGAACCGACAGGCACCGGCACTCATCTGGATGAGCAGGTCCGAGTCGACGGACGCAGCCCCGTCCATGAGTCCCATCGCCACGTCCGGCTCGGCGACGTTACTGGCCACCAGCCCGAAGTCGTCCTCCAGCGCCTCGTCGTACACCTGACTGAGTTCGTTACCGCCGTAGAACGGCATTTGTTGTCACCGGCTCAGCGTTTACTCGCCGACGTAATAATTGATGCGGAATCCTGATCAACGGTCTCGACTCGATTTACGATCATTCGGGAGACAGATACAGCAAAACCGGAGTCAGCTCGACCAGCAAAAGCGTCTCGTATCCGCGAATCAGCCCGTTGGAGCAAAAAGCATATCTCCGGGCATGCCCCAGAGTCACACATCGACCCTCGACTATGAACGAAGTCCAACTAGAGGTCGCGAAGGCATACCCGAACGACTCGGGTAGAGGTATCGCGCGCCTCGACCCTGATACGCTCCTGCATCTCAAACTCTCCCCTGGTGACATCATCGAGATCGAGGGCGGAGACGTGACCGCCGCGAAGGTCTGGCGGGCCGACCGCCAGGACTGGAACACCGACACCGTGCGCATCGACGGATTCACCCGTCAGAACGCGGACGTCGGGATCGGCGAGCGCGTCACGATCCGCAAGGCAGAGGCAGAGAAGGCAGAGAAACTCGTCCTCGCTCCGCCCGAGGAAGCCAGCGTCCAGTTCGGCTCGGACGCGGCGGGGATGGTCAAACGACAGATCCTCAAGCGGCCGGTCGTCGAGCGCGACATCGTCCCTGTGATGTCCTCGACGAACCATCCGTTCATGCGCTCGCCCGGGCAGGCGATCCCGCTGATCGCCGTCGAGACCGAACCCGATGGGGTGGCACTGATCACCGAGGATACCGACGTCGAGTTGCGCGAAGAGCCGATCTCCGGGTTCGAGAAGACCGGCGGCGGCATCACCTACGAGGACATCGGCGGCCTCCAGAACGAGATACAGCGCGTCCGCGAGATGGTCGAACTCCCGATGAAGCACCCCCAGATCTTCAAGAAACTGGGGATCGAGCCGCCCCAGGGGGTGCTGCTGCACGGGCCGCCCGGGACTGGCAAGACCTTACTTGCAAAGGCAGTCGCCAACGAGACGTCTGCCAGTTTCTTCTCTATCGCGGGCCCTGAGATCATCTCGAAGTACTACGGCGAGTCCGAACAACAGTTACGTGAGATCTTCGAGGACGCGACCGAGGAGTCGCCCTCGATCATCTTCATCGACGAGCTGGACTCGATCGCGCCCAAACGAGAGGACGTCACCGGCGAAGTCGAACGGCGCGTCGTCGCCCAGTTGTTGACGATGATGGACGGGCTGGAATCGCGCGGCCAGGTCATCGTCATCGCGGCCACGAACCGGGTCGACAGCGTCGATCCCGCCCTCCGGCGGCCCGGCCGGTTCGACCGGGAGATCGAGATCGGCGTCCCCGACGAGGTCGGTCGCGAGGAGATCCTGCAGATCCACACCCGCGGGATGCCCCTCAGCGATGACGTGGAACTGCCACGACTCGCGGCCGAGACGCACGGCTTCGTCGGCGCGGACATCGAGAGCCTCACCAAGGAGGCAGCGATGAAGGCGTTGCGTCGCTACTTGCCGGAGATCGATCTCGACGAGGAGGACATCCCGCCGAGTCTGATCGACCGGATGATCATCAAGCGCGAGGACTTCCGCGGAGCGCTGAACGAGGTCTCCCCGAGCGCGATGCGGGAGGTGCTGGTCGAACTGCCCAAGATCTCCTGGGACGACGTCGGCGGTCTCGAAGACGCGAAAGGCCAGGTCAAAGAGAGCATCGAGTGGCCGATGAACCAGTCCGAGAAGTTCGAGCGCATGGGGATCGAACCGCCGGCCGGCGTCTTACTGTACGGGCCGCCTGGAACTGGCAAGACGCTGATGGCTAAGGCCGTCGCCAACGAGACCGACGCCAACTTCATCTCCGTGCGCGGCCCGCAGCTGCTCAGCAAGTGGGTCGGCGAGAGCGAGAAGGCCATCCGTCAGACCTTCCGGAAGGCCCGGCAGGTCGCACCGACGGTGATCTTCTTCGACGAGCTGGACAGCCTCGCACCCGGGCGCGGCGGCGACGTCGGCTCGAACGTCTCCGAGCGCGTGGTCAACCAGCTGCTGACCGAGATGGACGGCCTCGAAGACATGGAGGACGTGATGGTCATCGGCGCGACCAACCGTCCGGACATGATCGATCCCGCCCTCATACGGTCGGGCCGGTTCGACCGGCTGATCGACATCGGCGAGCCCGACACGGACGGGCGCGAACAGATCCTCAAGATCCACACCGACGACACGCCGTTGGCTCCGGATGTCAGCCTACGGGAGATCGCCGAAATCACCGAAGGCTACGTCGGCTCGGACCTGGAGTCGATCGCCCGCGAGGCCGCTATCGAGGCGCTCCGGGACGATGACGACGCCGAAGAAGTCGAGATGCAACACTTCCGGTCGGCACTGGAAAGCGTCCGCCCGACGGTCAACGACGACATCAGGGAGTACTTCGAGCAGATGGAAGACGAGTTCCGCGGCGGCGGCCGGGAGATGGACCGCCAGCGCGGTTCGGGCCGGATCGGTTTCCAGTAGCTCCGAAGTCCCGGGGCCGCCCGGATACCGCCACCGGATCGCACCGGGTACCTGACGGATAGCCGATGTGTGTCCCCGAAGGGGCTCCACTGCTGGCGTCGGGGCCGACAGTTTCTTTTATACGATCGGCGACCGCTGTCGGGGATATGCAATGGCGTGGTGCCGAAGTCGAGTCCGACGGAACCTATCCGGAGCCGGAGTCGTGGACGCCAGTCGACGTGCCCGGGCGGCCCGCACGGTTCGCCGGGGTTGACACAGTCGCCTATCGGACTGTCATCGAGGACCCTCTCTCGGGGCCGATGGCTCACGCCGTCCTGGAGTTGCGCGGCTGTTACGGCGAAGCAACCGTCTGGTGTGACGTCCAGCGAGTCACGACCCACGACGCACCGTTCGTGCCGCTTCGAATCCCCCTCGACGAACGGCTCGATGCGGACGGCGAGACGGACGTACGGGTCGTCTGTCGCCGTCCCGCCGACGGGTTCGGCGGGATATACGGGACGGACGCGATCCCAGCGGCCGAATCCGTCCCCGGGATCTGGTGGGACGCGACGCTCAGACGCTATCCGGGCACCTACATCGACCGAGTCGATGTGACGCCCCGACTCGAAGACGATCGGGGGCTGATCGACGTTCGTGCGACGATCGTCGCGGACCAACCGATCGACGACCGGCTGACCGTCTCCGTCCGCCCGGCGGACAGGAGCCGTGGCCGGGGCATGATGGAACGGACGCCGATCGAAGCCGACGCCGGCGAGCGTGTCACGGTCGAACACACCGTCGAGATGCGCGATCCGTCGCTGTGGTGGCCGGCCGACCTCGGCGCCCAGAATCGCTACGACGTGGTCGCAAAAATTGAGGGAATGGAGACGACCGTCAGGACCGGCTTCGCCGACGTTCGCTACGTCGACGAGACTCTGACCGTCAACGGAACGGAGACGACGCTGCGCGGCGTCAACCTGCTCGATGCCACCACGGACGACGTCACCCGCGCGGCCGAGGCGAACGCGAATCTCGTCCGGACACACGCACACGTCCCCTCACGAGCGGTGCTCGAAGCCTGCGAGCGCGAGGGCGTCCTGCTGTGGGCGGATCTGCCGCTGACGGGCGACGTGACGCCGACGGTCGAACGCGGCCAAACACTGGCGTCGGCGTTGATCGAACACTACGGTCACGCGGCGTCGCTGGCGGCGGTCGGCGTCCACGACGATCCGGTCGATCCGTTCGAGACGCCACTCGGCTCCGGATTACTCGACCGGCTGCGGTTTCGCTGGCGGGCCTGGCGAGCGAGCTACGACGACGCGAACGCTCGCGAGATCGCCGAGGCGCTCCCGTCGTCGGTACTCGCGTTTCCCATAGTCGGTCCGCCCGGGATCGAAACGGACGCCGCGACGCTGTACCCCGGCTGGCGCTACGGCCGCGCCGACGACGTGGGACGGTTCCTGAACAGCGACGTCGTCGCCGAGTTCGGGGCCGGCGCGCTCGCGATCGACGACCCCACGGAACTCGCTGGCTTCGACCGGCGCATCCACGACAGCCACGTCGACGGCGGGGCCGAGGCCTCACAGCGGTACCAGGCACACACCCTGAAGCGCGTCGCGGAAGGGCTCCGAAACGAGGGGACGTCGATTCTGGCGGTGTACGCGCTCCGGGACACCAGCGACGCGGGGATGGGTGTCCTCGGCGCCGAGGGCGATCCCAAGCAAGCGTTCGACGCGCTCGAGACTGCATTCGAGCCGGTGCAGGCGACGCTTGCCGATCCGAGCGCCGCCGAGAGTGATGTCCTCGTTCACAACGACCTCGACACGCGGTGTACCGGCACCCTCGTCTGGGAGTCGTCGGCGTCGTCGGGCGAGACGGACGTCGTCGTCGACACGAACGCGACTGCATCGGTCGCGACGATCGAGTTGCCGACCGACGGTGACGTGACGCTGGCGCTCTCGACGGGAGACAGAACTATCGAGAACCGCTACCCGCACGGTGGTCGAGATTTATAGGTTCCGGAGTGGTATTACCACACATGATCGAGAGCAACGACGTCGACGTCACCTTCGGTACGGAGATCTACGACGGGGCTGGCAATCGACTCGGGACCGTCCGTGGCTTCGACGAACACGGGTTCTACGTCAGCACGGACGAAGGGATCACGGCGATGTCGAGCGAGCACGTCGCCTCGGGGATCCCCGGCGAGGCGGAGCTGACCTGGCGGTGCTACGAGTGCGGCGCGATCGGGGACATCGAGGAGTTACCGGACGACGGCTGTCCCGACTGTGGGGCGCCCCAGGAAGCGATCTACTACCACATACAAGATTGAATGCGGATACTCGTCTTCGGGGCCGGAAGCCTCGGCAGTCTGATCGGCGGATTGCTCGCAGCCACACACGACGTGACGCTCGTCGGTCGCGAGCCACACGTGAGTACTGTCCGGGACCAGGGCCTCGAGATCACTGGCGAGATCGAAACGACGACGTATCCCGACGCGGACACGACTGTGCCCGACTCGGCCGAGCTGGCGATCGTGACGGTCAAAAGCTACGACACCGGCGAAGCGGCGCAGGCCCTGAGAGCGGCCGATCCAGACGTCGTCCTCTCGTTGCAGAACGGGCTCGGCAACGAGGAGAGCCTGTCCGAACCGCTCGATGGGGCGGTCCTCGCCGGGACCTGTACCTACGGGGCGCGGCTGGTCGAACCCGGCATCGTGGGCTGTACCGGCGTGGGAACGGTGACGCTCGGAGCGAGAGGTGGCGGGGATTCCGCCGTGGCCGAGCGGACAGCCGGGGCCTTCGAGAGCGCCGACGTCGACACGACCGTCGCGGCCGACATGCCGCGGCGGCTCTGGGAGAAACTCGCGATCAATGCCGGGATCAACGCGATCACGGCGCTGGCTCGCGTCGAGAACGGCGCCCTCGCCGAGGGGCCAGCCGGCGACGTCGCAGCGCGGGCGGCCGCTGAGACCGCCCGCGTCGCGCGCGACAGCGGGGTTGAACTGCCCGACGAACGCGCGATCGACAGGCTCGAAGCAGTCGTCGAGACGACGGCACCGAACCGTTCGTCGATGTATCAGGATCTCGAAGCCGGGCAACGGACCGAGATCGACGCGATAAACGGGGCTGTCTGCGAGCGGGCGAGCGAGCCAGTCCCGATAAACGAGACGCTCACGGCGTTAATCGAGACGTGGGAACGGGGGCGAAACCTGCGAAGTTAAAACGGGGCCTGCGGGCCTTCGTCGTCGCCGCCGTCGTCGATGCTGCCGCCTCGGGAGTCACCGGGCAGGGTCGGACCGTCGTCGGCGCCGCCCATGCCGCCGCCGGCACCGGTGTTGGCGTGGACGGTCTCGATCTCGGGGATTTCCTTCGTCATGCGCGTCTTGATGGCCTGGATCGTCATCGGCGAGATGCCACAGCCGCTGCAGGCGCCGCCCAGCGCGACCGTCACTTCCCCGGCTTCGGGGTCGAGTTCCTGAATCGCTGCACTGCCGCCGTGCATCTGGATCTGCGGGAAGTTCCGTCGCAGGAAGTTCGCGATGCGATCCTCGAGGTCGCTCCCACCGTCGTCGGTTTCAGCACTCATGTGCTCGGGTACGTGAGCGCCGCGTTTGAACCTTTGGTTCGTGACAGTCGCAAACGGGTGATACGGCAGCTGTTCGTCCTGATTCCGGACGGTCGTTGATGCTAGATCAGGAGCCAACCAGGTCGAACACCTGTCGGAGCTGGCGTTCGAGTTCGTCCGTGTACTCCGCGTAGACGTCTTCGAGCTCCGTCGCATCGAGTTCCGTCTCGGGAGCGACACGCTCGATCGCGTCCGCAGGCAGCTCGATCCGGAACTCGCCGTCGCCCTCGTAGAACGGCTCGCTCTCGGCCAGGGTGTACTGGTCGATCGCGTGGATCAACCCGGAGTCGTACTGTTCGGACATCACGTCGAAGGCGCTCTTGTACGCCCGCTGGAGTTCGGTGAAATAGTGTTCGTACTTGTCCTCGAAGCGCTCTGGATCGAAGTCGGTCATCGACCGATAGTTAGTGTACGCGTACAAAAGGTGGACGATACCTACAATTCCATCCGCTGTGCGCGCTCGCGAAGCGCCTCGGCACGCTCCCGAATCGCCTCACGTTCGCCCTCGTCTTTGTTCTCTAGGTGGTTGTACACCAGCCCCATCCGATGGTTGTCCGCGAGGTGCTCGGCGTTGCGCTCCAGGAAGTCCCAGTACAGCGCGTTGAACGGGCAGGCTCCCTCGCCGGTGGTCTTGGTCTTGTAATAGGGACAGTCGCTGCAGTAGTCGCCCATCTTGTCGACGTAGTTGGCTGAAGAGACGTAGGGCTTCGTCGAGAGAGTGTCCGAGCCGAACGTTCCCATACCGACGACGTTCGGGGTCGTCACCCAGTGGTAGGCGTCGACGTAGGCCGCGTGAAACCAGCGATTCAGCTGCTGGGGTTCAACGCCGAGCAGCGTCGCGAAATTAGAGAGGAGCATCAGCCGTTCGATGTGGTGTGAGTACCCCCGCGCTCGGACGCCGTCGATCACGTCCACGAGACAGGCCATGTCGGTCTCACCGGTCCAGAAAAACGGTGGGAGCGGCTCGGTCTGTCCGAGCTGGTTTGCCCCGGCAAGCTCAGGCATCTCCCGGCGGTAGACGTGGCGGGTGAACTCCCGCCAGCCCAGCACCTGCCGGACGAACCCCTCGACGCTGTTCAGCGGGACGCCCCGCTCGCGATAGGCTTCGATCACCCGTTCGATCGCCGTCCGCGGATGGAGAAGCCCGAGGTTGATCGCGGGCGAGAGCAGCGAATGGTGCAGTGCCCACTCGTCGGCGACCATCGCGTCCTGATACGGGCCGAACTGAGCAAGTCGGTCGGTCACGAACGACTCCAGCACAGACAGGGCCTGCTCGTGGGTCACTGGCCAGCGGAACGGCCCGGGATCAGCCCACCCACCACCGTATGGCGGCTCGTCGTAGGCGCCGTCGAACGTCTCGGCGACCCACGACTGTACGTCGCGAGTAGTTTCATCGGGCTCGAACACGGGCGGCTCGGGCGGTTCGTAATCCTCCGGTGGCGTCTGGCGATTTTCCTCGTCGTAGTTGTACTCGCCCCCGACCGGCTCCGAACCGTCCATCAGATAGCCAGTCTGGTGGCGCATAAACCGGTAGAATTCCTCGTGTCGATAACTCGACCGATCGCCGGCCCAGTCGTCGAACTGCTCGGGCGAGCAGAGGAACAGTTCGTTCTCGACGACGGTGAGTCGGCCGCCGTGGTCCGTGACGAGTTCGCGCAACCGCTCGCCGGCCCGATAGCTCGGTGGCCGCATCACGACGAGTTCGTCTCCGGGATGGGCGTCCAGGTGTGCTTTGATCCCGTCAGCGAAGCGCTCGACCTGCCGGTACTCGACGGCCCGCCCCGACTCGCGAAGCCGGTCCCGAAAGTGGGCCATTGCGCTGAACACGAGCGTGAGCTTGTGCGGGTGATACGGCAACTTCCGGGCGAGACCCATCGATTCGATCAGCAAGACGCGGTCGTCGGGGCGGTCGGCCAGCGGGCCGACGCTGGCGTTCAGTTGATCGCCCAGCACGAGGACGGTCATGGAACCGCTACAGAACGGAGCGACAAAAACGCCCGCTTCGTCGAGTGGGGGCGCGGTGAACGAGCAGTTTGGGGATCAGAAGATCTCGTCGGGGTCGGCTTCCGTGCGGTCACGGCGGGAGACGAGCAGGTCATCGAGCGCCTCACTCAACTGCGCCTCGTTGGGTAGCGCGTGGATTTCACAGTCGAACGCGACCGATTCGGTCGTGATCCTCGATTCGATCGTGTACGCGTGGGTCTGGAACGGACCGAGTTGCTCGGTCACCAGGTCGATCAGGGTCAGTTCCATGTCGTCGCTGAACGCCGGCGGGGTGTGGTCGACCGAGGTCCCCAGGACGTTTGCCCACCCGTCGATGAACCCCGAAGCCATGTTGTTACCCAGCTCTTCGAGTGCACTCCTGTGCATCTCCGTGAGCCCGTCGCCGTCCGGATCCGTCGGGAGCATTTCGTCGGCCACTCGGCGGGCCGACTCGTCGGGGAACATGATCGCCAGATGGCCGCTGGGTTTACCCTCGAACGCCAGCGTCGTCCCGACGTAGGAATCCGCGTCCAGACTCGTAGAGATATCGTCGATCGGAGTGAAGTTGATCCCGGAGATCTTGGTGTCGGTCTCGATACCAGTAAACGCCGTGACGCGATCGGCTGCAGCCTTCGTGCCCGCTCGTGTGAGATCGCTGAACACCGAGAGCTTGTCCAGCGGAAGTGGTGTGGATGCGCTGGATCCCGCCTCGAAGCGGTCGCTGTCGCCGTCATCGCCGAACAGACCGGATTCGCCGGCTGTATCCGCTCCATCGTCGCTGAATCCGGGTGTGTCGGACGCGCTCGCGGCGTCGTCTATCTCGGACGCACCGTCCGCTACGAGAGTGTCCGCCGAGTCGTCCGGGGTCGCGTCACTGGCCAGGAGCGTCTCCAGCGACGCTGCGTCGGGGACGAGATACAGTTTGACCCGGCCGGAGTGATCGACAGCGTCGATACTGCCCTGGAAGAGCGGTGTGCTCTCGGCGTCCTCGCTCACCGATTCGAAACCGAAGTCGTGCGCGGCCGGATCGGGGACGTACGTGACCGTCCCGACTCCCAGATCGTCGCCGACGTAGGACTCCCATTTCTCGACGAACGCGTCGAGTAACTCTCCGGCCAGATCGTCCACGCCGCTGTCACCGGCACAGTGCTCGCGAATCAGCGACCGTGCCCCGTCGTCGAAGGTCAGGATTGCGGTTCCCGAGAGCAGTCCGTTCACCTCGAACTTGAGACACTCCTCCTCGCCCGTCAGCAACGCGGCTACCAGATCCTGCTGGCTGGTGATCTGGATCCGTGTCGCGCCAATCTTCGTCTCGATACCGACCGCGTCCGAGAATCGCTGGCCCGCTCGTTCCGCCCCGTCTCTCGTCCGCAGATTGAGCTGTTCGAGCGAGTCGGCATCTACGTGCATACTCTCACCTCGTGCTATCGAGTGTTCCCGTCCACGCCGTTCGGTTGCGGATCTGTGCGTCCATTACGCGAGACACACGCCTACTGGCGTTAAGGCCTTTGGGAGCAGTTCTCAATTGTAGTAATCACACACTCGGAGCGACACAGTGACATCCCGGGGCACTGGACACGGGAACCCACCGAACCGCTACGAGGGGACGACAGTGATCTGTTTGCCCCGGTCGATCGCCTGCTCCAGTTCTTCGGCGATCGCACTCCCCCGGGACACCTGGATCTCGCCGCCGCGGGAGACCGTCGCCGTGAAGAGGTACTCGCTGTCGGCCTGGACCTCTACGGTGTCGCCCGTGTACTCGTGGGCCGGGACGATCACGTGTCGCGAGGTGATTTCCGGAGTGACAACGTCGCCGGTGGGACCGGTCGATCCGGCGTCATTGCTCTCGGCACTCGATCCGGACTTTCCGCCGGGCCGTTCGTCGAAGGTGCGCACGTCGATCTCGATGCCGAGTCGGTTCTCGATGTCGGAGATCCGACCGCCGCCCTTGCCGATGACGTGGCTGATGTCGTGTTCTTCGACCCAGACGACCGCACGGTTCGAACCTTGCAGTTCGACCTCGACGTGGCCATCCGCGACCGAGCGGATCTCGCGCTGGATCTCCTGGCGTGCGATCCGGTCGACGCCGCTCTCGTCGCTCTCGCCTTCGTTCAGCGGCACCGTCACGACCTGGCGGTTGAACGTGTATATCTCGTACTCCGGGCGGCCGGTCTCGAAGTCCTTGATAGTGATGACCGGCCGTGCCAGGTCTTCCTCCATCAGTCCCTCCGGAACCTTGACCTCCGTCTGTACGTCGTAGACCTTGGCGATCTCGCCGGCTTCGATGTAGACGACGGTATCGACGATCTGGGGGATCATCCCGAGTTCGACCCGTCCGACGAGTCGCTGGAGGGCGTCGATCGCGCGAGTAGCGTGGACGACGCCGATCATCCCTACACCTGCAAGGCGCATGTCCGCGAACACCTCGAAGTCGTCGGTCTTGCGGACCTCGTCGTAGATAGTGTAGTCCGGCCGGACCATCAACAGCGAGTCGGCGGTCTTGGCCATCTCCCCGCCCAGTGCCGTATACTGGGTGATGTCGTCACCGACCTGGAGGTCCCGGGGCTTCTCCATGGTCTTGACCGCGTAGTCGTTGTCAGTCAGAAACTCCGCGACAGCCTGGGCGAACGTGGACTTGCCGGCCCCCGGTGACCCGGAGATGAGGACGCCGCGCTGTTGGGTGGCGAGGCGATCGCGGAGTTCGTCGGCGTACTCGTAGTCGTCGAGGTCGGTCTTGACGATCGGCCGGACTGCGGTGATCTCCAGCGCGTCGGCGAAGGGGGGCCGGGCGATGGCGATCCGGTACTCGCGGAACTGGACGATACTCATCCCTGGCTCGTCGAGTTCGAGGAACCCGTCGGGGCTGGCCCGAGCGCTCTCCTCGATCTCGTGGGCGTACTCCGTCAGCTCGGATTCGGTGGCCGGCTCGTCGCGGATCCGCTGGTAGTGCATGTCACCGATGTCGCCGCGCTTGGCCTTCGGGGCGACGCCGACCTTGAGGTGGACCGACATGGTCGACTCGTCGAAGAAGTTCTCGATCGAGAGTCGCTCGATGTCCCGGCCGTGGGGCTCGAGATAGATGACGTCGAGCCCCTTCGCCCGTGCGACCTCGCTCTGGACGACATCGCTGGTCAGAAGCGTCGCGTCGCGTTCGGCGGCGAGATCGCGGATCAGCGCGTCGATCTCTCCTTCGCCGGCCTCGCGTTTCTCGACCGCATCCGGGCGTCGTCCGACGTACTCGACAGTGATGTCGCCCGCGTCGTGGAGATCAGCGAGTTTCTGCAATTCCTCGAGGCCGTCCCAGCCCTGCTGGCGGCTGTCGTTGGCCTGCGCTTCGAGTTCGCCGACGACCGCCTCGGGGACGACAATCGTCGCCCCTGCGAGGTCGCCGTCGGCGATCTGCTCGGACACGCGGCCGTCGATGACCACGCTCGTGTCCGGTACTACGTCCATGCCTGATCTGGGCGACCGAGACTGATAAGCACGATGACTCCCCCTCCGCGGATCCGGCGGTCGCTCGGTGGTACCTACCTATGGCAACAAGAGAGTTCCGCCCTTCCCGTGCGGCGAAAGCGTTCCGACGCAAGTCGGAACCGAGCGCCGAACAGGGCGGGCGTGAATCGTATCCACTTTCACCCTGCTTTCCACGGATTTATGCCTGCTGGGGTCGAACGTAAAGACAGCAACTCGAGAAAAGTGGGTGTGGTTTGGCGTTCACCCGTCATCAAAAACGCGAGCCTGCCCGAGTCAGACTTCGCCGTAAGGCGCAGTCAGGTGGATGGCACTGCCCGCACGGGCCAAGCGGATATTCAAGCACACTACTCCCGTCAGGGACCGACGGCTTGCGTGCAAACCGGAGTACCCGCAAGGGGAATCTTGCCTCCGGTGGTGTCGGACTGCCCGACCCCATGCGAGAGGAAACCTCGGCGTCGTCGGGCTTCGCCCGACTGCTTGAGGGACGTAGTCCCTCTCTGTTTACGCCGAGGAGGATGTCATTGGCTGTACTGGCGTTTGCAGCGTTGTTCGAACGCCCGAATGCGTTCGAACTCTCGTGGACTGCCGACCGTCGTGCTGTCGAGGACTTCCGTGCTCCCGTCCTCGTAGACGCCAACACTCTCGATGTAGACGCCCATCACCCCGTCGGTCTGCTCGAACTCGATGGCCTCGATCTCGCCGTCAGTCATCGTGTGTGTCTGGCGAATCGAGATACAAATACGCTTCCCTGAAACGGGCTCGGACAGCCTAGAGTCTGTATACGCCTACTAGGGATCCGTGTTATCGTCCCACATGTGCTGTGCGGTGTCGCTACCCCTCGACGCCCGTGGCCCGCAAGTACTCCTCCAGCAGCGTCGGGAACTGCCCGCCACGGACATACCGGAGGCCGAAGCGATCGGCCCACGCGATGATGCCCCGGTCCTCGGTGACGACGCCGGCGTCGAGTTCCTTCGCGAGCACGAGCAGATCGAAGTCCTCCCGGGAGTCGAGCACGCCCTGACGGAGTGCCTGACGGTACTTGTCCCGGAGGTTCGAGAGGACGCGGTCGGCCTCGGTCATGTATTCCTCGCCCGAGCCCAGCTTGTCGGGGTCGAGCTGTTCGACCTCCCGGAGTGCTTCCTCGGAGACTCGGAGTCCCCGATCGACCCGATCGCTCATCTCGTCGACGAACTGGTAGACGATGTCGGCGGGGATGTTCACGCCGTAGCGATCGGGGCTCTTACGGACGACCCACGTTTCCAACCGCTCGAAGACCTCCTCGCTCACGTCGCGCTCGCGGAGCATCGTCACTAGTTCGTCGTGAATCGAGGGCGGCATGTGACAGGAGATGTTGAGCTCGAGCCGCGCCGTCGCGATCCGGTCCAGGAGCCTGAGGACGGCATCTTCCAGGGATTCCTCGGGCTCGCGTATCTCCTCGGTGATGAAAAGCGACGTGTCGAGCACGAACTGCTGTCGCGGCAGTTCCGGGGGCATGTCCGGGAGTTGTACGTCGAAACCTATAGAACCACCCCCGCTGCTTTTGTCCGAATCAAGTGTAGTGATAACTATGGACAAAGACGCTTGGCACGAGCGACTCGAGACGAGTGCCGACACCCCGTCGGAACTGTTCGAGCACTTCCAGGCCCGTACCGACCACGGGCTGGAGTATTACCACCTGCCCGACGCCCGCCACGGCCTCGAACGCGGGACGGTCCTCGTCGAGACGACCGGCGCGGTCGTCCGTGGCTACCCCAGTGTCCCGCGCGTGCTCGTGCTCGATCCCGGCGTCCGGCACTACTTCGAGAGCGACCGCGTGACGATCGAGGAGAAACTCAACGGGTTCAACGTCAGGATCGCGGACGTCGACGGTACGACGGCGTTCACCCGTGGCGGCTACGTCTGCCCGTACACGACCGAGCGCGCCCGCCAGCTGCTCGATCCGGGTGATTTCTTTGCTGACCATCCCGAGACGATGCTCTGTGCGGAGCTGATCGGCCCGGAAAACCCCTATACAGTACACGATTACGACGGCATCGAGTCCAACACCTTCCGGATCTTCGACGTCCGCGATCGGACGAGCGGCCGCCCGCTCGCGCCCGAGCGGCGGCGTGAACTCTGTGCCGAGTACGGGTTCGAACAGCCCCAGACGTTCGGCTGGCACACTATCGACGATGCTCCTGGGGCTGTCCGTGACGCCATCGAGACCCTGGACACCGAGGGTCGGGAAGGCGTCGTGCTGAAATCAGAGGACGGGCAGTCACTCCTGAAGTACACCACCGAAGCGACCCACCACGCCGAACTGGCGGACGCGTTCGCATTACCATTCGAGTACGGACGGGACTTTCTGTTCTCGCGACTGCTCCGTGAGGCCTTTCAGACGGTCGAATTCGAGGACTCGCCCGATCGACGCCGCGAGCGTGCTCACGATCTCGGCGAGTCGATCCTGTTACCGTTCGCCGAGACGATCGAAGCCGTCGCCGACGGCGAGACGGTCGGCGAACGGCATACAGTTCGAGGCGATCCCGAGACGATCAACGCCCTGCTGGGCCACCTTCGGGAGTTCCAGTTGACTATCGATATCGAGTCGGATCGGCGCCTCGAGGGCGAGCGCGTGGTCACGTTCACGAAGGTCGCGGCCTCGACGAACGACCGGATCGAACACTACCTCGATGGCGGGATCGTCGACGAGTGACGAGTTCGACAGTCGACACCGAGTCGGTACGCCGATCGCCTCTCGGCCAATATCCCCGACAACCGCACGTACATGTTCCCAGAGCCGAATAGACGGTATGCGAACGACAACAGTTCTGGTGATCGGCGGTGGTGCGACCGGTGTCGGCGTCGCTCGCGACCTCGCACTCAGAGACGTCGACGTGACACTGGTCGAGCGAGACGGTCTGGCGAGTGGCACCTCCGGCCGCTCGCACGGATTGCTCCACAGCGGCGCACGCTACGCCGAATCCGACCGAGTCGGGGCTGAAGAGTGCATCGAAGAGAACCGGGTTCTCAAGGACATCGCGGGCGAGTGTATCCGCGACACCGGCGGCCTGTTCGTCCAGTTGACAGCGGACGATCCGGAGTACTTCGAACGGAAGCGCGACGCCTGTGAGACCGCGGAGATTCCGACGACGACGCTCGACGATGAGGCTGTTCGCGAACGCATTCCGGAAATCGCGCCGGACGTCGAGCGGGCGATGGAAGTGCCCGACGCCGTGATCTACCCGTCGCGGCTGGTCGCCGCAAACGCGGCCGACGCCCGTGATCACGGAGCGACGATTCACACGCACGCGCCGGTCGAGGATATCGCAATCGACGACGGCCGCGTCCAGCACGTCACCGTCGGCGGGAGCGTCGACGAGCGAATCGAGGCCGAGTACGTCGTCAACGCGACCGGCGCCTGGGCCGAGGCGCTCGCTGACATGGCCGATCTCGACGTCGCGATGCGGCCGACGCGCGGGGTGATGCTCTCGGTCGAATACGACGGTCTCGGTCCGGTCCTGAACCGGGCTCGTGATCCTGACGACGGGGACATCATCGTCCCCCACGAGGGCGAGGTAGTTCTGGGGACGACCAGCGTCGAGGTCGACGATCCCGACGAGTACTCGCGTGAAGACTGGGAGATCGAGCGAACGATCGAGGAATGTGCGGCGATGCTGCCGCCGGTCGCCGACGCCCCGACGGTTCGCACGTGGTGGGGCGTACGCCCGCTGTACGCGCCCGACGAGGACGAGCGGGGTGGCCGCGGGATCTCACGGGGCTTCTTCCAACTCGACCACGCCGACGACGGGGTCGAAAACGCCGTCAGCGTCGTCGGGGGAAAGCTGACCACCTACCGACAGATGGCCGAATCGACGACCGATCTCGTCTGTGAGCGACTCGGTGTCGACGGTGAGTGCGTGACGGCCGACCGGCCGTTGCCCGGGAGCGACGATCCCAAGCGACTCGACGAGTTCGTCGCGGAGTTCGACGCACAGGGCGAAACCGACGCGGGTATCGTCGGCCAGTACTGACTGAATCCCAATATTTCTCGCGTCTAAGCGATCGCGCTCTCAGTCGCGCTCGTACCAAAACACATTTTTAGATATATTCTGTCCCCGCTCGTCCGTCAGGAATCGTCCCCGTCCCATAGCTGAGTTACCCGTGTTCGAAGTCGCCGCAGATCGTGACCGATCGGGCCCACCACCAGCAGTGCGAGTGCTGCCTCGGCCGTCTCGTTCGATCCGACAGCCGTATCGCTGCCACCGACGGCGATCCAGACCACCAGCGCGATGGTCGAGAGGATCACCGCGTACTTGACGCCTGATACCAGGTTGACATCCCTAATATAGCCTGCGATAAACGACGAGAGGATCGCCTGGAGTGTCACCGCGTGGAAGAACAGCATCGATAGCGGTCCCAGCGAATCGACCGAGAACTGGCCACCCTGTGCGCCGCTGCCGGACGACGCCGATTCCAGCCCCTGCATCGTATCCAGGAACTGCATCTTCAGGAGCGCGATCACGCCCAGCAGCGTGAGATACGTCATGATGATGATCACGACTTGCATCCGCGTGCGGGACTTGCGATCGCGTTCGATGTCGTCCTGATTCTCGCTGGCCTGTGCTGCCGTCGAGAGAACGTCCTGGATCTGGCTGGAGGCCTCCTGTGCCTCACTGATCAGCTTCACCGTCCGGGCCATCCGCGGGACGTGGAACTTGTTGTTGAACTCCCGGAGGCTCTGCTTGAGGCTCGTCCCGTAGTTCGTCTTCGCGTGAATCGTATCGAGCTCGTCGGCCAGCCGGCCCGTCGAGGTGTCGGCGACGACGTTGATCGACTCCAGCAACGTCATGCCGGTGTCGTTCGCGCTGGCGAGTTTGCGGAGGTTTTCCGAGAGCTTGCCGATCACGGACTTCCGGTATCGCTGGTTCCACTCGTAGAAGATCGCCAGCGGAATGAAGTTGATGTACATCGGCAGGTAGACCCAGAAGAACGTCTGCTGGATCGGGTCCTCGGCCATCGCGGAGAAGAATCCGGTGCCGTCGGCCGTCTGAAACGGGAACGGCAGTGCCGCCCACCCGGCGACGATCGACAGACCGAGCGCGAGCAGGGATATCGGGACGGTCAGTCCGAGTACGTACAGCGGGTTGTCCCGGAAGAAGATATGCGGTTGCCGAACGATTTCCCCGACCTGATAGGAGCCCTCGCGGTTCTTGACCCGGTCGAAGACGCTATATTCGCCGGTGAACTGCTTGACCAGTCCCAGATTGAGAACGCCGGATTTCGTCGGCTGGCCACCGTCACCACGTGTCGCTTCGAGGTAACCGTCGCCGACCGTGTCCTGTGTCACTGTCGACACCAACACCAGGAACGCCATGCTCGTCAACGGGATCAGTCCGTAGACGGTCCCGTACATGAGCATCGGGTTCCCGTTGCCCATCATGTTCATGATGACCAGAATGATGATCAAAAGCAGCGGGAACAGCGAGATCGTCATGTACATCTCGCCGAACAGCTCCAGCGTCTCCAGCAGCTTCTGTTGTTCCTGCTTGGCAGTCCGCATGTGCTTGTTCTTTTGATCCTCCAGGAAGCTCGTCATGTCCCCGCCGGAGTTGATGATCGAGAGCATGTCCGTCAGGAACTGACTGAGCTCGTCGCTCGGTGTTTGCAGCGCCTGGTTGCGAATCGCCGTCCGGTAGTCGGTGTCGAAGTATTCGGTTTCGAGAACGATCGACTGGAACTCCTGGGCGACTTCGCCGTAGGTGTCCTCGGCCGCGGCCATCGCTTCGAGGATCTCCAGCTGGTTGAGCCCCCCGACCGACAACGCGTACATGAACGAAATCGAATCGGAGAGCAGCACGTTGATCTCTCGCTTGCGGGCGTTCGACCGGAAGTACGGGATCGACACCAGCGAGCCGAAACCGATAGTAAAGCCGATCGCACCGAAAAACAGGCCCGTTACGAGAATGATCGCCGGGAATTTTAGCGTGTTCACGAGCTGGTTGTACTGACCCAGGTCGATACCGAGGATGAGCCAGTCCTCGGGCAATAGCATCGAGACGATGAGATAGCCCAGCAGCGAACCGACGAGCCACAGCGCGAACCCGGAGATGACGCCGACCGCGAGCGCACGCGAGAGGAACATCTCGACGTTGTCCGCCATCCGCGCCTCCGCGAGCTTGTCTTCGACGTTGGCGACGAAATCGCCCTCCTCGTCGAACAGCCACTGGTACAGCGGATAAAACGTGTCTCCGAGGGTACTGGAACTGCCGAGTGTCGCCTCCGAGGTGCGCGTGTCGAGACTCATTCTTCCTCAGACGCCTCCGCGCCGGCCTTGGGCACGAACTGGCCGAAATCAGTCTCCTCCGTCGTCTCGCTGTCGACCTCGATATCGTCGTCCGGTTCGACGCCGGTGAGCGCCTCGACGATATCCGACGTTTCCTCCGAGCGGAGCTGACGGAACAGCGGATCCGCGTTGTCGAGGATCTCCTCGGCCTCCCCGAGGATCTCCTCGCCCGGATCCGGCCGGGGGACGAGTTCCTCCTTTTCGGCGTCGACCTCGATCTGCACGGATTCCATCTCCCGCAGGTCCTCGAGGCTCCGCTCGAGCTGGTCGTTGGCGATCAGCGTCATGATCGTGTTCGGGTCGTTGATGAACGCCTGCAGCGTCGCGGCGACCTCCGTGTAGGTGTTGAGGTTCTGCTCGATGAGATACGCCAGCACGACCTTGCGCTTGAACAGCTCCTCGTCCAGCCGGTCCTGTCCCCACCCGCGGTCGAACTTGATCTCCTCCAGGGTGTTCGAGTTACCCATCTGGATGAACTGGTCGGTATCGGCCTGCCACTGGTAGACGTCCCGGACGTTGATCTCGTCGTTTTCGGGCGTGTACTCGTTGATCTCGGTCAGGGTCTTGTTCCGGCGAACTTTCGACCCGTCGACGCGGGTCTGGGTCTGGATGCTGACCAGATCCAGCGCAGTGAACAGCGTCTTCGAGACGTTGATCGGGTCGGTCGTGAATCGCTTGATGACCTCGCCCACCGAGTCAGCGTGGAACGTGGTGTAGGTCGTGTGGCCGGTCGACATGACCTGGAACAGCGTCCGACCTTCCTCACCACGGACCTCACCCATGACGATGTAGTCGGGACGCTGACGCAGTGCGGCCTCCAGCAGGTCGAACTCGTCGACGTCGCCGGTATCGTCCTGCCCGAATGAAGGCCGAGTGACGCTTGCGACCCAGTTTCGCTGGGGCAACTCGACCTCGCGAGTGTCCTCGATGGACACGATTTTGGAGTTGCTGGGGATGAACAGCGAGATGGCGTTCAGGCTGGTCGTCTTCCCCGAGGCGGTCCCCCCGGCGAAGATCATCGATTTGTTGTTCTCGATACACAGCCAGAGAAACGCCATCTCGTCGAGCGAGAAGGTGTTCCAGTTGATGAGGTCGATCGGGGTGAAGGGGACGTCCTTGAACTGGCGGATCGTGTAGTTGGTCCCGTGATCGGAGACCTCCTTGCCGAGCGTGAGCTGGGCGCGCGAGCCGTCCGGCAGCGTCGCGTCGACCTGTGGCTGGCGCTTGGAGATGCCCTTGCCCGAGCGCTGGGCGAGTTTCACGACGAAGTCGTCCAGTTCCGATTCGCCGTGTTCGACGTTGGAGATGATGTTCTCGTACTCGGTGTGATAGACGAACACCCGGGAGTTGTACCCGTCACAGGAGACGTCCTCGACGTTGATGTCGTGTTTGATCGGGTCGATCTTCGCGTAGCCGATGAAATCGCGCTTGAGATAGTACAGCAGCTTCTCGATCTGGTACTCCGTGAGCGTCTTGGGGTCGTCAGCGAGAACAGCCGGCTCGGGCCGCGTTTTGATCCCCTCGAGCTCGCCGGAGGACGCCTCGACGTCGAGGTCCATCCCGAGGAACTTCTTCAGTTTCCCGAGCTGGCCGGTGCCGTTAGATGTCGGGCCGCTATAGAGGTCGTAGCGCTCTAGTAACTTTTCGGTCTCGCGCTGGATCACGTTCGCGCGCTCGGCCTGCGAGCCGTCGACTGCGATCTCGTCGTCGGCGTACTTGATCGCCGTTCGAAGCTTTCTGGAGAGAAAGTCACGAAGGTCCTCCTCGATCGGATTCAGGTGAGGCTGGACGACGTAGTATTTCCGCTCGTTCTCCTTTCGTGAATGGAAGACGATCGCACACGCGTAGGGTTTGTTCACCCAGTAGCGCTCGACCTCGTCGAAGTGCTGTTTTTTCTCCATCGGGACGGCCTTCTCCAGGTCATAGCGGTTGACGACCGTCGTATGGCCCTCCATCGTCGAGAAGAAGCTGTCCTCGTCGAGCTCTTCGTTGACGTCGACCGTGCGCTCGTCGACGAGCGATTTGAGCGTCGCGGCGTCGTCCTGTGCGCCACTGAGCCGCGACTCGGTCTCGTCCGGATCGAATCCGAGGTACTCCTCGGGCTCGAACGGGATCTTGTTCCCGTCGCCGTCGCGCGGGGGCTCGTCGCCGCTCTCGTAGTAATACTCCCGTTTGAAGTGTTCCCAGAAATACTCGCCCTTGGCGATCGGGGTCGTATCGAGATCGAGAAACGACTGCCAGTGTTGATCGAGCGTCTTGCCAGCCGTTGCCCCGTCTTCGAGACGGTCGCCCGTATGCTGTGGATCAAATCCGAGATACTTGGTTCGGTCGAACCGTCCACCGTCGTGGAATTCTCGTCTGAAATCAGTCCAGTCGTATCCTCCCCCGGCACTGACGTCCTGTAGTAACCGATCGTCGTCGGAGTGAGTCGCCTCACCCTCTCCCCCGTCAGTGTCATCGATTGCCATTAGTGCTTGTTCTACGGTTATCGGAGAAAAGCTTTATGTAAGTCATGACAGACTTGCCGGTTGCGACCGGCATCTCGGCACAGTTAACAGGCCCCGATCCATATCCCGCGGCGATGACCGAGAGAGCGACCGGACGCGGCTGGGAGTTCGTCTCCGAACACGAGGGGATGGCGCCTGTCCTCGGCGCGATCGTCCAGCTGGACGCCGATGCCGTCTACACGCGCTCGGAGTTGGCTGATGCTGCGGACGTCCCGCTAAAAGACCTGTATCTCGCTGATACGCTGACGGCTCTGACCGACGTCGGCGTGCTCGAACGCGTCGACAGCGACGGCGAATCGGCGTACGCGATCGTCGACGGCTCGGCGGTCTACGAACGCGCAGCCGACTTCGAGCAGTCGCTCGCCGAGACTATCGATTAGTGATCGCTGCCGGCGTCGACACCGATTTCCCCGCTCCGTTCGTAACATCGCCCGGTATGGTTTCGCTCGACACCGACAGCTACCGACTCGAACGCGGCAGCGAAGCGCCCGATTTCGAGTTGCCCGGGACGGACGGAACGGAGTACAGCCTGGCCGACTTCGAGGACTTCGAGGCGCTGCTGGTCGTGTTCACCTGCAACCACTGTCCGTACGCCAAGGCGAAGATGGACGAATTGAACTACCTCGCTGAGACCTACGACAACCTCGCCGTGGTGGGGATCAACCCCAACGACGCCGAGGAGTATCCAGATGATTCCTTCGAGCGAATGCAGGAATTGGTCGAAAACGGCACCGTCGCCTACGACGCCTACCTCCGGGACGACGATCAGGAAGTCGCGGCGGCTTACGGTGCGGTCTGTACGCCCGATCCGTTCCTCTTCACCAACGACGAGGGGACGTTCCGGCTGGCGTATCACGGCCGGATCGACGACGCGCTCAACCCAGATGACGAGCCCACTGAGTACGAGATGCGCGAGTACGTCGAGACAGTGCTCGCCGGGGAGTCCGTTGAGGCCGAGGACAAGCCCTCGCGGGGCTGTTCGATCAAGTGGAAAGCGGGCAACGAGCCCGACTACTTCGAGACCTGACTGATTCTATTCGAGTTCAGTGATCGACGAACGCGATGTCACGTCTCGCTGTACGTCCCGGTAGACGTACACCATCAACAGTGCGTGGAGCGAACCGACGAGTGCTGTCCCGACAACTGTCGCGAGTGCCAGCCCGACCACTGGATTGGACGCCACAGTGGTCAAATGGGCTGCCCAGCGGACGAAGACGCCCACCCAGAAGACGATCAGCACGGTACGCGTCGTCATCCCACTATTTGCGATCGAGGAGTTACTCCAGCGGATCGCCTCGATGGGCCCTCGACCGTCTCTGATGATTGTTACGGGTGCGACGAACAGCCGTCCAGCGACCACGACGACCGCGACGATACCGAGTGCCCCGGCGATTCCGACCCAGGAGACCTGCTCGAGGCGTGGTGTCGACCAGGAGCCGAGTGCCATAGCGAGCAGCGCGACGACGATCGCTCCGGCGTAGATCGCGGCGTATTCGAAACGCGACAGCGGCATCGACCAGAGGGACGCGTCTTTCCCCCGCCAGACCGAAACGAGTGCGATAGCGAGAATTATACCGATCCACAGCAGGGTGGCGACGATGAGGACTCCGATGAGGAGTGTAAGTTCTGTTTCGGAGATCTCGGTCCCGAGTTCACGGAGCGGCGGTGTCAGGACGTGGACAACACCAACAGTTACGAACGCATAGCCCACGAGGTATCCAAGACGCGACAGCGGGGGCAAGCGAGCCGACGTGTTCGGATCAGACCACCACCAGACGAGTCCGGCACCGAGTGTCGCAGCAATGACTGAGCCCACCCACAGTCCAATGGCCGCCACCAGGGGGATCGGATACAGGCCGAACAGCGCCGCTGGCTCTAGTATGACTGGATCGACCCAGACCGGGACCATCGTCGGCCTGACCGACAGTATGGGATTGGTCGAGATCCGGTCCGCAAGCGGAATCGACAGCCGGCGATAGGCCAGTATCGCTCCGAACGAGAGAGTACCGACGACGGTGAAGATCGCAGCGTAGACTGCAACTGTCCTCGCTCGTTGTCGCCACGTTCGACGTTTGCGAGGCGTATGGCTGACCATCGTTATGGTTCCTCCAGTGCGACGAGTAGCTCCCCGTACGGGACAAGTACCTTCGAATCAGCGATGATCGGACGGTGGATACCGCTATCGACCCGGACGGGCAACGTGGCTACCCACAGGGGATCGCCAGACGCCGGATCCAATGCGTACGCGTGCGGCCCCGGCTCACGAGGCCCCGCAACGTACAGGGCGTCGTCAGCCCCCGTCAGCCGAAGCGTACCGGGGAACTGTCGCGCCCACTCGATCGCCCCGTCGGATCGGTCAAAGGCGAGTACGGCCGGGTCGTGCCCTATCTCAGTGTCTACTGCCGCAAATAATCGATCCGGTCCGACGACAATATCGCCGACACCGGTCGGCGTGCCAGCGATTTGCTCGGAGACCGCCGATCCATCCAGTACCTGTCTCGGCTCGCCGGACTCGGCGCTGACCGCCGTGATGGATGGGGCCGCCGCTTCGGCCCTTCGATCCCGGAAATAGGCCACACCGTCCCGGACTGCTTCGAGGTGATCCGTCGGCCCGATCTCGACGCGCTGGCGGACCGACGAACCGTCGAGTATGGTTATCTTCCCGCCTTCTTCGTCGGCGATCGATGCATAGGCCAGCCCGTCTTCGACGCGAAGTCGATAGATGCCGTGTGAGACTGTGTTCTCCCACTCGATGCGTCCGTCGTCGGCGTCGATCGCGACGATCCGATAGGGGGGCTCGAAGTCCGGGATCACCGTCACGACAGTCCCGTCTTCTATCCGGCCTGCGGCCGCGGTTTGCTCGAAGTCGCGAGGTGCGCCAGCTGCCCACCGCTGTGGCCCGTCACACCACACCCGACCGTCGGTCGGTGGCTGGAACCCTCTCAAACTGACATCGTCATTCCGGTTGTCCGAGGGGTAGCGGGGGGCCGCCCCGATGAGTGTTCCGTCTGTATATGTGCCAGTCTGGGCGACGCCGACAGGGGTTCGATGCGGACAGACGTCAGTCTCGACGATTGTCCCGTCAGACAGGTCAACGACTGTCCCCCATCCCCCGGAGAGGTACGCGTGGTTGCCGACGACGACCAGAGGTGTCCGAGCGTACTCCCAAATGGAGCCCCCGCTGGCGGCGTTCGTGAGGTCCCCGTACCGGCGTCGCTCATAGTCAGTCTGCCATTTCTTGTCGATGACAGTGTATAGACTATTGCTTACGGATGTCTCCCAGGCAATTTCGGCATCCTGGGTCGGTGGTGATCCGTCCGGTTTGTAGAACGTCGCTCCGGCGTCGTATCCCCGCTGTGGCCACTCACTCGCGGTGGGTGTCGAGGGGTCACGATCGAGACACCCCGATCCGAGCGCCAGCGCCGACGCGACTCCACCCAGCACCGACCGACGGGACCACGTTCCACCCGGTGCGTCCATATAGTGAACCCACCAATCAACAGAACAAAAGTTTTATGTTTCTGTGAAAGAAGGCAACGTTTTCCATCCGACACCCCTCCGTTATTGTATGTCGAATCCGATTCCCGAGAGCGTCGAACAACTCGCACGCGTCGT
>Ga0207754_100079_pt1 | contig 81713 bp, 49 predicted proteins | sample A23E1SouthBayCA_FD_187728 | JGI IMG/M metagenome (GOLD analysis project Ga0207754, IMG submission 187728) | Aerobic enrichment media microbial communities from Eden Landing Ponds, California, USA - A23 E1 (SPAdes) | ecosystem: Environmental > Aquatic > Marine > Unclassified | place: Emeryville...
CACTCGACAGCTCCGGGCGCGGTGACGGTCTTGTGCGACTCGGAGATGTCGTCGAGGAGCTTGCGTTCGGCCTCGCCTTCTTCGAGTGTCTCCTCGTCGAGGACATCGGTGAAGTCCACGTCTGGTTCATCATCCGCAGTGAAGCGGTCCCAGAGGTACTTGCTGCCAACGCCAAGGCCGAGACCCACCACGAGGGCTAGTACTGCACTCTCTGCTGGTGTCAGATTCTGGAGCCACCCGGCGACGGAGCCAAGCGCGCCACCACCAGTCTGGAGGATCACGTTACGCATCGTGTGGGTCCTCCCGGCGCGAGTGGCCGATGATCGATTGGTCGCGCACGACACGTTCTGCCTCGTCGTAGTCGTGTTCGCGGCCGTTCCAGAAGTCCATATTCAGGACGAACAGCTCGACCGTGCTGAGTCGACGTGCGGACCAGCCCGACGCCTGCTGGATGAACTCGGCACGGACGTCGTTGACGCGGCTGTCGAGTTTCTCGAACATCTGTGCGCGGCGTTCGACGTCGGTGAGGTCCTCGCGGCGGGTCACGAACGGGTTGAACAGGAAGCCGATCACGGGGAACTGGGTGAGCTTCTCGGCGGGCGTGCCCTCGTCGCGGAAGCGGTCGTACACCTCTATCGGGCTGACTTCGACGCCGATGTAGTACCGAACCTGCTGGATGCCCCGCTCGCGCATCTCCTTCGGCCGTGTCTCGCGATACTCTTCGAGGAGTTCCCGGAAGATCGGGTTCTCTGTGACGTCTTCGTCAGTGAGTCGATCCTCGATGGTCTCGGTGATTTGCTCCACCGGAAATGAACGGGTTGTGGCGTGGAGTTTGAGCTTCGAGTCCAGCTCTTTGTTAGCGAATTCTTCGCCGGCATCCTGGAGCTGCGCCCAGTCGTCGGACATCGCGAAGTCCATGTTGGCTGGATCGATCTCGATGAACGCCTCCATCGCGCCGTCCTCACGCTGGATGGCACCAGCGCCCGGCCACGCCCGCTTGATGTTCGTGAGATCTTGCGTTCGCTCGTCCGGCTTGAACGGCGTGTAGTTCGCGAGTCCACCCTCGTTGCGCTCTGTCTCGTTGGTACTCGTGTCGGCGTCGGCGGGTGCACTGAACGTGACCTGGGGCCGTTTGAGGTACCGATAGACGTCTTTGGTCCACGTCCAGGCGTTCAGGTGGGTTGGTGAGACGTAGATGACGGCGACGCCAAAGCCAAGCCCGCCAGCGACGAACGGGAGGGCGAGCGACTCGATCCCGGTGAGGCCCGCGATAAACAGCCCAATAATCGGGAAGGCGATGAGCATGCCAACGTCACCTTCCTCGATATTGAGATAGGGAATGCGACTCTCCTCACCGAACTGATCCATGATTCGTCGTGCGGCGGCGTCTTGATCTGTTGACATTGTTAGTGGATTCCTCGATCAAAGTCCATCCCGCGGTCGTCACTCTCCGATTCCGCTGTCTTTCCACCGGGGTCATTCTCGGTACGGCGGTACGACGGCGTTCCGCTACCGTCGTCTCCGTGTCCACCGCGGTCAGCCGCTTTTTGCGCGACGGCCTGGCCGGCAGCGGCTTTCGGCCCCCACCGAGCGGCGGTCGTCGCGACACCGGCGCCACCGACGTAGGCCCCGGCGGCGACACCGCCGATGAGGGCTGCGCCTTTCGTCGCCCCGCCGACGACTTTGGCCGTCAACGGCGTCGCGTATTTGAACGTCTTCCACGTGATATAGAGTGCGACCAGCGGAAGGGACGCAGCGACGAGATATTTGAGGAACGCTGTGCCTGGCGTGAGCGTCCCACCAGAGTAGATCAAGTCGTATCCCTTGAGGACCATCGCAGCTGGGAGTGGGAGGACAGCCAACGGGACAAACCGTTTGCAGAACCCCATCGCGATATCGGATACGACCGGAATGTTTCCGTAGGCCAGTGCAAATGCAATCGGCATTCCGTACAGGTAGACATAGAGCAGGATCATCCGGATGTAGAACAGCGCCTCCAGAGCCCACATCGAGATTCCACCAATCACGGCGAACAATAGCCCCAGTCCGGGGTTTGTGATGGCTGCTCCCAAGAACTGAAGCATCGCCGAGGACACGGAGGAAAGCTCCGGCATCAGTGCAATGGTGAACCCGTCGACGAGGTAGAGCGCGAGAGTCCCGACCCAATACCACGTAATGATCAGAAAGGCTCCAACCCAGGCCGTCTTCTTGGTTTTTCGGGCTTCGTAGGTACTTCCGATATTGAAGATTCGAACCGTGTGACGCCCTTGGACGCTCATCACGAGGAGCAAAAGAGCGACCAGCATGATTTCGCCGCCGATGAGAGCATCGTGGATCGCTGGCCAGGGTGCATTGGTTGGTTCACCAAAGACAAAGGCCCCGTTCGTTTCTGGGGTCGGAGTTCCGAACATCCCCTCAGTCAGAGTCTCATACCCCGACCTGAGACCGTCCATGAACAGCCCAATGAACCAATCAACGACGCCCTTGATGCCCTCAAGGACGACGTCAATGAGATCAACCATTGCTATGCCTCCGTGATTGTGACCTCACAGTCAGTCATCTCGTCAGAACCAGAGTACTGGACATCGTAGGTACTCGTGACTCGATTGCCACTGACTCGGGTCTCGACGATAACCGTGAACTGGCCGCTGTTACCATCTAGGGAACACCCCATTCCCTCCTCACTCTCTGAACCGAACGGGAACGAATTACTGAACAGGTCGGCCGTCTCGCCAGGGGAGACTACTACCCGGTCGGTTTCGTGCATTCCACTGCCTCTGGGATTCTCAATTGGATTGGGAACGTCCCCGGAGAAGATCAGTTCAGTTATGGCTTCTGGGCCACTCCCTGTGTTCTCTACCGTGACGAATGCCTCGCCATTCTTGATCCGGTCTGTCTCGGACTCACCATAGACTTCGTCCCACGGCTTATCTGGATTGTTCCGATAGAGTCCAACATCCTGTATCTGAATCTCTGGACGGAGTTCAGTCGAGGTTTCGACTACTGTCTTCTCGCCTTTCAGTGCGATCACTTGGTACTCACCGGGCGCATACGCGGTACCGATCTCAAACGAGACCTGTTGAGCACCTGCGGCTACGTCACGTTTCCCGAATAGCTCGCCGTTCGGTTGGATGAGATTGACTTGGTCGACACCGGCCTCTTCAGACAGTTCGACGACGAGTGTTGTTTCCTCGACAGCGATACGCGTGAGTGGGCCGTTGCCATCTGGAGAGGTCGTCCCGTCACTGGGTGTTCCAGACCCGCCATTGTCGTTCAGACAGCCAGCGACGCCAGCAAGCGCAACGCTGGCGACTGTCCGAAGAGCGGTTCGCCGACTGATGTGTGGGTGGTTTCTAGTCATGGACTATGAGTTCCGCTGGAAGATGTCTTCTGGACCGAGCATTCGGAGGAGCCGTGTGCCTGCGTAGAACATCACAATGAACGGGATGAGCTGCCAGCCGACCTCGACGATGAACGCGAACCAACCGTCGATGGTCCCGAGTGGGTGCCAGCGGGCAGTATCCGTCGCACTCACATATGCAGGGTTGTGCCCGAGCCACGAGCCCGGATGGTATCGAGCCGTGTAGATCCCCGGCTCATTGATCGTCACGATCGCCACCCCGGAGGCGTTGGTCTCGACGCGCTGGTCCGCGATGGTGATGTAGCCGTTGCGTGCGCTCCCACCGATCGGATACCGTCGACCGCTATTACTGAGAACGATCGGTGTGCCGGTCTCGTTGTCACGAAGTTCGATGCGGAGTGTGGCCTGGCTTTCGTTCTGCCGGAGCACCTCGACTGTCAGATTACTGCGCCGGAGCTGCCGCTCGGAGCCAGCGTCTGGCGCCACAATCGAGGCATTCACACCGCGAACGATCCCGGCTACCTGGAGCGCGTCGCGGTCGACGCTCTCGGCGCGAACCGCAACACCGTACGTCGTCGTGTACGACTGGTTGACGATGTCGATGTTGATGTTCTCACCGAGAGTTCCGGCCGGAGACGGTCGGTCTGTCCCCCACGTATCGATAATCTCTGGCCCGTCCCGAACGGGCTCGGCGCGAGGACCGATTCGTGATGGATACGCGTGAACGTACACGGGGATCGCCTCTGAGTCGACTGTGGTACTGCCCGTTCGATCCGACCGGACGAGCGTATCCCAGTTCGTGTTCCGAGCAGTGTAGAACCGCCAGACACCGCGAACCGTTGCGTCACCATTCTCGGTGAGTGTGTACCCCTGCCACGGCCGGGACTGGAAGATAGCGACACCAGCGTCACCATTGGGGTACTCGGCGTAGTAGGGGTACGCCGAGAGGTCGTAGATTTCGACGGCGATCGAATCCGAGACGTTGAGCGACTCGGTACGGTAGGTGACCTCGACGTCGGTCTCGTCGCCCCGGTCGATTCGCGTGGTCTTCTTCAGCCGAACGTGGATCTCGGCTTCAAGCGTGAGGTTTGCACTCCAGTCGTCCTCGATCTGATAGTCGAGGGTCGGCGTGTGCGAGCCATCACGTTCGACGATGGTTTCGCCGTCCGTCTGCAACCGAACCTCCTCGACCTCGTTGTTCGCGAGCGACCACTCGATTGTCGTGTTTCCCGAGGAACTCCCGTTCGGGACGCGAACGCGATAGTCGACGAACCCCCGCATCGTGCCGTTCGGTGCGATATAGAGTGGCGTCTCACCGGATTCGAGATGGCCTCGCGTCGACGGTTGCACCGCAAACACCGTCGCATGGGCGTCCTCGATAAACACGCCGTCTTCGAGGCTCGCATGGGGCGGATGTACGGACGTATCCGAGGCTCCGGCGTTGAGGTCATCGAAATCATTCCGCGTCCATGTTGCAGCGGTTGCTGGCGGGCGCTTAAACGTGATATCCGTCCCGTTTGCGAGCTGGTGCATCGCCGATCGACTCTCACCATACCGCTGCTGGTACTCCTCCTGACTCATGTAATCGTCCGCGTCGCGAGACCACAGCGTCGCCGATTCATTCTCAGTGAGGCCATTTCCCTCCGTCCCCGGCCGTGGCGGGCTGGCTGTGACGAGACCCGTGACTAGACTCGTCACGAACAGGGCGGCCATGAGCACGGAGAGCTCTCGGTGTTCCATGAGGGCGTTCGACGGGGGTTGGGAATCGCTTACCAGGGGGCGAGATCGACACACTGCGCCAGCGGGAGGTTCATCATCGACCCGGCAACCGTATAGAGTGGCCCGAGGGCGACAAGGACGACGGCGGACTTCATCGCCGAGCGTTTGTGCCGCTTGAGCCCCTTCTTTTGTTCGGGTGTGATCGTGAACATCTCGATAAGGGAGTCGGCCTGCCAGACAACAGCGAGACCAACAATGCCCAGTGCGGTAGTGAGCTGGAAGAAGCCCTCAATCATGCTGGGCAGGTTGTCCGCACTGCAGACGGCATTCGTCTGTGCGGCGGCGGGTTCCACAGCGAACAGGCTCAGGAAAACCACGATGAGCGCAGCCTGTCTGGGACGCCTGCTCGCCGGCGTAGACTGGCTGTCGGCGCGATTCGAAGCTGTCTCGGAGGGCGTATCGTCCTGTGACATAGCGGGTTACTCCTCTGCGTCTTCGACGAGTGCCTTGAGATCGGCGTAGCGATTGGTCTCGTCGACGATTTCGTCTTTCGTGTAGCCCTGTTCGCGAGCCCGTTCGAAGAGGTCACGAAGCTCGTTCGGGTCGACATCGCGAAGCTCCATCTCTTCTCGGAGGGCGCGGCGATAGAGGGCAGAGCCGTTGATATGGCCGTTCCACGTCAGGTACAGGTCATCGATGTCTTCGATGGTGACTGCCCGTGTGATCATATGTGCGGGGTGGGCATGTACCGGCTGAGCCCCGGTACATATTGGCGCGATAGCTGGAAGATCGATATATGCTTTCTGGCCACCAACTGGCGTAAGAATCTAAAATAAATTATACGCGAATGGCCCATTCACTATCCAGAATTCCAGTTAACCAACAAAGTGAGTCATCTACTGTTATTGTTGGTTAAGATTGGGGCGGCACTCTACTCGATTTCTACGACATCCCCACGCCCGTTAGCGAGGATTTCTCGCACCTCAGCCAAGAGTTCCTGCCCCTCCTCGTGAAGCCGCGTCCCTTCCTCGAGGTCACACTCGTCCGCATCGAGCTGTTCAATGATCTCCTCGACGCGGCTCAAGCGGTCGTGGATCACTGAATCGTGTGCCACGCTTAGATCACCCCCAGCCACAGCGCAGTGATGACCAACAGTAGCAACAGCAACACACCGATGGCGGCCTTGTAGTAGATCGGCGGAAGGCCCTCGGGGGCGGCCGCCTCGTCGACTGCTTCGGCGAGCTCTCGTTCGTGTTCGTACTCCTGCTGGAACGTTTCGTACGCAGCCTCGAGCTGTTGCTCCAGCGGCTTGACTTCGCTCGCGAAGAACTCCTCGCGAGAATTCACGATATACTCGCCGGCGGCGGTCGGTGTGATCGTCGCAACGTCCGCCACCTGATCCGCGATGAGCCGGTCATCGGTGTGTCCGATGGCGGTCACGATCGGCGTGTTCGAGGTGAAGATTGCCTCCGCCACTCGCTCGGTATTGAAGGCTTGGAGGTTCGAATCGCTCCCCCCACCACGACCGACGATGATGGCGTCGACGTCCTCCGAGCGGTCGAGGTGGTGAATACCGTTCGCGATGGACGTCGGCGCGTTCGACCCTTGGACGGTTGCGTCCTTCACCAGGATGTCGACGGTGGGGTCCTGCTCGTGGATCGCGTTCTGGATGTCGTACCGGGCGTCCCCTCGGAGAGACGTGACGACGCCGACCCGCTCCGGGAACGCCGGCGGTTGCTGTTTCTGCTCCTCTTCGAACCAGCCACGCTCTTTGAGTTCGCTTCGCAATCGCTCGACGGCGGCCGCCTGGTCGCCGTCGCCGACGACGATCACCTCCCACGGTTTGAGGTCTATTTTCCCACCTTCGACCCAGTAGTCGATATCACCCTCGAGGATGACCTCGGTCCCGTCTTCGAGGTCGGCATCCATCTCCCGATAGCGGTTCGCCCAGAGCATACAGGGGAGCTCGGCGTCGCCGTCGGTGAGCGTGAAGTAGAGCGCCGTACTGTTCTGGTGGAGGTCAGTGACTTCGCCAATACAGCGGACGCCGTTGAGGGCAGGCGTGTCCTGGACAACCGACGCAATCCGATCGTTCAGTTGTGACACGCTGAGGACCTCTCCTGCATCGGGTTCGGCTGCCCTCGGTTCAGCATCCGGTGCGTCCGCCATACACGTCTACTAACTTTTGAACAAGATTCTCAAAAAGCTATCTTCGTGCTGAGTATACCACCTCACCAAGGGAATCGTAGTAGGGAACGACCCAGATATCAACAGATCATATCGCTTGTGCAGCGTAGAACTACTCCGATAGCTCCCTGCCGTCGAGTTCTTCATTTGCGACCTCGATCAGTTTCTGCAGTCTGTCGTCGAACTCGTCCTCGAACTCCGTATGTAGTGCGTCATCGTACATTCGAAGAGTTCGTCCCAGCCCAATCGCAGCAAGCCATTCTTGGAACTGTTTGTTGTTCATATCGTTGACCGATTTACTCAATGCATTCGTGTTTGAACCAGTCGCCCAGAGCTGAAGAAGATCGAGGTCGTTGACCATTGCCAGACGAGCGAAATCCGCAAATGCAGCGCTCACCTCTTGAGAGAGTTGTTTGTAGGAGACGTAATCTCGGTCAAGTTCCTGTTCTCCGCCTAGTAGTTCATTGACGTACGAGAGCGAACGCAGTGATAGGAATCCATCTCTATCGACCGCCATTGGTGGGTCGCTCTCGGACTCCGCAATTTCGGATAGTGCCTGGCCACAGGATCCGCAGTAGTGGTGAACCGCCTTGACTTGGCTCCCACAATTCGGGCAGTAGAGCATACTGTCAGCTATGACTCAGTGACACTGAGGGTTTGCCTGTTTGGAGTACTGCCTGCCGCGCAAATCTGAGAGGCACCGCATAGTCAGAGTCGATAGTGTGGACCTGGTGAGCTTCTGACTCGAGCTTCGTTGAGGGGACTCAAATCGAATTAGAGTCCTATCGTGTGTAGCAGAGATCTGATCTTGAATCGCTCTCAGAGTGAATCTCGGACTAAATTATCGAACTCGATCAGGATCTGCTCAGGGACAAACTGTTCGAAGGCCACCCACCCATCCGGAAATCCAATTGTCACTCGCGGATGTAACGGTTCGCCGTGTTCCATCGAGCGGACGTCAGTCGAGACGGTGACGAGTCCTGTCGCCGCGTTGAGTTCCGTATCACCACGCTGGAGTAGGTCCTCGACGATCGCGTCAGTACGAACGTCGGCTATGTTCCCAGCTTCTGGGTCCTTTGACCGGACCTCGATCTCTCGCGAGGTGTCTCGTGGGTTCGTATTTCTCAATCGAAGCGTCGAATACCCATCAACACAGGCGTCTTCGAACCGTCCACGGAATCCGGTGTCGAGGAAGGAAATTCGGGTTGCGTCATCTAAGCCAAGATAACTCAGCACAGCCTGTAGAGTTGCGTCTGCGGTACTATCGTCAGAAGCCCGAACGGCGAGAAGCTGGGTCCTCGGTTTGAACGTCGCGACCGTCGTCGGTCGGTTTTCCTTCGAGATCGTCAGTTGCGTCTGTGACCCGGTGTCGGGGACGTTGCAGACGATATAGATGCGGTCGTGGTCTCTGATGGCTGTCTGGACTTCGGGTCCGTACGCACCCTGGGAACCTACGTCTCCGATTTGGCCGGTTGCTCCGTCTGGTGAAACTTGGCGCAGACCGTCGACCTGGTAGTAGTAGACTGTCCGGTCACCTGCAAAGCGGAGCTGTGACGCCGCCCTTCGGAGTTCGATCTGGGAGAGTTCGTCGAGTGTGTCGGCGAAGCTCCTGTCGTCGACATCGATGGAGATATCGGCCGCTTGGAGGACGCGACGACGGGCAGCTTTCGAAGGCAGGGTTTGGATCAGTTCTTGCGGTGTTGTATGGTTTTCCGACGGATCAATTGGGAGATTCATTGTCTAATAATCCCATGTCTAGTTGGATAGAATGCCAGATTCAATAATTGAGACATCTATTAATTCTCTTGAGTGAAATCATCTAATCTTGTGACACTATCATCATCATCCAGCCGTTCAGGCTCACTAACAGTAAGTCCAGCTCGGCGTTGGGCAATTGCAACATAGTCTGGGTTCAGTTCAAATCCAATGAAGTCCCGTCCTATCCGTTTTGCGACCTTAGCAGTCGTACCGCTTCCGATAAAGGGATCTAAGACAATTCCAGATTTCGTCTCCTCAGAGCAGCATGAGCAAACTTGTTGCCATTGTTCCTCACTACGTTCATACGGAGTGCCACAGGATGCACAGACTGTTGGCGGACAGGTTGCTTTTATTGGGCGTTCAACGAGTGATTCTGGATAAACTGCAAAATGGGCCTCCGAGAATGTGGGGACAGTCAATTCCCAAACATCGCCTGGATTTTTTCCTCCGGGGTGTATTTCTCGTGAATAGCTCTCTCCGCCGCTGATTGGGGTTGAATCTGCGTATTCCTCTGTTGCACGGTTCAATATTGGCGCTTCTGATTCAATTCTTTCAATACTCGAATCGCTGTATGCCTCTCGTATCGGGTCCAAGTCAAACCAGTAGTCGGGCGAATTCGCTAACTGAAATACAAACTCTTTTTCCTCATTAAGCCGGTCTTGAGTCGAATGCGGCATCGGATTGGGCTTCGACCAAACAACATCTGAGCGAACTACCCATCCATTCTCCGCCAGAGAAATCGCAACACGATGTGGAAGGAGTAGTTTTGATTTTCGTGGCAGACTATTACATTCTATTTCGGTCTCTTCTTGTGCAAAAACATCTCCAAGATTAAGCCACCAGCTTCCGTCATCTCGTATTACTCTTTTGAGTTCTTTCCCTAACTTGACGAGGTTCTCGATATACTCTGTAACTGAATCCTCTAACCCCATCTGGTCCTCCGCGTCGTAGTCTCGAAGGCCCCAATACGGAGGCGATGTAACTGCACAATGGATAGAATCATCAGGGATTTCCTCAATTAGTTCGAAGGCATCACCCTGGTGGATCTGATTTGTCCAATTAGTTATTTCATCTGTCATATTTTGAGATGATAGCCAATGATGGCTGAGACATATCACCCTCTCTTTGAGGGCACATCTGTACTGTGTTTTCTTCTCCTCTTCTTACCTGAGTTGTGGTGTTTCTCATTATTCTCTCATCCTCAAGTGACCAGGGTAACCAATTGACCTTGAATTAGTCAAACCAGTTCATATTATGAGCTATGTATATACTGTCTCCGATCTTGGAGGTGATGGGGTCTCCTACCGTTATCCTCCAAGAATTGATCTATCTCGTTGTATTCAGCATCTTCAGGAGTATAAACTGCATAGATGAGTTTCCTATGATCAACTAACCGTAGAACTATGATTGCAGGTCGTGAAACGCGCGCACCGGGAATCTCTAGCGTCCAATTATGATCTTTTCCACTGACTGCGAAATGATATCGGTCCCCTGTACGCGCGTCTTCGATTTCGTATTCTGGTTGATCATCTTCTGGCTCAATATCAAAAAACTGTCTCCAGACTGTCTTGGGCGGCTGAACTTGCGATATACGATCACCGCCCTGTTCCATAGTAAGATCCATAACCATCTCTCTCCCCGTACCCTTGAACGGCCAAACCTCACGTTGTTCGGCTTCCTCGCTTGTCTCAACACTTACAGTGGTGTCTTGTGCCGCTTGTCCAGCACTCCAACTGGATTCAAGTTGAGAAAGGACTTCATCTGACGGTTTGAGCAATCTTCCCCACCCATCTTCCTGCTGACCCGCTTCATGTACGTCGGTCCAAGCGTCATTCAGACTTTTTAGAATTTTAGGGGGATCTGATGGCTCAACAGTGAACTCCGTTTTTGTCATCGCTTCAATATTGGTTGTATGGCCTCGGCCAGACCAATTAGCAGAACCAACAAAGAGCCGGTGTTGTTTGTTACCGTGAAACCAGTATAATTTTGGATGGAACAGATTGCGACCGTTATCTGTTTGTACCAGTTGTAGATTTACGAGATGGGGCCACTTGTCTCTTATATCTCGTAATTGTTGAATGGCATTCGGGTCCGGTGCTAATCCCGTTCCGATGAGGAAATTTAGCGACTTTCCTGCTTTGCAGAAAGTCTCAAATCTCTTTTTAAAACCATCGAGACCCGTCGTAGTCACCGTCGCAATCATCACTCTCAGTCCATCAAAGTCATCTGTCTCAAATGAGTCAAAGAGCGTTTGTTTAACTTCGTCGCCGTATGAGGGACTTTGAAAATGGAAGCTTGTTTGCGTATCGAGGGAATCGTCACCACTCATATGTGAGATACATTGTCGGTAGCACATCAATCCCGTGGTGGAAGCTAACACGAATTTATGTTTTCATCGTGGGGTCAGATGCCTCAGCGTGTCATCCTTTCAGACAAATCATCAGGATGTGGTATAAGCCGAAGCAAAATGCTGTCTGCGTCCTACCACAGACGCATTAGCCGTCAGTTGCATATTTTTATATGGCTCCTGTGGAAAGCCTTCCAAAGGTCGACTCATGTCTAAGCAGGAACAGTCTGAGAAGTCAGAGGGCCGTCCTGAGCTCCCTATTGAACGCGGATTTCCAATTGAGCGTGTAAACGAGATCGCTCAAAAAGAAGGACGTGCAAAACAATGGTATCGTCCAATCTACACAATGCACAAGTGGTGGGCGCGCCGACCAGGTTGTCTCTTTCGTGCTATCACTCTCTATTCGCTACTTGATGAAAGTACGAGCGCTGAAGACGTGGATGTCTATGAACCAGGTGAGAATCAGACACTCGGCAATGAAGGTCTAAGCAATGACGACCTCATCGACGCGATTGGCGAGGTCTCGATGGATGATCCGGGATCACTATGGGATTTCTACCCAAAGGATGTCCGGATCAAGAACAAGAAAATTCTAGATCCATTCATGGGCGGAGGGACGTCCCTCGTTGAGGCATCGCGGTTTGGGGTAGAGTCCCGCGGGGTAGACCTGAACCCGGTCGCATGGTTTGTAACAAAAAAGCAATTAGAGGCGGGGGAAGCCGACATTGAAGACCTACAGCAAGGTTTCGATCGGCTAAAAGAGGAAGTAGCAGATGAGATTTTGCAGTATTACCGCACTCCCTGTCCAAATGGCGATCACGAAGCCGACGTGATGTACAATTTTTGGGTTAAGGAACTGGATTGCGTATCCTGTGGACATACTATTTCGCTACTGAAGGATTACCGCGTAGCCTCAGGGAGATTCGAAGACGATGGAAAATATTATGTCCTGTGTCCAGACTGCGAGACGGTCACACTGACCGATGACTGGCATGAAGAAAGCCAATGTCATCAGTGTAATCACAAGTTCGTCCCCGAGAATGGGCAAGTCACTCGCGGAGGATACTATAACTGCCCGGAATGCGGGCAAAAAGAATCTGTAACCGACGGTATTGCCGAGCAGGGCACCCCGCAACGGCGGCTCTATGCTGTTGAGTACTACTGCGAAGAGTGTGATCAGCAGGGCTTGGAGAAGAGTTCGTACAAGGGGTACAAGAGTCCCGACCCTGCCGACAAAAAACTTGTACAGGACGCAAAACAGGAATGGGAGACTCGGACCGATTTACATGAGTACGTGCCTGACGAGAAGGTTCCAGAAGGAGCTATCACAGCTGCTTCTTCGATAAGCGGTAATGACGTATTCCAGCACGGAATCGAGTATTGGACGGATATGTTCAATGAAAGGCAGCTCCTCAATATAGCGAAGATGATGAAAGCTATTGAGGAAATTGATGGGGAAGCAGGGGACTATCTCCTGTTAGCACTTTCAGACTCGCTCCTGTCCTACAATCTTCTGACGATGTATAATTATTCAGCCAACAAGGTTGAATCTGCGCTTGCACGTATGAAGGCGTTTCCCCCTCAAAACGATATGATTGAAGGGAATCTTTGGGGGACTGAGTTTGGACGTGGGTCATTCCGTAATATATGGGATATGGTTATTAGGGGTGTTGAGTACGCGAATGCACCGACGGAACGATACGTTGAGGATGGTGAAACCAGAGAGACATCGGAATTCGCCCAACCAATCGGGAAGGGGTCCGAAGTCTACCAAGGCGATATGCGACTCATCGATGCTACCAATGAGTACGATGCGGTAATTACTGACCCGCCGTACTATGACAACATTATCTACTCTGAGGTAGCGGACTACTTCTACGTCTGGCAGAAAATACTACTAGAAGACAAGTATCCTGGCTTTGATCAAGAGAAAACGCCACGAGCAGAGTCGATAGTAACAAATCCATATTTAGGAAAGACTGCAGAGGACTTCGAGCATGAAATGGGGGAAGCACTGGCTGTCATCAATAAAGCCCTCAAGAGCGACGGAACGCTCGCATTCACGTATCACCATAGCGACGAGGAATCGTGGGGTGAACTCCTCGAATCACTGTGTAACAACAACTTTGAGGTGACAGCAACATACCCAATCAACTCTGATTTAACTAAATTCATCAGCGGAGAAGCTGTCGCATTCGATATCGCTATCGTTGCCCGTCCGACTGATGATCGCCAGCCGATCTCCTGGCGGCGTCTCAGGATTGACATCATGAATAGACTTGAGGAAATCCAGGAAAGCCTCCAAGAACATCGAGACCTTTCCGAAGGAGACATCGGTGTGGTCGAAATGGGTGCCTGTTTCTCTGAATATTCGAAGCACCACGGTGAGGTTCGTCGTGGCGGAGAAATTATGACTGCCAAGGAAGCAGTCCAGGAGATCTATGGTATTATCCAGGACAACGCACTTGGTGAGCAAGATATCTTCCTGGCACTCCAACGGAATCTTTCCCCCCGTTATGATGACTTCAACAAACTCCTCCGGCGGAGTGAAGCTTCTGAGGAAGAAATGCGTGAGAAGGCCCTCTTCCGAATGGAGGGTAACGACTTCATCATCGGCGACTGGAGGGATCAAAAGCGTCAGGCCTACGTCCAAGATAAGGTCACTGGCGAGAATGGTGATCTGACTGTCTTAGACAAAGCTCACTTCCTGCGTTACCGCTACGAAGAGGACAAATCGACCAAGGAGTACTTAGAGCGTTGGAATTCCGACGATCTTCAGGAACTCTGTGAGGGTCTCGCCGAGGCAACGGGAGACGAGACATATCTGAATATGCTTGGTGTCCACAACACCAATTGGGACGAATTCACCGACGAGTAGATCTTTTGTAGAGTTCCTTTCTTCGACAGCTGAGTCACTAGATCGAGTTGCAATACCCACCCGTACTAGAGTAAAAAACATTACTTTGTTTCTAACACATAAATAAGAATTCTCTTACTATCTAATTCGAGTTAATACAATCGAGAAGCATCTTACGATACATACTTTAATAAGATGGTCGGCCATCATGTCAGGTATACATGAGCGCGGAAGGAACTCTTGATACCACGATCGACGACGTGCTGACGCTCAGTCCGGAGCTCACCGAGGGGGATAGCCTCATCAAGGGCCAGATCCGCCTCTACGACGTCGACAGCGAGGCCGATACGCTGGAATCCGACGCAGAGCGATTCTTCAACCGTACGCTGCTGACCGGTGGGCTGGAGGACTCCCTGAAGCGGCTCCGAGACACTCGTCGAGGCGAGGACAACAACCGCCTCCACGAGATGTACGGCCCGTACGGGACCGGGAAGTCCCACCAGATGGTGGCGCTGTACCACTGTTTCAACTCACCTGACGTGGTTGGCAAGTGGGCAGATGGTCGTATTGAGGGGCTCGGGGAAGCGCTCCCTGACGACGCGCTCCCGGTCGTCGTCTCCCTCCAGAAGGAGCAGTATGAGTACCTCTGGGAGCCACTGTTCGAACAGCTGGATTACGAACCGGATGAGGAAGAGTACGACGAGGAGGGTGGCTACCCGAGCATCGACGTCATCCAGGACGCGGTCGGCGATCGTACCGTCGCGTTCTTCATGGACGAACTCGAGGACTGGTTCGGCTCACTCAGCGGTCGCCGGAAAGACGCGAACCGCGGATTCCTGCAAGCGCTCTTCGAGACGACGTCCCGGCCCAACACGGAACTGTTCGCATTTGTCTCCGTGCTTCGTGAGGGGTCTGACGTCCACGATATCCTGTCCCGCGAGCCCGAGCGCGTCCAGGTCAATATGTCCAACCAAGTCGATATTCGGGACGTTCTCCGTCATCGGCTCGTCGACTCTATCCACGACCGCTCGGCGATGCGCACGCTCGTCGACCAGTACATCGAAGCCTACGCGGACACGGACTATGTCGACCTTCCAGACGGGCTCCGCGAGGAGATGTACGACACCTACCCGTTCCACCCGATCCTCATCGACTCGTTGAAAACCCGCTACTTCGCGGAGACCGAATCGGGCGCGACTCGAGGGATGCTGTATCTCTTTGCGAAGGTACTCGTCGACCAGTACCAAGATACTGACCTTCTCACGCACGGCGAGGTCGACGCAGTCGAGTACAACGACGAACTCACCCGAATCAACGTCGAACACTCGCGCCCTGACCGGTGTTACGACGACATCAAAGAGCGCCTGGCAGACGCCGATATCACCTACGGCCGGCCCATCCTCAGCACTGTTCTCATCTACTCGCTCACGCCGGGGCTCGCTGAGGGTGCGACCACCTCCGACATCGTTATCGGAACCTACCACGCCGGCGACCGCATCAACGACATCATCGTCGACCTCGAGCGTCTCCAAGGCGAAGTCTATCACCTCTGGCGCTCCGACGACCGCTACGTCATCCGTGAGGATGAGAACCCGCGCTCGCTCGTGAAAAACGCCGCTCGCGACGTCGATGATGAAGACGCGATCGAGCTCGTTGGTGACACCGTCGAAACGCTATTCGGTTCGGGTGCACACGCGGTCGGCTTCAATGTCGACGGCGAACTCGAGAACGTCCCCGATAGTCAGAACATCAAAACCGTCGTGAAAAACGGTCCCTGGGATGCGGACAGCGTTGGTGAGATCATCAAGAATCAGCCTGCCGGTCGACAGTGGCGGAACACGCTCGTGTTCGTCCAGCCCAAGAACGGCAAGACCATCTCGCCCACCTCGCAGCAGGAGAAATTCCTCGGGAAGGCCAAGGAGGTCATCGGCGCAGAGATCCGCAAGGCGGACGAGAACCTCGCAGAGGAGATTCGCGAGGAGATCGCAAAGCTCCACGATGAGTACGAAGACGACCTCCTCGAACGCTTGGAGAGCGCCTACGGGGAGATCATCGACGGCGATGACCTCCTCAACGAGTTCGACTACGCGGCCGAGATGTCGCTGGAGAACTTCGTCGCCACCGAGCCCGTCCTGAACGCCAGCAATATCGCCGCAGCAGCGGAGGCGGATCCCTTCGACCTTCAGCGTCACGTCTGGGACATCGTCCGCGACCGCCTTGATAACCGCTCCGAGACGACCATCGACGACATCTACGAGCAGTTCCTGATGGACCCGACGTATCCCATTCCGGGAAGCGCGCAGGCGGTCGTCAATGCCGTCGAGGACGGGCTCGGAGACAAGCCGATCCTCGCCCACGATGGGAGTGGATTCAAGGATGAACTCCGCGGGCTGAATCAGGACACGGTGCTCGTCTTGGAGAGCGACGTCGAGAAGTGGTCGACTGAGGAAGTCGAATCCGAACTCCGGGGACGCTTCGGCGCCGGAACGAAGGAAGTCGATCTGGGATCGTTCGAGCTCGATCTTCGCCAGCGGACCGACGTGTGGATTCACGACCAAGACCCGGAAGACGCCGTCAAGATGGCTGCCGGGCGGCTGGCAAACGAGGACCACTACGTCCTCGTCAGCGGCAGTGAAATCCTCGACAAAGTTCGCTCTGACGCGACGCTCCGAGACGTCTCGGACGCTGAGACGCTCGGGGCCAACGAGATTCGTGACCGCATCGAGGAGACGGTTGATGCTGCCGGCGAAGCCGACACCAGCCAGGTTCTTACGACGATCCGGAATGACGCCGAGGTCTACCTCCCGCAAGACGATACTGAGTCCGCATTCCGAAGCGCAGTAAGTGCGCTCCTGGCGGATGGATACAAGCTCAAAACCGGGGGCGACTACGTCAGTACCCTTGGTGATCGTGACCCCACGTCCGTCGTCCTCGCGCCGATGGTTCCCGAAGATATCGGCGACCGGATTCTGAACTATATTGGCGACCTCGATGAGGAAGCCACCTTCCAGGTGCAATCAATTCAGAGTGAATGCGCTGCGGGACAGCCCGAGGCAGCGGTCAAGCACTTCCTGCTCGCAAACCTCGGAAAGGAGGACCCGCACTATGTTGTCGGCGCGACCGGATCGGAGGATCCTGCAGACTGGTTCCCTGGCGCTGGATTCCGCATCCCGCCGGAGGAAGGCTGGACCTTCGAATACCAGGGCGACAGCCCGGCAGAGATGCGCCAGGAATGGAACGAATCACACGAATCTGGCTCCGTCTCCTACGGATCGCTTTCATTCAACACCGATGGCGAGGGCGCAGTACCGGGCGGTCTCCAAGGAGTTGCTGAGTTCCAGCAGGCACATACAGATCTGCAACTTGAGCTCGGACAATCTCACGAGATCGTCGCCGACATTCTGGAGAGCATCCCTGAGTCTGCCACGAGCATCGACATCACCATCCAGTTCGAATGACGCGCAGCTTCAAATACGAAGACGGAACCACCAGCTATCATGTCTGACTCGGACACGAACTCGCGGGATACGCTCCCTATCGAGCGGGGGTTCCCTATCGAACAGGTGAACGACCTCGCTGACCGCGAGGGCCGCGCTAAGATGTACTACAGACCGCTGTCCACGATGCACAAATGGTGGGCTAGACGGCTCGGGAGCGTGTTCAGGGCGATCTCGCTGTACTCGTTAGTCGATGATCCCAGTGCTGTCGAAATCCATAGTACAGACCAGGAAAATCTGAACCTATCCGATTTCGGCGACGGCGATACAGAAGATATCCCTACCGAGGACCTCGCTCGACTCATCGAGTCGGTCAGTCTCACCGAGCCAGACGCGCTCTGGGAGCTGTATCCGAAGGACGTTCGCGTCGACGGGAAGACCGTCCTTGACCCGTTTATGGGTGGCGGAACGAGCCTTATGGAGGCCATCCGATTCGGCGCAGCCGTAACCGGTGTCGACTTGAATCCTGTCGCGTGGTTTATTTCGAAAAAGAGTCTGGAGGCTCACGAGGTCGATGCCGACGAGTTGCAACAGGCTTTCGACGATGTCCGAGCGACCGTCGCAGACGAACTCCAGTCTCACTATGAGACTACCTGTCCGCACGACGAGAACCACGTTGCTGACGTCGTGTATGCGCTCTGGGTACGGAAGCTAGACTGTACCTCCTGTGGCGAGACGATTCCACTGTTCAAAGATTACCGCGTCGCGAACGGTCGCTACGAGGACGACGACAAATACAACGTCTACTGCCCGGACTGTGAGTCCGTCTTTCTGACTGACGACTACCAAACCGAGTCCGTTTGTACGGAGTGTGGCTACGAGTACATCCCAGCGAACGGTCCAGTCTCTCGAGGCGGTAACTACGGATGCCCGTCGTGCGGTCTGCAGTATCCAATCGTCGATGCGATCGCCGACGGACAGTCGTACGCCGAGGATCTCTACGCGATCGAATACTACTGTACGGAGTGTGAGGACGAAGGCAAGGATCGAGCGACCTTCAAGGGCTTCACCGCGGCAACTGAAAAAGATCGTACTCAGTTCGATCGCGCTAGCGAGGCGTGGCACTCTGCAGAGGAGTTAGATGCGTATATCCCTCAGAGTGAAATCCCTGAGGGTGCCATCACGGCAGCGTCCGGCATCAATGGAAACGATGTCTTCCGCCACGGCTATGAGACGTGGTCGGACATGTTCAACGATCGCCAGCTCTACTGTCTTTCGACGCTGCTCTCGGCCATCGATGACGTCGAAGACCAGACCGTCAAGGAGTATCTCCTCCTCGCTTTCAGCGACTCTCTGATGTTCCAGAATAACTTCGCCCTCTACAATATCTCGGGGACGAAAATAGAGGGGATCTTCAGACAGAACTCCTACCAACCCCAGGTCGAATATGCGGAAAACAACGTCTGGGGAACAAGAGCTGGTCGAGGCACGTTCAAGAATACGTGGGAGAAGATCGTCAACGCCGTCGAGTTCGCCCATCAGCCCACGGAGCGGTATCTCGAAGATGGAGAACTCAAACAGACGGAGTCGTTTGAGAACCCCGTCGGTGGCGAATACACACTCCACCAAGGCGATGTCCGGGACGTTGAGCTTGAATCGGAGTATGACGCCATCATCACTGATCCCCCGTACTACGACAACGTCGTCTATTCGGAGGTCTCAGACTTCTTCTACGTCTGGCAACGGCTGCTTCTCTCTGATGAATACTCCTGCTTTACCCCCGAAACGACGCCTCGCGAAGAGAGCATCGTCGCAAACCCGGCTATCGACAAGGACGGAGCTACCTTCGAGAGGGAGCTCAAGCAGTCGTTCTCCCGGATGCGGGACGTGCTGAAGGACGACGGCGTACTCACGTTTACGTATCGCCACAGTGGAATCGAATCCTGGGGGACGCTTCTCGAGTCGCTGTGCGACGAAGGATTTGACGTGACTGCGACGTATCCGATCTCGGCCAATCTCAGCGAGTTCGTAATGGGCGACGAACTCTCCTTCAGCGTGATCGTGGTCGCACGACCGATGACGGATCGCGACCCGATTAGTTGGGCTGCGCTTCGACGACAGATGTACAGGACTGCGCAACGAACGGAGGAGGAGATTCAGGAGGGACAAACCATCTCCGAAGGCGATATCAGCGTCGTCAAACTCGGACGGTGTTTCCGGGAGTATTCCAAACACCACGGCAAGGTCCACCGTGAGGGGTCTGTCATGTCCGCGACAGACGTTGTCGCCGGGATATACGACATCATCGCTGGTGATGATGGTGTCTCCCCCGACGAAATCTACCTGAGCCTCCTGTCGATGGGAGAGCCCACGTTTAACGATGTGAACCGTTTGTGTCGAGGAACTGGAGTCAGTCCGAATGACCTCCAGGAACGAGCGTTTTTCGACACCACAGATGGCTTCACGTTATTGCGGTGGCACGATGAGCAGCGGATGGCTTACCTCCAAGCGAAAGCCCCTGACGAACTTTCTGCTCTCGAACGGGTCCAGCTCCTTCGATACGCTGCTGATGAAGAGACCAAACTCAGGGAAGAGAGCCGCGAACTGGGGGTCACAGGAGCAATGATGGACGTAGCATCCGAACTTGCGGACATCACAGGGGACGAGACGTTCCGTCAGATCCTCAGGGACTAACGTATTTCACACTCCTGTGAGACGTTCGTGATGACATGAGTGATATCGACGCAGTGGCGGGCATGTACAACATCATCGTGAGCAGTGAGCGAGAGTCCGCCGAGTATCGGGTTCCTATCGAAGAGTTCGTGACGAAGCTCGAGAATCGGGATCTCCCCGACGAGATCTGCGTAGCCGGTCTCGAAGAGGTCCTTACCGATGATGAGGACCTCCGCGACCAGCTGGTTTCTACGATGCGGCAAGAGATGGATTATCTCAACAGCCAGCGCCCGTTACCAACGATTCAGTTCGTCGTCGACGGTGATATCCAAGGTGCCGGTGATTCGTTCGACGTAGAAATCGATGATGAGTTCCACTCCTTGGAGCCAATTTTTGGTCGGCAAATCAAGAAGCGGGATTCCGGATGGCTCGTTGCGCCGTTTCGCGTGTAGCACCCACCAGCGGTTCACATCAGGGGGAATGGCCCTTCTGTGCTTACTGAGGTGCCCTCCTGCTCCGATCTGAGGAAGTGGAGGGTCACAGTCCCGTGGTCGTCGTTTCCATCAGGATCGTATATCGGGATACACGTCGTCTCGTGTTGCGGGTATTTTGGATGGTCTTCCTCATCACTCTTTGTGCACGCCTCTTTGATTCGGGACTTCGTCCACTGCCCCTGATTTTCTAGTTCTGGTTTGTTTGGTCCGTAGGAACCGAATGCAATCGCCGCGATGACCCGGTCAGCGAACGTAGCGGGATTGCTGATGCTGAACGGTCCGTTCGTATCGTGAACCTCCGAGAGGGCCTCCTCTGAAACACCACTGAGACTCAAGTGTGCATCGGCGGTCGCCTCAAAAACGTGGAGTTCAGGATAGGTAATCGCGAGCGTCTCCAAGATGTACTTTCGGATGCCTTCCTCGTAGTCCTCACAAGTGAAGTCACCGTCCGGTGAGACGACCTCTATTTCTGCCCCGGTGTGTTGTACGGGAAGCCGAACGTTGCGATACTGCGGGCAGAGGAACGCCATCCGGTCGGTCTCCGTGAGATAGGCGTACGCGAACATCCTGGACCGGGATGCAGACTCATTAGCTGGATTCTTGCCTGCTTGATAGTACTTGGAGTCCAGTACCGCGAGCGTTTGGTCTCCGTCTGTGAGGAGGTGATCGGGTTGGTGGCGAGCTTCAGAGTTCCCAGCGAAGGGATAGATCGGCGGCTCAGGCTTGCATTTGACTTCCGATAGCTGGTCCAGGTAGTCAATCTGGCGTAGGGACTCCACTTTCCGGTTGAGAACCCGATTGGAGTAATCCTGGAACAGTTTATTCATGCTCAGCGCGTAGTCGACGAGGAGTTCCTCCGGACCACCCCCAGCCTGGCCGAGCAAAGTTGACGAAAGAATCGATTGACTAGTGTGGAACGCTCGACGGTAGTAATGACGTTGTCGAGGGAGGTCTTGGAGGGAGAGGCGACGATATCCCCCGATTTCCTTCTGGCTACTCTGGATACCCAGCTCCTCCATTCGTTCAACCTCCTGATGAACCATGGAGAGAAGCACATCCTGGCGGGGGTGTTGATGGCCGTTCTGATCCTGCTGGAGCAGCCTAAGAAGCAGCTTCCCAGCCATGTGAACTGCCGAATTCACAGGATTAGCGTACTCGACCTGTGTTTCGATCCAGGTCGGAGCCGGGTTCCCAGTTGCGTGATTCATCAGCGTCTGCTCGACGTCGATTGAACCTAGTCCTTCGAACCCGTCCCGGCGACGAATATTGAGATCCCGAATGAATCCCTCGCGGCGGATCGTTCGGACACCATGAACGTAGTTGATTGCCAGGATGGCGATAATGCGAGCGGATTCAACGCCGCTTGACACCAGCTCGTCGAGCGGTACTCCGTAATGAGACTGCGTCCTGTCGATGTCGTAGACCGTAAGGAGCATCTGGATGACGTGCTCCCAGTCGACCTTGGGTTCGACCTGAACGCTCATCCCCGGGACGAGCCTCACAATGCCGACGACGTCTGAGGGCTCGACGTGGAGTGTGTCATCCACGAGACGTACTGAAAGGACCTGTAGCGCATCAGACTCGGAATTCCGTCCGGATCGAGTCCGTAGTCGGGGGCGCTTCTTGACGAATTTGCTCCCCTCTCGAACGAAATTCGCCGCCCGAAGTTCGTTATTGACCGTATCCGGATCGCAGTCTTCGACGATGAGCTTTCGATTCTCCTGGACGGAGCAAAGGGAGGTGCCGTAGTCGTAGCGGACAGCGTTACTCATAGGCGCTGACGCCCATCTCGCGTTCCTCAGCCTCCGCCTGCTGGTTCGCGAGGTCCATAGCGGGGCTAAGGTCGAACGCTTCGAACTGATTGTCGATCGTCTCGTAGTGACTCGCAAGGCGATTGATCTGGGGCAGTGCCGCTGTGTTCAGAATACGAGGCGCAATGTACGTGGCGAAGGCCTGCCCGACTGCGACATCTTCCTCACCTCTGTACTGACCACCGTCTCCACAGGCGTGCTTGAGGAACTGGGTGACGTCCTCGTAGTGCATCGGCCCGAACTCCATTATTCCATCCTCACCGCTGGTAGTTGTGCCCTCGTTGATCCCCTGGTGGTGACTCTCGAAGAGTTCCTGAAGCTTGTCGCGGTCGATATCCACATTGGATCCGAGTTCTCCGATCCAGCGGTCGAACAGCGAGGCCCGCTCCTCCTCACCGTAGCGACTGAGTTCTATCATCGCGAAGCGACGAGTGATCGCATTGTCGAGTTCGTTCACTGTCCGATCCGACATATTCATCGTACAGATGATCTTGACGTTGTCGTTGAGCGTGAGCGGGTCCCCGTCGTCATTGCGGAAGATCACCTGGTCTTCGTCCTCGATAGCGGTGTATAGTGGCCCGAATACCTGGGAGATGTCTGCCCGGGTGATTTCGTCGATAATGACGCCCCAGTTGTCCTGATACTCGTTTGCCTTCTGGATGCCCTGTGAGACGCAGCCTGCTCGCCGATGATACTCAATCTCGCCGTCTTTCGTCTCCGGCTGGATACTGCCAGTGATGTCCGCAGGTGTCCACGTCGGTGTCGCGGTATGGATGGAGTAGTCGATACACGCCTCCAGTGCGAGCTGCTTTGCGAAATAGGTCTTTCCGGTGCCGGTCGGACCGTAGAGAACGATTGGCTTCCCGACTTCGATAGCGGTGAGGGCGTTTTTCTTGACTGTGTCCGGGACCAGCGTCTCGCCCAAATTGTAATTTCGTTGGGCGACGGTCTGTTTGACATCGAACGGGGTGTCATTTGAGGTCAGAAGGGCCTGTCGGACCTCATCACGATTTCCAGAGACGCGCCTGTCGATTTCCGCGTCTTCGACGAGATACCGTAATGCGTCCGGACTAGAGGTGCGGTTTATGAAGTCCGTCGCAGAGGCGCTTGAGTTAACGATGAACCCTCTGAATTCCTCTGCCTCCTCGCGGTCGTAGTCCTCGAATTTCGGCGTCCCGCTACTCATTAATTGGGAAATATCGGGGGGCTACCATAAAACAACGTGTATAGATGGAAGAACGTGAGCTAGGGGAATACAAAGAAACATACCTATGTAGATTAATTGTGGAATTGAGACAGATCCCATGGCATTCGACTCGGAGTCATTCTCTTCTGGGCACACCCTCATTCAGCGACTTGAGGAATTCAACCCGTGGTGGGAGCGCGGTCGGGAGGCGAGTCAAACTGGCGACTATTCATCGCTCCAGAACATCTTCTACCAAACATACGACGAGCTGCATCAGCAGCAACGGCGGTTGATTCCCATTACCGGCCCTGACGAGGCTGGAAAAAGCGCTCTCCTCGAGCAACTGGCCTCTGCGCATATTGATCCGGATTTCGTAGAGAAGTTCATTCGAGATGCAGACAGGCGTGAGCAGGCTCAAGAGCACCTCGTATCCCCATCGAACGTGCTGTACATCCCTCTTCGAGATGATCCGGTCTTCCAACTTCAGCCGGAAGCTCAGCTCCGGGCAGCCGTGGATCACTTTGAGACGCACGTCCTACGGCACCCTCAGTCATCGCCGCACTACATCCTGTTAGATGATCTCCATACAGTTGAGCGACCAAACAAACGCGGGAATCAAGATGTCGGCCGGTGGGAACACCTCCTTGTAGACTTGGTTGCCGAGCACGATGACCGTCAGATCGTGTTCACGGCGCTTTCGAGAGGGTCCGTACGGGAGCGATTCGAGGAGACGGACCTTGCAGAAGTGAATGAAGGAATCCGCGGAGAGACACGCGATCTGTATTCTATGGGCTTCTCCGATTTCCTCAAGATGCGATACCGGGATATCGAACTCGCACCAGCGGCCGAGCGGTTCGATGAGAGCGCGGTTCGAGAGGCATTACAGGAGGCTATCGAGGCGGGAGACGCTGACCGATTCGTAGCCGAGGTCGAAGCCCAGAACAGCGACGCAATTGCTGACCCGTCGTCAATCCGGCGGGAGATCGCGAATTACTGTACGAGCGGTGGGATGCTGACGCTCAGGATCGCCGGTGACGGCGTCTCGATTGACGAGGAGCGATTTGTCGACGTGCTCCGTGGACGGGACGATGTCGATCTCGAAGCCCACCAACGAGCGCTACTCGCCGACTTCAGAGACGATCTCCTGCACGCCGCGACGAACCTCGGAGGGGTAAAGGACGCGCTCGGCTTGGAGCGGTTTTGTGGTCTCGCTGCTCACGAACACCCGACCGGGGACGTGCGCTTCGACGAACTGACCGAGGTGCTCGATGTCGACCGCCGGACCCTCCGAGATAAGTATCTCAGCGCCCTCTCACGACTCCATCTGCTTTCGGCAGCACAGGAATACGACAATCAACGTCCACGGAGGCTCCGGTTTTACCTGCGGGATCCGGGAATCACGAACGCGTTCCGTCGGAATGATCTCAATGACGTCCTCCGACGTGAGCCCGGACTAGACGAAGCGCTGGCGAAGGCGGTTGCGTTCGATCACACGATCCGGTTGTCGAACACGCTCAACCACCCCCACGATCCGAAGCGTGGAGTCGTCAAGTTCTGGGTGGGGTCAAAGGGCACAGTCGACTTCGTGCCGAAAATACGCGGTACTCCCGTTCCGATACTGTGGTCTCACAACCGGAGTCTGGACGAACTCCAGATGAGTCAGGACACGCCTGATTTTGATGCGTTACAGGAGTTCCTCGAGAGCGATGCCTACGAGAGCGAACGAGACCGAGTCGATGAGCAGATGTACAGTCCTGTGACGGACACCTTCACCAAGCAGAGGCGAGCATACGTCGAGCAAGACGGCTACGGAGGTGAGCTCAGTGATGACGGGAAGGCCGCGTTCGACGCCGAACCAGCATTCGGGATTGTGCTTACAAATGCGCGGTCAGCGCTGGATGAGGGAATCGTCGTCAATACTGACGGCTCGAAGCCGATCATCCAGATCCCACTTTGGACGTATCTTCGGCTATCGTAGTGGGGATTAGCAAAACACGAAGTAGAATACGTAGATGATGAGGTTCCAACACTTCGGAATGCATGCGTTCGAGTAGCTTTATGTGGCTCTCTCGTTTTCGGGTACATATCTACGATGTCTCAGGAACAGCAAGGGCCAGACTCAAGTAAGCGGACGGAGCTTCCCATTGAGCGCGGATTTCCTATCGAGCGGGTGAATGAGATCGCATCTAAGGAAACGACAGGAGGTGCACGAGAGTACTATCGCCCCATTTATTGTATGCATAAGTGGTGGGCCCGTCGGGCAGGGTCAATTTTCCGTGCTATCTGCCTGTATACATTGTTGGATGAGGAAACGGAGTTCGATGTTCTGGATCCCGGCGCGAACGGAAACCTCGACATGTTTACGGAAAGCGACGACATCCGGGAGTCTATCCGAGAGATTGATCTCTCGAATCCTGAGGCCATTTGGGACCTCTACTCCAAGGACGTTCGAGTGAGCGATAAGAAAGTTCTGGACCCGTTTATGGGTGGTGGGACTTCAATCGGCGAAGCCTCCCGATTTGGGGCCGAGTCCACTGGCTACGACATCAATCCTGTCGCGTGGTTCATTAGTAAAAAGGAAATGGAAGCTCACGAGACGGATCCTGAAGAACTTGAAAATGCCTTTCAGGAGATCAAAGATTCTGTAGAGGATGAAATAAAACAGTACTACAAAACGTCCTGTCCGAACGGAAATCACGAAACCGACGTGATGTACTATCTCTGGGTGAAAGAGATAGACTGCGTTTCGTGTGAAGAAACAGTCTCGCTTTTCGAAGATTATCGAGTAGCCAAGGGCCGCTACGAGAATAAAGGGAAGTACAACGTCTACTGTCCGGAGTGTGAATCGATTACTCTCGTTGATGACTGGCAAAGTGAATGTTCGTGCGATTCTTGTAATTACAAATTCGTCCCCAAAGAGGGGAATGTGACCCGGGGAGGGAATTATACCTGTCCGCACTGCGGTCAAAAATATGGGATTACCGATGCCATCCAAGAGCAGGATGGTTACGATCAGAGACTGTATGCGCTAGAATATTATTGCTCAACATGTGATGAAAACGGCGCATCAAGGGGTGAATTCAAATCATATAAAGAGGCTGAGGGGAGAGACGTTCAAATTTTCGAGGATGCAAAAAAGAAGTGGAATACTCGAACGGATCTTCACGATTATATTCCCGAAGAAGAGATTCCTCCCGGCCATATGACTGCAGAGAGAAATCCAGTCTTTGACCATGGGTATGAAAAATGGTCAGATATGTATAACCAGCGTCAGCTCCTCTCACTTAGCACCATATTGAAAGAGATAGACAAGATAGATGATCAAAATATCAAAGAATATCTTTTACTAGCTTTGACAGGCTGCCTCAATCGAAACAATATGATGATTGGTTATAATTATGCCCATAATGGTGCTCAAGCTATATTCAAATCTAATTCGTTCGATCCACCACAGAGACCAGCAGAAAACAACGTTTGGGGGCTGAAACATGGGGCTGGACCGTTTTACAGGAAGTTTGAGTTAATAAAAAAAGGTGTTAAATATGCACACGCTCCGACAGACCGGTATATCGAAGATGGAGAGACTATTGAGACTCCAAAGTTTGATAAACCGATTGGGGAAGACACCAACGTTATTTGTGATGACTTGAGAAACATCGATAAAGAGGACGAGTATGATGCGGTAATTACTGATCCACCATACTACGACAACGTCCTGTACTCGGAACTGTCTGACTTCTTCTACGTGTGGCAGAAAATACTGCTGGAAGACGAATACGACTGTTTCGGTCCGGATATGACCCCGAGGTCCGAGATTGTTGCAAATCCTGCTCAGGACAAAGGTGCCGAGGAGTTCGAGACCGAGTTACGAGAAGCATTTGATGTCGTTCATTCAGCGTTAAAAGAAGACGGAGTTCTAACGTTCACGTATCATCACAGCGACTCCGAGTCGTGGGGAGAACTTCTCGAAGCGCTCTGCGATTCCGGATTCGTGGTCACCGCAACGTATCCTGTAACGGCTGATCTTCAGAAGCTCACGAAGGGAGAAGCTGTCTCGTTCGATATAATTGTTGTAGCGCGACCTGCAACAGAGCGAGAACCGATCAGTTGGAACACGCTCAGGCGTAATATCGCACGCACTGCCCAAATCACGCGGGAACAACTTGAAACGGAGCGAGATCTCTCTGAAGGCGATATTGGTGTTGTTGAAATGGGCGAATGCTTCTCAGAATATTCGAAGCACCATGGCGAGGTTCGGAAGGAAAGAGAGATTATGTCTGCGAAAGACGTCGTCGATGAAATCTATGGCATTATTCAGGGGGAAACCGATCTTGGTGAGGTCGATGTTTTCCTTGATCTCCTTGGCGAGCAGGACCCTACATACAATGATCTGAACAAACTCTGTAGGGGGACGAATACCACTCCGGATGGGCTCAAAGATATGCGCCTATTCTCGATGGATGGAAACGATCTTATTTTGGGGTCTTGGGATGACGAGAAGCGTCAGGCATACGTTCAAAACAAGGTTCAGGAGAGGAATGGCGATCTCACTAATCTTGATAAAGCCCACTTCCTACGCTACCGTTACGAACAGGGCAAATCAGTCAGTGAATACCTCGAAAGGTGGGATAGCGACGAACTCACCGGTCTCTGTGAGGAGCTCGCAGAAGCGACCGGTGACGAAACGTATCTGAAGATGGTCGGTGTCGATACCTCGTTGTTAGAGTTCACCGACAACTAACGTTCTATCGGTATTTTTGTAGGAATAACCTGACTGACGGGAGGGGTAGTGTTGGGACGATTTGTAGTAACAGGAGGAATTAAGTAAGAAGGCGTGCCATCTACGACTATAATGGGCGTCGTGTATTCGGATCCGGAACCAGAAATTGAGCCTGCACTCCGTGAGACGATACTAGAAAACGCGGGCGAAGATGATCGCCAGAAGCCCTGGGGTCTCGTCGAGATCGTCGCCCGAGATCCCGAATTTACAGAGGACGAAACGCGGACTGCGCTCAAGCAGCTGATGCTCGATGGTGAACTCCAAATCACCGCTTCTGGGGAAGTTCGAGCGACATCGGGCTCAGCCTAACGTTTCTATCCGTAGATGTCTGATACTGAGTTCCCCTTAGCGGACCGTTTACTCGGATACAATTTATCCGATGAAGTCTCACTATTACGAGCTGAAAAGCACGAAGAGATCGGTAGGACACCCTTTGAACGAGACGTAGATCGGATCAAATACACGTCAGAGTTTAGACGACTAAAAGACGTCACACAAGTAGCGCGATCTGGGGAAACCTACCTCTATCACGATCGCCTTTCGCACTCGCTCAAAGTCGCCCAAGTCGGTCGAAGATTTGCGGAGTACGTTCTACGAATGGAAGCTAGAAGCAATCTTGATAAAGCGAGCACAGCTCTTGAGGAAAGCATCGAGCTGTCGACTGGTACTGGCCAAAAGGAGATCGATACAGACCTCGTGAGACAGTTGGATCCGAATATAGTCGAAGCTGCCTGCCTAGCACACGACCTCGGACATCCTCCATTTGGACATCTCGCTGAAGAAGAGCTAGACTGGTTGCTTCAAGAAAAAACGTGTGAACGGATCGACGACTGTGAATCCACGGACGTTCGTTGGACAAAGGGGCAGACAGACGGTCCATCGACTCCCGATGATTATGATGAAGTGACCCAAATAGAACAGACGGAACCAGACGGTATTCGGTTTGAAGGAAACGCTCAATCGTTCCGAATACTCACAAGGTTGGCGTCGTATCGGGATGCCGAGACAGGTCTCGGACTGACCGTAGGTGTTCTGAACGGCGTTCTAAAATATCCGTATGGACGAGGCGAATGGATTTCAGAACACAATCACGATAGCTGGGAGCAGAACTTGGAGACAATGGGTAATCGTTCGCGAGGAAAGTTTGGGTACTATAAATCTGAACAAGAGGCCTTCGCGGCGGTTAGAGAGCATATCGACGGCCAAAATCGAACAATTATCGCAGAGATCATGGACTATGCTGATGATCTAACGTACGCTATCCACGATCTCACTGATTTCTACATGGATGGTCGACTACCCTTGGATCGGTTGCTCAGAGAAGCATCTGAAGACGAATTCGGTGACATAATCTCTCGAGAATTAGATGCAGTAGAAACCAATCTGGGATACAACACAGAAGATACAACTCCAACTGACGTCATCGAATATTTGGCTAGTAACGCATACAGTATTTCTCCTACAATCTTTCAGCCATACGAGGGAACAACAGAACAACGAGATGATCTTGAGGAATTTACCTCGTTCCTCGTCGAAACGTACCTTAACCGGGTCTACTACCCCGATAAAGATGGAAAAGAATTGGAGGAGGACCCTGATATCGACCTCTATCTCACAGTAGAGGAGGATGATAACGGAAATTATCGACTAATAGTATCAGATGTCCTCCAAGACCACGTCGATATATTACAATCACTCACTCGTCATTATGTAATCCAGAACACTGCATTGATGGGCCAGCAGCGAGGTCAACGACAGGTCGTTCGAGAGCTATTTGAAGCACTCTTCGACGAAACCGGAGTAAAAAATCCCAGAGACTCGGCGATCCCGAAACCCTACAGCGACCTGTTGCAGCAGGACCCCGAAGACGGGGGATTCGAGAATGGATTTGAGCAGCGTGCTCGGATTGTGGCTGATATGATCGCTGGAATGACTGAAATACAGGCGGTCGAGCTCCATAAGCGTCTAACGGGTGACGCGCCTGGTTCTCTTCAGAACGAGATCCTCCGCTGACAAGGACATAATACATTTGCACGAGAACCGACCTGTAGTGAATATGGAAGAGCAGGACCTCGTCGACATCGAGGTCACGCACGATGACCCGGACAATCTTGTAGACTCCTACTCCTCAGGAATTGCAGATTTTCCCTTCCACCGACAAACAGTCGTCGCGAATCGTCTTCTTGCAGGCCAGCCTGACACAGAACTGCGGTCACTCTCCCGCGTCGACGAGGAGGAAGTCAAACTCCTCGAACATCAGGTCGACGCCGCTCACAGAGCCCTCTTCGAGATGGATGGGAAGGCACTCCTCGCTGACGAGGTCGGCCTCGGAAAGACGATCGAGGTCGGCATGATCCTGAAGGAGATGCACTACCGCGAGACCGACGACTCGGTGCTGATCCTCACCCCGGCCCAGCTGGCCAAACAGTGGCAAGGCGAACTCCTCGAAAAGTTCGGACTCGACTTCGTCTGCAACTACGACGACGAGTTCCAGGGATTCGATGCCCACAACTACATCATTGCCAGCATCGACACCGCCAAAAGCGACCGACACCGCGCGACCGTGCTTGCTCGCGACTGGGACGTCCTCGTCATGGACGAAGCCCACTACGTGAAAAACGAGGAAACCGATCGCTACGACCTCATCGACAAGCTCACTTACGACTACGCGTTCTTCCTCACGGCGACGCCCATCCAGAACGAACTCACCGATCTCTACAACATCGTCTCCTTGCTCCGGCCCGGCTTGTTCGGCAGTCGGGACACGTTCCATCACTACTTCGTCGACAATGGCCAGGAGACGCTCGTGAACCGGGACGAGCTACAGCGACGGTTGGGACAGGTGATGATCCGGAATCGGCGTGAGGAAACGGACATCGACTTCACGGACCGTATCATCGACACGCGGACCTTCGAGCCGAGCGCAGCGGAGAAAGAACTCTACGAGGCGGTAACGGAGTACGTGCGGAGCGCGTACAGCCAGGACAGCGGCCAGAAGCTGGTGTTGATGCTGCTCCAGAAGGAGGTTGTCAGCAGCCCGGCAGCGCTGGAACAAACGATTCTCAAACAGCTCGAGGAACAGAATGAGCTAACGCACCGGGACGAACTCGAAACCATCCTCGATAAGATCGACGCGATTGACACGGTCACAAAACAGGAGCGACTGTTCGATATCGTCGAAGAAGTCCGTGAGACCGTCGATATGGGTCGCGTTATCGTGTTCACGCAGTTCCGGGCGACCCAGCGCCAGGTCCTGCAAGCGTTGGATGAGCGGGGGTATACCACTCACGCGTTCCACGGCGGCCACTCGAGTCAGGAAAAGGAGGACATCGTGGACCAATTCCGCGAAGAAGGTGGTGTCCTCGTGTCTACTGACGCGATGAACGAGGGTCGCAACCTCCAGTTCTGCAATATCATGGTGAACTACGATCTGCCGTGGAATCCGATGAAGGTCGAGCAGCGAATCGGGCGGATTCACCGGATCGGCCAGAAGCGCAAAGTCTACGTCTTCAACATGGGTCTGAAAGGCACTATCGAGGAATACGTACTGGAACGCCTCTACCACAAGATCGATCTCTTCCAACAGACGGTGGGAGAACTGAGCACGATTCTTACCCGACTCGAGGACTCCGGGAAGAGCTTCGAAGACGAGATCTTCGAACGGCTCACCAATGCCGACTCTGAGGTTGAGCTCGAGAACGACTTCGACTCGATGGCGATCGATCTTGAGGAGCAACAGAACCTCTCACAGAAGGTGGAAGAATTCAACAGCGGTGTCTTCGAGAGCTTCGATCTGGGGGCGGACGATGACTGATGTGACTCACGCGGTGACGCAATCCGCGCTGGAAGCATTCACTCGGGAGTATCTGAACGATCTCGGTGCAGCAATCCGTGAGAACGGAAGCCGGTGGGAGGTCCGATTACCCAGCCACGTGAACGTTGATTTTAGCGACCGTCACGAGTTCGAGATTGCCCTGGATGGTGAAAGTCGAGACGAGAAAGAGGAGTCCGGTTACGTACTCACGCCGGAGAGCGAATTCACACAACAGCTGCTCGATGAAGCGGCAGCGATGGCTACCGTCGGGCAACTCGCTCTGACGGACTCGATGACAGACGGTGACTATCGGGATCCGCCATGGATCGTAGAAAGTGATGTAGAAGTCGAAGATGCGGTATTCAGTCCGTACTATGACCGGACAGCCATCTGCGTGTTCGTACGCATTGACGTCGAGACTGTCAGCGAGTACCAGACCCAGTTCTTGGAAGCGGTGACGATCGACGTTGAGTCGAAGGACCAACTCCCCGGTGTAACAGAGATACTTGTCGAGGAGTTTTTCAGCCCAAAATCCGGCTGGCGTGATGACATACCTGTAGGGAGTGACCAGAGCGGCGTGACAGTTGCTCCCGAGGAACTGGCAGACGCAATCGTTACCGGACAGGAAGCTGCTGTTGGAGGGATCCAGGAGGAGATCGACGAGATTCGCCAGTCAGCATCTCGTGCTGCTGATTCAGAGTTTGAAGAGTATCGGCAGCTTCAGGAACAGCGAATTAACGACCACCAAACCGAGATAGATTCTCTGTCGAACCGTCTCCAGAAGTTATCCTCGGATGTCGACGGTGCAGACTCGCAACAACAACGTGTAGAGGCACTTGAGAAACGCCAAGAGCTCAAAGCCGAAAAAGAAGATCTCGAAGAGGAGTTGGAAGAGCTCCTGCAGGAGAAGGAACAGGGGTACGCTCAGAAGCGACAGGAAATCTATCGCCGTCACTCGATAGAGGTGAACACCAAGCCCACTGCGTTTACGCTTGTGACGTATGAGCGCGGGGAGATCGAATTCACTGTGGCCGACAACGGTCGAACCGCCGTGATGCGTGCTCCGTATGCTATCGGTGCGGGCGTAACCGACGAAGTCCACTGTGAGAACTGTAACACGCAACTCTCAGCGGAGAATCCGATTAGTCTGGTCGCTGGAAGGCTTGGGTGTCAAAGCTGTCAATGACGTTGGTGAGACGTGTGTTCGCTCGGTAATCGCTACAGTCTCTCCGATACGGGATTCCAGTATTACCGGACCGCAGGCGTAGATGACAAAGACCGATAGGGATGACCGGGGAGAATCGATTAACCAACAGTGGGAAGGGTTCGAGCCGGATGTTGGTTAACGGTGTCGAGAGGGATCGAGCTTCCGGCGTGGATTACGTCTGGAGATGATCTTGCCGTAATAATCGTTGCGAGTGGATATCTGATTCCTGCCTATCGCAGATTTTCGTTATTGTAGTCGTTTCCAGTTACTCCCGAACATTAATGCCTCACTCGGGTAACGGATGGTGTATGTCTCGCCGGCTGTTACTTACTGGGCCTGATTTACCTGAGCTTGAATCACAGGCGTTCGATATTCTCAGTGAGAGCGTGGGAACACAGCCTGAAAGTATTCTCTACGTTGGTCAGCCGGAACACCCTGAGGACGCAACGAACAATCGCTGGATGGAGTTTGGCCCCTCAGCAGGACTCCGTGTCGACACGTTGGACAACCTTGCGTCACAGTGTTATGAACAGGACCAGTACAAGGGCCGAGTAACTCACGTTGACCGACCGCTCCTCTTCCGACTCGTCGAGCTTGGTGTCGAAGAGATCACATCGTCTACGAATCCACTCAACACCGGCGGCCAGTTTCCCCGAGCAGGGCTCGTCCAGGAAGCCGAGACCCTTTTCACCGAACTGGAGTTCGCTGGACTGCTCTCACCGGACGCAATGCGGCAGCGTCTCGAACAGGAGGGTGTGGGCGACCGCGCGGACTACGTCGCCGAACTGGCGGAAGAGATCGAATCTGCCCGAGGGACACTCCTTGCTGATGAACTCCCGGAGACATATCGTACCGAGCGAATGCACCACGCCACGACGGCAGAAACATCGCTCACAGACGTATTCCCCTCAGTCGAGGCTGTTGTTCTCAGTGGATTCACGCGATTCGACGCTCTAGAAGTAGACTTCCTTGAACGAATCGTCGACACCTGGCCGGCGGTCGCTCTCCTCCCCAAGCAGATAGACGAAGACTCGGCCCCGGGTGTTGATACAGGCGCCAAACGAGCGCTGGAGGCGTATTCCGACCTGGACTTCGTTCGACAGCACCACAATGAGCCTGACTCGTCAACTCTCGAAGCGCGACGACGCATCACTCGCAGTCTCTATCGGCATCCCGACCAGTCGCCGTCGACCAGCGACATCAACGCGGCAGCGCTGGATCTGACGCTTACCGAACCGGAAACTGTCCCCGACGAGATCCGAACCGTCGCTCGAGATATCCGAAGTCGAATCGCGACAGGAACGTCGGCCGACGATATCGGCGTCGTTCTCACGAGTCCGGTTCAATACGCTGACCAGGTCCAGGAAGCTTTCGAGATGTACGAACTCCCGTTCAATCTACAAACCGAGGTTCCCCTTTCCGAAACAGCCCTCGGCGATGTCGTCCAGATAGTCTGCCAACTCGCACAGGAACCTCGTAGCATCGACACGCTCCTCGATCTCCTCACGAACCCGCTAGTTACCATTACGCAAACGGGAGAGAACCTGGATTACCACGAACTCGCCCGGGTGGCAGCTAGGGCAGAGACAAATCGGCTTGAATCGACTCTCGAACACGTTGACGACAGCCTCGCGGCAACGGTTACTTCCCTGACTCGGGATGCAGCCGCTCTGTCAGAGGTGTCACTCGAGGAACTCCCCGGCCAACTCGATGCCCTCCTTGAGCGTCTCGGCGTCTCAGCCGCACTAGAAGGTGAACAGGAACTCTCATCTCCACTCCGGGACCGTGAAATCCGTGCTCGTGACCGTCTCGACCGGATCCTCGAGACCCTCGCCCTCACAGCACCGTTGGCGGATCCCGAAATCGGTGACAGCGTTGATCGGCTTGAGCGCGCGCTCCATGGCGTCTCGATCCAGCAGAGCACACGGCCACCCGAGGAGAGCGTCGTTGTCTGTGATCTCGCTGAAGCCCCTCTTCGAGAGTTCGAACATGTGTATGTTCTCGGCGTGACGTCGACTCATTTTCCTTCAGATCCGGAGCGAACCGCTTTCACACGACCCATCTACGAGTCACATCCCGACTTCGAGCAGACAGATGTCTCGGCAGAGGCACGGTACCACTTGAGCGTACTCCTCGGGAGTACAGCGTCAATCCATCTCTCCATCCCCCAGCAGAGTAGTAGTGGGGACCCGCACGTCGAAGCGGACATCCTAACTGAACTGCGGCGGCTTGTCGATCTCTCGGAGGTGACGATTGAGCCAGCTGACAGCGAGCCAGGCTGCCAAGAAGACGTACAGCGGGCAGTCGGCGACGTACTTCCCGAGACATCTGAAGCACGAGTCCACGACCTACTCACTGAAGCAGTCGAAGCCGATTCGTTCAGCACCACCCAACAGGCCCGTGTTCAGGCTGGTATTGCTTGCGCCGCGGCACGGGCAGGTCCCGAATTGACACCCTACGACGGCCAGCTCACAGAAGAGACCGTCTCCCAGATTCACGATACGCTCGACCGCGAGCCGTACAGTCCGAGTCGATTAGAGACGTATGCTACGTGTGGGTTCAAGTACTATATGCGCCGTGTCCTCGGCATCGAAGCACCGGATCGCTTGACGCGGGAACCCGACGCAAGCGACCGTGGTTCGTACATCCACGACGTGCTCGAACACTACTACCTGTCGTTACAGACGGGGGACAGCGAGCCAGTTCACCCAGGTGGCGACTTCGAAACGCGGCAACAACAGCTCCTCGACATTGCCCTCGAACGCCTTGACGAAGCGTTCGACGGTCGCACCCAGACAGCGTTCCAGGAAGAGTGGCTGACCTCCGTACTCGCGGGACTCGGAACTCCAGACACGAATCCGTACTATGGACCTCATAAGACACAGGACGGTCGTCCTGTTGCGCGGGGGTTGTTCTATCGGTTCCTCAACCACGAGGCGGACGAGCCCGCAAAAACGACCGCGCGACCGACGTGGTTCGAAGGCCGGATCGGCAATCCCTACGATGCAGGCACACCACTCAGCGACGACCCCGCAGAGATCGAGACACCACACGGCTCAGTCCCTATTCATGGACTCATTGACCGCGTCGAGACGGTCCCTGGAACAGACCCAACACAGGTTGTCGTTCGGGATTACAAAACTGGAAGCTCAATTCCCAGCGAAAGTGATGCGCTGAGCGGGTTGAAGTTCCAACTGCAACTGTACGCATTGATGGCAGAGGAAGCACTCGACGATGTCGAAGTGGTCGGTGGCGCGTACTACCAGGTCTCGCCTCCGAGTTCAGTCAATTCTCGCAGCGGACTCCTCACCTCACAGGAGATGGCAGTCTATCACGGGAGTGACGACGTCGACACACCGCTGCTTCGCCACTCCTACCCATACTTCGAGACCCATGAAGCGTTCCGACAATTCATCGAGGAGACAACCCCACAACGCCTCGGAGAACTCGCCTCGGGCATCACAGAGGGCCAATTCCATCCAACAGTCCTCGATCCATCGGACGCCGGCTGTCGCTACTGTGATTACGCACACGTCTGTGACGTCCGCTCGCACCAGCGGAAGGAGGTTATCGAAGCAATCGACGACACGGGTGAGTCAGCGTACGTCCCGCTGAAAGCCAGGGGCCACGACCTCGAAGACATCGTGGAGGTGGAGTAACGATGGTCTCCTACGAAGACTTGACCGACGAGCAGCAACGAGCTGTCGATGCCCTCGACCGGAATGTGACCCTCACAGCCGGGGCAGGGACGGGCAAGACTACGACGCTGACTGCCCGATATCTGAAGATGATCGAACAGTCGCTCGCCGAACAAACCGACGGCGGGACTGGTGAGTCTCAGCTGCTACCTGAGCACATCCTTACCACGACGTTCACGGAACGGGCGGCGAACGATCTCGAAGAGAGCGTCCGAACGGAAATCACTAATCGCATTGAGTCACTCGACGTCGAGGAGTTCGATGCCTGGCGTACAGTTGCGGATGAACTCGAGCAAGGATACATCCACACGCTCCACGGGTTCTGTGCTCGGCTCCTGCGCGAACACGCGCTGACGATTGACGCCGTGGATCCTGGCTTCGATACGCTTGACGAAAACGAGACGACCGCACTAGTTCACGATACGGTTGGTAGCGTCCTCGAAGAATATGAGAACCACGAGGCAACGCAAACGCTGGCCCGGCGATTCTCTCGAAGCCAGCTCCAGGACGTCCTGACCGATCTGCTGGGCGAGCGACCGGAGAGTCTTGAGTGGGCTGACCGATGGGCGGACGCCACGGAGGAGGAATACATCTCGTTCGTCGAGTCGGCCTTACATCCGATCGATCCGGATGAAGCCGCCGAGCGACTTGCCCACCCCGACTTCGTCACGGCCGCGGCTACCCTACGAGAGTTCGTTGAGAACCCACCAGATATCGAGACCGGAGGACAAACGTGGCAGCGTGCGGAAGGAGTTGTGGATCGGCTCGAACCCGGATTCGACGATGGTGTTCCGGCCCGAGCCAAGCAGTCGAGGATTGCGGAACTCAGTATGCACCTCACAAAGGGCAGTGGGGAACGCTACGCGAGCTATACGGGAGCCAACACGCGGTGGGGAGACCATCCTCGTAAGACGGAGTTCGACAGCGCGTTCGAGACACTGGTCGAGACACTCCAGCCCGAGGAGTACGCCGTCAACGTGGATCTGGAGATCGAATCGAATAGCTTCCCGTTCGTCCAAGCGCTCGCAAAGCTGACCCAGATCGCGGCTGCCGAGTACGAGGAACGGAAAGATCGGCAGAATGCTGTTGATTTCACTGACCAGATCTCCTATACCGTCGATTTCCTCCAAGCACCGGAGAACGCCGACATTCGCGAGGAGTTACGGGAGCAGTTCGAGTACGTGATGGTCGACGAGTTCCAGGATACTGACCCACGCCAGTGGGACCTCATCAAACTCCTGACGGCCAGCGACGGGGAAACGTTCGATGCTCAGAACGTGTTCGTCGTCGGCGACGTCAAACAGAGCATCTATCGCTTCCGAAATGCCGACGTCACGCAGTTCCGCGAAACGGCCACGACTCTCGAACAGGTGTCCCAAGACGCTCGAAACACGGATACAGAAAGTGAGGATAACGACCAACTCTCGACGAACTTCCGAACGCTGCCGACGGTGCTGGAGTCGATCAACGAACTTTTCGAGGCTATCTTCGACGAAGACGGTGAGCCCTACGAGGCAGCCCCCCAATCCCTGACAGCCGATCGCAACGATCCAGCAGAGCTGGGTACTGTGGAGTACCTCACGGTACCAACCGATGCCGACCTCCGAGAGCACCACTGCGATCACTACGCGGATTTTGCGACAGCAGAGCCGGAACACGACACAGAGTTGGAGGCGATGGCGCTCGCCGCCCGTCTCTCCCAGATACTGGCTGAACCGCTTCAGGTCTACCCCGAGGAGGACGAAACGGACAGCGATAGCAGCGCGAGTGAATCTCCTCCCGAAAGCGGACGGAGTGGTCAAGAAGAGACAGAGGAGAGTGACGAACCACCGGAGCCACGAGATATCGAACCGAGCGATATTGCGATCCTCATCCGCAGCCGTACCCACCTCAAAAAGTACGAACGAGCGTTAGAAGAGGCGGACGTACCCTATTCGGTCGCCTCAGGGATTGGCTTCTACGAATCGACGGAAATCACCGCGCTGTTGAACCTCTTCCGGGCGCTCGCCGATCCACGTGACGAACGCGCACTCTACGCAGCGCTTCGATCGCCGCTATTCGGGCTCACCGACGACACGCTCGCCCAGTTGAAACTCCATGACGACTCTCTGTGGGAGGCACTCGCAACGAGTGAGCACCAGGAACTCCAAGATGCCTACGAGTATCTCCAAGAGTGGCGTCACTTGGTGGGGCTCGGCGATGAGGAACCCGCTGGATTCGACGGATCGTGGGCCGCGTATCTGACGCGAATTCTCGAGGATACAGGCTACTTAGTGAGTGTCAGCGCCGACGAGCGCCCACAACAAGCGATGGCGAACGTGGAGAAGTTCCGCGAACAGCTTCGCGGATGGAGCGACGATGGCGTTCGGAGTCTTACCACCCTCGTGAGTCGAATCGAACGCCGCATTGAGCTCGGCGGCCGGGAGAGCGAAGCTGACACGACCGGCGAAGGAGTCCAGATTCTAACGATCCACGACGCCAAGGGAATGGAATTCCCATTCGTCGTCGTCCCGGGAATCGGTCGCGAGTTCAAGGATGAAGCGGCCCTGGGCGGAGGGAAGGTCGAGTTCGAACAGATTGGTGGCCAGCACGCAGTCGGAATGAAGGCCCCAAGTCCGGACGACCCGTTCGAGATGGTGGACACGATCGCCCGTGATACGATTCGTGAGCGCCGTCGCGCCGAAGAACGCGCCGAAGAGAAACGCGTGCTCTACGTGGCCTGCACCCGGGCGCGAGACCATCTGCTCCTGAGTGGCCTCCACGAGTCCGCTGGAGAGACCGAAGAACCAACGATGACGGATCTCGAGGAGCCGGACCCTGAGTCAGCGTCAAGTTGGCGCGACTGGGTGCAGCCAGAACTCCTCACCGAGGACGTATGCACTGCCCTTGATTCCGATACCCACGTTCGGCGTACCTACGGTGACGGCGCGTACAACGTGTCGCTCCCGACACCGCCAGCCGAACAGGTGCAACCTGACCCCGATATCGACCCTGACGTTGAACTGTCACCGCGTCCGCCCAAACCAGATGTCAGCTTTCGGTTTTCCGCGACTGATCTCGCGTCACTCTTCGGGGAGTATGGCGAACTCCAGTTCGACGAAGACACGGGAACCATCTACGTCGAAGAGACCGACGATAGCGAGAGGAGTCCAGAGAGTCGACACGGTGAGGAGGACCCAACAACCGGGGAGGGTGAACCAGACGGCCGTTCAGCAGAGGAGACGAGTGCCGAAACAGACGGCATCGACGCGAGCGTATTCGGCGAGATGGTGCATCGGCTCTGCGAACTGCGGCCACCTGAAACTCACTGGCCGCATCTCATGGAACAGACCCTTGTTGACGAGGGTGCCACGGTCTCACTCTCGCCCGAACTCCAGAGCCGCGTGAGTACCCATGCCCAGCGCGGGATAGACTACGTTGACGAGCAAACCACGCACGTCGATGTCGAGCACCAGTACGACGAGCTGTATGTTACTGCGGAATTCGAGCGCGGAGAGATCTCGGGGTTCATCGACCACCTGATCATCACGCCCGACGCGTACCATATTATCGACTACAAGACAGGCGATGTCACGCCTGAGGAACTGGAAGCTGACGCGGAGTATTACGAGAATCAGATGAAGGCCTATGCGATTGCATTAAACCAACAGGAGACTGGCCGTAGTGTCCGAGTTTCACTCGTGTTCACGACGCTCGACGACGCATGGGACGTTGAGTGGTCACCTGATGAGATTGAATCGATGAGGAAGCAGATCAGCGAAGAGATCTGGGAGCAGTTTGACTCACTTGAGCACTAAGACGCGAGTTGCACCCGTTGATAGTGAAGGGGATTCCCATTTTGAGTGAAAAGTCCGACGACGGGTTTGATCGAAGTTTGGTAGGCTCGCTTGGGCTCCGTAGTGCCGTCGAGTACGAATTGGAGTTTCTCGTTCTTTTGTGTGGTTTTATAAACGTGCCAGACAAGCACATCATATGGGTACATCTTTTGATGACTTGGAATACTTAGACGAGGACGATATCCAGGCAGAGTTCATACCAGGCGGGGGTGTTGAAGAGTTTATTCCAGGATGGGGGGACAACACAACCCAAATACCCGGGAAGGAAACAGAGAATGGAATCTATATCGGAGTAGTCAGGATTTGGGGTGAGGACAGGAGGATTGATCGAAGTCTTAGATTGGTCGATGTCGGCTTGTCCGACAGCAACGCAGTTGACGGCGAGCTGGAGGAAAAATTTGAGTTCTACTTCGAGGGTGAGAAATTCCATACGGAAGAGTGGAGCTCAAGCATCGCCTCGTGGTATAAATGCGCGGTGCAGCTCCCCGAGGGATTCAAGCATACCCTACAGAGCTACATTGACCTTCTCATCACGAACTGGTCCTATGACGATATTAATGAAATCTGGTGGGAAAGGTATCAAGAAGATTTCTGATCGCGACGTGGGTTAATTGCGAGAGAGTCCCTCGAATGGGGCCTTGGAATACATCGTCGATGCTGTTTGGTCTATGACCCTTTATATAAAACACTCAATCGAGGGGTTGTGATCGAAAAGGTCTGACCGCGATATCCATCCGTTATCAAGAGACAATTCTCATCTGCTACAGTATTTTTCGACGAACAATGCCGGTGAGACAGTTCATTTCGTCGCCTCGTACTCGGCCGTAATCGCTCGGTCTCGCCGAAGTTTCTCACGAACGTTGTCGCTTCGGCAATCGACATCCAGACGCCGGCGTTGCCAGTCCTCCCCAGATTTGCCGTTCCACACGCCGTACAGCGTGACCTTCGGCAGCCGCAGAACGCCGAACAGCACCGAGAGCGTGTAGAGCGCATCCTGCAGTTCGTCCCAGGTGACGGTCACCTTCCGTGGAATGTCAACCGGGAAACTCACATGTTGTGCAAGTACTCCGGCCTCACGAGTTAGCTCGACGAACCCGTGGTCGTTGCTAAGGAGAATAACTCGCTTTCGGCTATCTTGATCGTACTCAGCATAGGCGTCGACAATCGCCTCGTCGCCCGTCTCACTCTCGATCGTATCCGCATAGCGATGGTCACGAAGGCGACGATATTCGTAGAGCCCGAGGAATCCTTCACGATTCGCTCCAGCCGGCTGATTGTCCAGCCGCGCGAACTCGGACCCGAACGCATCTTCGAGGGCTCGCGTCTCGTAGTGATTGTAATGCCAGTTGAGTTCCTCGTAGATACCCGTCGCGAGGGCAAAGCCGTTGACTGGGCTTCGCCCTTTGTCGTCACTGTATCGCTCCGGATCCAGTCGGAGTACATCCGGCATCCGCCAGGCGAGTAGATTCGTATCGATGCCCAGTGCTACGGGCTGATGGCCGGCGTCAAGGTCGGGATGTCCTTGACGGCGGAAGAACGTCTCCACGTCCTCGCGATTTTCGATGTCGACGAGGCCACCAGCAACGAGCGCTCGGATGTAGGTATCCTTGTCAGGCAGATCGTCGTAGGCCTGTTCACCGTATGTCGTGTGGAGTTCCTCGCGGGAGTCCTGGTACGTGAGCGCGCCCTGTGTGAATCGGACCGTGGTTGCGACGGGATCGGAGAGGTCGATTTCGAGGAGTTCTCCGATCTCTTCACACGGGTGCCGAACACTAACCGACGTAATACCCTCCGTGTACAGCGCGTTGAGTAGATGCGTGATGTGGTGGCGAGCAAGCTGCATTAGAAAACCTCCTGGAAGTCGACGAGTTCGATTACTGGTCTGGGGACATCGGGGTACAATCGGCCGTAGAAGCGGTTGTTCGAGACGTAAAGATAGAAGACGTGGTCGGCCTCGAACTGAATCCCCGCCTGGAACGCGATCGCCGACATGAACTTTCGACCGGGAGTGACATCGACCGCCGCCGTACCTCCGTCGGCCTGTATCTGGGCAATCGGTTCACGAAAGTGCTCGACGATCCCCTGGAAATCTGTCTCCGTATCGAGCTGCGTGACAGAGAGGTCAGGATCCTCACCGCCGTATTCGACGACCACACGCTCCATCATGGACGTGATATCATCGAACTGGTCACCGACGCCAGGATTATCCAGCACGTACAGTTCGTCGGGGAGGAATCCCTCTTCACAGGCTGCGATGAGGGGATTAATGACCGCCTCCAGGTTCGTGCTCATAGTTGTGAGCCACACATCGACCATTACTCATCGCCCCCGGACTGGGCGGTGCTGGCTTGCCATTGCTCGTGCTCAATCTCCGGATGCCGGACTGCTACTCGTCGAAGCGATTCGTACATGACGTGGAGTTCTCCGACCATTGTGTGGGCCTTATCACGGAGGTCCGCAAGTTGAGCCTCTGGACTGGTGTCCGTCAACGTCTGTTGCCGCTGCGGGAGACGAAGCTGTGTGAGGTAATCCAGAATAGCACCCGTACCGCTCGCTAATTGTGGGAAGATCTCGGCAACTTCGTAGACGACGCGTGGGTGGTCAGCAATGATCTCCTCAGCAATTGAGATATCGAAGGCTGCTTCGATCTCCGCTGGCGAGTCGTAGCCACCACTCTCGTTGCTTCGCAACAATGCTTCGCCAGCGTCGGCGAACGTGCCGACTAGTACTCGTGTCGCCGCCGCAATCGGATCCATGCGTTCAATACCGACTGTGTCGGTCTCGGTTTCGGTTATCGGGTGCCGAATCCCGGCGAACGCCGCATACGCTCGAACGAACGCGTCTGCTGCTGCCTGCCCGTCACGCTTGATTCGTTGCTGGTCTTGTTCGGGAAGTTCATCGAAGGCGCCGACGAACGGATACTGTGGCATAGGGACGAGCGTCGGCTGCGAGAAGTCCGGTTCCGCATCGAGGTCGATCTGTGGGCCAGCGTAGGTGGAACATCGACCACTGTCGACCGCGTACGCTCGCCGTTCCCAGTCGAGCATCGCGGCCGTCGCCGGCGTCAGCTCGTGGTACGCAGTTCTGATAGTGCGATGTGGCGCGGGATGAGGACGGTGTCCGATGGTCGCTTCCTGAAATTCGCGAGCGGAAATGTACGCAGGTCCCTCGATGGTCCGTTCCTTGAAGACGAGGGTCCCGTCATCCATAGTCGTATATCCCTTACCGGGGATCTGCATCCGGATCGTCAACAATCGCTGTGCTAATCGCTTGAGACGGCCAGATTCCTCGAGTTCTTCGGTCCATCGGTTCGGTATATTGGTCGACCCGAATCGGGCGCCAGCGACAGCGCCGGCGATTGCACCGACAGTGTCCGTGTCGCCACCGCTGTTCACCGCCTGAACGATCGCTGTTTCCGCGGACTCAGCGGTCAAACCGTAGTAGAGCCCAGCCTGGAGCGAGTCGACGACGTATCCAGAGGTCGCAAGCTGGGCTTCAAAGGCTGCCGCGTCGCGGTCGCCAGTGACGACTTCCTGTACCTGCGTGAGTGCCGTTCGAAGTTCGTCTGGAGCTGAATAGGTATTCTTGAGCGCGGTTCCGAGTGGGTCGTGTTCGTCGCGAATCAGGTGTGCGAGCGTTCGGTTGAGAATCACACAGCCCCACCGGCAGCGCGGGTCGGCATGTGTGATCGCCGACGAAAGCTGACTGATGTGAGTGAGTTCCGCGTCGAAGTGCCGAAACGCGATCGCGTGGGGTGCACACCGCATCACACTCCCGTTGCCGGCGTTGGAACCCTCCGGGCGCGATTCCCAGACGTCGGCGCCAGCGGCGTCCCACGGTGTTCCCTGTCTAATCCGGGACAGGGAATCGCGCGTCATCAGTCCGATATCGAACGGCTCAGAATCGAGCCAGTCGACGAATCGATCCGCCACATCGGCAGGATCGAACCCACGGCGGTCGACGAGACTCTCCGCGATACAGAGTGCCATCTCAGTGTCGTCAGTGATTGTCCCCGGTGGCTGGCCGTGCGTGCCGTCGCCGAGCATTTCCGTTACTTCGCCGTGCTGGGATGCGATCTCCTCGGCGCTCTTGAATTCGACCGGGCGACCTAGTGCGTCACCACAGGCCAGCCCGAGGAGACACCCCTCTGCGTTACGTTCAATTGTCATGGAATTACGATGTCCTCCCTCTCGTATAATTCTGCACTCGCGAACTCTCCGAACCGAGTCAGCAAGCGAAACGCCGAGACCAGTCTCATTCGTTGATCTGGGCGAGCGCCCACGATGCCCTCGTGCGGACATCGGCGTTGTCATCATCGCGTGCTCGGTCTTCTAAGGCCGGGGTCGCGTCTCGAGCACAGAGGTGCCCGAGCGCCCAGCAAGCGTTCTCACGGACGAGCGGATTCTCGTCCGACAGCAACTCCACGAACGTCGGCGTGACGTGTTCGACCGACTCCGGGAAGTCCTCCGCTACGCGGCTGAGGGCACCACTCGCATTGATTCGCGTGTAGGTGTCCTCAACCGTCAGCAATGCGGTGATCTCCTCGGTGTATGGTTCGACCACATCGGTGTGAACGATCGCCACGTCGCCGATTAGTCCGATCGCGTTGTTCCGGAGCTTGGGGTTGTCGGCATCGAACAGGGTCGCGACGTCGTCGACGATATCGACGGCGATACTCGGATATTCGCCCACGACCCGGCCGAGCCCAGCGGTCGCGTTCAGCCGAACGCTGTCGGACAACGAGTCACGGAGGGTGACTTCCCCAAGTGTCTCGGCGACCGGTTTGACCTCTTCCGGATACTCGCGCGTGATCCGCGAAAGTGCGTACACCGCGTACTGGAGTCCGTCGGCGTCGTCCTCAACGATCGTTGCAAGCGCCGGAACGGCGTCCACAGCATCCTCGGGGTCCTCCTCGGCAATCGCGGCGATACATCTGGTCGCTTCACGCCTGACGGAGACAATGTTTGACTGCAGATACGGTACGAGTTCGTCGGTGAGCGGAGCGATCGCCCCCGGATCGGCATCACCAATTGCTCGGAGAGTGGCCAGCACGTCGGCCCGAGCGGGTAGCTCGTCACGTTCCAGCAGTGACCGGAGGATTGGAATCGCCGGCGTACAGTCCTCTGGGCGCACTGCTGCCACCCGACGAAGTGCCTGGACTGCCTCCCTATCTCGATCCCGATTGTTGTCTTCGCGATCCAGAAGCGCGAGGATCGATGAGATACGGGCTGCCTCTGGATTCGCATCGGCGAGGCGGCGGAGCCCGGTTGCCTCCTCGTCCGGTGTCTCTGCACTCGCCGTGTACAGATTCGGTGGGGGCTCGACCACAGATAGCATCTCGATTGCGTCGACAGGAACAGTGAACTGATCACTATCAGGCGCCAGCGGCGTACATTGGAGCGCTGGCGCTGCCGAAGGCCGTTCGAGTGTCACCGCGTGAACGGAGACGTCGTGGCACAGCTGCGTTCGTTCGGCCCCATCGTCGCTGTACGTGAGTTCGAATCCAGGTGCATCGGCGTGGTCGTCGAGAAATGACGACAGCATCGACGCGTTCGCAGGCATGATTCCGGCGGACGACGGGAGTCCACCGTCGGTCATTAGGTCACGCACCCACGGGAGGTTGGGATGGATTTCTCCCCGTTCGACCGCGGGAACGAACTCCCAGGCGTGGTAGTGCTCCCACGCGTCGACATCACTCAGATCGAGGTCGTCGACAACGACGTAGCCGTCCGCGTCCGGGTGCAGGTCGGCGATAAGTGATAGCCGCTCGCGCCGGAGCGGGAACTGCTCGTACCGACCGTCAGGCTGTTTCTCGCCGAGCCACTCGTCCCAGTCGTCGGGGTGGCGGCCGACGATGTCGACGACACCCGGAATTGCTGCCTCCTCGGCGAGCGTCTGATTGCCGATGGCGTAGACCGCGTGCGGCGTCTCATGCGCGAGATGACGAACCCACTCCAGCGGGACAGCGTCGTGGCCGGGATGTGGATTCACGTCGACGGTCCAGTCGCGGTCGAATGCGAACACAAGCATCAGTCACTCACCTCGTGCGGCGTCGCGGGCGCCTGCTGACACAGTGTTTCTAGGAGTTCCACCTCCTGTTGCATCGACTCATCATCCACAGCCGCCATCTCGTCTGCGAGGTAGCTGCGAAGCTGGTCGAATCGCTCGGTATATCGATCAGGAACGACCAACGGTACGGACTCGCGCTCGTGCTGGCCGCGCTGGTCAGGAAGCAGCCAGTCGTCAACGCCAGTCGCGGCGTCAGCGCGGTCGTGGAGGTCCGCCGCCCACGTCCGGAGTTCGCGAGCGTACCTGGCCAGCGCGACGGCCTTCCGGACGCCCTCATGGGCGTATGTGCCGGACTCGTCGGGAACGTCGACGGTGACGCGCTCGGTGTACTCACCACCGTCCCGTTCCATCCACGAGGCGACCAGATCGAGGTCGGCGTCCGAGCTCGTCTGCTCGAGGCGGACGAGGACGACGCCGCCCCGAGCTTCGCCATCCTGCTTGGCGGAGGGAAACAGCGTCCCGACATGCATCAGGCGGTCGGTCGCGGCGTCCGCGGACGGCGATCCGTGAACCGCCTCGATCTCGTAGCCGTCTGCGTCAAGGTCGAGGTTCAGGTCGTACACCAGCGGGGTAACCATGTAGTCGAACTCCTCCCCCAGACGACGCTCGAACTCTGCGGCCGAGTGGATGAAGTAGTGGTTCGCCCCACGGATGCCCGACAGGGTGTCCGCTAGCTCCGCATTCGCGTCCAGCCCCATCCCGACGAACGTCGTGTGGACGCCCTCGGCGGCCGCGTCCGCGAACAACTGCGTGAGTTCGCTGTCCCCCGTCGTCCCCGTGTTCGGCATCATGTCGGTCATAAAGACGACACGGCGCTCGACATCAGGACTGGGCGTCCCGCCGACCAACATGTCGACAGCCGCCTCGAACCCGTCCGCGAGGTTCGTACTGCCGCCAGCAGCGATCTCGCGGATGTGGCGACGGATCGCAGGCATATCCGTCGTTCCGACATCACGGAGAGGTTTCGCGACGTGGGCGCGGTGGTTGTAGAGGACGACGCCCAGGCGGTCCTCTTCGTGGAGCTGCTCGGTAAGCGCGCACAGCGACTGTGTCGCCGCGTCGAGTTTCGTCGCCGCATCGTCCTCGGCCTCGCGCTTGCGCCCGTGTTCGTCGTAGTAGTACGCGTCGAAGGAACTGTCCATCGACCCGGAGACATCGAGGACGGCGACGAGATCCAGCCGCGGCCGCTCGAACTCGTCGACCGAGAGCGTCGAGTCCAGCCCCACCGACAGGTAGCGCTCGGTCTCCCCCCTGATCGGGTGGTCGCTCGCGGCAGCCGCGTAGCGCGGCGCGAAGAGGGCGTCCGATTCGGTCCGCGTTCCCGTCTCGAAGTGATAGTCGTAGAACAGCCCCTCGTCGCTGATCGCCTCCGGCTGTGGCGTATACCCGTTCGCGACGTTTTCCCGGAAGTTGGCCACGTCTTTCGCGCCGCCCGCGGCAAGTCCGACCGTCTCCGGGCTCGCCATGTCCGCACTTGCTGGCGCCGGTGATGCGCTCTCCATCACCTGGTTTTCGAGCATCTGATCGGCCTCGGCGGTCTCCCGAAGTTCGTACGCGTCGACGCGGCGTCCACAGGACTCACAGACGTAGTCGGGTGGGGTAACCGACCTGTCGTCGTCCATCGGCGTCCAGTCGTCGACGAGCGAGCGGTCATCCCGAGCGCGACGGACGGTCGCTCTGGCATCGATGATTCCGAACGGTTCGTCGAGAGAGAGCTGTGACGCAGCCTGCGTGACGGCTGCTCCAGCTGCGTCGACGACCTGTCCTGGTCGAAGCCGTCCCCCGCAATCAGGACACTCAGCCCTGATGTCGTCTGCTGAGGTGACAGGGGCAGCGCCCAGTAGCCCCGAGATACGGTGGGTTGCCCCGGTTTTCAGGCCCAGGAGTGCCTCGCTGTCAGGCGTGGCGAGTACCGTGAACTGCTTCCCCGATTGATCGGCGACCAGCAAGCGGTGGACGTGTTCTCCGTCGCAGTCGATGGCTCGCCGGGTGATGAATTCGACTGCGATATCGTGACGCTTCCCGTCCTCTATGTCCGCGTACATCGTATCCATGGTGTCTGTGTGGCCTGCCATTCCCCGGACAGCCAACGGGTGGTTGACGACAGTGTGTGCGCTCGCCCCGGAAACGAAGGGGAGTAACCATCATTACAATGCGTCTTTATCCACCTTCACACTCATCAGTGTGCGCTAAGATGTGATAAATGCTTCGCCAATGAGCAAGGTAGAGCAGATATTAGAGAACAAAGACTCATCTCAGTGTTCTTTATATCGAGTTTGGTAGGATACTATACTCTGTAGGATGGATTATTAGTATTTAACCACCTCTATGCTGTCGAGTATTGAGCCGAAACAATCATTGCGAAGGGCGTCATGGGTTAGTCAACAAACCCATGCCTATCGACGCTGGTGACGCCCTCGTCCGGGCACTTCACGACCATAATCCGTGGTGGGAAAAGGGGACAGAAGCATTCTCACTCCCGGCACGCCAAAAGAGCGATTTCTATCATCTCGCCCGTCCCGACGAGTCCGGCAGCCAGTTCGAGGATCAACCGCTTCTCGGCCTCGTTGGACGGCGGGGCGTCGGGAAAACCACGCTCCTCCACCAGTTCATGCACCATCGCATCGAGACTGGTGACGATCCGGAACGATTCCTCTATCTTCCCTTCGACGCCGACCCGCTCTACCAGCTCCAATCGGACGAACAGTTGCGACGCGCAGTTCGGTACTACGAGAGCAGGGTTCTCGGTCGCATCGAGGCAGACCACCCACACTTCATCCTGATCGACGATGTCCACCAGATCGAGCATCCGAACAAGCCGACCATCGACGGATGGGGCGTTCCCGTCGTGGAATTGCTCGAGGACGTCCCAGGACGACACGTCGTTGTGACGGCCAGCGCCGGCATCCAAATCGAACGGGAACTCGAAAGCATCGCGATGCCGGCCGAAGACTACGATGTCCAGCCCATTCTCCCCGAGAAGTTCCGGGACTACCTCTTCACGCTGTATCCAGATCTTGAGGAAGAAGGCACTCGCGTGAGTCCCACCTCACTCCGGACCGGGGAGAACAGCCTGCCAGCGGCTCTCCAGAGTGGCGAGATCGAGTCACTCGTCGCAGAGCTTCGGCAGAAGTACGAGAAGGTTGCAGACGTCGAACGACGCATCCAGTCACAGGTCGTCGACTACCTCGCAATGGGCGGGACCATCAGCTACGACCTTGACGGCGCCGCCGAGTCGGCAGCAGACCTGACGGAAGATGACTACGCGCAGCTGCGCGAGGACGTTCGCGATGCCCTGTACCAGGAAGTCCCAGGCTTCGAATCAATTCAGACGATCGCGGATCTCGAACGCCTTTGCGCGCTCGCCGCCCGAAACCGGGGAGCTGATCCGTTCCGATATCAGGACCTCGTCGAACTGTTCGATGTCGACCGGCGGACGATCGCCGATAGCTACCTTCCCGCGCTGGCAGAGCTGTACCTGTTGACCGGCGTTACTGAGTACGACAACAGCCGCCCCCGGTCGGTGCGACTCTACCTCCGTGACACAGGGCTGGTGACCGCGCTCGCCGACGGCGACGCCTCGACCGTCCGCAACGATTTTGACCGCGAGGCCGACCTGGCCCGCGTCGCGGCGTTCGATCACACGATGCGGTTCGCCTACGGGATCAATGCCATCCAGGGCAATGACGAGACACCCGCCGTCCAGTACTGGCGCGGGCGAGAGGGTGAGGTCGACTTCGTCTTCGAGGTGGACGGAACCCCCGTCCCGATCGGGCTAGCGTATCGGTCACGCGAACGTGAGGAGTCACTCGAAGCCGTTCGAGAATTCAAAGAAGCGTACGACGTGCCACTTGGGTTCATCCTCGCTGGTGATACGGTTCGAGGCAGACAACCTATTGAGGATCTCGGTGAAGGACTCGTCCAGCTTCCGTACTGGTTGTACTTGCTCCTATGCTAGGCCGCTACTTAGTCGATTGTCAGGTCGAAACGAGGAACCCGTCGATTACTGCATCTGATAGAAGTCGTGAGGGTTCGATACATCGGGAGATGACAGGGGGTATCCCCTACGCAAACATTCACATAATTACATTTGTATTCGGTTAATACTCTCAGTAATACAGTGGTGGAGTAAGGATTAGGATGCCCTTACTGCTGTCAGCACAATCTACATAACCCGTCACGAGTTATCATATCAGAAGAGGCATCTTCCGCGTTTCATCATGGGACGAAATATTGACGATATCGCGGATGACAGAGCGTTAGGAATTCAGTCAACAGGAGAGAACTATCACGATGAATTCCTCGTTAAACGCCCCAAAACGGAGTGGTCCCCCTACATCGATGAGACCGCGAAGGATCTTTCTTCTGGCATCCAAATCAGCGACCTCTCCCTCTCGAAAGACAACTTTGGCCGGGAGTTAGGAACCTATTACCGACGAGGATTGAAGAAAACGGCTGGGCGCTACGCCGATCTACCTGCGGTACTAGAGGAAAAAGTCGGCGATGAGAATCTCGGCCTTCTTGCATACCAGCTCAATGAGCTCAGCTATGATATTTCGACGACCGATCTTGGTATCAACGATGTCGAAAAGGCGACCGAGGCAGTGATTGAGAAGATTCTCACACGGCACGTCGGAGAGGACTTGAGCGTGTCATTCGACCTATCTGGGGCAACGGTTTCCGACATCACGACGCAACTGTTCAATAACGAGACTATCGCGTCGAACGTTGATCTTCTCTTGAGCGAAATCGAGAACAGCGCATCGAAGGGACTGCTTTCGCTTTTGGACGAGCCCCAGATGATGACACCGCTGTGGGAACACCAGCGTGATGCGCTCCAACAGTGGTGGGAACACGACAAGCGTGGCTACGTGGATATGGCAACTGCCACGGGGAAAACCGTTCTCGGTCTCGGTGCAATCGCGCTCCAGTACGGTGAACTCCATCCAGAGGATCAAGCTATCGGTGGAGTAGCCGAACCCGCAGATGCAACCAGCAGTGACGATGTACTCATCGTCGCACATAGTGAGCTTATCCTCGAACAGTGGCGTCGAGAGTTCGAAAAGCACCTCAATATCCCCCAAGAGCGAACGACGGGGAGTAACGATATCACGCTCGAATGGGGGACGATCCACTTCCGCACCCCTCAAGCTCTTGTCAACGAAGACCGAGTGGCATACGACCTTGTCCTTCTTGATGAGGCGCACCATTACGCGACCGGCAGCGAGTGGGGATCACTCCTCGACGAATTCGATGGCAACGTCTTGGCGATGTCCGGTTCTGTTGACGACGCGGGGAGCGACAGCGAACGTATCGAGGAACGCCTTTCTAACAGTATTGGCCCTAGAGCCAAGCGATACACTATCACAGAGGCGAGAGAGAATGGCGTTATTCCTTCCTTTGATTGGGAAGTTCATTATGCCCCCTTCGACGTCGTTGGGGATGATCTCGAGAAAACCGCAGAACGAGCGGAACAATCATTCCGAGAGTTCCGGCAACGTCTCCGGCAAGGAGAATTATCTCTCGAGACTGACCGCCGGCTCCAGACCTATGAAGACGTCCGCAGATTCTCCCATACGACGGAGGGGAATTCGCTAAAACAAGAGGACGACGCGTTCCGCGACTTAGTTACCCGGCTCTTCTCGCGGCGGACGAAACAGTGGAACCTTTCGCCGACATTGGATGTGGTGGTCGATCTCGTTGTCAAACATCACACGACCGAAAAAGTCGTCGTGCTTGCGGATAGCAACGCACAGGTTGAGGAATTAGAATCCCGGATCACCGACGTTGTGGCGAATTCCTCCTCGGTGTATCTCGTGTCTGGCTCACAGAGCCGGGAAGAACAGCGTGAAACAATCGATGAATTCGATGAGCCGGAAAGTTCGGGCGTCCTCATCGGGACCGGTGACCTGCTGGGTGAAGGCGTCGATATGCAGCACGCGTCAGTGGCAATCAATATGGCAACTGGTGGCGTCAATCAGGAACTCGTTCAGCGCATCGGACGTGTTCTTCGAAACCCTGACCATACGCCCAAGCACGCGATGTTCTACAACGTCGTCGGTGTCCCCCCGACTGAAGCCGCAGCCATTCCACGGGAAGACGGAAAACAAATCATCGAGCAAGCAGCAGGCTTCTGTTCTCTCGGACGCCGTTTCGATAAGCTGCCTGGCTTTGCCCTTTCCGAGTCCTTGGACAACGACGTTGTCGGGACGCTCTTAGATAATGGTGCACAATTCATCGACTCGCTCGACGCTGACGGTGAGTACGACTGGGACAAAGAAATCATCAACCGGGGCGACCTGACAGCACTCCACGACGCCGTTGCAGCCGACGATTGTGATGTCGAGACGATTCTGGGCGAATGGGAAGAATACGCATGGGAACATAGCGAGGAAACCCCGGAAATCAGCGACGAGGCAGATACAGATGACCCGACAGAACCCAGGGAGGACCAATCAGAGACCGAGCAAACGGGCGAAACATCGATGTCAAACGATGAAGAGGCGCTGTCAGCGACACAGTATGACCGTATCGAAGATCTCGTTCACCACCAACCAACGAAGAACGTGGCGCTACAGGATAAGTGGGGCTTATCGTCCGGAAGCGACGTTCATGAGTACTTGCAGTCCGAACTCGCGGAGTATCACTTCCGTGATAGCGACAGTCTCATCTGGGCCAGCGACGAAGCGGAAGCCCTCGTGAATGATGACCCATATCCCAGTGAGGAAACTACACAGTCAAAATTAGATGCCGGTACCAAGAGGGGATCCAACCAGGCGGGTCCGACGGACAGCGATCTAGTTGGTGAGATTCGCCGTCTGAAGACAGACCTCGGCGAGGTGCCCACGAAGATCGAGATGATGAACCGGGGCGAGTATGCCGTTAGTCAATTTGAGAGCGCCTTCGGTTCGTGGTCCGAGGCAGTTCGAGAAGCAGGGTTCGAGCCCAACGGGTCACAGAAGAACAAGTACACTCGAGAGGATGTAATCTCAGGCTTGCAAGAGGTTGCCACGACGCTTGGGAAATCACCCTCCGTAAACGATGTCAATGAGCACGCCCCGTTCAGTGCAACTGTTGTCTACAACTATTTCGACTCGATTGGCGATGCGCGACGAGCAGCGGGCGTTGAGCAATTCGACAGCAGTGAAGAAACGACGGATGATACTGAGGATGGGACGCAAGTAGGGCCGAATGCGCTCGCTGAATACTACGAACTCTTCCGAACTTTCGCGTCGCTTCTCGAACGGCTCGTCGAATCCGAGCGGACGGCGTATCGCGCCGACGGCGATGCTCCGATGAACCGCTGGCGAGCCGAAGTTACCGATGTCGTATTCGGAGATGGCTTGACCGAAGACAGTCCAAGCTATGGCCAACAGCAGGGCTCTCGAAATCCCCACAAGATGGCGGAATACCGCCAAGCGTTCGGTGACGGGGAGACGGTTACTGAGTATCAACTCGCACGAACCAAGCGCGTGGAGGATGAGGATGCTGCGGTGCTAATTGAACAGGAGGTCATTGAACCGGACGAACAGATTTTCCTCCCAGTCGCGCCCCAATCTGGTGTCCCGCTCCCGATTGCAGTCGCGTCTGACGAAGAACTGGACGAAGCGCTAGCGCTTCTCCAAGAATTCCCCGCAGAACCTGAACCCGCGAATAGTGAGCGATCCCCATCACAATCAGCGGGAACGGACACAGACAATCCGCCGTCCAACACAACTGCGTCTGCCGAAGGGAGCGAGACTACCCCAGAGCAAGACGACACTGACGATGAGTCGAACTCCAGCACTGAGACGGACAGCGATGCGCCCGAACAAACGATCTTCTGGGAGCAAGACGTTGATCCGATCACCGAGTACGAGGAAGACGAAGCGGTTAGCGAAGATTCCTCCGCGAACGGCGATTCATTAGATAAAAAGATCGACGAGTGGAAATCGCAGCTGCTCGACCTGACCCGGCGGAACAAACTCGTCTCGTTCAAACCAACGAAGACGAAGGACCTCCCGTTCGAGGACTCGAACCCGACGACTATCGCTGACGAGATCGACGGCGACGGTGAGCTCTTCATTCGGAAACGCCCGACAGAGGACGACGAGAACGAGCCGTCTGACATCGCGGCGAACGAAGTACTGCCGACGCGGTCACCGGACGAAGCGGCAAACTCGCTGTCTCAGATCGCGCTCAAGAACAAGCAGTACCTTCGGGAACGCGGGGTCGATTCGCTGTATCTATCACTCGGAATGTTGCGTTGGTACAGCGTAGACCACAGCGACGAAGCGAACCGCTCACCACTGTTCCTCGCTCCCGTCGAATTAGAAGAGAAGACGCTTCAGGACGAGGAGAAACACGACTACGTTCTCAAGCCGAAAGCAGAGGGGCTCCGGCTCAATCCCGCGCTCCGCAAGAAACTCGCAGCCGAACAAGGGATTAGCCTGCCCGCGGATAACGCGCTCTCACTTGCAGAGATCGACGCAGCATTCGACGCAGTATACGAGACGCTACGCGGCTTCGACCGATGGACGATTCAACCGGACGCAGTGCTGGGCATCTTCGACTTCACCAAGTTCAGTCTCTACTCCGACCTCGAGCGCAACCGAAATACGATCAAGAACAATCCGATTATTCAGGCGCTCAACGGCGAGATGGAGCCGCTTCAAAAAGCCGAAGGCGACATCACGACACCGCGAGCCTCAGAGCTCAATGATGTCGTCGATCCCATCGACACGTACCAAGTGCTCGACGCTGATTCCAGTCAGCAAGAGGCGATCGAAGCGGCGAAACGAGGCAAGAGCTTCGCGCTCCAAGGGCCACCCGGAACGGGGAAAAGTCAGACCATTGCGAACATCATCGCGGAGAAATTAGCTGCCGGTGAGCGCGTCCTGTTCGTGAGCGAAAAGCAGGCCGCACTCGACGTGGTCAAAAATCGACTCGATGACGTCGGTCTCGGTCGATTCTGTCTCGAAGTTCACGGTGAGAAAGCAACCAATACAGACGTTCTCGGAAACCTCGAAACCGAACTGAAGGCCCCGCAGATCAAATCCGCGGATGATCGCGCCAAACGGCTTGGAACACTCCGTGAACGACGAGACACGATCAATCAGTACGGGCAGCAATTGTTCTACTCTCCAGACAGGTGGGATCTGACGGCGTACCAGGCGTTCGGCATTGTGAGCAACCACGCAGACGTTCCCCGTATCGACGTCGGCATCACGCAGCCACTGAATGTGGGCCAGGAGACGCTCGAAACCGCCGTCGATGAGTTAGAGACGTTAGCGCGCTTCGACGAAGAAATCGACACGTACGAAACGAGCCCGTGGCGACACACCACGCTCCGACAGTGGGGTGTCGATACTGGCGACTCGATGCGTCAGTCTCTAGAGCGGCAGGTCCAAGCCATTGAGAAACTGCAAGACGTTGCAGCCGAGCTTGAATCTGAATTAGATCTTCGACCAGAGTCCCTTGCTGAATTCCGTGAGGTGAAGCAACTGTTACTGCACGTCTCGAACCGCCCGGATATCGCCTGGCAAGAAGCATTCTTCGACGGGTCGTTCGCACAGGAAGGCGGACGGTTCGAAGAACTCGCAGAACTAGAAAAAGAGCGCGAGGCACTCATTGACGAGCTCTCAGACCACTACCAGCGGAGCTTCTTCTCTGCAAACGGCGCGGAACTCAACAACGAACTCGCAGCCTACGGGATGTTGAAGGTAGTCAAGCCGAGCTATCGGTCGCTCAAGCGAAAGATCACGACCCACGCTCGAGACGACTACAATCCGAGCCACGACCAACTCCTCGAAGATACACGCAAACTCGCAGAAGTCCAACGTATTGAAGACCGGAAAGAGGATTTCCGAGGCGTCATACAGCGCCTCGGACCGCTGTACGAAGGTGGTGAGACAGATTGGGAGACGCTAACTCAAGCCCAGCGTTGGGTCGCTAGACTCAACGAGTACGACTCCACGCACACGGATCCGTTAGTCGAATCTCTCGTTGATAACACGTTTCCGAGCGTGGATCAGTTACTGGAGCGGACGAACGCAGCACTCGGGGGCTACGATGACGCTGCTGCGTTCTTCGAGAGCGCGATGAACACCGAGAAGATGCAGGTCACCGCCACCCCACTCCGGCAGGCACCGTTCCCCGAACTGTCGGAGACACTTCAGGAGCTTCGGGGTGACGTCCCTGCCTTGCAGCGCCGTGTCCAGTTCGCCTCACAGTTGGACATCGTCCGTGACACCGTCTGTGGAGAGTACGTCGAGCGGTTCCTCGAGGGAGACTACAAAAGCGATCATCTCGTCCCGGCGTTCAAGAAGCGATTCTACACGAAATGGCTCAACAGCGTATACGAGCAAACGGGTCTCGGATCGTTCAACGCTGACGAGATGGAACGGTACGTCGAGGAATTCCGCCGCTTAGACAAGGAGCAACAGGAACTCGCAAAGATCGAAATCCAACACGAGGTGACGAAACGCCGACCCTCGTTAGATCTCGAGCACGCATCCAGCGCGGAACAGGTCCTCGTACGTCGAGAAGCCGAAAAGCAACGCAAGCACAAGCCACTTCGTGAATTGTTCGACGAAGCAGGTTCGTTCATCACGCAACTCACGCCGTGCTTCATGATGAGTCCGCTGTCGGTCGCACAGTACCTCAAAACGGACTCGATCCAGTTCGACACCGTCGTGTTCGACGAGGCCTCACAGATCATGCCACAAGACGCCGTGAGCAGCCTCATCCGCGCGGATCAAGCGATCATCGCGGGTGACACAAAACAACTCCCGCCGACATCATTCTTCCAATCCGACGTCGAAACCACGGAAGACGTACGCGAAGACCTCGACAGCATTCTCGAAGAAACAGCCTCGGTCCTCCCCGAGAAGAACCTCCGGTGGCACTACCGGAGTCGCACAGAGGAACTCATTCAATTCTCGAACTATCACTACTATAACAACAGTCTGCGGACGTTCCCGGAGAACGACCCCGACGTTGAGACTGGCGTTTCCTTCGAGTACGTCGAAGACGGCGTCTACGACCGCGGCGGCTCGAGACAAAACGAGGTCGAAGCACAGCGAGTCGTCGATCTGATCGAAGAACACGCAGAAGAACGGAGCGACAAGAGCCTCGGTGTCGTCGCATTCAGCAGCGCCCAAGAACAGGCGATTCGTGACGCACTCGCTGAGCGGCGGGAGGAAAGCCCCGTGCTCGATGCATTCGTGAGTCAAGACGACGTGCTCGATGAGTTCTTCATCAAGAACCTCGAAATGGTCCAGGGCGACGAACGTGACCGGATGATCTTCAGTGTCGGCTACGGACCAGCCCCAGACGGTACGATCTCGACGAATTTCGGCCCGATCAACAAGAGCGGTGGAGAACGACGCCTCAACGTGGCAGTGACACGGGCCAAAGAACACGTCACGGTCGTATGCTCGATGCTCCCCGGCGACATCGACCTCTCCGGATCGAACAGCACCGGCGCGCAACACTTCAAGAACTACCTCGAATACGCCCGCAAAGGCGAACAGGCGCTCGTCCGGGACGACCAAGTGACGGACACGCTCGATTTCGATTCACAGTTCGAAGAGGCGGTATACGAAGCGCTTGAGGCAGAGGGATACGACGTCGTCTCGCAAGTACAGAGCTCCAGCTACAGCATCGACTTAGCAATCAAGCACCCAGAGCAACCCGGCAAATTCATCCTCGGTATTGAGTGCGACGGGGCCGCGTACCACTCCTCGAAGACAGCCCGAGACCGGGATCGGACCCGGCAGATGGTACTCGAGGAGTTGGGCTGGACAATTCACCGGATCTGGTCACCGGACTGGACCTCTAACCAAGAGCGCGAGATCAGAAAGATCAACGAGAAGGTTGAGAACCTGCTTGACGGCCAGTCGTTCTCCACAGACGACCCCAACGTACCCTCGCACGAACCCGAGGTCATGGAAGTCGATTCGAAAGTTGAGCACGACGAAATCACCGAGTTCGAAGAACCCTCGCTCGAGTGGGCCGAGCGGTACGATCCCGATAGACACGGGATGGATCAGGCAAACCGGAATTCAATTCAGGACACCGTCAATCAGAATGGCCCTATCGGATACGACACCGCGATGCAGACGTACCTCGATGTCTGGGGCCAGTCCCGGGCCGGGCAGAAAGTCCAACGAATCTTCCGAAACCGCCTCGACGAACTCAAGAAACGCGACAAGGTTTACGAACACGATGAGTTCCTGTGGCCACCACTCGACGAACTAGAGTTCGATATCCGAATTAACACGGACTCAGCCACAAGAACGATCGACGAAATTCCTCTCGAAGAAATCGCCAAAGCAATTACTGTCGTGCTCCGCGAAGGCGGCACGATCGAAGAAGACGATATCGTCCTTGAGACGACCCGATTGTTCGGGTACCAACGCCGCGGGAACCGAATAAAGAATCGTATCAGTGACGCACTCGCCCTCCTTGACGAAGAAGATCTCATCACGACGGGTGACAAAGTCACGCTGAACGAAACCAAACACCCAGACACGGTTCTGCTCTCCCGAATTTATCCGTCTGTCTCTGCTTCACCACCGAGTGACGAACCATCAGGACAGACATCAGATGACGCTGTCTCCTCATCTCAAAAGAGAGCTGATTCGTTCCCCTTCCTCGATTATGATCGCTCACAGTGGCAAGTCCCTTGTCCCTACTGCAACTCGCATATCAACAACACAAAAGACGCATTTGTGACGCACTGGGCAAACGCAACTCAGTGCAGTGGTCCTGCGCCAAAGCCACCGCGAGCTATTAACCAGATCTCCGAATCAGAGTGGAAGAATATCCTCGAGACGATTGAATCACGTGCCACTGAGGAGACATCCAATCAACGAAGTAGACACTCTACGTCGAATACGGGGGCGCAATTCCAACAGACACAGCAACCCCGTGCCGATCTCGATATCGAGAGTCCTGACGGGTCGTTCCCCTGGCTTCACTTCCCCGACAAGGGCTGGAAAGTTCCCTGCCCCTACTGCGATAAGAAGATCTTCAACAGTGAAGAAGCCTTCAGGAATCACTGGAAGGATTCCGAGAATTGTAACGGATCTGCTAATCAAAATTTAGAAGAACCAACCGAGAGCCACAGTAACGGGACGAATCCGAGTTCCGAGCAAACCGATAGGAACACTCCAAAGGAACGCTCTCCATCGCAAATAGTGAGTCAAGCACAGGGATCCTTCTCGGAAAATATTCTGACAAAAACGAGTGGCCGTCTCATCGATCAGCAGCTCGTCGAATACCTACGCACGGATGAATATCTAGCATACGTATTCTGGCACCAATACAAAGGACTACGCATAACACAGCCGGACGGGACAGAAAAAACTCCACACCACGATTCGACAACGACCGGTTCCCGGTTCCTCTTGATCACCGATCAGCGAATCTGTTACGTTGCCGGATTGGACGAGCGAGATGAGAGTCGCTCCTTCGACTATGATCAAATATCTGCTGTAGAGGCGACGAACAATATAGCAACCCAATGGATCACGTTCACGATGGATGACGGCACAAAATATCGGTTTGCTGAAACAGGAACACATGCCAGCGACGTAAGCGATGCAGCAGAGTATATCAACTCGAAGATAAACCGACAGGCTTCCTCTGAGAGCGACGTTGACCGTTCAAATATAGACTCAAACCGATTTGACCAACTCGCAAACCTCTTCGAAGACCACCTGTCTCGAAATGACCCCTCAGACCACTGGATCAACCTGACGTTCGAGAACAACGATCAAACCGACAGCCACTACCAGTATCTCGATGGAGCACACAACCTGACCCGTCTCACCCCCTCACAGAAAACAGCACTCAAGGATGCAGTAGACCAATACAACCTCACAATCGACGCTGAAGGCGACAACTACGCCACTGTGACAAGTGGCTCACACCAACCGGACGTCGAAGCAAATCTCTGCCTCAGCCTTCTACGCACCGTGTACGACACCCAAATTGAAGATGTGAAGCAGGCCGCCGAACACGACGATGGCTACGAAGCGTGGTGATTGGGAAACTTCATCAGAATACCGGGGCCTCTCAAGCGGAGACTTCACTGAAATTCAAAGCTCAGCGCCACAGTCAGGACAGTAGCTCGGCTCCGGATACGGACTGAGGTCTGAACCGCATCCGGGGCACTGTTTATTTTCGCTGGGACTGGCACCCTCTTTTTCCGACGCAGGCTGAGACGATGTCCCCTCTACATTCCCGAACTCCCACTCAATTTTCTCGACCAGATCAGATTCTGTTGTAGACCGTTTGGATACTTCATCACTGTCAGACTCTGGTAAGGGATCCAGATGACTGAATAGTTCCCGTAAGGTGGACGCTTTCGGATTCACATCCTGCCGTTCAATACGAGAGATAAGTGGCTGAGACACATCCGCGACCTCAGCTAATTCCCCCTGAGTATACCCTGTCCGATTTCGTGCGTCCTTCAAAACAGAAGGCATCGAGATCTTGACTTCCTCTTGCTCCAATTCCTCGGTCGAATTATTCAGCACCGACACAACACTATAGAGCGTATCTATAGTCGGGTCAACATCCTCCCCTTCAATTCGAGCGATTAGCGGTTGAGAGACTCCCGCACGCTCAGCAAGGTCGGACTGAGTCAACCCTTTGTTCTCACGCGCCGTTCTGATATCCTCTCCTGTCGGAATCTGCATACCCCGTTTTAGCACCAAGGCAGAATAAGTCCGCAGGGTGGAATCCCCATAATAAAACTAACTCCCCGGCTAAAACAGTTGAATTCCATATATTAAGGTCCCGTCACCCCATTGTAATAGCTATGCCTGGAAATGGCAACAGCACCGAATTCGAGGCGAACAGTCGGTCAAACACAGCTTCCAATTCGGTACAGAGCTACGACGATGATATTGACAGAATCCAGAGAGTAACGGCGTGGCGCTCCAGAGAACGCAAGTGGAAAGAACACTACGATGAGTTCCTCCCTCCGGGAAATTACAGGATTCACACGCACGACACAGACATCAACACGGCGCACAACACCGTCGCATCGCTATTCGACGGGCTCACCGACTACCATATCTGGAACACACGCGATGTCTCCTCCTCAGCGAAAGCTCGACGGCGTGACGACCCCGCACACAAGCACGTTCTCGTACGCACGAAACAGCCCATCCCAGTTGACGAACTCCCAGACACTCCGCGAATCACCAGCTACTAATAAACGAACTCTTCTCCAAAGAGTTAGCTGCCCATCTCGGCTTCAAGCAACCATTGGACGCTAGCGCTGTCGCACGGAGAGTCTTCAGTTGGTCTACTATACTACGTCTTCGAATCGATAGCGATCTCAGTCCGTGTTTTCACTCGGCTCAGGATCCCTCGAAATCCGATCAAGAAGCCTGTCTGTGGCCGTTGCCGCGGTGGTTGGTTCCAGTCCGTGCTGACAGAAGGTGTCAACCACTGCTGACCGGATTTGGTCGTTCGGTTGATTCGGGCGCGGATCAAAGTCGAGCAGCATCTTCTCCCGAATCTCATCATGCTCAGATTCTTTCTCAGCCACTTTTTACTCCAATTGATCACGATCGTATTCAACGTCAACAAGATTGTCTCGAGAATACCGCCGACCAGCGGATCCACCGCTATCCCGATCCGGAGCACGTCCCAAACTCGCGGAGCACGTCCCAAACTCGAACAGTTCTACGAGTAGCAGGCCGCTGATGAACATAGCGAAGTCGACTGGGACGGCAATCCCGTGCTAGTAGAGGAACCACAGGCTGGTAACACCGCCAACCAGTATCCAGAACAGATACTTGCGGCCCCGCTGCGTGACGCTCTCCGGCTCTCCTTTCCGCCAGTTCCGGAAGTAGTTCGCCGTCTGTAGGAAGGCTTTGAGCAGTCCGGGTGCCATTCTGACGTGTCAACCAATCATTGAACCAGGTATAAGCTTTATTTCGGCCCATAACCCGGTTGCGAGCCGTACGTAGATGGCCTGTATTGGGAGCAGATATTTAAGCAAACTTAACGTACTTTGTGGAAATGACGGTATTCGGCCGTCTTGGTGCCCTGTTCGTGGTTCTCGGCGGGGCAGCCCTCCTACTCGTGGACGCTCTGCGTTCTCCACCTGGCCTATGGTACGCAGCCATTGGTATCGTCGCCGGGACAACGATGATGGCGTATACAGTGATATCGTCGCCGTCTCCTCGACGTCTGCAGCCTGCTCCCGAACCCACGTATCCGAGCACGTCCAACGAGTCCACAACAGCTTCAACGACGCGGCAGAACGACTCACAGCTAGTTGATGCACCGCAGACAGCCGAGTCCACAGAATCGACCGAGCAGAAGCCGGAGCCAGCGAGCGACGACGACGCGGATCCTCCGGAGCCGCCAACATCGGAGGAGAAACCGGAACCGTCGGCGAACACGGTGAAACATCCACAGGGCCTCCCGAAGAAGATCCAGACGGCGCAGCGAACAGCAACGTACACCAATTCTTCCCAGAGGAAGAAAACAGCGAGAACGTCGACTCGCCGGTATAGACACGTTATCTCCACAACTTCACCAAGGCGGAGCCCATCCACCGGGACCGACAACCAGTATTTCAAGCCAGTCGACTCAAACCGCGAGATCAAGTTCGCCCAGATCGACACCAGATTCAGCTACCTCGACGTCGACTGGGGACCAGAATTCATCGGTCTTGACCCAGTCCCGGACCTCGTCGAGGTCGATGTCGGGCCGAGTGCCGTGAGCCACGAGCTGGTCCGCAGCCCAATCGAGATCAAGATATCCTCGTTCATCAAATCGCTCCTAATACCCGCTCCACGTAGCTCCGGTACCACGGCCTCGAAGAACAGTGCGCGGTCGTCGACTGCAGCGGACAACCACGCTCGCAGGTGGACGGACGACACCGCCACCAGACGGAGATCGGCACCCCGCGATACCTGGGAGACTCAGTACCGTGAGCAGGACAGGCGTGTTGACCGCCGCCGTGAGCCGCTGACAGCCGGTGATAGACGGCAGAATCCGTCGGAGACATGGCCGCAGTCATCTGGCCCGGAACCGGAGAACCACCGCCCGACAACTGTTGACACAACCGGCTATGGTAGCCGTGAAGAAATGGGCACATTTGATGGCGGACGTTCCAGTGACCATCGTTCCCTTGGCTGGGAACCGGTCATGGACGAGGAATCGATCGAACCGCAGAATATGGGTGTAGCCGATGGGCCGGCGGTCGATGTGGGAGTGAATTATTCACCGCCGCGATGGGAGCCGCCGCAGTGGGATGCCGATCCTTTCGGACTGACCGACGTCGACCCAGGATTCTCCGAGCTTGAAGAATCAGTGGTGGAACCAGTTGAACAGCCAGAACTCGGGTTTGGAATGTCCGACTGGGAACCCGGAGTGTTGATCGAGGAACCCGTGATCGATGCGGAAATCGGTGCGGAGATGTTGGGCTTAGACGGGTTTGCGGAGGCGTCAAGAAGCGCAGTCGATATGCCCGGCCCCGACATCGAAAACGGATCGAACCCGTTGTTCCCCGAAGCGGAGAGCTTCTTCCCAAAAGAAGACGCGGAGAACGATTGGCTGACGTTCTGACGTCGCTTACAAGGGTTGCCAGGATAGCTCAATAGGCTGTGCAGCCTTCACCACCAATACTTGATTGAAGCACTGCGTCGACGGCGATATGCACTACGCGCCGGTCCTGACGGTGGCGAGTGTGTCGAGATTGTCGCCTCGGCGTTGATACCGTCTGACTGAGCGACCGATTCCCCACCGGGTTCGCCGCTTGTGAGTGGCAACACCGGTCAGGAGCGTGAGAATCCGCACAATTTCTTACTCTCGCTGATAGTACGCCAGAAAGAGTTCGAAAGCGACTTTTAACTGACGGAAAGAATCACGGGTCGGCGGTAATTCTATCTAAAACCAACTTATCCTCCGAAACTGTGTGACAGTCGCGACGAGTACTCCATATAGCAACATACGATTTACTACGCGCATGTAAGGTCATTTTCTGAGCGTAGAAGTTCTAAAAACCTCGATATCGAGGTATTAGAATTCTCGTACTCTGCACTTGTGCTTACTCGAATAAGCACAAGTGGATTTTAGTGGGTCGCCGCCCTCCGGTCAGCCATCCCAATGCCCGAACGCCAGCCAACCGATACAGAGGCCCACAAACCCCTGGAAAAAGCTGTTGAGGAGTGGGTACAGAAGAAAGCCAAGCCTGGTGGCGGCGGGAACTATGCCCGCGAAGCCGACCGTGTCCTCACGGCGTTCATCGACTGGACGCCCGACTCCGTCGAGACCGTACGCGACGTCTCGCGACGCACAATGATGCAGTACGCCGAATACCTCCACCGTCGAACCGACGCACGCGTCGCGGATCAGGACGATGAGGCAGGTATCACAGGACGGACTGCTCAGCAATATTACGCTCTTGTCCGCGCGTTCTTCACCTACTGCGTAAAGTGGGGATACCGCGAAGAGAATCCCGCCGAGCACAAGCCGGCTCTGGAGGAATTGCCCGATGCGTCGCTCGGCGCGAATGGTAATCGACAGCAGTTCTGGAGTCCGCAGGAGCGAACGGCCTTCGTTCAGTACGTGGATGAGCGTGCGCACGACGCGATCTCCGAGCGAGGGAGCAACGCTATAGAAGAAGCGCGGGACCGAGCGCTCGTCTACCTGTTCGCGTACTCTGGCGCGCGGAGCGCTGAACTTCTCCGTGATCCCAATGATTCGCGCCGGACAGGTGTCACATGGGCGGACGTGGATCCCGAAGCGGGTGTGATTCGGGTACTGGGGAAGAGTCAAACAGCCGGTGAGGAGGTGCAGTTACCAAGTCAGGCCCGCTCGGCCGTAGAGCAGTATCGCAAGATTCTGGACCCACCGACGGAGGAGTGGCCGGTGTTCCCGACACAGCACGCGCCGTCGTTATACGAGTGTGCGCGTACGGAGCTTGGCAATCGCGTAGATAGCTTGGAGACCGAACTCGAGACAGACGGTCCAGACGCAGTTCTACGTCGGTATGAGATTCCCCCACCATCAATCACCACTGAGACTGTTCGGAATATCTTCCGCCGTCTCTGCAAGGAGGGTGAGATCTCCGTTAAGGGTGAGCAGGAGTACTTGAAACCGCACGGAGCGCGCCGCGGTGCTGGCGAGGCTCTCTATCGGGCAGAGGGTGCTTCAGCGGCTCAACGTGCGCTTCGCCACGAAGATCCGTCCACTACATCAAAAATGTACAGTCACATTGAGGCGAGCGAGCAGGCGGAAGTCGCGAGTGACGCATTCGAGAAAATCGACGAACAAATTACGACCGAAAACGATGACAGCTGAGAACTTCTCGCTTACCCGATTAAGTCCGAAACGAGCGAGTAACGCCTTCACGTCCCACAACCGGGGGAGCAGACGGGAGACCTTCGATATCACTGCAGAGATTGTGGCCTTCCTTCGTCCCGATGAAGATCTTGCTGACTGTCTCTGCCCCTAGTGATTTATCGGCGGCACTGGCAAGGAGGATGTTGGTTTCCAGGAAGTCTACCAGAACCACTCCGCCCCAAACTCGCTCTCGACCTCAACCGCGTCCGTTTCGCCAGAATCTACCAGTTCGAGTTCGAGGTAGCACAGATCAGTGGGTCACAGAGCCTGTAAATCACAGAATCAGTGAACCAGTGAATCAATGAATCAAAGAGTTATTGAGTGGTTGATTCCGAGATTCAGTGAAATATAGAGAATTGCCGAGTTAACGAATATTTGAAACACTGAATCAATGAATCAGTGAATCCAAGAGATAGAGATTCAATGAATCACCTACCGCGAGAAGTACAGAGTCACTGATTCAGTAACTACCAGTAACAAGCTCCATTCCCCGAGGAACCAGCAAAGCGAGAATTCCAGGAGACAGTGAGTCAATGAATCAGTGATTCTTTGATTTTCACCAATACAACACGATAAGCGCCTGTTAGCGGTTTATACCCCCGAATACAACACTTTAGCATTTCCAGAGCGGGATTAGATGTCTGACGTGGATTTATGAGTCATTGAATCAATGATCGTACTATGACCGAGTCACCTCGTGGCTGGGGCGTCACACCATCGACCGGTATTCCCACGATCGCCTTCGGCAATCAGAAGGGCGGAACTGGCAAGACAACGGCGACGATAAACAGTGCAGCGGCACTGGCCTCACGAGATCACGATGTCCTCGCGATCGATATGGATCCACAGGCCGATATGACGAAAGGCCTGGGACTGGGTCCGGGCGATGACAACGATCCATCGAGCCCGAAGAATGACCTTCCAAATACGCTCGCTACGGATGACGCAAATCTTCTCGACGTCCTCGTCGATAATCCGCGCACGGACGACACGACGCTTTCAGAAATTATGATCCATAGCGACGATTACGAGCACCTGAATTTCGATCTCGTACCAAGCCACAAGGACATGGGGCTTGCCAGAGATTGGATGGACGACGCAGGCGCTCGTCTCTCGTTGAAAGTTGCTCTCGAGGAGTTGGTGGACGACGGCTACGACTACGATTTTATCTTGATCGACTGCCCACCAGATCTTTCGGTTCTGACGGATGCGGCATTTATCGCGGCGCAAAACGTCTTCCTGGCTGCGCAAACCCAAGCGACATCCCGGGATGCTCTAGACGATCTCTGGGATCAGCTGGAATCCATCGAGGACAACCAACAGATCGAGATTGCGATCGTGGGACTGCTGGCAAACATGTATAGAGACGATGGGCAGTCACAGAAGTTCCTGGAGGCATTTGACGAATCATATGCATCACTAGCGCCGATTTTCAAGCTTCCAATGCGGGTAGCGATACAGCGCGCGTGGGACAACGGCTGCGATATTTTCGAATGGGAGGACGCCAACGACCAGCAAGTCGAGCGCGACCTCTTCCTAGAGGTTGCTGAGACAATGGAACGGGCGTTCGACAAAACGCAGGTGGAGGTGTAAGGATGCCCCGAGGAATGGATGAGCGATTTGATGACCCGTCAGAGGAAGCAGAAGACGAAGAAGCCGCGAGCGACGACGAGACAACGGAGGCGACGTCGGAAACAGAGAGACAAGACCGCGAATCTGCAGCCGCCACAAAAGAGCAATCTGGTCAGCAGAGGAGTGATGACTCGGCGGATACTAAATCCTTCACTGAGGAGACAACGGAAACGGATGATGAGCCGTTGAACATCCGCGAGGACTGGGACTCGGCCACGATATACGTTGAACCGAAACAGAGCGAGGATATTGAGGTCACATTCACGCGGCTGAAGAAACAGTTGAAGCGAGAGGACGTCACGCTCGAGAAGAACAAGCACTTCTACCGAGGGATTTTCGAAGTGGCGTTCGGCGAGCACCGCGAAGAGACGAAGGAAAAGATCCGCGAACTAGCAAAAGAAGACGGTGATCAATGAATCACTGAGTCTTGGATTCAACGAAAGGAGATCAACGTTGTGACCCCTGAACTACAGGAGTGAAAGTTACTGTCTGGTTCAGCACCTCCTCAGCTGGATTTCCTCCGTTGAGAGCTTGGTTCGGTCGTTCCTGGTTGTAGTTTTGACGGGAGGGCGAAGGAGCCGGACTCGTACAACAAGGCGTATCGACCCTACCTTTTATTTAAGTGGGGAAAGACCGCACAGGCTACAGGTTTAGAGTTTCAGTGAGTGGCTCAGGGTCCCCAAAGCAGACGGTCGAAGAATTATGTCGCACTGAACATCAAGACCTCCTCGGTGCATTAACGAACGAAAGCCGATGGAGCAAGGAGGCGGATCTTGGCGTCGGCAATCAAGTCGTCGCCTCCACGCACGAGAGTCGGACGGTTTTGGAACTCATCCAGAATGCGCGGGACGCGATTCGCGACGGATCCGACGATGACGGACGAGTGGCTGTTATCGTCGGCCCAGAATCCTTACTCATCGCGAACACTGGTCGGCCGTTTGAACTCGACGATGATGATGTGTTCGAGGCGGTCACTGGACTCGGCCGATCGGAGAAACTCGACAACAGCGACTCGATCGGTGAGAAAGGGGTTGGTCTCAAATCGTTACTCCAGCTGAGTGAGCGGTTTTCCGTCCATTCGGTCGTCGATGACGATCAGCTCTCGGCACAGTTCTCTCGCTATCGCGCGGGCCAGATGCTGTTAGCAGGGTACGACCATTACCTCAAGACAAATCTCAGAAATGAACTCGATGTCGAGAGTTCCGTCATCGAGTCGTATCAGTCTATTCTCGACGAAATCCTAGATGAAGAAGCATGGTCGAGACTCCCATCAACGCCGGATATCGACACCATCGCTGAGCGGGAGTCGACTGAGGAGCAGGCGCCGCCAGCGCCAAGCGAGTTCCTCACCGATTTGCCTCGACTCTCTTTATTCCGGTACCCATTCCTCATCAGTACCGACCGCGAGGAGTCGGATGCAACAGGCCGGCTCGTTGACGCCCTCCTCAAGACAGGTCAATCCTCTTCATCAACCGCAACGCCGGATAATAAATGGCTCGAGGACCATGCCGACACTTACCAGACGGTCGTCCGGCTTGATTATGATGACCCGGAATGGACCGGGTTGCTCGATTCTGTTCAAAACGCACTCGCCGAAAGTGGTCGCGATATCGTCGACGCCTTTGAGACTAACCGGCGAAGCGCAAACGTTGGCGGACTGTCCAGCGACAAGACACCCCAAGCGCAATTCTGGGATGAGTGTACCGACCTCTCTGCGTCAACGCTAGTCCTCCTTGGGGAACTCGACGAAATCGATTTCCTCAAACTCGAGGGCGATGACACCGAGGAAACCGGTTCGCTTGAGATTAGTGACCGCCGGGAAGTGACTATCGAGACCGACAGTACCCACCAGTCGTCCATCGGCGATGATCCCGAACTCTCCCGAATTCCGCATACAGTCACAGAGGAAACGACCACTACTGCCGGCACGACCACCCATGAGCGAGAGTTCCTTCGATACTCACAGACACTGACCCCAGAGGTCCATCAGTGGTTGACGGATGAGGACCGCGACATCGACGCCGAATCGGCAACGATAGATATCCTGCTGGAACAACCGCGCCCCGAGGCAGCCGATTGGGAACCAACGCCAGAACCTCTCCACCTTTACTACCCGATTTCGGATGCTTCGACGCCGTTCCCGTTCGTAATTCATGCTCCCTTCGAGGTGAGTTTCGATCGCCAACATCTCGCGACTGCTGAAAAAAACCAGACGCTCCTCAAGGAGCTCCCGACGCTCATCGCGACCGTAAGCGAAGACCTCATCCAAAGCAACGAGGCAACTCACGCTCCACCGTCGGGATATCGATCGTGGATGCCGTGGCTTGTTGCCCCCGTCGACGTCGCCGAGACTGACGCCGAGACATCGCTCGCAAATGGAATCGCTGACACCCTCAGTCGACTCCAAGACACCGCGATCGTCCCGACTGACTCCCAGGAACCGTTGCAGCCGACGGCGACACTGTTCGACCCGACGCGGTTGGAAGCCTTCGAGGCATTGCGTGGGCGGGATGCCGCGCCGCCGATCCCTGCTACAGAGGTCATCGCGAATGGGAAAGCGTGGAAAGCCGACCTCCCCGAATCGGGGCCGAGTGACCAATCCCAGTTCAACGGGTTCCTTTCCCAGATCGGGTTGACCACGATTATCGAGACGATTGCAGCAGATGCATCGGAGGATGACCTCGTGACGGTCCTCTGTGACTTCTGGAAACGAGCCAGTACAACCACACCGGATGGTGGGTTCGATGCGTGGCATGTGACTGTCGAGCAGCCAACCCACGCAGAGCTGTACTTCGAGGCCATAGCGGAGGCGCTAGCCGGCCACGGCGCAGATGCGGATGACGACGATGAAAACGATGCAGAAGTCGATGCAGCGACCCGCCTCGGTAGACATGGTGTCCCCCTATTGCCGGCAGAGAAACACAAGGAAGGCACATCGACGACTGAGTCGGAGGAGTCAACCGTAACCAGATTAGTTCGCGCGAGGCCTAGCGAGGGGCAATCCGATGATGGATCCCGCCAACGGAGTGAACGCATCGTCTTCCGCCGCCAGGAGCCCGGTGAGTCACAACAATCCATGGCGGAACTCCCCACTCCACCCCAACAATTACCGGTCTATATCATTCCGTATCAAAACGAGTGGGTCGGCCCACTCAAGCGGCATAACCGACGCTGGGGAACCCGAGAGCTGGAAGGGCAAGCAGCTTTCTATCGCCGTGTCGGCGCCGAAGCGGGTGGGTTCTCGGGCGACGAAAATGGCGACCCAGACGTCGTCGGCTACCTAGCCGATCTATACAAGCAATCCACAGCCGGACAAACTGCCGAGTGGGTGACCCCCCAGCCGTTCCACAACAAGCAGTTCGACGACGTCGAGGAAGTCTTCGCGTATGATACACTCACCGGTACCCCAACGGACTACGATGCGTTTCTCGAGCGACGATACGTGCAGACGATCCCGCTTCCGACCGACGACGGCAACCAACTCCCAGCCGAGCGACTGGTGTTCGGCCCCGAGTGGGCGGAGAGATTCAGCGCCGTTGCGGATTCGCTCGCAAGTGAAAATGGCGTCGAGTATCCATTTTCCGGGACTGATGATGGGGAGGCCGAGCCGGCCGCGAAGTTCCGACGATGGGCCGCAGCAATCGAGTGCCGCCAAGACTTCGAACCCACGGACACTCCAACCCTCGCGCCGCCCAGTGACGAGCAGTGGGAGGCCATCCATGCACAGATGGACCTCTCAGAGGCAGAACGCAAGCGGTGGGAACTCTACTTCTTGTTGCATCTGGGCGTCCAGGTCGGCCCCCACATCGATTGGGGATGGCTCTTCCCTGGCCGAGGCACCGACGACCGTCGTACGGGCGCGCTATCACTCTCGGAAGTGCAGTCCCTCGCGGATGCCGATCCCGAGTTCGAAGCCAATCCACCGATTTCCCCACCCGAAGACCTGCTGGAGCGGTACCAAACGATTAGTTGGCGCTCAGAACACCATCCAGCGTTCAGTGCCGGCCACTCGGGTAGCTGTCAAAAAGATTGGTTAGACTGCGATATTGAGGAGTGGGAGTACAACAAGGACTTGGCGATCCCAACGTGGTGGCATCTCACGGAACTCAATCCAGACGCTGACCGGGATCATCGGGAGGCAGTTCGGGATGCGACGGCGCTTATTTGGCCAGAACTCACGGCGACCATCACAGACACTGCTTGGTACTGTGACGGTACGCATTACAGTCACCAACCGAATACACACGACGCCACGATTCCAGCGCTCGGGGTCGTCCAACTACAGGATGCGGCACTCTGGCCGGTCACGGAACCAGATACAGATGACGATCCTTCGGAACCGCCCGGTGGGTTGATGCCAGAGGACCTCCACACAGCAAGGCCACTGATCACCGCCGATGAGCAACGCGGTGCGGCCAGCTATCTGCCACGACTCGATCTCGACGAAATTATCGCAAGCATCGAGTCGCGGTTCGATTCGGATGGAGAACTGCCGAACGTCGACATTGCATCGCTGCCGACAATGCTTGGTGCACGGCCGCTTGATGGACTAACCCCGGCCCAAGCGGCCGATCGACTCAACGAGTTCTTAACCAGCCGTGCGGTTGCCGATACACATCGCACATACGACCATCAAGCGCTTTCGGCGATGGAATCCACATGGGATTCCCAGTCGAATACAGTGCCCACCTATGGATTGTTACGGCGGCTCACGGCGACCTCGCAAGTCAGTCGAAAACTCACTGATGAGGAACCCAAGCGCCAGTGGATTCGTCGAGATATCTGGCATACTGGCGTTCGACTCCCGGTCCGATGGGCCGACGACTCGCTCATCCTCCACGTTGAGGAGGACGTCCCACAAGTCGAGGAGCCTGAGCTACGAATCTACACGCAGCAAATCCCACAGCATGCACGCGAGCAGTTCGCCAATGACGAGTCCATTGCGATCGTCGAACGGCCCAGTCGAGAGGCACGAGCCATTGCATACCTGCTCGGGGGTGCCCCCGATGGGCCAATACCTCCGTTTGGAATTCAAACAGAGACGGAACAACCGGACCTCGGAGTTCCCGAAGACGAGTCCGAGCCAACAGCGCAAGAACAAGATGCGATAGAGGATCTCAAATCCACACTGAAGCCCCGGATAATCTATCTTCTAGCCGCATACGATGCAGATGTATCTGAGCCCGACCATAGATCGGTCTACAACCAGCTTAATGCGATCATCAACAATCCAATCGGGATTATCGAGAACCCAGAAGGTACGAGTTCGAGACGATCAACGCAGTGGTCACCGCCAACCACTGCTGAGGAAAAGCCTAATCAGATCGCTATCTATCGGAGCGCAATCGACGAGCACAGTGACGATTCGACAGAGATCCCGCTATACCTCGTAGCAGATGGCCTTGCCCAAGTTATCGACCAATATTCGCTTAGGGATGTCTTCGAGAACATCCTCATCAAGCCAGATTACGCACTTGATTACGATTACGCCGAACAGAAAGAGAATGTCCGCAAAGAACTCTCTGAGCTCCGAGAACAGCGATTCAAGCTGGTTCAAGCGGCACTAAGAACACTGCTTTCGAACATCGACGAGACGGCAAGCCCACCGGAGTTGCATATCGATCCGGACGACGATGTCGAACCCACGTTGGAGAAAATGGCGAACGCACCGAACGGGACGGAGGACACTGTCGTCAATGCGTGGGTGGAGGCATTCACGACTGCGGGGCTTGCCGAACCAGTCACCCGGCATTGTATTGCGGCCGCAGCGACGGAGGAGTTCTACGCACGACTCCAATATATTGCTACAGCACTCCAGAACGCCTCAGAGCTTCATCGCGATGACTTAAGAGGCCACCAAGTTTGGGATGAACTCGATTCGTGGCCGACCGACAGCGACGTCGAGCCCCTCCGAAAGTACCTCACTGCCGTCGCCAAAATTGACGCCTTCTGGGCGACGTACACAGATAGCGAATCAGATGTAGAAACCGCCTTCGCCCTGGCCGTCGAAACAGCTGCCAACCCAACAGCGCCACCGGCGCCACTGACACCAGTCATAGAGGGCATTCCCGCAGGCGACCGCGTGGCGACAGCGCTCAGGGACCGCTTGCTGATCGAACTCCCAAAACAAAGTGACGGGCCCATTCCCGAGTCCATTATAACGACCGTCGCCGAGTGGCACGCAACCCGCCACGAAACGTTCGCCGCCTCACTAAGTGAGGACGATGACACCAGCAAGCTCCTCAAGGCGTTCACAACGGCGCTCGAGAACCCCACCGAGTCGCTCGCGACTGTTATTGACGCACTGAACGGGTATCGTGAGGACACTGGTGGCGGCGGTGGACCTACGAGCCACGCCAAGCGACGGGAGCTCACCATGCAGTGGGTGTCAGCGTCGGATGCCGAGCTGGATGACGCGGTTAACTCATCTCTCACACTGGAGGATGCACCTGAAGATGGGGGCGCTCCCAGTATTGGATCGACTTCATCTAGCACCCCGACATCAAACGCAGAGATTGCTGATGACCGAGGGCGTGAAGCCGAACTGCTGTGTCTAGCGCGTACGTGGAACCAGTTCCGGACGCAAGACCAATCGACACGAGAGCGAATCATCGAGGAACTCACTCGATGGCGGAGCGCCGATATCTGGCGAATGAAACCGGTTGAAGCCATCGCCGATATCGAGACAGATGAGCCAGCAATCAAGAACGAACGGCCGGAAGTGGTCCTTCGGCAGGCGACAATCTCCGATGAATCACCGTATCGGACTGCATTCCGCCTGTTGTTCGACGTTTCTGACGAACGTGGGCCTGGATTCGATTATATCGATCCCTTCGCCGGTATGGACGAAGAAGCGAACTCGGGCTGGCGTCCGGAACATATGAGACGTGTCGAAGTCAAGGCCGTTACACCGGACCGAGCGACCAACGGCCGCATCAAATTGACCGGTAACGAATTCCGAATGGCCCGCCGGCGAGGTCCCGATCCATTGGCGGGTGAATTACCGAAGAAAATCCGGGAATCAACAGACCGTTACCTTCTCCGCTTGGTGAGTCTCCCGCGTGCGTGGCGCAGTGAGGATGACAGTGGGAACGACATCACGGTTAGAGACATTCAAGACTTCGTTGACTACGGGAATTTTGAAGAGGATGATGAACCCCTCTGGGAGAAGCTGCGGGGTGGAGAGTTCTACGTGAGCTTTGAATCTGGCGACTGACATGCCCCTCGATACATTCGGCGACTCGTCGAGGGTGTCATAGAACGGTTCACATACCCTATACACTTACCTGACGAACGGTCAGTACAGATGATTGATTCAGTAACTTGGCGGTGGGACATAGTATGTACAAAACTATCAAAAGAGACTATTAGCCGCGAAATCCAGACACATGCATGGTAGATGAACCTAGTTCACAAAGGGAGTGTCCAGAGTGTGAGGGAGATACAATATGGGCTGATAACCCCGAGGAATTGGTTTGTACGGAATGTGGGTTCGTGCTTGAAGAGGTAGAAAATAACAGAGAGAATATAGACATTGGTTCATCAGATGAGGAATGGACTGCTTTTGAATCAACTGAGGGATCTCAGAATATCGATGATGGTCAAACTACGATACCAGAAACCGCTGCTGAATGGGAGATGTGGTATCCATGTCCCGAGTGTCACTCAACGGATCTGAGCCAGATTATCGAGTCGCACCTATCTGTTTCCGGGACAAAAGACGGTTCATACGGCGGAGAGGATTCGATAGAGGAATACAATTACGTTGAATGCGCGAACTGTGGTGAGGTCTTATTAGACGAAATTGGGCGTAGCTAGTGATCGATTTCATTACTTGAATAGTGCCGTGGATTCATAGAGTGAACTCATAATCTCAATCAAGCCCTGTTGTCCTACTAAATACGCAGGCTTACTGAGTAGGTGATTCATTCTCGACAGTCCTGAAAACAACTGCCTTGTGAACTATTCTATGACACCCTGCGACTCGTCTGCAATCCAACCCCTCCCCCACACCACTACACATCCGGCGCTATCGATAGAGTTCCTTTCTCAGCCTCCATTTACTCAATAGATAGAGTTTGTGCGGATCTATCAAAATGGCTCAAGGCGTCCTCCTTGAAGCAGACGGGATACCCGCAGAACACTCAGAACGTGGCGGCGCTGAAGCAGGCTCGCGATCAAGACCTTGCTGTCCATCCAGATCAGGATATCGAGTACGTGGTCGGCGACGACGAGAAAACCTCGCGAGAACGGGTCGTGTCGGCCCACGAGGAGAGAGTCGTACGATTCCTCGTACTACGAATCGCAGTTGGTCCGAGCTGTCGAGAGGATACTGGCACCCCTTGACTGGGATCGGAACGATATCCGACGTTCAACGGAACACGTGCAGTCGGTATCACGGACTGGACCTGACGAACCCCCTCCCCCCTTTTTCGAGTTGTAAACTCGTCGCACCGGGGAGGGGGTGAACAACAAGAGGGACTGCAAAACAGCCGATTGTGGCAGATATACGCGATAGAGAGGCTGAGTATCTCATCTTCTAACTTGCGACTAGAAATGCGAAAGTTTATGTTGTATGTTACCTTACCATAACCGCACTAGAGACAAAGAAAACAAATCGTCTAGCTGGAGCTAGACGATTGGGATCTCTGGAGCAAATGACTTCTTCATCTCGTCCGTGGTTCTAATCCCGTGTACTGTCACGTCTTATCGCCTCTACGCCAACTTCTGTTAACTCAACACTCGTTATATGGCGTCTGGTGTGGCCTGTTCCCATCGACTTACAACTCGAAAAAGGGGGGAGAGGGTACAACGTTCGAGATCACCAAATCAGCTTCATCAGTTACCATGTCTGGAACCCGGTATTACTCTCATTTGTGAACGGGTCCTACGAGCCTCGTTCTTTCGCTACTATTCTGGTGCTTACTACTCGAAAACGGGGGGTGTGAGTAAGATCGTATCACCCTGACCATCATTCACAAAATCCGGATTATGTGGAGTTTGCTCCGAGACCCACCTCGACTCACTTCTCCTTACAACGTGAGGGTGGTAGCATCGAACCAGGTGTGTTACTGCCCCCCAATATCTTACAACTCGAAAACGGGGGGTCCAGGTCATCGAGGAAGTTCGACGATAGCGAGCTTCGTCGCATCGTTACAACTCGACAACGGAGGGTGATAGATTCCGAAGACGGTATATGACTCATTCAGAGGATACGGGTCTGTAGTCGTTAGATTGCCTGTTTTCGCCCGGTTACAACTCCACAAGGGTCCATATTTTTATACCCAGAGTTCGAGGGGGTTCATAATGGGACGAGAGGGACGTAGAGCAGGGTCGAATAATTCTGAAGGTGAGGAGGATCGTGAATCTTCTGCTGGTGATCCTAACCCTTCTGAGTCGACGGATGAGGAGGTAGCAGATCCTGGTACGTCACAAACGACCTTCGAGAACGGATCAGATCACGCCGATTCGTCTCAAGAAGCAACTAACGGCGACGGTGGCGGCATCTCAATTCGTGATCGGCTCCAAACCGAGTCGTCCGGCGGGGTCTTCGCGAACAAAGACCTCGTCCGGTCAGATACCATCATCGACGAGGACCGTATCGTCGGTCGTGACGACCAGCTAGGCCGTGTCGTCGACAATCTAAAACCGGTTCTCCAGAATGAGGGGATCCCCGATATGCTCCTGAGCGGGCCATCTGGAACGGGAAAATCGCTCATCATCCATGCAGTGTGTAAACAGATCGTCGAACTATGTGAATCTCAAGGCAAAACCTTCGGGGTCATTTCAATCAACTGCGAGGGGCCGAAGACTGCAGATCGGGCTGTCTATCGGTTAGTCAAAGCTGCTGCCGACGACCTCGGCGTTGATCCTGGTGTTCCCCAAACCGGCGTCTCAACGGATCAGAAGCTCGAGCGACTGTACGAACTCATGCGAGAGTATTACGACGGTGTCATCTTCATTCTCGATGAGATCGATATGCTCGAGGGACCGTATCAGGAAGCAGAGTACAATTCTCTCATCTACCAGCTTTCACGGGCTCGCAAACTCGCCGACTTTGATGGTCCCATCTCGCTCACAACGATCACGAACTACGCCGACTTCATGAAGGACCTCAACAGCCGCGCACAGAGTTCTTACAACCCTGACGACATCTTTTTCGACGATTACGATGCGAACCAACTCCGTAGTATTCTCCGCAATCGGCGGGACGCCTTCAAGCCAGACTCACTTGCAGATGACGTTGTTCCGCTTGTTGCTGCGTTCGGCTCCCAAACGCATGGGGATGCGCGGAAAGCGATTGATCTCCTCAGATGGGCGGGCGAATTAGCCGAGCGGCGTGGGGCTGACACGGTTACCGAGAGTGATGTTCGTGAAGCTCAGGAGAAATACACTGAAAACCGCAAACTGCGCCACATCAGCGGGATTTCAACTCAAAAGAAACTCTCTATATACGCTGTGGCGGCCACTGCCTACTACGCAAGAGAACATCCTGAGTGGATCCCTGCTGGACCTGCGTTCAAGACGTACCAATTCATTGCTGATACGATGGACGCGGACCAGTACAGTCGCGAGACCTTCGTAAATCACGTCACCGAGCAGAGTACGTACGGTGTGTTGGACTTCGAGCGTCGAGGTAAGGGACGGGGCAGAGGAGTGCATATGTATTTCTCCCTCTCCGAGGATCCGGAAACGATCATGGAGACGATCCGTGAGGATTCCCGGTTCGAAGATCTAGCTCACGAAGAGGCGACTATCAGCGCGGTTGTCCGCGAACGGCTGAAGCAGTTCCGGAGTAAGAACTAATCTCGCCTGTATTCTCCCCACACTTACTTCTCGAAAACGGGGGGTGTTCGTATCCCGCGTGATGCGTTACAACTCGAAAATGGGGGGTGTCAGTCGTCGGGATGTCTCGTTACTACTCGAAAACGGGGGGTGGGTGAGCCAAGAGATTTGACGTGCTGGTCGATGTACTGTGCTATCCCCTTTCCATCTCCCATTTACAACTCGAAAACGGGGGGTGTGTCCTCCGATTTTCTTGTCGTCGATACCATCGTGATGCGGAGATCGTGGGGAAACGACGGCAACGTGGGGTGGGAGCCCCAGGTTGCGTTCACTCGTCTGGATTGACCGGCCCTTTGTACTTTGACGTCACTGTGTCACCTTCTCTCCACTGCCAGTAGTAGTAGCGGTTATCGTTGATCTCCTTGATCGTGATCGTGGCTTTCGCTGGGACATCGTCCGGGAGGTCATCGGGCCGCTCTTCGATCTCTTCCTCCTCCGATTCTTCCTCGAGGCGGGCCTCGCGAGCTTTGTGCTCGGCCAGTTCCTCTGCGTAGCGGGCAACGTGCTGGAGCTGGTCTGGGGAGCATCCGTTGAGCGTATCGACGATGTCTGACGGGAGTTCCGCTGGCGGCGTCGGGGGTTCGTAGGACATAGGCCGATCAGTGTTAACCAACACAAACGCAAGGAGCATAGTTTTGTTGGTTAAGTCGCTATCAACGGCTCTCACCGGTTCTCCAGCAGCTGTAACACTACTCGAAACTCTACATCAAGGAGTTTCGTCTGATGTTACAGTAGCCTCGGGAACTCTCGAACGCTGGGCGATCCTACGAGTTCGAGGGGAGACGCCCATCAGGTCGTGGGACCCGCCCCTGCTTGATCTCCTGATCGACTCGCCGGAGGTGTTTACACCCGCCCTCGGGCGTACGCTTCCGCCAGTCTGGACACGTGCACGACTCGCTGATCACGTCGACTTCGTACCAGTTTCCGGACGCCGATCGGACCTCGTACCGGCCACCCTTTTCGAGCAGCGAGACGGCCATCGATTCGTCGACGGCCCGTCGAGTCCGTGGTTCGAGGTCTGTATACTGGCTCGAATCCTCCGTGACGACCATCCGGTCGCGAACATCGCCAGTTTGTCCACCGTCTGGTGTGACGGCGCTGGCAGGACTCTGGAGCCGATCCTGCAGCAGGTCTTCGACCGGATGGCCTTCCGGCCACAAATAGTGGACTTCCTGCCGCTCGCGATGATCGTAGGAGCCACAGGCGGCAGCGCTCCCAGTCCAGACACGCCACGCCCCGAGTGCTGCCATCACGTCGACGATGACTCGCGGAACAGCCTCGTGCTCGTCGGGGTAGAACATCCGGAAACGAGTACATTCCGCCTGCGGCGGAACCGTCCCCCACCACTCGATGTCGTCGTCCCAGCTCTCGTACATCGCCTTATCCTCCCCGTATCCGACGGTCACACCGTCGATCTGCGGTATCTCCACCGATATCTCGTCAGCCTCGTCTTCGAGCAGCCGAAGGACGGCGTACCGGAGATACTCGTGATTCGGATTGTCTGAAGATTGGGCGACCTGCTCGTGGTGCTCTGCGACTCGCTCTGCCTCGTCGAGAACGGTCGTTAGATATCGGTCGGTCATGGGTCGGTGGAGACGGGAGTGCGCCTCCGCCCCTCGGCGGGCGCTGAAAAACTTAACCAACGGATAGCGATCAATCGTCTCCTCTGTTGGTTAATTCATCTCTGCTCGAATGCTGAGCCGGATCGGACCACCAGAGCCAAGAATAGTGTATCTGTATAGCGATAACTTCATAGGGAATACAGGGGACAAGACTAATACCGTTAGATGCGATACCGAGAACTAACGATGATGGAGTACGTCGACGAGACCGCGGCGAAAATCATGGTCGCGGCCCAGCCGGGCGACTCGATCCGTCGAATCGCCCAGAAGATCGACGGCTCCTACTCCTGGGTCTACGACTGGATCGAGCGGTTGGAGGACGCAGGTTTCATCCGGCGTGAGGACGGCGTCTACATCGAGAATTACGCTGTCAGGGATCGCTACTACGATCTCGTCGCCGCTATTTCCCGCTCGGTTCCTCCCTCGATCGACGACGCCTACGTCATTCCGCACTTCGCCGGGATGCCCTTTGCGTACACGAAAATCGACGGCGTCTACGTCTGGACCCACGGCGGCTATCAGATCGCCCGCGGCCACGACGACTATCCGATCTTCATCCAGGTCGCCGACCGGGATGTCGAGCAGTGGACGGCGTTCTTTGATGAGTTCGGGATTCCGAGCCGGATCGAAGAGCGGCCGGATGCGACCGACTACGACGCGACCGTCTCGTACGTGTTGTTCCCGACGAGTGGGGAGATCACTCGCGAGTGGGTTGACGGCAATCCGGTTATTCCGTTGGACGAGGCAATCGAGCACATGTTGGAGTACCGGGTGAACTACGAGCCGGCGTTGGAGATGATCGCCGATGAATATGACCGCGATATCGACGCGTCCCACGAGGATCCGCGTCTCAATGCATGAGTCTCGGTGAACGCGAAGATGAATTGCTGGACACTCTGGAGGCCGTCATTGACGCTGACCTGCCGTACGTGCTCGTCGGTGGGTGGGCGATCGCGGCGTTCAATCAACGCTTCACCACGGACGTCGACGTCGTCATTCCGGCCCAAGCGGTCGACGACTA